>Ga0196964_10001619_pt1 | contig 11306 bp, 7 predicted proteins | sample S1_10metaG_FD_148615 | JGI IMG/M metagenome (GOLD analysis project Ga0196964, IMG submission 148615) | Soil microbial communities from Anza Borrego desert, Southern California, United States - S1_10 | ecosystem: Environmental > Terrestrial > Soil > Desert | place: USA: California | collected... | reverse complement strand
CCGCATCGAGGCCGTCGGGCAGGTGCACAAGCGGCTCTATACCTCCGGCGACGTGGGCGCGGTGGCGCTGGACGACTACCTCAAGGGCCTGACCGACGAACTGCGCCAGACCTTCGCCGCCAGCGGCGGCGCCAACATCGTGCTCGACACCGCGCCGGTGCGCGTCTCCACCGACACCGCCATCGCGCTCGGCGTCATCGCCGCCGAGCTAATCACCAATGCGGTGAAGTACGCCTATCCCACGGGTCGGCCCGGCGAGATCCGCGTGAAGCTGGCGCCCCAGGGGCAACGCCGTGGCGTGCTGGCGGTGGAGGACGACGGCGTCGGCATGGGCGAGGGTCAGCCCAAGGGCACCGGCCTCGGCGGCAAGATCCTCGACGCCATGGCCACCAGCATCGCAAGCCGCGTCGAGTACGACCCACGCCGTAGCGGCGTTCGAGCCTCCATCGCCTTCGACCGAACGACGCTCTGACGCCGGCGTTCGACGCCCTCCGTTACCTGACCGAAGGTCTTTAGAATTCGACGCGAATGTGTCGGATGAACGCTGTTCATCGCCTGTTTGTCGCTGCTCATCTTGCGACCAATGTTAGATGTGTCTCCGACGTGTCAGGCAACTACCGGTGAACAACGGTACGGCAATTAATGGAATTTCCCTGCCTAAACATAGGCTGTGTTCACACTGCATCACCATGAACTTAGTATGACAAAGAACGACGGTTTCATTTCTCACACGTAACCGACTGCCGTAGCGCGACGTCTCACTGAAAGCGTTCAAGTCCCAGAGTGGGGAGACATCGTGCGTAACGGATTGAAGTTGGGCCTGACCTGCGGGTCCGCCCTGAGCCTGGTCTTCGCCCTGTCTGCGGTTTCGCCTGCCTTCGCGCAGGACGCCGCGGTCACCGAAGCCACCCCGACGGCTGAAGAGCCGACGGCCACCACCGAAGAAGAGGCTGCCGAGGTTCAGGAAGTCGTCGTCGTCGGTTCGCGCATTCGCCGCGACACCTACAACACGCCTGCGCCGGTCACCCTGATCACGCGCGAGGAGACGACCCTGGCGGGCTTCGGCTCGACCACGGAAGCCCTGCAGAACTCGACCGCCGTCACCGGCGGCTCGTCCCAGATCAACAACGCCTACGGCGGCTACGTCACCGAAGGCGGCCCGGGCGCCAACACCATCAGCCTGCGCGGCCTCGGCGCCGGCCGCACCCTGGTGCTGCTGAACGGCCGCCGCGTCGCGCCGGCCGGCTCGCGCGGCTCGGTCGGCACCGCCGACCTGAACGTGCTGCCGTCGGCCATGCTGGAGCGCGTCGAGATCCTGCGCGACGGCGCCTCGTCGGTTTACGGCTCCGACGCCATCGGCGGCGTGGTCAACATGGTGACCCGCAAGAACATCGACGGCGTCGAGGTCGAGGGCATGTACTCCCTGCCGACCAACGGCGGCGGCGAGCAGACCCGCCTGTCGATCGTGGCCGGCCGTTCGTTCCTGGACGACCGCCTGACGCTCAACGGCTCGCTCGAGTTCTACGACCGCCAGGACCTGACGCTGGCGGACCGCGACTGGACCCGCTGCAACCAGGACTACCTGTTCAACGACGACGGCACCCGCGCCGACTACATCGATCCGGCGACCGGCAAGCCGAAGTGCTACCCGATCACCACGACCGGCTCGAACGGCGTGACGATCAACACCATCGGCACCCAGACGATCGGCGGCCGCAACCGCTTCCGTCCGAACGACGCCTACACCGGCGGTCCGCTGCCGGGCTACGAGCCGGTGACCCTCGCCAGCCGCGACACCTTCGAGCGCCGCATGCTGAACGAGTCCCTGATCTCGCCGGTGCGCGTCTACACGGGCTACCTGAACGGGACCTACGAGCTGCGCTCGCTGGGCGACGCCGAGCTGTACTTCGAGGTCCTAGCCAACCGACGCACCTCGGAACAGACCGGCTACCGCCAGCTGTCGCTCGACTACGCCTACGGCTCGCCGCTGATCCCGGCGGAGCTCGCCTTCTCCAACCAGGGCGCGCCGACGAACATCACGAACGGCCAGAACCTGGGCGTCCGGGCCTTCATCGGCTTCGGCAACGACATCTCCTCGCAGGAAGTCGACTTCCTGAAGCTGTCCGGCGGTATCCGCGGCGACTTCATCCTGCCGGAGTGGCGCTATGACGTGAACGTCGCGTTCTCGCGGTCGGACGCCGAGTACACCTTCCAGGCCTTCCTGATCGACCGCCTGTCGCAGTCGCTGGACGTGGTGTCGAACGGCGCCGGCGGCTTCCAGTGCCGTGACCTCTCGGGCGGCTGTGTCGCCGCGCCGGCCCTGTCGTCCGACGTCGTGGCCGGCATCCTGCCGCAGGACTGGGTCAACTACGTGTGGCGCCCCGTCACCGGCACCACGCTGTACACCGAGACGGTGGTGAACGCCGCCATCGACGGCCCGCTGTTCGAACTGCCGGCCGGCAAGGTGCAGGGCGTGTTCGGCGTCGAGTATCGCACCGCCGAGATCGACGACACGCCCGGCGTCGACAGCCAGAACGGCAACCTGCTGAACTTCACCAGCTCGGCCGTCACTCGCGGTTCGGACTCGGTGATGGAAGCCTACGGCGAACTGGAAGTGCCGGTCCTCGCCGACCTGCCGTTCGCCCAGGCGCTGACGCTGAACGCCTCAGCCCGCTACACCAACTACGACAGCTACGGCGACGACTGGACCTACAAGATCGGCGCGGTCTACCAGCCGCACGACTGGGTCACGTTCCGGGCGACCTACGGCACCTCGTTCCGCGCGCCTGCGCTGTTCGAGCAGTTCCAGGGCGCGACCTCGGGCTTCCTGTCCGCCTCGGGTGATCCGTGCTCGACCGACAACATTGGTCCGGCCGGCGGCATCCGCGCGCAGAACTGTGCGTCGGAAGGCATCCCGATCGAGGGCTTCACCCCGACCTCCGGCATCGCGGTCATCTCGGCCGGCGGCGCCGCCCAGGGTCTGGAAGCCGAAACGTCCAAGAACTTCACCGCGGGCGTGATCCTGAAGCCGGAACTGCCGGAAGGCTGGGGCGACCTGGCGCTGGCGGTGGACTACTACAACATCGAGATCGACAACGGCGTGAGCCGCGTCGGCGCCGGTGCGCTGCTGCAGCTCTGCTACGACGATCCCGAGTTCCGCGCCGGCGGCGGCTACTGCCGCTTCATCGAACCGCGCGCGGCCGGCTCGAACCAGCTGACCGTCTACGACAGCTACACCAACATCGCGACGCAGGCCGTGGAGGGCATCGACTACAACCTCCGCTACACGCGCGATGTCGGCCCGGGCAGCGCCCGCCTGAACCTCGGCGTGACCCAGTACCTGACGCAGAAGTCGCGGCTGTTCTCGACCGATCCGTGGGACGACTACAACGGCACCCTCACGGCGCCGGAGTTCACCGCCAACGCCGACATCACCTACGTGATGGACCAGTGGACCTTCCGCTACGGCGTCGACTGGATCGCCGGCCAGGACAGCCACGCCTACCTCGGCATCCCTGACGGTCGCGCGGCCTCCGGCTACGACTTCAAGGTGCCGGACTACTGGCTCCAGAACGCCTCGGTGCAGTACCGGGCCGAGGATTGGACCGCCACGGTCGGCGTGCGCAACCTGACGGACGAGACCCCGCCGTGGATCTCGGTCGGCGCCTACAACCGCGTCGGCAACTCGCCGCTGTACTCGGGCTACGACTACGTCGGCCGCACGGTCTTCGTGAATGTGTCCAAGCGGTTCTGATCGCGAACTTCCGAGCCCCGACTCCTCCCTCCTGACGGGGCGAAGAATGCGAGCGGCGGCGGTCCGAAAGGGCCGCCGCCGTTTTGCTGTCCGGGGTCAGCGGACCTCGAGGATCTCCACCTCGGCGCCGTTCACCAGCGCGACGTCGCCAGTCGTTTTGCCGAGGAGGGCGCGGGCCAGCGGCGAGACGTAGGAGACCGAGCCCTTCGCCGGGTCGGCTTCGTCCTCGCCGACGATGCGGAAGGTCTGCCTGCGGCCGTCGTCACGTTCGATGACGACGGTCCGGCCGAACACGACCAGCCCGGGCTCCGCCTCCGGTTCGGTCAGCTGGGCGGTGGCGCGGCGGGCGGACCAGTAGCGCAGGTCGCGGGTCGCGCGGGCCATGGCCGTGCGGTCGCCGGATTCCACGCCGCCGGCCGCCTGGGCGGCCTGGTAGGCGGCCTTGGCCGCAGCCAGCTCTGCCTCGATGGCGTCGAGGCCGGAGCGGGTCACGAGATTCGGGTGTTCGGAGATCGGGCGGTCGGGCAGGTCAGCCGCGGTCGCCTCGAGGTCTGTTTCCTTGGTGAAGGCTACGCTCACCGTCTTCCTCCGATCAGGTGCATCGCCCCGCTGCGCAGGTTGAGGATGGCGCGATAGCGCTTCAGCGCCTCGTAGCCCAGCAGTCCCTTGGGGAAGCCCGGCAGGCGCTGCGCCTGGAAGATGTGGACGTCGACGTCGCGTCGTTCGTGCCCGGCGAAGGAGAAGCTCTCCACCTCGACGATGCGGCCCTGGGCGACGCCGCCCAGCACGACCGAGCGGCCTGTTCGGTGCGGCCGGTCCATCAGCCCAAGCGCTTCGGCGGTATCGGAAGCCAGGCTGAGCGCGGCGCTGGCGCCCGTGTCGACCAGCACGTGCAGCTCCACGTCCTCGACCAGCACGCGCGCGGCGATCGCGCGGCCGGCGGGCTGGACCGGAGCGGGGACCGCGCCCGGCGGCATGTCGAACGCGTCGGGCCTGACCAGGCGCGCGCGGCGCTTGGGGAAGTCGATGTCCGCGATGAGCGCGCGCAGCACGTCCTGGCCGAGGATCAGCGGCGTGCCGATCCCGCCCAAGCCCTGGCTGATGGGGCCCAGTGTGAGCGCCGCAGCGCTCAGGCTCTTCAATGTGAGGTCGCCCAGCGCCACGTCGACGCGGACCGAGCGGCCGACCTGGCCCGCCCCGCCGGCCCCGTAGGCCACCACCGGGGCGCCGATGCTCTCGGTGACGCCGAGTTCGCGGGCAAGGTCGCTGTCGATGGCGGAGTACTGCGCCCCGCTGTCGATGAGCGCGTTCACGGGCCGGCCGTTCACCTGGGCGCGCACGGTGACGATCCGTTCCCGCCGGGTGGAGAAGGGCAGCCAACCGGTGCTGTCGGCGCCCTCGATCTTCAGCCCCGAGAGCAGCGGCAGCTCCAGGCGGTCGCGCGCCAGCCAGAGGCCGGTGGCGCCGAGGCCGAGCAGGCCCGCCTGAACCAGGAATCCGCGTCTTGTGCTCACAGGACCGAAGTGGGGAGCCGATGCGTCGGGCGCCAGCGCCCGCTTCCGCCGCCGCCGCGGCTGGGCTAGGGCGATGCGCATGTCCGACCCGCGTCCGCCCTGCGTCATCCTCAGCGAACCCCAACTGGCCGAGAACATCGGCGCCGTGGCGCGGGTGATGGCGAACTTCGGCCTCTACGACCTGCGCATGGTCCGGCCGCGCGACGGCTGGCCCCAGGACCGCGCCTGGGCCTCGGCCTCGGGCGCCGACTGGCCGCTCAACGACGCGAGGGTGTTCGAGCGCATGGAGGACGCGATCGCGGACCTCCAGCTGGTCTACGCCTCCACCGCCCGCCCGCGCGAAACCCAGCTCCCGGTGCTGACGCCGCGTGAGACGGCGGCCGAGCTCAGACGCGCGGTCGGCGAGGGGCTGGCCGTGGGCCTGATGTTCGGCGGGGAGCGGGCGGGGCTGGAGACGGCCGATATCGCGCTTTCCCACGGCATCGTCACCATCCCCATCGATCCGAAGTTCCGCTCCCTCAACCTGGCGCAGGCGGTGGCGGTCTGCGCCTACGAGTGGCGGCTGACCGTGCTCGACCGCCCGCGCGAGGCTTTCGCCCACAACATCGACGAGCCGGCGTCCGGGGAGATGATGGTCGGCCTCTACGAGCACCTGGAGCGCGAGTTGGACGAGGCGGGGTTCTTCCACCCGCCGGAGAAGCGTCCCTCCATGGTGCGAAACCTGCGCGTGGCGCTGGGCCGCTCGCGCATGACCGAGCAGGAGGTCCGCACCTTCCGGGGCGTAGTCACCGCCCTGTCACGCGGTCGCGGCCGCGTGCTGGCCAAGCTGGCGGCGCAGAAGGCGGCGAAGGGCGAGCCCCAAGCTTGACGCTTGCAAGGCCGATGGCGCTATCGTCGGCGATCGGTTGAGGAGGGCGCGATGAAAGCGGCCATGCGATCCGCCGCGGCGCTCGCGGCCCTGGCGCTGTGCGCCTTCGCCGAACCCCCCATTGTCGCGACGGCCACGCAGGACGAAGAGGGCAAGCTGTCGCCCATCGCCGAGGTGATCGACGCACGCACCCTGAGGATCGGAGACCAGAAAGTCCGCCTGTGGGGCTACGACGCTCCCGAGCCCGGCGCGCGCTGCTTCTGGGACGGCAAGCCCTATGACTGCCATGCGGACGCGGTGGAGAAACTGCGTGAGCTCGTCACCGACGCCGAGGCCATCCGGTGCGAGCCCAAATCGCGGGAGGAAGGCGTTGTCGTCGCCCGATGCGCGGTGACGACGATCGAGCGGGTCTATACCCACGAGAACGAGCGGGTGGACGACCTCGCCTTCGAGCTGATCCAGGAAGGCTTGGGCGTCGAAGTGGTCTCCGAGAGCGGCGGCGCCTACGACAAGGCGACCCGGACTGCCAAGGCGAGCTTCGCGGGCGTCTGGAACGGCGGCGAGTGGGTCGCCGCCCGGCGCGGACGCTGAGGCCTCGTTGACGGGCGTCCGGATGATCACTGGGCTGGCGATGGCGGCTGCGCTTGGCGCTTGCACGACGAGCGGGAGCGTTGGAGCAGACCGTCTTCCTCCACTCGCCCGTCACGGGAAGTTCGACCCGGGAAGCCCGAGCATTCAATGGACGGCCCGGCTGCGGCAGTCGTTCCCGGCCGGCGTGTCAGAATCGCTAGTCGTAGCTCATTTGGCCATGGAGAATTTCGAGGTCGACACCGCCGGCAGAAGCGCAGCCTTCCATTGGGGAGGCGGCCTTCCATGCGTCTACTCGCTCGTCGTGCGCTGGACGGCCGACAGTGAAGGCCGAATCCAGAGCATCGAAGGCGACTACCTGAGCGCTTGCCTCTGACCGCTACGCGTCCAAGGACGGCGGCAGGGGAGACACGATTGGACGACGGGCCTACAACGTCCGTCGCAGTTGAGGACGTTTCCATGGATACCCAGCGGCTTCAGGCCTTCGTTCATGGCATGTGGCGCGAGGAAATCGTGCCGGAGCTGGTGGAGTACGTCCGCATCCCCAACAAGAGCCCCCACTTCGACCCGGAGTGGGCCGAGCATGGCTACATGGACCAGGCCGTGGTCCACATGGAGAAGTGGGCGCGGACCAAGCTGGAGAACATCCCCGGGGCGTCGCTGGAGGTGGTGCGGCTGGAAGGCCGTACGCCGCTGATCTTCATCGAGATCCCCGGGCAGGGCGACGAGACCGTCCTGCTCTACGGCCACCTCGACAAGCAGCCGGAGATGAGCGGCTGGGACGAAGGCCTCGGCCCCTGGATTCCGGTACTGAAGGACGACAAGCTCTACGGCCGCGGCGGCGCAGACGACGGCTACGCCATCTACGGTTCGCTCTGCGCCATCCTGGCCCTGCACGAGCAGGGCATTCCGCACGCCCGCTGCGTGGTTCTGATCGAGGCCTGCGAGGAGAGCGGCTCCTACGATCTGCCGGCCTACGTGGAGCACCTGGCGCCGCGCATCGGCCAGCCCTCGCTGGTGGTGTGCCTGGACTCGGGCTGTGGGAACTACGACCAGCTCTGGCTGACGACGTCGCTGCGCGGGCTGCTTGGCGGCGTGCTGCGCATCGAGGTGCTGACCGAGGGGGTGCACTCCGGCGACGCTTCGGGCGTGGTGCCGTCGAGCTTCCGCATCGCGCGTCAGCTCATCAGCCGCATCGAGGACCAGGAGACCGGCAGGATCCTGGTCGAGGACGCCTGGGCCGAGATCCCCGAACAGCGAGTCGAACAGGCGAAGAAGGCCGCACAGGCGCTAGGCCCCGAGGTCTATTCCAAGTTCCCGTGGGCGGGCTCGACCAGGCCCGTCACCGACGACCATGCCGAGCTGGTGTTGAACCGCACCTGGCGGCCGCAGCTCTCGGTGGTCGGCGCGGACGGCCTCACCGCTACGGCCAATGCGGGCAACGTCCTGCGGCCTTTCACGGCGCTTAAGCTCAGCCTGCGCCTCCCGCCCACGGCCGACGCGGCCAAGGCGGAGGCGGCGGTCACCAAGGCGCTGACGACCGACGTGCCTTACGGCGCCGTGGTCCGCTTCGACAGCGAGCAGGCGAACCCGGGCTGGAACGCCCCGGCCGTAGCGCCGTGGCTGGCCGAGTCGGTCGAGCGCGCTTCCCAGGCGGCCTGGGGCAAGCCGGCCGCCTACATGGGCGAGGGCGGGTCGATCCCGTTCATGACCATGCTGGGCGAGAAATTTCCGGCCGCCCAGTTCCTGATCACCGGCGTGCTGGGGCCGCACTCCAACGCCCACGGGCCGAATGAATTCCTGCACATCCCGACCGGGGAGCGGGTGACCCAGACCGTGGCCATGGTGCTCGCCGACCACTACCGCCAGCACCCGGCGCAGGCGAGCGAGCCGATCTCCACGGCCGAGCCCAAGAAGAAGGGCCTGTTGTCGAACATCTTCGGCTAGGCCGTTCCCGACTCACGACTTCGTGTCGCCAGCGTAAGCAACAGCCCCGGGAACACTCTCGGGGCCGTTCGGTTGTGCGCACGGCCGTCACACGAGACGAGCTAGGCCTCAGCTCGCGCCTCCCCATCCCGACGGCCTTCAGCAGGAGAGAGTTCAGCTTATGCCTACGATCAACGGTACGCGTTGGGACGATGTCGTCGTGTCGGGCTCCGGGGCCGGGTACATCCGCAACGGCCAGTTCGTCGCCAGCGCAGCCAACCAGAGCTCCGCAAGCGCCGACATCATCAACACCGGCAACGGTGACGACTACATCGAGGGAGCGGGCGGCGACGACATCATCAACGCCGGCAACGGCGTGGACGAGGTCTACGGCGGCGACGGCGCCGACGACATCATCGGCGGCAACGGCTCCGACATGCTCGACGGCGGCGCCGGCAACGACCAGCTCAGCGGCGGCACGGGCGACGACACCCTCACAGGCGGCGTCGGCGCCGACACCCTGACGGGCGGCAACGGCGCCGACACCTTCGTCATCTCGGCGGCCACGGAAAGCAGCGCCGGCGCCTCGGGCGTCTTCAACGCCGCTACCGGCGACGTGATCACGGACTTCGACGTCGACCAGGACACCATCGACATCAGCGGCCTCGACCTGACCGGCGACGGCGCCCCGGTCGGCCTGACCTTCTCCGGCTCGGTCGCGGCCGAGTACGGCCTCTGGACCAGCGTCACCGGCGGCAACACGACTGTCTTCGCGGACGTGAACGGCGACGCCGTGGCGGACGTGTCGTTCCAGCTCAGCGGCGTGACCAACCTCGACGTGTCGAACATCGTCGGCCTGGGCGAGACCTCCGGCGAGACCGAGGTGACGGCCGTCAACGACATCGGCACGGCCGTCGATGCGGGCGTCGAAGCGGGCCTGGACGCCGAGGGCAACGTGCTCACCAACGACACGGACGAGGGCGACACCGACCTGACCGTGGTCGGGGTGCGCCGCGGCGGCGAGACCGGATCCGGCCAGGCCGGCTCGGTGGGGCTGCCGCTGCAGGGAACCTACGGCACGCTGATCCTGAGCGCCGACGGCTCCTACACCTACATCATCGACGGGTCGAACGCCTCGGTGCAGCAACTGGCCGAGGGCCAGACGCTGACCGAGACCTTCACCTACGTGGTGGCCAACGCGGAAGGTGACACCGACACCGCCGAGCTGACCATCACCATCGAGGGCGCCAACGATGGGCCCCGGATCCAGTCGGGCGCCGACGGCGGCGTGGCGGCGGTCACGGTGGTGGAAGGCGACGCGACGGTCACGGACATCAACGCCGTCGACCCGGACAACAACACGACCCTCACCTGGTCCATCGTGGGCGGCGCCGACGCCGACCTCTTCACGATCGACGAGGACACCGGCGTGCTGACCTTCAACGAGGCCCCGGACTTCGACGAGCCGCTCGATGAGGACGGCGACAACGTCTACGAGGTCGAGGTCCAGGTCGATGACGGCCAGGGCGGCGTGGACACGCAGGTCTATGCGGTCACGGTCGTCGACGAGGACACTGTCGTGGGTGACGCGGACGACTTCGACGACACCACCACGGGTCCGACCGGCTTCACCCCGACCACCGGCACCGCCGGCTCAGACATTCTGGGCGGAGGCCGCGGCCAGGACGTGCTGTTCGGCCGTGACGGCGACGACCGGCTGAACGGCGGCAACGCCAACGACATCCTCTACGGCCAGGCCGGCGACGACATCCTCAGCGGCGGTCGTGGCGTGGACGAGCTCTACGGCGGCTCGGGCGACGACGTGCTGGAGGGCATGGAAGGCGCCGACGAGCTGTGGGGCGGCTCGGGTGACGACGTCATCGAGGGGGCGCAGGGCGACGACATCATCGTCGGCGGCCTGGGCTCCGACATCCTCGAAGGCGGCGCCGGCGCGGACACCTTCGTCTTCAACGTGGAAGGCGACAGCGCCATCGGCTTCGGCGACACCCTGGTCGACTTCCAGTCGGGCGTGGACACCATCGACCTCTCGGCCTTCGGCATCGAGCAGTCGGACGTGACCTGGACGACGTCGGGCGGCTCCACCACCGTCTCGGTCGACCTGGACGGCGACGGCGTGGCCGACATGGAGTTCGAGGTCCAGTCCTCGACCCTGCAGACCACCGACTTCTTCCTCTGAGGTCCTCGAGGAAGTCCAGAGGAGGGGCCTCCGCCGCCGGCGGAGGCCCCTTCCGTTTGGGCCCTGCGCCCTGCGACCTTCACGGGCTGGACGGCGCGCGCTATCCAAGCTGCGAAGCAGGAGCCCCCGCATGAAGACCCGCGCCGCCGTCGCCTTCGAGGCCAAACGTCCGCTCGAGATCGTGGAGGTGGACCTGGAGGGACCCCGCGCCGGCGAGGTGCTGGTCGAGATCAAGGCGACGGGGATTTGCCACACCGACGCCTATACGCTGGATGGCCTCGACAGCGAGGGCATCTTCCCCTCGATCCTGGGCCACGAGGGGGCGGGCGTGGTGGTCGAGGTGGGGCCGGGCGTGACCTCGGTCGAGGTCGGGGACCACGTGATCCCGCTGTACACGCCCGAATGCCGCCAGTGTAAGTCGTGCCTGTCGCGCAAGACCAACCTGTGCACGGCCATCCG
>Ga0196964_10001618_pt1 | contig 11310 bp, 8 predicted proteins | sample S1_10metaG_FD_148615 | JGI IMG/M metagenome (GOLD analysis project Ga0196964, IMG submission 148615) | Soil microbial communities from Anza Borrego desert, Southern California, United States - S1_10 | ecosystem: Environmental > Terrestrial > Soil > Desert | place: USA: California | collected... | reverse complement strand
GAGCGGTCAACGTCATCCGCGCCGCGCTGCCGGCGCTCGTGCGCCGGCGCGGCAGCATCGTCGCCGTGGGGTCGATCATGACCAAGGTGCCGCTGCCCACGTTCTCGTCCTACACGGCGGCCAAGCACGCGCTGCACGGCTTCCTGAACACCCTGCGCCTCGAGCTGCACCAGGCGGGCGACCCGGTGCGCATCTCGCTGGTCAACCCCGGCGCCGTGGACACGCCGCTGTGGGAGACGACGACGACGGCCACCGGGGTGCGGGCGCGCAAGCCGCCCGACAGCTACCGGCCGGAGGTCATGGCCGACGCCGTCGTCGACTGCGTCCATCGCCAGCGCGACGAGATCACGGTGGGCGGCGAGGCGCGCCTCATCGAGCTCGCGTGGACGATGGCGCGGCCCATCGGCCGGCACATGCTCGGTATCGCCCACCGCCTGTACGCGTCCGGGTCGGCCCCCGCCGGCGACGCCGGCAGCCTCTGGGAGCCGCAGGGCACGGGCGCCGCGCGCGACGGCATGCACGGGCGTCCGAGCCTGTGGGCCCCGGTGCGCCTGGCGATCGACCATCCCCGGCGGCTGGTCGGACGTCTGACCGGCTGACGCCATGGTGGTCCGGGTCGCCCGGGGGCCCGTATCCCATGCGATGGCCGACACCACGCAGCTGCCCACCACCACCCTGCGCCGCCACGAGCTGTTCTGCGACATCCAGGGCGTGCTGCAGGCGCGCCTGGGTGACCCGCTGACCATCGACGACGTGGCCGCGGAGGTCTACGCCAGCCGCCGCCAGGTGCAGCGGGTCATGGCCGAGCACGGCACGTCGTTCCGCGAGGAGCTGACGCGCCTGCGCGTCCAGCGCGCGGCGCAGCTCCTGCGCGGGCACCGCGCTCCGGTCAGCGCGATCGCCGAGCAGGTCGGCTACCGCCAGGCCAGCCAGTTCGCCAAGACGTTCCGCCGCTACATGGGCGCGAGCCCCAGCGAGCTGCGCGCCATGCCGGAGCCCGGCATGGCGGCCTGACGCCCTCGCGCCAGGGCCCGCTGGCGCCGGTGTCTCCGTGCAGGCCGGGTACGGCTGCGTCATGAGCAACATCGAGCAGAGCATCGACGTGGGCGTGCCGGTGCGCACCGCCTACGACCAGTGGACGCAGTTCGAGGAGTTCCCCCGGTTCATGGAGGGCGTCGAGGAGGTCCGCCAACTCGACGACACCCACCTGCACTGGCGCACGAAGGTGGCCGGCCGGGAGAAGGAGTTCGACGCGGTCATCACCGAGCAGACGCCCGACCAGCGGATCGCCTGGACCTCGGAGGCAGGCGCCGAGCACGCCGGCGTCGTGACGTTCCACCGCGTGGCGGAGGACACCACCCGCATCATGCTGCAGCTCGACGTCGAGCCCGACGGCCTGGCCGAGAAGGCGGGCGACGCCCTCGGCCTCGTCAAGCGCCGGGTCACCGGCGACCTCGAGCGCTTCAAGGAGCTCGTCGAGTCCCGCGGCCCCGGCGCCGAGTCCGGCGCCTGGCGCGGCGAGGTCGAGCAGGACGCCACGCAGTGAACCGTGGGGACACCCCGCCCGGACGGGTGGGGTGTCCGCCCGCCAGCGGGGCCTGAGCGCCCGCGGTCAGTGCGCGACGGGCCGCCCGCGGCGCCCGACGGCCACGGCCGCTGCAGTGATCGCGACGAGCAGCAGCGCCAGCAGCACGACCATCACGGTCTCGAACGCGCCCCAGCCGTCGTGCATGCCCCAGCGCGCCTCCCGGCCGTCCATCATCCCGTCGCGGTCGCCGCGCATCGGGTTCCCCGCCCCGGTGTCGTCGCGCATGGCGCCCGCGCCCATCATGGGCCCTATCGCGCCGACCATCTGCCCCATGGCGCCGGGCATCTCGGCCGGGCATCCGCGCGCGGCGGCGCCCATCGCCTCGTAGGCCTGCCGGCTGGCGCGCTCGCCCATCACCGACCGCATCATGCGGTCCATGCCGGCACGGGCCCCGCGCGAGCCCAGCATCGCCCCCATGAGCTGCCGGCCCTCGGCCCGCAGGGTGGTCGCCGGGACGCCGGAGCAGTCGCGCGCCGCCGCGGCCGCCGGCCCGGGGGACGCACCGGATGCCGCCAGCACCGCGAGCGCGGCACACGCGCCGGTGGTCAGGGAGCGCGGGAGCAGGGCCATGGCCGCGACGCTAGGCCGCTGGCGGGGCAGCGGCGACCGAGGAACCCCGCGGACCGGCCCGTAGTTCGTACGCGTGCGCGGGCGGGGTCTGCGCCGACGCCCCGGCCGGTCGCCGCGCCTACGGGCCTCGTTCGCCGCCACGCCCGCCGGCCACGACCCTCACCAGGGAGACCGCCGGGCGGCCCGCGCGCAGGATCACAGCGCTGCTGGTCGTACCTGGAGGTGATGGGCGACGTCCTGATGGATCCCGCACGGGCGCGCCGGCGCCAGGCCGAGCGCCGGCGGCGGCGGGTGCGGCGCGTGGTCCGGGCGCTCGTCGCGTCGCTCGCCGCGTTCGCCGCGGCAGTCGTCTCGGTCCGTGCCGTGTACGCCGGCCAGGCGCTGCCGCGCACGAGCCTGTCGGGCGCCGACATCGGCGGCAAGTCGCGCGAGGAGGTCCGGGCGCTGGTCGCGGCGCGGGCGGCCCGGCCGCTCACGCTGCGCGCGGGCAGCCGCCGGATCGCGCTGCGCCGCGCGGACGCCGGCCTGGCCGTGGACATCGACGGCAGCGTCGCCCGCGCGCTGGAGGCAGGTCGCCGCGGGCTGCTCGACGGCGCCCTGTCGACCGTCGACGCGCTGCTGACCGGCCGGAAGGTGCCGCTGCTGGCCCGCATCGACGAGCGGCGGCTGCGGACGGCCGTCGACCGGGTGGCGGATCGCGTCGACCGCGCCCCGTTCGCCGGCGCCCTGCGGGTCGACCCGCAGACCCTCGCCGTGGCGGTGCGCCCGCCGCGGGAGGGCCGCAGGGTGCGGCGGGCGGTGCTCCTGGACCGTGTCCGCCGGGCGCTGATCCACGGGACGACCGCGGTGGAGGTCCCCGTCGGCACACGCGCGGCCGTGTCGCTGCGCTCGGTCCAGCGCGCGGCGGCGCAGGCGCGGCGCTATCTGCGGGCCCCGCTGAGGCTGCACGCCGCGGGCCGCGACATCGCGATCGGCGCGCCCGAGCTCGCGCCGGTGCTCACGCTCGTGCAGGCCGGCCGTCGCAGCGCGCGGCTGGGCGCCGACCGGGGCGCGCTCGATCGCCTCACCGCCCGCGTGGCCGGCACGGTCGACCGGCCCGCGCGCAGCGCGCGACTGGACGCGCCGGCGCGCCCGGTCATCGTCGAGGGCAAGGGCGATCTTGCGTGGCGCCCGCGCGAGGCGCAGGTCACGATCCGGCCCGCCCGGCCCGGCCGCGCCCTGGCGCGCGACACCGCTGTCCGGCGCATCGACGCGGCGATCCGGCGGGGCGCCCACGAGGTGGCGCTCGACGTGCGGCGTGTCGCGCCGGCGGTGACCACGGCTGCGGCCCGCGGGGCCGACGCGCTGATCGGCACCTTCACGACGCGCTACGAGCCGGGCCAGCCGCGCGTGACGAACATCAGGCGCATCGCTCGGACGGTCGACGGGACCGTCATCCCGCCTGGCGGAACGTTCTCGCTCAACGCCATCTCCGGCCCTCGCACGACCGCCGGCGGCTACGTCAAGGCCCCGTTCATCGCCGACGACAAGATCGTCCCGTCGGTCGGCGGGGGCGTCTCGCAGTTCTCCACCACCACGTACAACGCGGCCTACTTCGCCGGCCTGCGCCTCGACGCCCACCGCGCCCACAGCCTCTACATCGACCGCTATCCGCCGGGCCGCGAGGCGACGCTCAACTTCCCCGACATCGACCTGCGCTGGACGAACGACACGACGGCGCCGGTGCTGGTGCGGGCGGTGACCGACGCGACCTCCGTGACGGTCAGCCTCTACGGCGACAACGGCGGGCGCCGGGTGAGCGCCCGGACTGGCGCCCGCCGCCCGGTCCCGGGAGGCGACTTCGCCATCACCGTGACGCGCGTCATCCGGTACGCCGACGGGCGCACGATCCGCCAGCCCGTCACGACGACGTACCGCAAGGCCGCCGACTGACATCGAGTGGCGGATTTCCTCGCTATGTCAGGGGCGGGCTCAAGCGGTCAGCGCAACAGTGCCTGCATCTTCTCAGCTGGGGTGGCCCAGTCCAGGGTCTTGCGAGGACGGCCGTTGAGCTCGGCGGCGATCTGGTCAAGATCGATCTGGCCCAGCTGGGTCAGATCGATCTTGCGCGGCAGGTACTGACGCAGCAGCCCGTTGGTGTTCTCGTTGCTGCCCCGTTGCCAGGGCGAGCGCGGGTCGCAGAAGAAGACCTGGATGCCGGTCTGCTCGGTGAAGCGCTTGTGGGCGGCCAGCTCGCTGCCCTGGTCCCAGGTCAACGACTTGACCAGGTGATCGGGCAGCGTCTTGATCTGGCGCTCGAGCGCCGCGATCACCGTCTTGGTGGTCCGGTCCTGGCCCAGGTAGGCCAGCAGCACGTAACGGGTGTGGCGCTCGACCAAGGTCGCGATCGCCGACTTGCCGCCGGCGCCGAGGAGCAGGTCGCCCTCCCAGTGGCCAGGCACGCGGCGATCGTCGGCCTCCGGCGGGCGCTCAGCGATCGGGACCATGTCGACGATCCGCCCGCGCATGTCGAGCCGGCCGCGGGCCTTGCGCGTCGAGCGGCCGGTGCGCAAACACGCGGTCAACTGGCGGCGCAGCTCACCGCGCGACTGCACATACAGCGAGCGGTAGATCGTCTCGTGACTGACGCGCATCAGCGGATCATCGGGGTGATCGACGCGCAACCGCGCTGCGATCTGCTGCGGCGACCACCGCCGCTGCAACCCCTCCTCGACGGCCGCCAGCAACGGCGGGCAGGCGGCGAGCTTGGCCGGCTTCGGACGCCGCATCTGGCGCTGAGCACGCCGCTCCGCCGCAATCGGCCGATATCCCCGCCGACCCCCACACCGCGCGATCTCCCGCCCGATCGTGCAGCGATGACGCCCCAACGCCCGAGCGATCTCACTGTCGCTCTGGCCGCGACAGATCCCCTCGAAGATCCGCTCGCGCTCCTCAACTGACAACCACCGCGCCGAGCGCTGACGCCCCCTGCGCGTCAGCGCCGCCTCATCTCGGATCCGCCGCGCCGTCGTCTCGGGCACCCCGAAACGACCCATCACCTCCAGCACCCCCGCGCCCGCCTCAAAACACGCCGCCACCGCAGCACGCTCCGACGGCGTCAACCACCGATACGGCCCCCGCCTCTTGACCACCGACCCCTCCGATCACTCAACACAAACCCATCGTGTTGCGATGACCGGATGAATCCACCAGGGGAAATCCGCCACTCGATGGGCTGACGGCGATCTCGCCGCTGTCCGCGGATGCGCACGGCCGCTGCAGCCACGGCCGAGACCGCCGATGTCTGAGGAGGTGCCCCGCGGATCGCTCCTGCTCGCCGCGCTCGCCGCCTGCGCGGTGAGCGCGCCGCCCGCCGGGGCGGCCCCCACGAGCTTCTCCTCGCGCTTTCCCACCTTCCACTTCCTCGAGCCGTTCTATCGGCGCTATGCCGTGGGGCAGCGCAAGCCGTTCGCGCTGGCCGAGTGGGCCATGTGGGGCGCCGACGACGCCGGCTTCGCTCGGTGGCTGGTCCGCCGGGTGCGCAGCCACCGGCGGGTCCGGATGGTCCAGTACAACCAGGGCGACCCCTCCGGCCCGTTCCGCCTCGGGCGCTACCCGCGGGCCTCGCAGGTCCTGCGCGACGCGCTCGCCTCGCCGCTCTTCGTCGGCGCCGCGAGGTAGGCCGCCGCCTGTGCGAGCATCGCCCCATGGCCGGGGCGGGCGCAGCGCAGCACCGCATCCCGCGCGGCGGGCACCGGCGTGCGCCGCCGCCCGCCGCGCCAAGAACACCCAGAACTGGCCGGGCTCGACCCTGGCCTACCGGTCGACCCGGCGCACCACGAGGTGCAGGGGGTCCCATGGCTGGAGCCGGTGGCGGCCTCGTCCCGAGCGGGCATCGGGACGCCGGCGGCATGCGATCCTGCCGCCATGACGCAGGCGGGACGCGGCACGGAGCAGGTGGACGTGGTGGTCGTGGGCAGCCGCTGCGCAGGGTCAGCGACGGCGATCGCCCTCGCGCGCCGCGGCCGGCGGGTGGTCGCCCTCGACGGCGCGGCGTTCCCGTCCGACACGCTCTCCACCCACCTCTTCTTCCCCAACCACTGGGCCGAGCTCCGGCGCCTCGGCGCGATGGAGCGCGTCATGGCACTCGAGCCGCCCCTGCACACCCGCGCCGGGCTCGCCGCCCCCGGCGTCGACGTCCTCGGGCCGTTCAACCCGGTCGACGGCATCGTCTACGGCTCGTGCGTCCGGCGCCCCGGCCTCGACCTCGCCCTCGTCGAAACCGCACGGGAGGCCGGTGCCGAGATCCGCGAGCGCGTGCGCGTCACCGCCCTCGTCCGGGATGCGCGCGGGCGCGTCACCGGCGTGCGCTGGCGCTCGCGCGACGGTCAGGAGGCGACGATCATGGCGAAGCTCGTCGTCGGCGCCGACGGGCGGGCCTCGACCGTGGCCGACCTCGTCGGGACGCGGGCCCACCACGAGTGCGAGAACCGCCGGCTGATGGCTTACGCCTACTTCGACGACCCGCGCGAGGACGAGCGCCACATCGCCATGCAGTGGCGCGAGGGGCGCGAACTCGCGACGGTCTTCCCCTGCGACGGCGGCCAGTCGGTCGTGCTGCTGATGTCGCCCGCGACCCGGGCGCCGGAGTACCGCCGCGATCCGAACGCCACGTTCGACGAGACGGTCGCCGCGCTCGAGCCGCTCGCGCGGCGGCTGGAGGGCTGCGTCCGCGCCACGAAGGTCCGGACGTCCTACCGCCACCCGGCGTACTTCCGCCACTCGCACGGACCTGGCTGGGCGCTCACGGGTGACGCCGGCCATTTCAAGGACCCCGTCACCGCGCAGGGCATCCGCGACGCACTGCGCTTCGGCCGGCTGCTCGGCGAGGCGGCCGCGCCCGTGCTCGACGACCCTGCCGCCCTGCACCGCGCGCTCGAGGCCTGGGAGCACGACCGCGACGCCCAGTGCCTGGACATGTACCAGTGGGCCAACGGGCTCGGGCTCGACGACGACGTCTCGCCGATCGAGCGCGCCGCCTACCGGTGGTTCGCGGGGCGCCCCGGCGGCCCGAGCGAGGTGCTGGACGTCTTCTCCCGCCGCCGCCGGTCGACGGCGGTGTTCACGCCGGCGCGGGTCGTGCGCTGGGTGCGCGACGCGGCACGCGACCCCGACGTGCCGGCCGGCGAGCTGTGGCGCACGCTGCGCCGCGACGCCCGCCGGGAGCTCGCCCGCCGCCGGGAGCACGCCGCCTTCGCGCGCCGCCGCGCGGCGTCCGCGGCGCAACTGGCAGCGCAGGCGCCGGGGTCGGTCCCGGCGCCCGCCACCGCCGCCCGCCCCGTCGGCGCCGTGTCGACCTGACCGCACCGACCACCCGAACGGGGTGTCAAGGCCCCCTGGCTCCCGACCGATACGACAAGGGTCCGGCGCCGACGGTGGCGCCGGGGTCGAAGGGGGAAGCAGCTCGTGCCGTACGCATCGGGGGACGGCGTCCGCCGCCCGGGATCCTCGCTGGTCCGGTTCGCCATCGCGCGGCCCTGGGCCGCGCTTCTGGCCTGGACGGTCCTCGTCCTCGTCCTCGCCGTCGCCGGCCGCGACGTCGCATCGTCGCTGCAGGGATCCAGCGTGCGCGTCGCGGGCACGGAGTCGTCGCACGCGCGGGCGCTGGCCGCCTCGAGCTTCGCCGAGGAAGCCACCGTCCCGGTGCTGCTGCAGGGCCCGCCGCGCCGCACCGACGTCCGCGCCCGGGCGCTGGCGCGCGAACTCGGCCGCCGGCCGGGCGTCCTGGTGCTCTCGCCGTGGACCGCCGGGCGCGGCGGCGACGGCCCGCTGCGGCCCGAGCCCGGGACGGTGATGCTCATCGCCTCGGTCACCGGCGAGGCCGACCAGGTGGCGCAGCGTGCGCGCCGGGTCGAGGATCTCGCGCGCGCCGCGGCCGGCGGACAGGTCCGGACCCACGTGACCGGTCTCGACGCCGTCTCGCGCGACGGCATGCACAGCTCCTTGCGCGCCGTGCACCGCGCGGAGCTCATCGCGTTGCCCGTCCTGCTGCTGGTCCTGCTGCTCGTCTTCCGCGCCCCTCTCGCGGCGCTGCTGCCGGTCGCGTTCGGCGCGAGCACCATCGTCGCGTCCACCGGCGTGCTCGAGCTGCTGGCCGGGCCGCTGCGTCTCGACGCGTTCGCCACGGCCATCGCGACGATGATGGGCCTGGCGCTGGCCGTCGACTACTCGTTGCTCGTCGTGTCGCGCACGCGCGAGGAGCGCGCGGCCGCGCCCCCCGGCGAGCCCGCCCGCGCCGCGGTCGCCCGCGCCGCCGCGCCCACCGCACGCACGATCGCCCTGGCGGGCGCCGCCATCGTCGTCTCCATGGCGGTCGGCGCGCTGCTCGCCCCGGGTGCCTCGGTGCTCTCGGCAGCCGTCGGCGTCAGCGCGGTGGCTGCGCTGAGTGCCGCCGGCGCCGCGCTGGCCATCCCGGCCGCGCTCGTCGTCCTCGGCCACCGCATCGACCTGGGCCGCCGCCGCCCGGCCACCCCGCGCACGAGGGTCCGCCGCATCCCGGGCCCGGCCGCCGCGGGCCTCGCGGCTGCCGTCCTCCTGGCGCTCTCGGTGCCGGCGCTGCACCTCGACACGGCGGCACCGGGCCCCGGCGCCCTGCCGCCGGGCAGCCCCGTGCGCGCCGACACCGAGAAGGTCCATGCCGCCCTCGGCGCGGGCTGGACCACGCCGTTCGAGCTCGTGGCCGTCGCGCGCACGGAGACCATGACCACCCCGCAGCGCCTCGCCGCCCTCCAGCGGCTGCAGCGCCGGCTCGCACGCGACCCGGAGGTGGCGGCGGTCCTCGGTCCGGGCACGATCGCCCGGCGCGCCGCCGGCCTGCGCCGCGCCGGCCGGCGGGTGGTGGACGGCCAGCGCGTGCTCGCCGCGCGGCTGGAGGGCCGCAGCCGCAAGCTGGAGGACGTCGAGGGCGGCGTGGCGTCGGCCGCCACGGGCGCGGGCGCCCTGCGCGACGCGCTGGGCGGCGCGGGCGCCGCCGCCGGGCGCCTGGATCGCGGCTCGCGGCAGGTGGCCGGTGCCGTCGGCGACCTGCGCGGCGGCCTCGACGGCACCGCCGCGGGCGCGCAGCGCCTCGTGCGACGCCTCGGCGCCGCCGGCAGCGGCTCCAGGGCCCTGGCCGCGGGCGCCGAGCGCGCCGCCACCGGCGCGGCCGGCCTGCGCGACGGCGCGCGCCGCATCGGCGAGGGCCTCGCCGCCGTCAGGGCCTCGACCGCGGAGCTCGAGGCGCGCCTGCAGCGCCGCCGCGCGGCGGTCGTCGCGGTGCGCGACAAGGCGCGCGCGCAGGATCAGCACATCGCCCAGGCGGTCGACGAGCTCGAGCGCTCGCTGCCCGTGACCGGCACGGCCGCCGTACGCTCGCGCCTGGCGCTGCGCAAGGTCCGCGCCGCGCTCGCGGAGGCCGACGCGCCCGGCGAGCTGGAAGCCTCGGTCGGCGCCCTGGACCGCGACGCCGCGTACGCCGGCGTCGTGGGCCGTGCGCTCCCCGCGGGGGACGTACGGGCGCTGGCGACCGCGGCCGGGAGCGTGGCGCGCGGCGTGGGCGCCCTGCGCGGCGAGGTCGCCGCGCTCGGCCGGGCGGTCACCGGCCTCACCGGCGGCGGCGACCGGCTGGTCGCCGCGCTCGGGCGGCTCGGCTCGGGCGCGCAGGCGCTCGGCGCGGGCGTGGCCGAGCTGCGAGACGGGGTGGGCGGCGTGCGCGGCGGCGTGCGCGCCGGCGCGCGCTCGAGCGACGAGCTGGCGCGGGGCCTCGGCGCGGCGCGAGCCGCGACCGAGCGCCTGGGCGGCGGCGGGTCGTCCGGCATGCGGGGAACGTCCTCGCCCGACGCCAAGCCGGGGTTCTTCGACTCTGGCTACTTCCTGCTGGCCGCACTGCAGAGCGAGGGGCGCTCGCCGTACGGCGTCGATGTCGCCCGCGGCGGCCGGGGCGCGCGCATCCTGGTGGTGCCCCGCCACGCGCCGCACGACCCGCGCACGCAGGCGCTCTACGACCGCCTGCGCGGCACCGCGCACGGGCTGCGCTCGTCGATCGGTGCGGACGCCGCCGTCGGGGGGCCGGCCGCGCTGCTGCTGGACTACGACCGCCGCGCGGACGCGCGCCTGCCTGTGCTCGTCCTGGCGCTCGCGCTCGTGACCGCAGCGCTCCTCGGGCTCCTGCTGCGCTCGATCGTGGTGCCGCTGATCGGCATCGTCCTCAACGTGCTGGCCGTCGGCGCGTCGCTCGGCGTCCTGCAGCTGCTGTTCGCGGGCGCCGACCCGCTGCTCGGCGGCCCCGGCCGCCTCGACTCCGTCGCCGTGACGGCCGTCTTCGGCGTGGTCTTCGCCCTGTCGGTGGACTACCAGGTGTTCATCGTCGCCCGCGTGCGCGAGGAGGCCTTGCGCACCGGCGATGCGGCCGGCGCGGTCGGGGCGGGGCTGGCCCGCACGCGGGCGGTCGTGACCGGGGCCGCGCTCAGCATGCTCGGGGTCTTCCTCGCGTTCGCGCTGGCCGACGTGGCGAGCCTGCGGCAGTTCGGCGTGGGCCTGGCGGTGGCGGTCGCCCTCGACGCCACGCTCGTGCGGCTGGTCCTGCTGCCGGCGGCGCTGCGCGCGGCCGGCCGGTGGGCCTGGTGGCTGCCCGGCCGCCCGCACCTGCCCCACCCCGACCGCGGCCTGCGGCCCGGCCCCGCACCGGGCCGAGCGTGACGGCGGGGGATCAGACGACCTGGAAGTCGTAGCGCGAGGCGATCCGCCCGATCGCCTCGGGCGTCAGCGGCCCGGCTGCCGCGGCGGCCGCCAGGTCGCGCATGTAGCCCTCCCAGCCGGCGGGCGTGTTGAAGTTGAGAAACCGGACCGGCTCCTGCGTCTCGTTGCGGAACGTGTGCGCAGTGCCCGGCGCCACGCACACGAACGTGCCGGCGGGCGCCTCCCGGGGCTCGCCGTCGAGCACCACCGTCAGGGTGCCCTCCAGCACGTAGAACATGTCGTGCAGCGCCTCGTGGCGGTGCAGCGGGGGACCGGGAAACCCCGCCTCGACGACCGACTCCGACAGGAAGAACGACCCGCCGGTCTCGGCACTGCCCGCCTTGATGACAACCTCGGAGGCGCCCACCTGGTGGCGCTCGCCGCGGCCCGGGGGATGG
>Ga0196964_10001617_pt1 | contig 11312 bp, 6 predicted proteins | sample S1_10metaG_FD_148615 | JGI IMG/M metagenome (GOLD analysis project Ga0196964, IMG submission 148615) | Soil microbial communities from Anza Borrego desert, Southern California, United States - S1_10 | ecosystem: Environmental > Terrestrial > Soil > Desert | place: USA: California | collected... | reverse complement strand
TTACTACCGCATTATCTCAGGGCCTTTTACTGAAGCCAAAGAGATCGTTGTGGCTAAGTAGATTCTACCATACAGTAATAATAAAGTCAGGCGGAAGAGCTCCATGCTCTCCCGCCTCCTTTGTTTTGGGATAACTTAGACGACCTACTTCTCTCCGTTAATTTTTGTTAAGGTGAACTTAATACCTCTTTAAAACATTCATATCAATATAATACAGAAGCGCCTTTCACGTATTTTCTACAAATGAATAATGTATTTTAAAAAACTATCAGTTTTAAAGATCAGGTATGAGTACAGAAAAATCACGGAAAAGCCCCCTGCTTTTGGCAATTGCACTAATTGGTGTTGGAATTGTTTTTGGCATTATCCTTGTCTCTAGTTTTAGTTCAAATTCGCTGCGTAATGCATTCGCAGGAAGTATTGATGACATAGGAGCGAAGTCAGCTCCAGTCACAGTAGGTAGTGAAGCGCGCATCCTTGATGAAGCGTTTGTATCAGCGAGTAAAGCGGTAACACCAACGGTCGTCAGCATCAGCGTGATAGGTGAGGCTCGTACACAGCCGAATCCTTTTGGAGATATGTTCCCATTCTTTGGCAGTCCGGATGATGAAGAAATGCGTCCGCAACCACGTGGCGGTCAGAAATCACAAGGTAGTGGTTCCGGCGTGATTATTACGCAGGATGGATATATTGTGACCAATAATCACGTGATCGAAGATGCAGAAGAAGGTGGAATTACGGTCACTACAACAGACCGCCGAGAGTATAAGGCTGAACTTGTCGGGCGTGATCCGCTGACAGACCTTGCTGTTATTAAAATTGAAGGCAGTGGTTTCCCAGTAGCACATTTTGAAAATAAGGATAATATCCGTGTTGGCGAATGGGTAATTGCAGTTGGCAATCCGCTTGGCCTTCGTTCGACGGTCACATCAGGTATCGTCAGCGCTATTGGCCGTGGAAACCTGAATATGAGCCGCGACCAGTATGCCGTAGAGAATTTTATCCAGACAGATGCTGCCATTAATCCGGGCAACTCAGGCGGCGGTTTATTTAATCTTCAGGGCAGCCTTGTCGGTATTAATACAGCAATCGCTACACGCACCGGATATTACCAGGGTTATGGGTTTGCTATCCCGATTGATATTGTTCGCGCCGTCGCTCTTGATATTATGGAAGATGGGAAAGTCGACCGCGGGTATATCGGCGTTTCTATCCAGACGATTGATGAAGTAGCAGCAAAATCTGTAAATCTTGACCGTATAGCAGGTGTGCTTGTCGGTGGCGTTATCGAAGGAAGTCCGGCCGACAAAGCAGGTGTAGAAATAGGTGATGTTATTCTTGAATTGAATGGAACACCTGTCAATACATCAAATGAACTACAAGGTTATATTGCACTGCGCAAAGCTGGTGATAATGTAAAGCTAAAGATCTGGCGTAATGGTAAAATGATTGAGAAAAATGTGAGGCTCGAGGCACGTGCTGTTGATACCCAGACAACTGCTTCAATTCGCGGTCGAAATAACAAAGACCAGAATAATACTGGTAATGCGCCTGTGAGCTTTGAAAAACTCGGCTTCACAGTAGGCACAGTCACAGAAAACGTCCGTCGCGACTATAGTATTTCGGGTGGTGCGCTCGTCACAAAGCGTGACCCGTATGGCGAAGCAGCCAAGCGTGGCCTTGCTCCAATGGACGTTATTGTCAAAGCCGGTGACCGTGATATTAATTCGCCGGAAGATTTAAAAAATTACCTTTCAGGATTATCAGCTGGTGATGCTGTACTCCTGCAGGTACGGACGAAAGAAGGCCGCCGTCTGGTTTCCATTCAGATCCCGAAAGGCGGGTTGTAAAAAGTTTTAAAAATTTTTTAAAGCTCCACGTCCTGGCCGTGGAGCTTTTTTTTTAAGATATTCCTTTTAAAAACGCTTTTTAAAAGAATTTAAGCAAAAGTGGTGAAACATTTGATTAAGTGCACGTGCGTGCGTAACTTTGGGATTAGGTTCAAAAGGATTTTAAAAAGAAATCTCCTATATATTTTAAAAACCGGATAGCACAATGAGCATTTTGCTTCAGGTAGAAGGCCTCATCACTGAATTCAAGTCGGAAAATTACACAACCCGCGCAGTCAATAATGTGAGCTTTAGCGTTGGCCGGGGGAAAACCCTTGGTATTGTAGGCGAGAGCGGTTCTGGCAAGTCTGTTACATCGCTGTCGGTGATGCGGCTTATCCCGACTCCACCCGGCAGAATTGCCGGAGGTCGCGCGCTCTTTTTCGAAGAGGATGGCAGAACGGTTGACCTGCTGGCGCTTAGCGAAGAGGAAATGCGGCATTATCGTGGCAATCGCATTGCGATGATCTTTCAGGAGCCGATGACGTCGCTTAATCCTGTATTTACCTGCGGTGACCAGATCATTGAGGCGATTATGCTTCATATGAAGATCGGTCGTCGTGATGCTGAAGCGAGAACGCTCGAGCTTTTAAAAGAAGTACAGCTGCCACGTCCAGAAACAATGATGAAAAGCTACCCTCATCAGCTCTCCGGGGGACAGAAGCAGCGTGTGATGATCGCAATGGCAATGAGCTGCAATCCTGCACTGCTTATTGCCGACGAACCGACGACGGCGCTTGACGTAACTGTGCAGGCCACGATCCTCGACCTCATGCGCAATCTGCAGAAACAGCATAATATGGGTATGATGTTTATCTCGCATGATCTTGGCGTGATTGCCGAGATATGCGACGAGGTCGCCGTAATGTACAAGGGAAATCTTGTTGAGTACGGTTCGGTTGAGAATATTTTTGCAAATCCGCAGCATCCATACACAAAAGGGTTACTTGCATGCCGCCCGCGGCTTGACAAAAAGCTGCGTGTGTTGCCAACAGTACGTGATTTTATGGATGAGATGCCTGATGGAAAAATCGTCGAAAAAATACATGCCAATGTATCCGATGTTGTTCGTGATGTAGAAGTAACGCGTGAAGAAATGACGCAGCGCGGTGATGATCTTTTAAAACGTGAGCCCCTTTTAACAGTGGAAAATTTGGAGGTGTATTTTCCTATTAAAAAGGGAATTCTCGGGCGAACAGTAGGACATGTAAAAGCTGTGGACGGCATCAGCTTTGAGGTGAAACCAGGCGAGACACTTGGCCTTGTGGGTGAATCCGGTTGCGGTAAAACTACAACTGGACGTGCCATTTTACGGCTGGTGGAGCCAACGGACGGCAAAGTGACATTTGACGGGCGCGATGTCCGCAATCTTCCGAACGATGAATTAAAAGCTCTGCGGCGTGATTTTCAGATCATTTTCCAGGATCCATACAGCTCCCTCAATCCGCGTTTGTCGGTCGGTAGTGCGATCATGGAGGTTTTAAAAGTCCATAATATCAAAAGTAATGACAAGGAACGCCGTGAGTTTGTACAATATCTTTTAAATAAAGTAAATCTGCTGCCACATCATTTTAACAATTACCCTCACGAATTTTCTGGTGGGCAGCGTCAGCGTATCGTAATTGCACGTGCACTTGCACTTCAGCCGAAATTCCTAATTTGCGATGAATCCGTTTCTGCGCTGGATGTTTCCGTGCAGGCACAGGTTTTAAATCTTCTTGTGAAATTGCGCGAGGAATTCAACCTTACGTATATTTTTATTTCGCACGACCTGAGTGTTGTAAAATTTATCAGCGACAGAATTGCCGTGATGAACGCTGGGAAAATCGTAGAAATTGACCGCGCGATGGATATCTACGAGCACCCGAAAGAGGAATACACAAAGCGCCTTATTAACGCAATTCCTATCGGTTCGCTGGACGTTATCCGGCAGCGCCAGGCCGAGAAGCGGGCAGCTGTGTAGCTCTTAAAAGAGTGTTATAAAAACTTTTTAAAAGAAATTTTGGATATGAAAAAAGTGTTTTTAAAACTTTGGAAACGCTTTTAAAAATTCTCAATGATCGAAATAAGAAATCTCCATAAATCCTTTGGCGAAAAGCAGGTACTGCGCGGAATAGACATTACTGTTCCCTCAGGCAGCACAGTGTGCATTATCGGCAAGTCCGGTTGCGGGAAGAGCGTACTTTTAAAACATATTGTTGGGCTTCTGGAGCCGGACAAGGGCGAAGTATTTGTTGATGGTGAAGATATCGCACATTTAAAAGGTGATGCGCTTTTTCAGCTTCGGCGGCGGATTGGTTTTGTGTTTCAGGGAGCGGCTCTTTTTGATTCGCTGAACGTGTATGAGAATGTGGTAATCGGGCTTTACGAGCACGAGATGCGCGATGAAGTGGTGCTAGATGCCGAGGCCAGGCGTGTACTGTCAGCGGTTGGATTATTACCAGATATTTCCAATTCAGGATCAGAGCATTTTGAGCGTGAGTACAAGATTTTAAAAAATAAGAAACCTAGTGATCTTTCTGGCGGTATGCGCAAGCGTGTTGGCGTAGCGCGGGCGCTGGTGGGTAATCCGGCGTATATTTTTTACGATGAGCCTACCACAGGCCTTGACCCCATTACGAGTGAGCAGATAGACGACATGATCGCTGAGCTTGATGAGAAGTTGAATGTTACATCACTTGTCATTACACATGATATGTTCTCCGTTTTTAAAATTGCTGAATATGTTGTGATGCTTGAGGCCGGAAAGGTCCGTTTTGCAGGCAGCCCAAAGGAACTTCAGGAAAGCACTGATCCCATTGTACAGGAATTCCTCGACCGTTATGATCCGGAGCGATATAAATAACCGGTGTTTCAAAAAATCTACTTTTAAGAATCCGCTTTTAAAAATCTGCTTAAAACAATTTCCTTCGTAATTTTTTAAAGAATTGTAACTTTTTATAGCAATCGTGTGTCCTTAGCTGTATGAAAATTTACGGCTGATCGTCAAGGTTACTCTTGTTTCAAAATTCTCTTCACGAAAGTTTTTAAGGCTTTTACACTCATATACTTATGGAAATTTTTCCTCTTCGCTTTTTAAAAATTTTGTTCGTGGTAGCTGTACTTGCCGGAGCGGTATTCATTCCGGAAGCTGCTTTAGGACAACTACGCTTCCGCGATGTGACAATGGATCAGACCACGCTTCCGCGTGCTGCTGCAGTGGTACGAGCTGTAAAAGGTGCCCAGCCGGTTGTTCTCACGGATAAAAACTTTTTTATCATAGATGACAACCGGTACTCCCAGGCAGTTTCAATTTCGGCACCGGATGCAAATGGTTTTCAAAGAGTGGAATGGTTTTCCCAGCTTCGCAGCTCCGATTATGTTAAATTTCTCCTTTCCGAAAGCAATGAAACAGTAGATACCATTATGCTCATGGGGTCGCTGCCATTCATTGCTTTTTTCCGTTTTCAGGGGCAGGAAACGAGGATAAATGAAGTGAAATTCGGTAATGTGGCCGCAGGAGTGACCGCATCGCAAAATCTCCGCATAAAAGTTCGCGGTGGACAGGAAGCATTAGTAATAGAGAGAGTGGAGACCGGTACGCAGTTTTTTAAGGCTGAGTGGAAAGGGGGGTGGGGCGTTCCCTCACAGCTTCCCGGTGAGCTAGCCTCAGGGCTACCGGCAAATGTAGAAGTGAGTTTTACTCCTTCAGAAGATAAATATTATAGCGATATTCTTACTATTTATTATTCGGGTGGAGCTAAAGACCAGATACCATTATATGGAAATAAACTAGAACTTGAAGAGAAAACTGTACTCCGTTTACTTTCGCCAAATGGCGGGGAAATCCTTGCGCCATGTTCGGAATTTGTTATTCGCTGGTCAGGACATGTCCAGCAGTTTCCGACTATAGTAGAATATAGCAATAATAATGGAACATCCTGGGTGGAGATCAAGCGCGTATCTGACAGTTCGTATGTGTGGAGAGTGCCTGATGATATTTCAGATTCTGTTCGCGTTCGCGTACGCCAAGAATTCCAGCGTTCGGCTGAAGGTGTTTTAAACGCCGAGCAATCTGAAGCACACGCGCTTGGCTTTAGCGCTGATGGTACCGCATTTCTCACAGCTCATGCTAACGGGAAAATTACTGAGTGGAATGCAGAAGGCTTTCAAAAAATACGCACGCTGGATGTCAGCCCTGTAGGCAGCGTAGAAATGGCCGGTACAGGATATGGACGCGAGAAAACAACAGTAGTAGCCGCATACACTCTCAAAGGAACGGGTCAAAATACATCAACCCTTGTTCTTTTTAAAAACGGAAGCAATTCGCCAACATCGGAAATCCAGCTGCCGCAATCCTTCCGTTTAAAAAAGATGCTGTCTGATCCGCTGGGACGTTTTTTCGCAATGATACCTCAGCTGGGCAGGGAAGCTCTGCTGTATGATGACGAAGGAAACCTTTTAAAAACAATTCAGTTTGATGCGCCGGTGACGTCTGCAAATATCAATGCATCCGGTGTAATTATCACGCTTTTAAACGGAATTGTAGCACATTATAATCTTCCTGATTTTTCTTTAAAAACTTCTCTTAACTTTCCTTTTTTGCCTATCATCCTGCAGGCTGCAATTTCGCCGGACGGAGCTTTTGCAGCAGTGGCTACGCAAGCACCAACAGGTATTGATGTGGCCCGCGAGTCAGAAGTATTTATCATTGACATTGCATCCAACTCCGTAATACGCCATTTATCTGCACCGAAATCGCTTCTGGCGAGTGAACCGAGAGCGTTGTCGTTTAATGCTACAGGACGTTCGCTGGTGCTAGGCTATGCGGCCAATCCGCGAGTTTCCCTCTGGAATTTTTCAAAAGAAGATGACACGCCGCCCTACAGTGATTATTCTGACCTGAGCTTAAACCTCTCTGGCGATCTCACTGATGTGAGTTTCGGGCCTGATGGTAGATTCGCCATTGCCAGTGCTCGATCAGCTTTAAGCGGAAACCTTATCTACAGGCGATTTACCTATCCTGAAGCAGATATGAGCGATGCTATGTTCCGCATTGTACCACCTGTGGCACAGCTAAATGTACCTTCATTTCCTGATACATATCTTGGTGCAAGAAATCCTTCGCCAACAACAGCAATTTTCTGCAATACAAGTGAAGCATCAATCATTCTTGAGTCTGCCAATCTTAAATTTGGCTATCATTTTTCACAGGTAACGCCGTTTTTAAAAGACACCCTTCAGCCAGGTGAGTGCCTGAACTTGGAGTTTGCATTTGTGCCGCGTGATACAGGGATTATCCGCGATACACTCACGATCACTACCTGTTCGCGCACGTTTGTCATAGCGCTGGAGGCCCGCTCACTTGCGCGTAATATCCTTCTTGTGGCAAATAATACGGATTTTGGCGAACTTTGTGTTGGTGCTTCGACGGAACGTGATCTTGCGTTTATAAAGAACAATGATCCCGTGCCTCTGACCATCAATTCACTCAATGTTTTTGATATTTTTACATCCGGTTTCTCGATTCTTACGCCAATTGTAGATACAATATTGCAGCCAGGTGAAATGCTTGCTGTACGCGTAAAATTCCAGCCTAAAAAGCTTGGAGAGGACAGGCGTGATGTTATTATCCGTCATTCCAACCAGGAAGCGATCACAAGCCGCCTTACTCTGGTGGGGACCGGAATTGGTACCGACATTCAAGCAGTAGGCGCTTTCCCGTTCATACCGGAAATATTAAATCGTAAGCTCACTTTAAAAAATAATTCTCCGAATACAATTACGATCACAAAAGCTGATTTGGAGCCGAATGGCGCATTTACGGTCGTTACACCGCTTCCTATGGATATTCCCGCAAATTCAGAAGGAGAGGTTGAAATTACGTGGAATGGGCAGCCAACGGGTGATGTGCTTTTAAAAATCCAAAGCGCACCATGTGGTTCGGAAAAGACGGTAATCCTCCGGGAGTTTAAAGGCACGAGTACTGTCTCCGTACCCACAGTCGAGGCCGATGCGTATGCAAAAAATGTACAGATCCCGGTTCGTTTTAAAAACAACGATAATACAACCTATGCTGGCCAGCGTTTCTTTGAAGCGGAAGTGCTCGTCAATCCGCGTCTTTTCCTCGCGGAATCCGTTACAAGTGAATTCGGTGAGGCAACATTTACGCAAAATGTCGTGAATGGTAAACGCGTAATACACGTTCGCGTGGAAGGTGATTTTAAAGGCGAAGGCGTTGCGGCGGTCATCCATGGGATAGCAGGGCTAGCAGAAACGCTTGAGTCGCCGATCGAATTCAATTCCACATCGGTATTCTGGGGAAGCGCAGTTTCGGTCAGCACGCAGCCGGGACTTTTAAAAATTACCGGGGCGGGTTCACGCCGTGTTATTCAGCCGAATATCACAGCGCAGATCATGGCAATTTTCCCAAATCCGGCACGTGAAAATATTACCCTGGAAATTGAGGCAGAAACTGCCTCTGCTGCAATACTTGAGGTCTATAATGCGCTCGGCGAAAAGCTTGCAGAAGCTCCGGCGGATCTTTTAAAAGGCCGTTCACGCGCTGATATGAATGTGTCACAGCTGCCTGCTGGCACATATCGCGTTGTTTTAAAAACAGCCGATGGAATTGTTTCCTCAACGCTCTTAAATGTTGCACGCTAATTATAGCTGAATAAAAGAGATAGTTTTAAAAAGAATATTCTTTAAAAGAAATTGAAAAGTTTTAAAAAGCACATATCCATTCTAGCCGGTCTTGCGCTTGCAGGATTTTTACAGGCAGAAGCGCAGGAAAGCGTTCAAACGCCGTGGGTAATCACAGGTGGCGCATTCGCTAACGGCAATATACATTCGGCGTCGTTCGAACACGTAGTACCGAGTGCAGAACGTGGCGGTACGTTTACCAACGGCTTTGGCATTGGGGCAAGCATGTATGCCGGTGTGGAATACATACCTTTAAAAAATACGCTTTTTGGCATTCCATACCGCATAACAGGACGGCTGTCACTCAGCCTGCTCTCAGCGCCGTTAACAACGGATTACTATTTCGGGAATGTGATCAGCGGCAGCTCTTCAATTGAGGGAAATACACGGCAAACGGTGGATGCCACTATTGGGCTTTTGGCGTTAGAACCTGGAATTCTATTTGCGCCTTTTGAAAATACGCCGCTTAGTTTTTTGCTTGGTGCGCAACTTGGAATGCCGCTGATGGCCTCATACACGCAAAAAGAAGAGTGGACAAATGTTGCGCCTGCGGGTTCAGAATTACAAACAAATTACGGCTCAAGCGGCGACCTACCGGACAAATCCCCACTTTATGCAGCGTTTTCATTTGGTGCGCAGTATGAAGCGGTGAAGTTCGGCAATTTTGTGATTCTGCCGGAAGTGCAATTCAATTATGCGCTAACGAACTTTACGTCTTCGCTCGAGTGGAAGGCAAATTCCGTTCGCGGCGGTATTGCTGTTCGCTATAATCTTGTAAAAACAATTCCGCCACCGTTTGTGGAGCCGCCACCGGCCGAGCCGAAAACCCTTAAGCTTTCGGCTGAAGTCTTTAAAGAAGGTACACCTGTTGCGCCTGGGAGCGTTATCACAGTGACGGTGCCGGTGAATGCATATGTCACACAGTATGCGCTTGCACCAATCGCTTTTTTTGAAAAGAATTCCAGCAGGATCGCGCTTCCGCGTAATGAGCAGGGTTTTAAAACAGCAACGCAGGAAGAGGCGCAGGCAGCGATCGCCAATTCTTTAAAAAATTACCTTCGTCTGAATCCACAGGCAAATGTAACAATCGTCGGTTCAGCAAGCGCTGATGAGGAACATACGATTGCACGGCAGCGTGCGGAAGGCGTCGCGCAGTTTTTAAAAGCTCAGGGAATTGCTGGAGAACGAATTTCCACAAACCAGGAGATTTCAAAAGATAATCTTCGCTATGAGGAATTGCGTGAGGAGCAGCGCTATGTGCGCTTTGCTTTTTCGAATAATCAGACTGTGGTTCTTGATACAGTGATGGTACTGGGCAACCGCCCCTTTGAAGCATCGAGCGCACCAAAACCGCTGATGGTAGAATTCACCGCGCGGCCAAACTTCATAGCAGAGGCGGCTCCTTACCAGTTGCGCGGAATAGTAACAGGTGACGGCGTAATAAAGAATCTTGCCGAAATGCCTGAGACGTTTAGCATTCCCGTGGCCTACACTGATGCCGCTTTAAAACCTGTTTCGGTGAATTATACGATCACAGATGCAGAAGGTAAGACAATATCTTCAGCGCTCAGCTTCTCTGTGAAACCTATTCAGGAAATCAGGAAAGTAGAGAATGAGGTTTTACGAACAGGCGACACCTTCCAGGAGTACGTGCTCGGCTACTTCAGGTTTGACGAGTCACGCCTCTACGCCACAAATTCTGATGCCATTGCAAAAGCGCAAGCCGCTTTTAAAAATGGAAAGAAAATACAGATTATTGCTATGACAGATAATCTCGGAACGCCGGAATACAACGCGCAGCTCGCCCGCCAGCGCGCCCAGGCTGCCCGTGAACTCTTCGGCAAGAATGCTGAAGTGGAAGTTGTATATCCTGCTGATCCCGTTTTTTCTAACGCTACACCGCAGGGGCGCGTACTGAACCGTTCGGTGATGCTGCGGATTATGGAGTAGAATATCTAAGGATTTTTAAAAAATGAAACCCGGATGCCTTTAAAGCGTCCGGGTTTTGTACTTTTAAAATCTCAGCTTCCTGAGAATAAAATATATGCATGACGAGGGGTAATTCTCAGATATATTCATTTTTAAAAGGAAAATGCGGAACAGAACTTGAGAAATTTACAACGAAATTTTTAAAAGGGAAAATCACGTATGTGCTGCACATACGCGCTGAAATCAACTGTTTTAAAAACCAGGTTTGTTTTTTAGAAACTATCTGTTCACAATAAGCTCGTATCCATTAGGACTGGAGCCGGTGACAACCACCGTATACACCTTATTGGCTATAAGCGTAGGTTTGAAATCAAAGAGTTTTGCCGGTGAGCCTACAGGTGTAATCTGAAAATTCAGCGTTGCCGGATTCAGATCAATGAATGATGTTGCACGCTTAAAACCAATATTGCCCATACGAGTCACCACAATGCCATTTGGGTCTGTAATATCGATAGCATTTTGCGTATGCGCAAGATTTACAATACGAAGGAATGCCTTGCCGGCTGATGCTGTCGGGATACTATCCTGCAAAATTAGCGGCGAAACACGGATGGCAGTATCAGCCAGAAAGAACGAATAGCTCCTGTCATTTGAGAAATTTGCTGTAGTGTCTATCGCGTTAAAGGGTTTCCCGGCAAGGTTTACCTTTATCTGGCGGTTGCCTGAATTTAATGAAAGATACCCGGTATTTTGAGAATACGCCAGCCCTGGAACAGAGAGTGTATTGTCTACGAGAATGTCCACATTATC
>Ga0196964_10001616_pt1 | contig 11331 bp, 7 predicted proteins | sample S1_10metaG_FD_148615 | JGI IMG/M metagenome (GOLD analysis project Ga0196964, IMG submission 148615) | Soil microbial communities from Anza Borrego desert, Southern California, United States - S1_10 | ecosystem: Environmental > Terrestrial > Soil > Desert | place: USA: California | collected... | reverse complement strand
ATTCGCGGTCTAATTTAAGCCCGGAAATGACCATAAACAGGGTGAAAGCTAAAGCGGTACCTATAATTGTGTTCATCTGTAGTAACGCTAGTATGATGTAACTCTATTCTAGACTTCGCAACAAATGAACAGCCCTATAGCAACGCACGATAGAGAATTGAAGTGCAATCGCCAAAATTATTGTCTTTATAGAATTTAGTAAAATCTCTATAGACTACTTAATTCGCTGCTTTTGCAACGCACAACAACCTTTGATGGAAAGTATGGCATAATTCAGAATAAATATTATATTTATTACAAAATTTTACAAATAAGTGCCTTGGCAAGCAGATCGCCTTGGTGTGCAACTGCTACTCATTCACAAAGTATTAGCCCTCTAGGAAAATCAAAGAGCTGAATCTATCCAGCAATATAACAACTATATGAACAAGCCATTTTTTACAGAACCGACTTTTCCATTGATGTATCAGTCCTTTGGCTTAGTGTATGGCATTTGGATGCCCGAAAGTACCAATGCAACAAAAGGTTGGTTAGTTCTCGACGCCGGACAGGTAAAAATTGAGGCGGTTCTGGTTGGCGAAGCCAAAGAGTATGTGCAATCAATCCCACAAACGAAGTTGCCGCATTTTTTTAACGTCTATCCCCGCACAGAAGCAGGAAAGTTGTGGTTCCAAGTGCCGTGGATGCACCCCGATAGCGAACAAAACCAGGAACAGCTAACACCCAACTGTGATGCCTTCCGCATTCGTGGCGATATCGTTAATATAGACACTGCTAACCCCTCAGTAGCGATACAAGTATCAAAAAATGTGCCAACGGGTAAACAGAAATCCTTTTCTTTTGAAGTAAATTTATTCGGTAGTCTAGAAGATGCAAAGCCAGGGGAGTTTTGGGAAGTCTGGGCAGCACGTAAGGGAACTTTTCTAATAATCAAGGAAGGACAAAGAATTCGGAGGACGGAGGACGGAGGATTGAACGCAGAGGAATTTTCTCAACCCGCGACCCTCAATCTTGATTTCTCCGAAGCAATTGCACAACCTCTGCCGATCGCAAAAGAGATAATAGAGGCTAACCTTGTGTTCGCCCGTCCCAGTGAGAAAGAACCTACGGCTATGGTAATGCTTCCTGAAAAGCAAGTTTCTGAAGTTTTCCAGATGACGGTGACGGGGAAAATCGTCACTGATATGGGTGCTATCTATCTGATGAGCTTAGATGGCACAAGTTTGCGCCTCAGCAAAAATCCCAACGAGCCTTTACCTACAGGTATCCAGCGGTGGTACGTTCTGCCCGCTACCGATTCCACAGGGCAAATATCAGGAGTGCGTATCCTGGGTTATGAACCCGCCACGGATGAACCCGACATCTGCTCGTTCACAGGTAGGGTAATACAGATAGGAAAACGCAATTCTCAGGTATTGTTCAAAGTGTCATTTGTTGGTCAAAAAGACCTCAAGATTACACTCACCGAACCGGTTCCTCAGATGAAGGCCGGTCATTTGTGGCGAGTGAGTGCTAAACGGAAGGGAGACTCATTATATATTGAACACGCTGAACCACTTGAGGCGATAAGCGCGAACGACGCGAGTCGTCGCGCAAGCTTCGCGATCGCATCCACACAGTCTAATTCCCCTGTTGTTGCAGCGCCACCCCCTGCAACCGTCAAGCGAATTGTCCAGCAAAGTAAAGACGCGAGATCTCGCCTCAAGACAACCACCGCCAACACAGCAGAATTGCCCTCCTTGGGCTTAGTTGAAGAAACCTTTGAAGAAACAACCGCTAGGCTTTTACCCATTGCACAAAAAGCCTTAACTGAGACAACGAATCAGACTGGATGGATTTTGTCAAACCCTGTGCAGCGAGGAAACCTTTGGGAGTGGGAAGCCACTTTGTCCAAGTCAGATAATGGACTGGGAATTTTAGCCAGAATTCAGGTCAACCCTTACACTGAAGCGAGCAAGGTTATCCAGTTTCCCAATCAGATCGAAGAGAGAGACGTTCCGCCGGAACGTCTCTATGCGGAAAATGATGATGATTTAGAAGATGACGATAGTGAAGCAGGTAGCGATTCAATAGCCGGAACACTGCGCTCACGCTTAATAGTTACTCCCTTGGGCGCGGCTAGGGGTATCGGCGCTTCTTGCTTCCGGGTGGAAATTGGCCCTTATGAAATTGTCCTCGACGCCGGAACCCGACCGAAAGGCAATAACCCCTTACCAGCATTTGAACATCTAAAAAACCCTAACCTCATTTTGATTACCCACGCGCACCAGGATCATATCGGGGCGCTGCCTGTATTCTATAAGCGATTCCCCGGTACACCGATGATTTGTACTGCGGGAACTAGAGAAATTGCTCATGTGATGTTGACTGATTGTTTGAAGGTGCAGCAGTCTAATGAAGACTTTGAGCAATTATTTGATGAGTTTGACCTAGAGCAAACATTATTCCGCTTGCAAACGGCTGAAGTAGGCAAAGACTTTGAACCATTGCCGGGATTAAAGGTGCGCTTTATTCACGCTGGACACATTCTTGGTGCTGCTTGTGTTTACCTCCGGTATGGAGAACGTAGTTTACTTTACACGGGAGATTACAACACTACAAACAGCAGAACCACCGAGGGACTGAGACTGGCAGATCTTCCAGAAGCCGATATGCTGATCACCGAATCTACATATGGGGCAGATACTCACCCTTCTCGCAAAGCGCAAGAAACAGAGTTGCTACAAGCCGTTGCGGAAGTGATACAAGCTGGTGGGAATGTGCTAATTCCGGCTTTTGCTTTAGGACGCGCACAGGAAATTTTGCTGGCGATTCGTACCAGCGCTTTGTTCCATAGCCTGAAGATCCCTGTTTATGTCGATGGACTGGTGCGGGCAGTCACCGACGTGTTTCGAGATCATATCGAGTTACTACCTACAGGTGTACAGAACTTTGCCAAGCAGCAGGAACCGTTCTTTGCCCCTAATGGTACACCGCCGATTATCCCGATCGCACATCCCAGAGAGCGTCCGTTAGCGATCGCCAAGCCTTCTGTCGTCATTGCCAGTTCCGGAATGCTCAGTGGGGGAGCCAGTGTCTACTACGGTCAGATATTACTAGAACGGGACAACGCTGCTATATTCATATCCGGCTATACCGATGAAGAATCCCCAGGTCGTTTTCTTCAGGGATTAAATAAAGGAGACACCGTTGAAATTGAGGGCAAAGAGCTAACAGTTCGCGCTACTGTTAGGCGCTTTAACCTTTCGGCTCATGCTGACAAAGTGGGACTCACCCAAGTTATTCATCGCGTCAATCCTAAGCATCTCATTCTCATTCATGGCTCTATGGATGCTTTGCATCAACTTGCCCGTACTGGCGACCTCAAGGATAAATATATAATTCACATCCCAGCAGTGGGTGAAGCGATCGCTTACGATAGTGTGCCAGAACGCATCAGTAGTCGTCAGTTGGCAAAGCTTGAGAAACCCCAAGATTTTGAGGTCGAACTCGTTGCGGAAGTCGAAGGAGCATGGTTGCGAATTCCAGAGTCGGTTCTAGAAGATCCCCGGTGGAAAAACTTTGGTGCAGCGGGTGTCCTCAAAGCCAAGTGGACTAGCGCCGGACTATACTTAACGCCGATTTCACAACGAACCTTAACAATAGAAGCGGCTCGCGCTAGTGGTGAAGACTGCTGTGCTGTATGCGAGTTCTTTGATAAAAAAGCTTGTCAGTGTCCTGAAAGTCCCCTGTTCACCAGATCTGTAGACCCTCGCGCTAAGTGTCTTGAATTTCAGCGTAAAGCCGAGTTTTCTCAAGTTCGGGTTTCAGATTTAGAAGAGGACGAGCTAGATGATTTTAACGATGATGCTGACTTTGAAGACTACTAACCAAAGCCTCATCGGGGGGATGTTACAGCAGAATTCAGAATTCAGGAGTCAGGAGTCAGGAGTAGAAGAGGCTTTATCTCTAGCTTTCAGACTCAGTTGTGTACCGCATCAACTTGAAAACTGCTGTATGACATAAGGGGGCGATCGCCCCCTTACCGCAGCATCGCAGCTTTTTACATAAAAATTTTCCCAGCTATCCGGAAAGCTAAGCCTTTAGTAGTAGTAGTTAATGTACCTCAAGAGAAGCGCAAATTCTACCTTTGCCTGTACGGTTTCGTCTATTTGTCGATGTTGCTTAGCAAGTTTTATAAATTTACTTTATGATGTTTTATTTGCAGTTTATTTTTTTGAGCGTAATTGTTTTTCTTCTAGCTTTGCTTCGTTATTACCTAGAAAAGCAACGCTATTCAGCATCCCTCAAATGTCCTGAATGCGGAAAACCTTTACAACGAATCCGTCGTCAAGCTTGGGAACATATTCTTAGTTTTTTTCTCCCTGTACGTTCTTATGGCTGTGAAAACGTCAAGTGTAATTGGCAGGGATTACGTATCAAACCATTAAAAAGTAGTAAATTTGGGAAGCCATCTATGATTAAGAAAAATTAGCTTAATACCATTTCCTTAATGGATAAACTGAAATTACTGTGGAAAGACGCCTTCTTGTTCAGGATTAAAGATAAATTCATAGTCAAAGGCTAAAGAATTTGCATGGCGAATTACAGAAAACCCGAAATTAGTCACTGTCTCTGTAGTAAAAGTAGCCATTACCAATTCTATTAGCTTCCTATTGGGGATTCTAGGCTCTTGGACAAAGTAATCTCTTTTTTCAAAAAATCTTTTTTTAGATTTTGGAGAAACTATGCCATTAATATCGTGAGCGTGCTGAATTGGTTTAATATAGTTATTAAAAAACTCTTCTTGATTTTTTTGTAGTTGATACAACCTTTCGTGTTGTAGCCAACTCATTTGAAACATCATTTTAACCAGTTCAAAACCCAATATATAATTAAATACGTTGTTTCGCTCTTTTGTACTACTAACCAAGCGTAAAGCTGATTCTAAATATAATTCAGGCTGTCTGCGTACATCTTGAGAAGAATGTATATAAAATTGTCTAATATAACTTCTTAATACAGATTCATTTAGCTCTGTTTGAAGGCAGAACTGTTTTAAATATTTTTTTACTTTTTCTTGAGTGTCTCTGTCTTGGAGCGTCTTTAATACTAAGCCATCTGCCGTATAATTATCTAAAAACTCCGCTTGCATTTCTGGAGAAGATGCACACATTAAATGGCATAACGATAACACGTAACTGCGTTGTTGCCAAGGCAAGCTCTCAGCCCATTCTTTTGCCGATGGAGGTAGTTTTTCAAGAATAGTATCTAATTTCCTTTGTAAAGATATAAAAGAGGTTCGAGATATTGCTTCAGTCATAAAGTTTAATACTTACTAAGTATATTTACTAGATCAATCGCCACTAGATTTAAGCAACTTCCCCAGAGGGAGTGTATTTTCATTTTAACTTACCTAATTAATAGTGCTGACTTGAAAATACTCGCAGCTCAAAGTTATTTGTCAGGAGTTAAAGAAATAGTTGTGCCCATCTACTTAATCAATCGATAAGGCATATGAGCATTTATACACTGGCAAAACTACCGTTTTTGCCAGAAGCAGATTTATAATACGGCTATATTCATATAATTATAGCATTAGCAACATACTTCCGGCATATACAGGGAAACGCCACACGAAGCCAGCCATTATCCTAACTTAGGCACGAGCAGCCTTGTCTTTCATAGCTTGCGCCGTTAGGGATACAGCGATCGCTTGCCATAAAATAGTATAACTCTAGATGGATGACGCTAGCTTGTTGGCGTAGGAAAGCAAGGCGATTCTCCTTGTCCAAAACCAAGAAAAACCCAACCCTTAGCTATTACCAGCCAGATTTGGCGAACCAGATCAGCAGTAATGAGGCAAAGCTAAGGGCGATAAATTGCAAAGCTATTGTTTCTAATAGCCAACGAATTGTTAAGATAGTTTTCATGATGTATCCTCACCGGGATGGTACACCAAAGCATTTAGTTTCCCCACTATCCTCGATATACCTATAATTCCCGGTGATATAAATCGGTGAGGAGAGTGATACTATGACTCAGTTGTGGTGATGGTTGTCACTGAGAAAGTATTATTATGCAAGCGATCGCCTGATTTTTACGGCATCGATTATTCTCAGCACAAGGGATACAGCACATCGCCATTGGTTAGGCAACGGCATCGACGGCTTGTTTGATCGCATTCAAATCGATATCAAATTTGGTAGCAATCTGTTCGATAGCGCTGGCTTCTTCTGGCGTCGTCATACCGTCTAATTGAGCGATTCTGTAACACTGAGCCAAGAGTGGCACAGCATAGTCGCGGTTTAGTTGATTCAGAAGCGTATCCATTGGCTGGGGAGATTGGATATTGGCAGCGATCGCCTCTAGAGACGCCGGACTAAGATTCAGCGTTTGTAAATCTGGCAGAATTTGTTCCCAAGACTTTTGGGGATAACTCGCTAGAATCAAGTGAACCAAAACTCGATCCATTACTGCTTGTTGCGCGATCGCCTTTTCTAAATATTGCTCGCTTCCTTGCTTTATATCTGTCAGCGTTGCCTCTGAAGTCGAGGCATTCAGCTTCGCTTCATAAAACCGACAAGCCGCATACCCCAAAGAATAAAGCATTACCGCATTGGAACTCGCACCAATCGCCGCACCAGCAAAGGGCACATTTCGTAGCAACCCCAAACCCGCTTTAACAGCGCGACTACCACCCAGCGCCAAACCAAAAATCCCTAATACTTCACCCTTGCGGGCTGGATCTTGCAAATCAAGCCCATAAGCCGCCGCAATTTGATAAACCATTTCTGCCTGCAACGCCGAGGTTGCAGCGAAATCGACTGCTAGTAAAGCCAGCGCCTGTCCTGGCACAAGACTACTAACCAGCCCCACCCCTCCGGCATACATTGATTTTTCCACCATCAGGCGGTGAGAAATCTGACTCGGCGTTTCCCCCGGATGCTCTTGCTGCAACTTTTTCACATCAGCCTGGGCTTTTTGCAGATCTACGCGATTGGTTGCACCCACTACCCAATCCAGCCTTAAGACACCGCTTACCTTTCGCAGCAGCCAGTTATCGCTGATGAAACTTACAGAGTTGCCTGCACGTTGAGTAGCTTGCTCAATCAAGCGCTGAGTTTGTTTCCCTGCTGCCTTGCCGACGCCTAAAGTTCTAGTGGCGATCGCTTTCCCACTTTGCGATCCCCTGCTACCCACAGCAGTGCCAATCTGCGCCACCCGCTTGGCAACTTCCGCTAAAAAAGATGGTTTTACTACTGGGGCAACTTGTCCCGGTGGATCTACCCGTTCCGTTGGCTTAACGATTTGCTCCTGGTTGCTGCCCATCTGTTAACTCCCATTGCCCGCTGGTTATTAGTTGCCCGCCTAATACCAACTTGCACTAGAAAAGCCCTTAAATGTTTCCCCCTAAAGAATTATTATCGGACTTCGCAGCAGGCGACAGGGGATAGAAAATTCCATTTTCCCTCTACCTTTAATTTTTATCCCACAAGATTGCAAAATTACTTTTGCCAGAGTTCTATTTACTTGGTTCACGCACTCCCCTGTATAAGAAAACTTATTTTGTGATACGCTATACAATTGTTTGCCTCTATCTTAAGAGAGAGCCTATACCAATATATTAAGCTTAATATTCAATTTATATGCCCAATTTTCCATGATTTTTTTTACACTAACTGGACCTGTCCTGACTAACCCAGTATTTTTTTGAAAAGTTAATCTTCTTAGATATTATATTATCTGGAAATCTAAGAATTAATTTAGTAATGAGTAACAGGAATAGCTAGCACAGGTAAAAATATTCTTGTTTACTTACCATAGATGACTATGAAAATCACGGATACTGAGACAATCGAAACAACGCTTAAGCAACCCCTAGAATCAACTTTAGCAGAACCTATTTCGCTTCAAAGCAACTCAAAACTAGGGGAACGAGTGCGCCTGCGTATTCTGGTAGCTGAGGATAATTTAGTAAATCAGAAACTGCTGTTACAGGTTCTAAAGCGTCTAGGTTACAGCGCCGATATAGCTAACAACGGATTGGAAGTAATAGAATTACTTCATCGCCAACCATACGATGTAATCCTGATGGACGTGCAAATGCCAGAAATGGATGGAATAGAAGCCACCCGTCGCATTTGCCTTGAGTGGGGGTCAGAAAAACGTCCTCGTATTATTGCAGTAACAGCGAATACTGTGAACGGACACAGGGAAATGTGCCTAGAGGCAGGGATGGACGATTATCTCAGCAAACCTTTACGGAAAGAGGAGCTATGTCAGGCTCTCGCTAAATGTCAGTTTTTAAGGTAGAAGATTAACCCTCTTGAGCGCAAGTATGGAAGCTGAACAAATTTTTCTGTTGCAACAGCGTAATAGGGAACTGGAAAAGCAAGTAAAGGAACGCACGCAAAAGTTGCAAGAGCAACTAGAACGCGATCGCCTCTTATCGGGAATTGCTTTGCGTATTCGTGAATCCCTGTGTCTGGATGAAACGCTCAAAACCATTGTCCGGGAAGTGCAACAATTTCTTGGCTGTGACCGAGTTTTGCTTTATCAACTTTCGCCGGATGGAACTGGCAGCGTTGTCCAGGAATCAGTAGTCGCTGGGCGACTTTCTATACTAGGACGATCCTTCCCAGCGGAAGTCTTTCCCCAGGAATATTATCAGCTATACCGTCAAGGTCGAATTCGAGCTATTGAGGACGTGGAAAAGGATGATGTGTCACCTTGCTTGAAGGAATTTTTGCAACAGTTTGATGCCAAAGCAAAACTTGTAGTTCCCATTCTTCAGAAAAAAGAACTCTGGGGACTGCTGGTGGCGCATCATTGCTCAGAAACACGGCAATGGCAACCATTAGACATTAATTTACTCAAGCAACTAGCAACACATATTGCGATCGCACTCCAACAAGCCGCACTTTACCACCAGACTCAAACCGAACTGCTTGAGCGAAAAAAGGCGCAGGCACTCCTTGAAGAGTCCAATTCTCTGTTGTGTGCCACCCTAGACTCAACAAATGACGGCATTGTCATCGTGGACACTAAAGGAAAGCTCGTTAGCTTTAACCACACATTTTTAGAGATGTGGGACATTCCAGAGTCAATTGTAGAGTCACGGGATGAACATCAAGCCTTAGTAATACTCGTCGATCAGTTGAAAGATCCTGTTAGTTATCTAGAGAAAATTAGGGAATTGTATAGCCAACCAAAAGCAGAAAGCTACGACTTGATCGAATGTAAGGATGGTCGGTATTTCGAGCGCTATTCGCGACCTCAGTTTAAAGCAGGACAAATCATTGGAAGAGCCTTCAGTTTTCGTGACATAACTGAGCGTAAGCTTGCCACAGACGCACTCCAAAAGGCTCACGATCAGCTAGAAATCCAGGTAGAGGCGCGTACAAGTCAATTAAAAGATAGCTTAGAAAAATTAAGGAATATCAACCAGCAATTACATAAGGAGATTATAGAACGGCAGTGGGTGGAAAAGGCACTGTGGGAGAGTAAAGAACGTTTTCGCAATTTAGTAGAAACCAGCAGCGATTGGACATGGGAAATAGATGAATTTGGTATTTATACTTATGTCTGTCCAACAGTTTACGACATCTTAGGCTACAAACCGGAAGAAATCTGGGGCAAGACTATATTTGACTTAATGCCCAAAGAAGAAGCATGGCGTGTTGCGAGTATACTTGGTGCGATTGTAGCCAAGCAGGAGCCATTTATCTGTATTGAGAACACTTTTATCCACAAAAACGGTCATTTAGCGATCCTCGAATGCAGTGGAGTTCCCTACTTCGATCCACATGGGTTATTTCAGGGTTATCGCGGTGTGAATCGAGACATAACTGAGCGCAAGCGGGCTGAGTCAGTGCTGCGTCAGCAGGCATTAGTTTTCGAGAATATTGAGGAGGGTCTGATCATTACCGACCTACAAGGTCGGATTATCGATTGGAATCGAGGCGCACAGAGGATGTTCGGCTATTCTAAGGAAGAGGCATTGGGCAAAACCCCTGCATTCTTGCACACACCAGAAGAGGCTGTCGTTCTGACGCAACAGATTCTCTTGACTGTAAGCCAAGACGATCGCTGGGCTGGAGAAATTCAATTTATCCGTCAGGATGGAACACAAGGCATATGTGAAACCATAGTCGTACCTGTGGAAAATCAATCCGGGGAGAGGGTGGCAATCATCTCCGTTAACCACGACATTACCCAGAGGAAGCAAGCGGAAATAGAAATTCGCAAAGCCCTGGAAAAAGAAAAAGAACTTAGCGAACTCAAAACTCGCTTTCTTTCAATGGCTTCCCACGATTTTCGCACACCCTTGGCAACAATTTTATCCTCTAGTGAGTTACTCAAATACTACAGCCATAGATTTAACGATGACGAAAAGCTTAAATACCTGAATAAAATTCAAGGACAAGTTGCAAATATGACTCATCTTTTGGATGATGTCCTATTCCTTGGTAAAGCAGAATCAGGGCGAATTAACCTCAAGTTCATATCGCTCAACTTGCCAGCGTTTTGCCGAGAGTTAATAGATGAAATATCAACTACAAAAACTCAAATCCATAATATTGAGTTTGAATGTAATGCAGATAGTTTATTTGTTGAGGTAGAACAGACTTTAATCCGGAAAATTATTATTAATTTGCTTTCAAATGCAGTTAAATACTCGCCTCAAAGCAGCATAGTTAAATTAATTTTAACCGACGAAATACAACAGATTATTATTAAGATTGCAGATCAAGGAATTGGAATCCCACTATCAGAACAGCCACATTTATTTGAAATATTTCATCGCGCCAGCAACGTTGGCAATGTTTCCGGGACAGGACTAGGCATGGCAATTGTCAAAGAATCTGTAGACTTACATGGAGGAACTATAAGTTTTGAAAGTAAAGAAGGAGTGGGGACAATGTTTACTATTTGTATTCCCAAAAAGCAACTAAAACATTAGACAGAGCGAATGGGTACAGTAATTTATAATTATTCAATACTAATCAGAAGTCAGAAGTCTATATGTCGTACAGACTTTATGCTGAATTATGAATTCTGACTCCTGAATTCTCTCTAATTAAATTATTACGTTGCTAATATCCAATCTAGTAGGCTGATACCACTTAATCTTTACAGTAACTACTTCAGCGCCCTCCTCTGTTAAGTCCTCAATGTATCCCAATTGACTCATCTCAGCTTCATTTGAACTATCGAAAGGGCCAAAGTAGTAAATACAGTTGGGATTCCGGGTGAAAATTTCTAACCACCAAGCGAATGGGAACGCCTCTTTCATCGGGTTGAGCAATGTTGTACTTTGAGCCATTACTACTTCCGCCTCTTCATCTG
>Ga0196964_10001615_pt1 | contig 11341 bp, 13 predicted proteins | sample S1_10metaG_FD_148615 | JGI IMG/M metagenome (GOLD analysis project Ga0196964, IMG submission 148615) | Soil microbial communities from Anza Borrego desert, Southern California, United States - S1_10 | ecosystem: Environmental > Terrestrial > Soil > Desert | place: USA: California | collected... | reverse complement strand
CGGGCATTCTATACAAATCGGGTTACGGGGTACACACACAAGGGCACCCAATTCCATTACAGCCTGGTTATAGTCACCAGCCTGCCGGGCCGGTACCAGGGTATTTGCCAAATTGAAAAATTCTTTTTTGGCCATCGAACTGTCAATGGGTGTATGAATACCAAAGTACCGTGAAAGCACCCGGTACACATTTCCGTCCAAAACCGCCACTTTTTCATTAAAAGCGATGGAACTTATGGCTGCTGCGGTGTATTGGCCTATACCTTTAAGCTTTAAAAGTTCCTGAAAACTGGCCGGAAACTCTCCTTTATACTCATTTTTAATAAGTTGTGCTGTTTTATGCAAGTTCCTGGCCCGTGTATAATAGCCTAAGCCCTGCCATAGTTTAAGCACGTTTTCAATCGAATCGGTGGCCAGGTCCCCAACGGCCGGATACTTTTTTATAAAGGCCAGGTAATATTTAAGTCCCTGATCAACACGGGTTTGTTGCAAAATTATTTCTGATAACCATATATAATAGGGGTCATTGGTGGTCCTCCAGGGTAAATTTCGTTTGTTACGGCCGTACCAATCAAGCAATTGTCGGGCGATTTTATCTAATTGGTAATCAGTTTTCAAAAACTTGTCTAAAAAATGCAATACAAAGGAACAAAGAATTCCATCGTTTTGAATTAATATTATTTTTGTGGTTGAAAATTAACCAGCTAAATATTATAGGATTATGACCAAAGCAGAAATTGTAAACGAGATTTCGGAAAAAACGGGAGTTGAAAAAGTTGCCGTTCAGGTTACCGTTGAGGCATTTATGAATGCTATTAAAGAAAACATGGAAAAAGGTAATAATATTTACCTGCGTGGTTTCGGTAGTTTTGTTGTAAGGACACGCGCTGCAAAAATCGGCCGTAACATTTCAACAAATACTGAGGTTCAAATACCTGCCCACAATATTCCTGCTTTCAAACCTGCTAAAGAATTTACCGAAAGCGTAAAAGCAAAAGTTAAGGTTAAGACTGCATGAGAAAATTCCGGCAATCGCCATTAGTGTTATTTATTGGCGGAATTGCGGGAGTTTTTATTTTGCTTTCATTAAGCAGAACTCCAAACCGTTCGCTTAAAGCTGATCCGTTTGATGCCAAGATGCAACTGGCATTGAACTACATGGAAATAAAACCCATGGATGGAATCAAAATGTTCAGGAAAATTGTTGAGCAATATCCTAACCGCTTTGAAGCCCCCTTTCAGCTTGGTGCAATGGCTATGCGCACACAACAATATAATAAAGCCGCCAAATGGTTTGAAATGGCAAGTAACATTGCTACCGATAACAATAACAAGGCTTTGAGTTTATTGAATTGGAGCGATGCCATGGTTATGGACAATAAAACAGACAGTGCCGTGCTTATTTTGAGACAGGTTTTCAATTACAGCAAGGACAGTATGTTATTACAGTCGGTTCGCATGCGCTTGCGCGAACTGGATAAAATGAAAGAACCCAAAGTATTAGAGAATAAATAACATTAAAAAACTTAATTATGCCAAGCGGTAAAAAAAGAAAGAGACACAAAATGGCAACGCACAAGCGCAAAAAGCGCCTTCGCAAAAATCGTCATAAAAAGAAGAAATAATTAATTCTTAGTAAGTTATAATACTGTACGGTGCGGTTTAACTGCACCGTATTTGTTGTTATACTTTAAATCCACAAAAAAGTGAGCATTGACCTGATCATAAAAGGCAATGAGAACGGTGTTGAATTGGCCTTGTTGCAGGAACGAAAGCTTATTGAGTTTCACCGCGAAAAGGACAACAGCCGTTTTAACGTTGGCGATATTTACCTGGGAAAAGTCAAAAAGATTGTTCCGGGCCTGAATGCCGCGTTCGTTCATGTGGGTTTTGAAAAAGACGCTTTTTTGCATTACCTGGACCTTGGTCCCCAGTTTGCCTCGCTCATGAAATTCCTGCGTACCGTACAGGACGGCAAACAGGAATCATCACGCCTGGCAGGATTCAAGCTTGAACACGATATTGATAAAGAAGGAAAAATCACGCAGGTTTTGTCAAGCGGCCAAAACATTTTAATACAAATTGCCAAAGAACCTATTTCATCAAAAGGACCACGCTTAACTGCCGAAATTACTATTCCCGGCCGTTACCTTGTACTGGTTCCTTTTTCCAATAAAATTTCCATTTCTCAAAAAGTAAAAAGTAAAGAGGAACGCGACAGGCTGCGCCAGGTCATTTCTTCCATACGCCCGCACAACTTTGGTGTAATTATTCGCACCGTTGCCGAAAATAAAAAGGTGGCCGAGCTTGAAGCCGACATTAAAGACCTGATGAAAAAATGGGACGAGTGTATACGCAACATTAAAAACGCATCTCCACCAAAAAGAGTTCTGGGCGAAATTGATAAACGAAGCGCCCTGTTGCGCGACATGCTTAACGAAAACTTCAACAATATTTTTGTGGATACTCCCCAGGTGCATGACGACCTGAAGCAATACATTTTAAGCATTGCTCCTGGCAAGGAAAAGATTCTAAAAATGTACCAGGGAACAGGTGACATTTTTGAAAATTTCAATATTTACAAGCAAATCAAGTCGGCTTTTGGCAAACAGGTATTTCTTCAAAATGGCGGATACCTCATTATTGAACATACCGAAGCCATGCATGTAATTGACGTGAACAGCGGCAACCGTAAAAACAACGATAAAACACAGGAGGAAAATGCGCTTGAAGTGAACCTTGAGGCCGCTGCCGAAATTGCGCGCGTTATGCGTTTGCGTGACATGGGCGGAATTATTGCTGTTGATTTTATTGACATGCACGAAAAGGAAAACAACCACAAGTTGTATGAATTTTTGAAAGCCGAAATGAAAAGTGACCGCGCCAAGCACAGTATTTTACCTCCAAGCAGGTTTGGTGTGGTTGAAATAACCCGCCAGCGCGTAAAACCGGTTACCGATATTGACACGACTGAAACTTGCCCGTCATGTTCGGGAAGCGGAAAAATTGAGGCCAGTGTATTGGTAAGCGATGAAATTGAGAACAACATCCGTTATTTGTCAGAGCAAAACAAAGGGAAAAATTTTACATTGACCCTGCATCCATACCTGGCAGCCTATTTTACCAAAGGATTTTTTAATTCAAAAAAACGTTCCTGGAAGAAAAAGTACAGGTTGAAAATAAATGTTGAGGCGCATACCACGCATCATTTGCTGGAGTATCATTTTTATGATGAAAACAAGGAGGAGATTGTTTTTTAAACGTTTGCTACGCTTACTTCTTTTTTTGCCACAGATTACACAGATTTCTTATTTGACCCAAAGTGTCCTAAAGTATTTCAAAAGGCTTGTGCTGTTGCGATTTAATCATGTGAACGAAATTATACCTGGGTCAAAGACTATAAACTCAAATACCCAATAGCCCTTAAAAACCCATTACCTGGCTTTTGCACCATTTGTGCCGGAATAGTTTGTTCGGCATAAACGCTAACGGATGCTTTAACCGGTGCAAAGGAAACAAACTTGAGCGCATTTACATAAAGCTTACCTGCATCTGGAAACGATTTGAAATTGATTTTCAATTTGTCTTTATAAATAGTAAAGGTCCCGAAAACAAGGCCTTCACCCAATGAGTTCAATTCCCGGGTAAATCCTTCAACCCTTAAATACTGGTTGTTTTTTATTTCCGATTCGAGGCTGATTTCTATTTCAACCATGTCCAACCGTGTTTCTTTTTTTAAATCAATGTACACCACGGCCACTTCCCTTGCCGACTCCAACACCCCGTGGTTTAAAAATTCCATTTCCATAGTTTGCTTTGTTTGGTGAGTGTAAAACGCCCAGACGTCTAAAAAAGTTAGCAATTGATCATGGAGGTTATGAACAAGCAACTCACAATTAAGGAAACGGTTTGTGCTTTACAACCATTGGTCAGGCAGTTAAAAACCTTACCTACCAAATATGGTAGCGGTTGTTTATCAGGTTACAAATTTTGAAACCAACTACAAAACACTCGTCAGGTTTTTAAACCGTTTTATCAATAAGCCTAAACCAAAGAGCCGGATTGCCCCGGCCCTTTTTTTAGACTTTATATGTCCAGTAAATAATTAGAATTTATACCCGCGAATGACGTTGTCTTTATAAAGATAAAATACGCGGTTCTCAACGCCATCAATTTCGTAAATAGGGGTTTTATCCTTGGCAAGGTCAATCGTTGAAAGGGTTTCTCCTGTTTTTTTACTTACCCTTACAAGAGCATATTGTTTTTTTGCTACTTCGGTCATAATATACATGTAATCATTGGTACCTTGCGTGGCTTTAAAACGTTTATTAGCGGCTGCCAGCATTTTGCCAGTAAAACCCATTGCGCTTTTTGAAGCATCGCCATACACGTTTGAAACGGCACCAGTCACGTCCTTGGCAAGTTTGTCGTTTGAATTCTTAACCTGGATAGATTGTGAAACCGCTCCAAATGCTGCCGATGACATGCCGTAAACCATGGTGGCATAGGCACCATACACGGCATTTGCGTACAACAACGCACGTTTTAATCCCGACTCGCGCGGTGCGGCAAAATACTTGGTGAATTTAACGCTGCCTTTGTAATCAATTAAAGCAATATTCTGGTCTGATGAAATAACCACGCCATCGGCCACTGCTTCAGCTCGTGTAGCATCTTCCTTACCCTGGAATTCAACCGGAGCCGTATTCAAGGCTTTTGCTGTTCCGTTTGAGGGATCTACTTCATATAATAAATTATCTTTTAAGTTGAATACGTATTTCTTTCCGTTCATTTCGGTAACCAACCCATCGCTTGCTTTGAAGGATTTGGCAATTACTTTTTCGCCTGTTGTTTGGTTAATGATATTCACTTCTTCATTGGTTGCAAACAAAATTCCTGCGGGAATCACTTCAATGTATTTAACCATTCCATCAACCTTCACCGGTTTTGCCAGTTTGCTTTCGCCTGTTGATGTGTTTAAAATATCAATATAGTTATTTTTTTCGCCCGATGCAATCACCAAATCGCTGCCAATGTAAGCTGTGCCCTGCAAAGGACCACCTTTTACACTTATGCCGTTTCCTTTTTTACCCCAAAGGCCTTTTCCGGTTGTATAATCAAGGCAATTCATATCGTTTCCATCGCCCTGGCTCACCACCAGTCCTTTTTCATCGGCAACAAGAATACCCATTTTACCCGGCAAATTCACCAATGCAGGCCAAACGGTATTTCCATTATTGATATCAAAGGCCATATAATTGCGCTCAAAAAACTTAGTTACCGTTTTTTGCCCTTTTGAATCGGTTGACTCTTTTGATTTTTCTGCCTGAACCGCTATAAATACCGTACCTTCTTTTTTAGGTGTTGTAACAATGGCAGCCGTTATTTGTTTTCCATCAAAAAAAGCTCCGCCTTTATCAAGCATACCCATAAAACCGCTCATTTTATCCATTTTCGGGTCAACCGGTTTTTTCCAAACCACATCGCCTGTTTTGGCATTTATGCGGTAAACAAAAAATGCTGTTAAGGCTAAAAATTCATCGTTGCCAAGGTCTTTACAAGCCGTTACAATACCAAAATCGCTTTCTTTCGACCATACTTTTTTGCCGGTTCCCATATCAACCATGTGAATGGACGGAGTTTTGCTTCCCACACCTGTGCCAAGCACCAGTATTTTTCCACTTTGGTACAGGAAATAACGGCTGACTACTTTTTGCAGTCCGGCATCACGGCTGGAAAAAACAACGGTACCGTCAAAACTTTCAATAATGGCCAGGTCTTCGTTTTCCTGGGTACCGGCCGTTAAGGCTATAAAAGGTGAATTTTCAATGAGCTCAACCCGGTCTTCGGGTATGTTCCCGTATTTTTCATGGGTGGTCCATAATACTTTGCCGGTTTCGGGGTCAACCCCTTTTACACCTTTGGGTGTTCCAACAATAAAGGACCCGAACTGGGTCATGCGCTGCCATTGCACCTGGGTGCCCATGTCCATTTCAAAGGCAGGGGCTTGTGCAAATGTGTTGAATGCGAAGCCTGTCAATAATAGCAATAGGCCGCCTGGTCGTAAACAGTGTTTCATACGTTTTGGTTTTATTTATGTGCACAGGTTAAACGAATACCATGCCATAAGTCCATTGTTGTAACAACAAACCAGCAATTTCACGAAGGAGATTTCAGAATGTTTTATTCTGGTAAAGGGGATAAATAACAAAAAATTAACGATTTCAACTGATCATTTACTCAGCACCTTCGGCACCTTGAAATAATCTGAATCTTTTGAAGGCGCGTTTTTCAACGCCTCTGCTTTGGTAATGGTTTCCTTATTCTCATCGGCCCGCAATACATTCACCTCATCGCTCATAAAAATCAAAGGCTCAACATTGGCGGTATCCAGTTCATCCAACTTATCAATAAAACCTAAAATGCGCGCAAGGTCTTTTTTAATCTCTGCTTTTCCGGCATCGTCATATTCCAGTTTAGCCAGCGTACAGAGTTTGTCAATCAATTCATCGTTTATGTCAACTTTTACTTTACTCATAACATAACCTGTTTTTATTGCATTTGTGCGTACTTATTTTTTTAATCGCGGGTACACGTATTGCTTTAAATCATTTTCTATAATATTGAAAACCCTGTCCTGTAAAGGTACAATATCTTTTTCAGTCATGCCCTTTGTTTCAATGGGGTCGTGCACAATCACCCTTGAAATTCCCGGCCTGCAGGGGCCAAAAATCTGCATAGGATCGCTCATTAAAGCCCAATTGTCTAAAAATGTTACCGGAATAACAGGAATACCGGTTTCAATGGCCAGCTTAAATGCCCCTGATTTAAACTTGTTTAAATGCGGTGCATTATCGGGGATGGTACCTTCGGGGAAAATAACAATGCTTTTTCCTTCTTTTATGCGTTTCCTGGCCAGTTCAAGTGAACGCGAGGCTTCCAGGGCGCTTTTTCTGTTTACCGCAATGTTGTATTTACCGTTTTTAAAAAAAACCTTCATAAGCGGCCATTTTTTCAGCTCGGCCTTACCCATAAAAATGTAAAAGCCTTTTATGGCCTGGCTCATAAAAATAATATCGTGATAGGATGTGTGGTTGGGACAAATAATAAAAGGCCCATCGGGAAATTTTATTTTGCGCTTTTTATGAACCCATACCAACAGCAGTAGTTGCAACGATGGAGACCAAATGTACCGGTGCATCCAGCTTACGGCCGAACTGGTTTTTTCCCACCGGGTCAATAAATAATAAACCGGGAACTGAACGAGCAATGTGCCGAAAAAGGCAATGCCAAAATAAATTTTATATAAAGCCCTGAAAGGCGCCTTTACGTAAAACATTATTTTTCCTCTTCACTGATAATGTTGGTGCGTTTGGCAAAATAGAAACAAAAATCGCGCATGTCTTCACTCAGCCGCACATCACCCGTTGAGCGCTCAAACGTATCGGCCATGGTAACCAGCGTTTGGTGAAAAAACAGTTTCATTTCCTCGATACTCATCTCCTTGGTCCATAAATCAATGCGCAAAGAGTTTTGTGTTTGTGGGTCCCACATGCTTAACAACATACCTTTTACGGGTTCAAATCCTTTGTTCAGGTCAGTTGCTTTCCATTCAATTTTTTCGGGAACCTTATTGGGATCCAGTGTTACATTGATGTTTATTTCTGATGTTGAATTCATACTAATTTACTTTTAAGCGGCCAAATTGTATTTTGTTTTTTCGTTGTCGGGCTATTAAATATATATCGTCATTCAACCTGCGGCTCACCGAAGGCAAAAACGTCAACCGTTCTTTGTCGGCTTCATAAAACCGCTGCTTGCGCCCTGCACCGGTTGAGTCAAGGGTAACCAAAACAGGTGCCGAATATTTGTTTTGCGTAAGCCCGTAAACACTTGCGGCATTCACCTGCCGGTCTTTTAAATTCCCCGAATGGTCGTTGAACATAATGTAAAGCTGGTTACTGCCTTTGGCCAGTGCATATGAAAAATATTCATTATAACCCGTTGTTGAAACCTGGCGCTTGCTTATTTTGCGGGTCCATGCTATTTCACCGGCCTGGTTAACCTTTACCACAATAATTGAGTTATAATTGTATGTATTGTTATCGTAATACAATTGGTTATAGGGATCAAAATACGTATGCGTTTGTTTATAATATTCCTCGGCAACCAACATGGCCGAACCGTCAGCGTTCAATATAAAATGGTCAAAATAAAAATCTGTCAGCTCCTCTCCCCGGTTTGCAGCCCGCTCACTCATGAACTCCATTAAAAATTCCTTTTCAAATGGTTTTTGGTTCAAGGTAAGCACTTGTTTGGTTTCAGGCGAAACGGTGAGATAAAATGTACCGGCCAGGGTAAATGAATTTGAATTGCTGTAAAAACCGCCCACGGCAATGTTATTGGCCGGATTCATTCCGGCAGTTACGGCCGTTATGTATTTTCCATCAAGGTTAATTTCAAATTCCTTTAGTTTATTTTCGGCCGGGTAAAAACTAACGAGCAAATATTTATTGGCTGCCATGCTGCGGTTAAACAAATCGCCTTTTTGTTTTTCTGGCGCAAGCGTTGCCAGCAAATGTACGTTGCCTTTACGGTCAATCAATTTATCGGTTATGTCCAGAAGGTTGTTTGCATATGGTAACTCAATTTCTTTTTTCCATAACTCCTTCATGGTTGAATCAAACATCATCAAATAATATTTTTCATTGGAAAACTTATCGTACGGGAATTTACGCGCAATCATGGTAAACCTGCGCCCTGTAGCTTCGTGGATGGTAAACCCCGGCAATGACCTTGAGCTGGTCATGCTGTAACCGTCAACCAGTTCAGGGTTTGATGCAGCGGTCAAATCAGCGTCAATCTTCACCGAAAATAATTCATGCTTACGATTGACGCGATCAAAACTATTTACATACCATATAAGCGCCCCGTTGCGGTAAATTATTTTTTCATATTGCGCTTTTCCGTTCGGAAATACCGGATAATTAAAAAAAGCCTGTTTTTCACGGGTAACGTTTTCACCAGCATATTTTTCAATGTAAATGCCCTGCTTTTTCCGCGAATTAACGGTTTTAACAATATAAAAACCGTTGCCAAACGAAACAATGGTTTTAACATTGGCGTTTTTTTGCGTTTCATACACGGGGCCCCAGGTAATTTCACCGTTGGAAACCGACTGTGCAGGCAGCACGTTGCCAAAACAGGAAAACAGAAAATATAGGACCAGGATTTTTTTCATGCACTAAGCGTGGGCAGCTTTGTTTTTATTGGCCAATTGTCCGCAGGCCGCATCAATGTCTTTTCCACGGCTCCTGCGAATGTTTACAACTATGTTTTTTGAAATCAAATACCGGGCAAAAGCCTCAACTTTTTCAGGGCTTGCCTGCTGGTATTCGCCATTGTCAATGGCATTGTACTCAATGATGTTTACTTTACAGGGAATGTGCCTGCAAAAAACCGACAGTTCGCGGGCGTCTTCAATTGCATCGTTAAACCCGTCAAAAATAATGTACTCATAAGTGACCCGGGTTTTGGTTTTTTCGTAAAAATACTTAAGCGCATCAGCCAGGGCCTCCAATGAATTGGATTCATTAATTGGCATGATCTTATTGCGCTTTACATCGTTGGCGGCATGCAGCGAAAGGGCAAGATTGAATTTCACTTCATCATCGCCCAACTGCTTAATCATTTTGGCAATGCCTGCTGTTGAAACAGTAATGCGGTTATGCGACATGCCCAGTCCTTCGTTTGAAGTAATTTTACGCACCGATTCAAGCACATTTTTATAATTCAGCAGGGGCTCGCCCATGCCCATATAAACAATGTTTGAAAGTGGAATCTGGTAATGTTCCTCGGCCAGGTTACGGATGGTCACTACCTGGTCATAAATTTCATCGGCATCCAGGTTGCGCATGCGTTTGATGCGTCCTGTTGCACAAAAAGCGCATGTCAAACTGCAACCCACCTGCGATGAAATGCATGCGGTCATACGCGTTTGCGTAGGGATTAAAACACCTTCTACAACTTTTTCATCGTTTAACCTGAAAGCGCATTTAATGGTTTTATCTTCGCTTATTTGCTTGTCGGCAAGCAAAATTTGTTTTATAAAATAATGCTGTTTTAATTTTTCACGAAGCTCAACCGAAAGGTTGGTCATTTCAGCAAACGAATGGACGCTTTTTTTCCATAGCCATTCATGCACCTGTTTGGCGCGAAACGGCTTCTCACCCAAAACACCCAATTGTTGAGTGAGTTCAGGCAATGAAAACTGTCGTATATCCTTGCGGGGTTCCAAGGTTGCAAAGGTACGAAAAAGACACAAGACGCTAGACACAAGACATCAGACAGAGAAGCGGAGCTCAAACAAATATACGGCTGTAAAAGCGAGGAAGAAGCCTTCATAAAACCCTCCTAATTATGCGATTACAAAATTCTGACGATAGTCAATAAAACCCATTAGCCAACACCCTTTGTTAATCAACAGGAAACCGGGGTACGGGATACGAGGTGCTTTTTAAGATTTTTTCACCTTATTATACACCGCAAACTCATAGCTGTAAGCATGTTTCTCATCGGCAGGACAGCTTTGCGAAAGTGTTTTATGCCATTTGTGCGGGTTAAAGGCCGGGAAATAGGTGTCGGCTTCAAAAACCCCGTTCACATGGGTCACGTACAGCGTATCCACCAGGTTTTTAACCATGCATTCCATATAAATCTGGCCTCCGCCAATGATAAAAAGCTCGGTTTCTCCCTGCGATCGTGCGAATTCAATTCCGGCTTCAACTGAATCAACTACGTATACCCCCTGGGCGTTATAATTTTTTTCACGGGTAACAACAATGTTTGTTCTGCCCGGCAGGGGGCGGAATTTTGGAGGGATGGATTCAAAGTTTTTTCGGCCTGTAAGCACGCAATGTCCCATTGTTTTTTCCTTAAAATATTTCATATCGGCCGGCAAATGCCATAACAGCTGATTGTTTTTACCAATGGCGTTGTTTTTGGCAATGGCTACTATGACGGAAATTTTCATAAAATTGATTCTCCCTGATAAATTTCGTTATGTTTTTTACTGACCCAGAAAACCACATAAAAAACCAAACAACCTGTTACAATATACAACAGGTCGGAAACCCCTTCCAATATAACCCCGGAAGTAAATGATGGTATGTTCCCCGAAAGAATCTGTTGTTTTGCAATTCGATCAATTACTCCGGCAAAAAGCCATGCGATAACAAAAAACAAACCCACTGGCGGAACAGGTATACCGTCAATGGTCTTTGAAGGTGCGTTACCTGTACTTAAATGCCTGGTGCCGCGCAACAAATCATTCAGTATAACC
>Ga0196964_10001614_pt1 | contig 11343 bp, 9 predicted proteins | sample S1_10metaG_FD_148615 | JGI IMG/M metagenome (GOLD analysis project Ga0196964, IMG submission 148615) | Soil microbial communities from Anza Borrego desert, Southern California, United States - S1_10 | ecosystem: Environmental > Terrestrial > Soil > Desert | place: USA: California | collected... | reverse complement strand
TAAGGCTTCAATAGTGATGTCACCAGTGTTGTCCACATAGTAAATATCACTTTCCGCTCCCCCAATCATGGTGTCAGCACCAGCACCACCGAAAAGGATGTCGCTACCCAAGCCACCATCAAGGGTGTCAGCACCAGCACCACCATCGATGGTGTCATTACCTTCACCACCGTTTAGGGAGTCGTTGCCACCCATACCATTGAGTTTATCGTTGCCCTTGCCTCCCGCTAGAGTGTCAGTAGTATCGGCCCCATTTAGAGTGTCGTTATTGTCACCGCCAACTAAATTCAAACCACTTGGTGTAAAGAAGTTGAGAATATCTGTTCCTAAGAGATTATCAACGTTTTCCAGGAAACCAACTCCGGCTGTGTTACCAGTGCTAGAGAAGAAGTCAACAATGGACAGGTCGTTAGTGGCGTTGGCAATGCCATCAGAGTTGAGGTCTATCAACAATGTCGTACTGACTTTAGCTAACCCAGTAGCACCAGCAGCTAATCCTGTGAGGCTGAGGTTAACGTCTGCTAGGTTAAGCGTATCGGTGCCATCAGCATCTTGAACGAAGCTGCCTGCTGCTGTTGTCGCAGCTAGTTCATAAGTATCATTACCTAGACCACCACTTAGGCTATCAGCACCTCCACCACCACTTAGGGTGTCATCGCCAGCACCACCACTTAGGGTGTCATCGCCAGCACCACCAAAGATAATATCAGCCTGAGAAGTACCAGTGATGTTAAAGCGCTCGATATTGAGGAAGTTTACTGTGTCATCCACATAGTAGCCGTTAAAACCTCCGGAGGCTCTAAGAAAGCCTCTGGTAAGCTCTGAATATAAATATGTGGAAAGCCCCCCAGTAGTGTTGGCGGAGTAATCGGCTACCAGTAGGTCATTTCCAGCTCCACCATCAACGTTGTCGATTCCCAGTCCAGAATTAATAATGTCATCGCCAGCTCCACTATTGAGTATGTCATTCAAGCTACCGCCAGTGAGGGTGTCATTGTATGCAGTGCCTATGACAGTGAACTGCTCAATATTGCTGTAACTAATTTGTCCTGTGCCGGTGGCAATAGTGCCACTGTTGTTACCAGTCAAATTAATTGCATCGGTGCCTGTGGACGCATCAATTTCCAAGTGATCATTTCCCGTACCACCATCAACTGTGTCAGTGCCAGCGCCACTATTTATTAACATATAGCTACCGCTCTGGGTAGGATCTATATAGCCAGTGGCAGCGATATAGCCACTATTTATATAGTCATCACCAGCGCCACCATTAAGTATGTCATTGCCAGTTCCACCATTGAGTCTGTCATCACCAGCGCCACCATTGATTATGTCATTGCCATCTACACCATTGAGTATGTCATTCAAGCTACCGCCCGTGAGGGCGTCATCGTATGCAGTACCTATGACACTGAACAGGTCAATATTGCTGTAAGTGATTTGCCCTGCGCCGGTGACAACAGTGCCACTGCTGCTACCAGTTAAATTAAATGCACTGGTGCTTGTGGAAGTATCAATTCTCAGTAGGTCATTTCCCGTGCCACCATCAACCGTGTCAATGCCAGCGCCACTATCTATATAGTCACCGCCAGTCCCACCATTGATGGTGTCATTGTATGCAGTACCTATGACACTGAACTCCTCAATATTGCTATAAGTGATTTGGTCTACGCCGGTAGCAAGGGTGCCACTGCCGCTGCTTACAGTAAAGTTAGTTGCACTGGTGCTAAGGGAATAATCGACATACAATCTGTCAGTGCCTGTGCCACCATCAACCGTGTCACTGCCAGCGCCACTATCTATATAGTCATTGCCTCCACCACCATTGAGGATGTCATTATTCGCTCCACCATAGATACGATCGTCTTCGCGAGTCCCTGTAATGTTGAACCGCTCGATACTTTTGAATGAGACAGTCTCATTATTAGCTCTAATAGAACCCTCGGTGCGATTGCTCCCATAGTAAAAATGTGTGTAAATCCCCGGCCATGAATTTTCGGCGGAGTAATCTACTATCAGTAGGTCATTTCCAGTACCACCATTAACGTAATCCCAGCCTAGCCCAGAATTAATCGTATCGTCGCCAGCACCACTATATATATAGTCACGGTCAGCCCCACCGTTGATGGTGTCATTGTATGCACTACCTGTGACCTTGAACTCCTCAATATTGCTGTAGGTGAGTTGTCCTGTGCCGGTAGCAACGGTGCCACTGCCACTGCTAACAGTAAGATTAATTGCACTGGTAGCTGTGGAAGCATCAATTTCCACGAGGTCAAAACCTGTACCACCATCAACGGTGTCGTTTCCTTGTCCGGGTTTAATAATGTCATGGCCACCCAAAGCATTGATAATGTCATCCCCAGATGTGCCGTTGAGGATGTCACTATTATCAGTGCCTGTGATGTTAGCTTGCTCAATTTCTATTATTTGCCCATCTAAAATGATGGTTGCAGTATCGTCTTCTGCCTTCAGCAGTTGCAGTTCCCTTTCACTGAGGTGTTCACCGCGCACCAACGCTGAAAAAATCGCTCCTTCATCCCCAGGTGTCTCTACTTCATTGATGCGCCAGTCGATATAGTGTCCTGTCTCCTCCAAAAGCACCCCCGCAACAGCACCGGGATTGGCAGCATTTTCGGCAAGATATTCTTGAGAGATATATATAGTATTCGTTGCCTTTGCAAAAGCACCCAGCGCGTTATTGATTTCGGCTGTGGGGCGAATAGAAATTTTCGGGAGTGCTGCAAAATCTCCCACTGCCCAATCAGCTGCCAAAGCTGCTACAACTGTTGTATCAAATTTGTTACCAAACGCCACTGTCATTATGTCTGTGAACTGCTCAGCAGTCGCAAAAGAAGTCAAGACGCTCTGAGCTTTTTCGAGTGACTGCTCTAGTGTTTGGTTAACCGTGGAATTACCTAGAAGAAAATTCATGAGGTGTACATCCGTGGGTTTTGGTGAATTTAGAGGTGCTTAATACAGCAAAAACGTTTGTTCATCAGATGCTGATCATGCTGGTTTCGACCACTATACAAGCCAAATGTATAAAATCGTGTATACGTAAATATATAGCTTAATCGAATTCAGACCATTTTGGATGCCTTAGTCAATAACCACCAAGTATTTTTAAATTAAAAACCAATATTTAATACAATGCAAAAGCTAGCGGAGGCAATCGCTGCCCACACTAGCTTTGAGTGTAAATTGGTATTACTAGAAATCAATTGAGGCTGAAATCTCCATGCCTGAAAGAAATTATCGGTCGCCTCTTTCTTTATAGTAGCTCTAAGCAATCACGACAATATTGGTATTACTCAGAGCAGGCAGACCAGTTAGAGTCGCTATCTGCGTAGTTAGTGATCCAGTGCCATTACCATCAGCATCAAAGAACAAAGCGCCATTGGTTGAGTTGTAGATAAACCGCTGGTCGCCATTAGTCGCCGCAGTTGCCCCAGCCGCAGACAGGAACATCTCAGATGCCAGCGTACCAGCAGCTAACCCACCACCAAAACCAGCAGCCGAGATTTGGATAATGTCACTTTGAGCGAGTTGGAAATCTGTGATAGTGTCCACACCTTCAATGGGAGCGTTGAAACGGAAGCTATCTGCCCCAACGCCACCCGTGAGTATATCATTACCCAAACCTCCTACCAGGATATCGTTCCCAGCCTGACCAGTTAGGGTGTCAATGCCACTACCACCGTCCAGGGTATTGGCACCAGTATTTCCTACGATCCTGTTATTGAGTGCGTTGCCTGTACCATTAATGGCGGTAGTCCCGGTTAGAAAGAGGTTTTCCAGGTTATCTGCAAGTGTCCAAGTCAGTGAGGCAGAAACACTATCTGTGCCTTCTTCTAAGGCTTCAATAGTGATGTCACCAGTGTTGTCCACATAGTAAATATCACTTTCCGCTCCCCCAATCATGGTGTCAGCACCAGCACCACCGAAAAGGATGTCGCTACCCAAGCCACCATCAAGGGTGTCAGCACCAGCACCACCATCGATGGTGTCATTACCTTCACCACCGTTTAGGGAGTCGTTGCCACCCATACCATTGAGTTTATCGTTGCCCTTGCCTCCCGCTAGAGTGTCAGTAGTATCGGCCCCATTTAGAGTGTCGTTATTGTCAGTGCCAACTAAATTCAAACCACTAGATGTAATAATGCTACCGCTGATAGAATACTGACCTAAACTGCCGTAATCTGTGTAGCCAGTACCCAGAGGATCTCCTTTCCCCACACCATCAATAGCTAAATAGTAGGTTCCAGCAGCGACATTTGCTGTGATACTTGCAGATAGTAAATCTGTTGGATTAGAGGATGTAATTAATGTACCGTCAGAATTGTATAGTCCTGCCCAAATGTCTAAGTTTGGTCCACGACTAAAGGGATTTATTGTCAAATTAATGGAACCCGCACCAGTGACAAAACTATAAAAATCAAGATCTGTATTGCGCTCAATAATGCCACTACCACTAACAGATGCACCAGAAATAGTCAGTGCTTTGGCTGTGGCAATTGTACTACCAGTATCATCCGTTCGGTAGCCGAAACCATTTTGGGTGGTAATAATTTGCAAATCATCTTCAGTATTATTAGCAGAAGCATATTCCCCTTTGCTCCACTGAGTTAGATTTTGGTAGTAACCTGCACCCATAATCGGTGCCCAGCCAGTATCACCACTACCGTGTCCATAGTAGTATCCCTCCGCAGGGGTTAGTCGTCCATCATGCTTGAGTCCCAAAGTATGTCCTACTTCATGGGATATAGCTTCAGCCGTAAATTTTTCATCACCATTAGTCAGTTGTTCATCAAAGACAAAGGTGGGAGTATCACTATCCCAGTTAAAAGAAGTAAGGTAGGCGACTCCTCCGGCCTCAGCCTTATACCAATCGTAACTGCTACCACCGATCGCCACCCGTACACCCCAGCGAGTATCGCTAGTGCTGCTTTTAGTCAAATCATTGATATCTGTTGGAGCTTGGGTGGTGACATTGACATTAAACGGACTAAAATCCTCAGCCACTCGCTGCCAGATATAATGAATTCTTTCTAGTTCAGCATTGCTAAATGACGCTGTATTACCGTCAAAGTCGAATGCAGGGGTAACAATGTTAGCCCCACCCGTAAAGCTTGAGTTCCAGAAAGTGCCAGATGTGGTATGCCCATTAAAATCTAAATAAATTGTATGGTTAGCTCCTACTAAGCTGTTTAGAAAGAAAGTTTGAGATAAATCTAAAGCCGCTGATACAGGCTCTATTTGCTGTGGCTGTTGATTTTTGATGAGATTTGGATCTACTGGAGGCAGCGCACAGGATGAGCAAGTACACCCTACGATGTGTAGATTTGTTGATTGCTGAGTGTAAACGGTTTGAGCACCGCCTACAGCGATCGCTTCTAAAGGGTTTGCTGTCATCATCTGTCGCCCAATTGCAAATAACTCATTAGGTGTGCTTAGTGCAACGGAGTTTGTTTGATTTTGGTTGACAATCGTAGCTAATTCATCAATAACAACCTGTTGAAGAGGCATTAGGGCGATCGCCCTCTTATCCTCTGCTTGGGAAATCTCTTGTTGAACTTCAGTTAAGGTTGCACCTTCAATAACACTTTCGAGTGTTTTTGCCAGCTCTGGTGTCAAAGGGTAAGTATCTACTTGTGTGTTCACAGAATCTACCTTGATATTATTTTTAGGAGCAAGATTGGTTTTTATAAACTCATCTGCGAAATTTCCTGGGAATCCAAGTCCACCAATTACAACATCAACCATTGCGGAGTTTTCATTCGTAGCCATTGTTTTCCTCCTCAATCTGTTCATGTTTCATGATTTGGTTTCAATTATTAATTCCGGTTTTACTCAGCCACTTTTACGCAGCCAAGCCAAATGTTTACAAAACCTTACTTATGTTTTGTACTTGTCTGGAATTGGCAACCCTCCTATCTGCTTATCTGGGGCAATAAGCTAAAATTTGCTATTTTTTTACAATTCTTTACATCAGTACTTTTGCCACGGAACTGTAAGGTTTTGTAACAGTTGCATAAGATTCGCCACTTTTCCCTAGAAAAATAGCTATAAGCAGACAAGCCTGCGTGCCAAATAGATTGGGAGCTTAGACGGAAAACCCAAACATCAAGCAGGAAGAGACATAACGCCAATAGCAGTAACGGTTAGCAAGCCCATAATTAACTTTTTCATTTGTATACCTCTGTAATGTCTATAGAACAGTATGTAGGCACGATGTATAAGATCGCGTATACGTAAATGTATAACTTAAGGCGTAAATGTACAACCTGTTGCAGTAGTACACCGATCGCGACAAGTTAAACTAAGTCACCTGAAGGAGTAAAAGCACCCCAAAGCCTTGCTAGAGCAAGGCTTTGGCTGATTGACCTTCAGGGGGCGCTTGTCGCCCCCTGAAGAGGACAGGGCTATCGCCCTTTAGGAATTAGCGAGACTTACACAAAATTTGGCACTAAAATGGCTTCAAACCCTGACAGGGAAAGACTTTGACATCGAATAATAATAAATCCAGGTACACCAAGGGTTTCAGACATTTTTAGGCGATTGACCTCTTTCCCTTTCCCAGAAAGCTTTTCAGCTCTTTTGGGGCTGAAAAATGTCTAAGTCCCGTTAGGAGCGATGGGGGGAGGGGGGTCAATTTTACCTCAGCTTCCAGTATTGCAAGAACTTCCAGTATTGGGTAGCGATAGCAATTCTTTTGGATTGAAACCATTAACCCCCTGCTCTTATTTGGCAAGGGGCTAATAGGGCAACGTATAGCTAATTAACTATGGGACATGATTAGCTAACGCTCCCAATTAGGACAAAGTAGGGTTTTTAGATTATCAGGCAATCCCTCAAAATCCTTAAGGATTAAGTCTGCCAGCGCTAGTTCCCATTGGTGACAGCGTAGAGGTGGAGAATAGTTTTGACCTTGTGCCAACCAACGATTCACCGTTTTCACATCACATCGACATAATTCTGCAATGAATTCTTGAGTCACACCCCATTTTTCCATAAATTGCTGAGGTGTCATAACTATTTCCGAGTAGATAAAGTCTAGAATTCGTTGCCATTGTTGTGCTGATAAAGTTTTTGGTTGCTGCATATATTTCTCCTGTTTATAAAGCCAGCGCTGGTATGATAATGATGCAGAGCTAATTTATCTGGCTTAATAGTGCGGGTTCATCTGCAACTAAAATCGGGCGTGATTGACTCCGGCACCAGTCTAAGAGAGCGGGTTGTGCTTGCTTTCTTCCTACTAATTCTTTAGCTCTGTCAGAGGCGAATTGCCCAAGCAGGATGTCAGTTAAGTTCTCTCTGAGGTCGCTTTGTCCTTCAAGCTTGAGGGTTTTTACCTGCCTACCTTGGCTAAGGATAAATAGCCTAATTTTGGCTTCTCTTGCTTCCCTAATTAGCGTGGTAACGATGTCGGTAGCGCTTTCAATGTTGGCAGTAATGCTAGGGAATTCATCAAGCACAACAATCTTTGGTGCGTGGTTAGCATCCAAGTCCTGCATCCGGCGCTGCATCTCTTGAAGTAGTCCGGCTAAGGCTAGTGCTATTGCATCAAAGTTTCTGCCCTTGCCAATTACCTTCAACCCTTGCCACTGTTCGGCTAAAGCTTTGGTGGTAATGACTGTGACATCCCCGCCTAAAAACTTTACTATGCGTTCAGTCGTGTAAGTTTTCCCGCTGCCCGTGCCACCACAGATAAGGAAATGTGGGAAGCGATCGCAATCCCTTAACTGATTCCAATCAAATAGCGGGAGGGCTTCTGGCAGTGTTGAAGGGGTATCTTCAACAGTTATCGCCTGCTGGGTGACTGTGGGCTGTTTCTGCCACATCTGAGTTAAGGTCATTGCAGATTGTGCCGCCTGAATCCTGGAAAGTGTCCCCAGGACTGGCTCAGTTTCGTCTACTGTCCGGCGTTGTTGCCTCGCTAATACCCAACATCCAATTGCACCATTAGCTGTGATTAGTCGGTGGATTGGGTTATCCGTAAAAGATGTTAGACCCAGGCAAGTAAACCCAGCCACGGTTAACCCGGTTGAAGTTGCGATCGCTCGTTTCCTCCATGCCGCGAGGTAGCCTGCTAGACTCCAAGCTTCACCACTAAGATTGACATCTTTAGCCCAAGCGTCCGCTAACTGGCGGACAACTTCAGCATCTAGACTTTGGTGAATATCACTGGCAACCTTAGAGGCGAGACGCTGCGTAACGTGTGAATACTTCGCTGCTAGTAAATCTTTGGCATTCATGGCGCTAGTCTCCAGAGTGCCAGCACTAAGCCGGAACCTACCTGGAAGCCTCTATAAACCCAAGTGTGCCAAGGTGCATCTATCGGGATGAATAGGCTGGTAACAAAAGCCAAACCACCGATTAGCACAAGAGCCAGCAGTATCAGGGCATAAGGTGGGAACTGTCGCCACACTGGGTAAAGGATGTGCAACCAACATACCCCCGTAACCGGAAGGGACACCCAGATTAACCAATCCATTAATAAAGTGCTAATCTTCATCGACTGCGCCCTCAATCAGGAAGGCTTCCAGCGGTTCGTCACCGTCGAGGGCAAACGTGGTCGAGGCGATAAGTTCTTCAAAGCGGTCAAATTTACCACGGCTTAAATGCTTGAGGAATGCCCCATAAACCTGTTCCTGGAATGCCTCCGCTAGTGCAGCCCCTGCCATGTCTGCTTGCTGATTTAGCTGCTTGCCCACTCCTTTCTTTACTGCGTCTACAAAACCATTACTACTTTGTGGGTCGTTTCCTGTGATATCCCTGACCGCATCATCAAAGCGCTTCCCAGCGCTGATGTCGTCCTTCAGCGCTTGAAATCGCTCAACATCGCTGTCGTCGTATTGCTTTTTTGGTTGGATTCCTAAAGCTGAACGCCAACCGCGAAAGGTACTATCGGCAATGCCTAGAGCCTCAATCAAATCTGCTTGGTTCATATTTCCCCATTAATTCTGAAGTAATGGCAGCGCTATTTATCTAGGGCAGCGCTGCCCATCGCTGATAGCGCTTATCAGCGCCGTCCTAGTTGATACCCCTCGAACTTCGCCTTAGCTTCTACCAGTTGTCCTTGCAGTTGGGTGATTTCCCGTGATTGTTGGCTAATCAGTAGGCGATCGCTGTCTCGTCCCAGTCCGCCGATGACAATCCCGGCAGCAATGCACATTCCCGCGAGTAACACCATTCCGATGTGGCTGGCATCAGAATTATTGTTTTCCATGCCGCACCTCGTATCGCGTCTTCTTAACTAGGAACTGCTCTGATTTCCTTGGGTCTGGTAGCCGGCCGCCACTTAGTTTGTGAGCGCGGTAATTCTCGAAGTCCCACTGCGATGCCCACGGGTTCTCAAGCATGAACTGGTGGTATTCGATTTGGATTTTTCTGTCTTCAGGGGTCATCGCTGCATCCCCCGAATACGTTCAAGAATGCGGATTGCGCGTTCGTTGTCGCGAACTAACGACAGTGCATCAGTCCATCGCCCAGATAAAGCAAACTTGCTAACTTTAGATGCGATCTCTACTGGGACACCGTGAGGGATCAGTTGCCCCTCGATGAAATTAAATTCCTTCATGCTGATACTCCCAAGTAGCTAGAAGCATTGCAGGGAAGAAGTTTAGGTAAGTGGACATTTTGACCACTTACCACTTTGGGGCGAGTTCTCAACTTGTGGTCATTTTGACCCGAAGTTAGTTGTCGTTCTCCATCTCGCCAATTGTTTCGGTGCAATAAAGTAGGCGTGGCACCTTCTTTAGATGCAGGTTGGAACTGCATTGGCACGGATGAAAGTGTTGCAGGGTCTGCGTTTCCAGTTGCAGGCTCCTCTATCTTCGACATGGATGCAGAAGCGTTCACGATCAGCCAGGTTTCGCGTAAACGCAACTCCCCATGCTGCCGAATCGTTGCGACTGGAATATTGAGTTGCTGCAAAGCAAACGATCGCAGTTCGGGTAGTTTCAATCGGTGCCGGTTTTCGTGCATATATATATATGTCCTTCCTTTGTTGGGTTGGATAGTGCCAGCCCCGTCCCCGTCCAAAGTTCTGGGGCTGGCATAAATTTTGGCTGTAAGATAGCCGTATATTTACAATAACAAAGAGTACGGCTATTATCAACATATAACACGGCTATTATCAATCAAGTAGCTGTAATGGATTGAACACGATGCCAAGACCTAAAGGAATTCCTCTCGACTGGGACGAGCTAAAGGCGAAACGAACACTGACCCTAACGGATACTGCCTGGAAAAGACTAGAAACTCAGGCTAAAAACCTTGGGCTTCCCTCTAAATCAGAATTGATTGAGCGGATTGCTAGAAGTGTAATCAATGTGGACTTATCTGCCGACTCTGAAGAATTGGGGAAGCCCTTAGCCAGCTAATTGGTCAAGCCCATGATGAGTTAGCTGGTCGGGGACTATTCAAAGGGAAGAAGGCGAAAGGCGATCGCGCCCAGTACCTACAAAATCAGATTCAAATTTGGGAGGAACTGCTTAAAAAGTTTGAGGTAGGGGAATGAGCTAATTAACACATTTTCAGCCAAATAAAAACAAAATATCGGATTGACTGCTCGAGGGAAAGCGATTAAAACGCTCCATCCTTTTAGAGTAGTAAGACCCAAAGGAGTAAACTTTCAGACAAAAAAAAATGGAACCAGCACGCGCTGCCACCCATTTTCTGAGGGGCGCGGTTTAGCCCCACGTCTGAAAAATTATCAATTAACCTTATCATGACATACATCACAGCATCTAGCACAGCTCGAGAAGCATCGACTCAAGATAGGTGTCCACTCTGCGACCATCCAGATTATTGCTTTCTAATCAGTGAGCCGGGTGGAGATATTTATAGAATCCTGTGCAGTCGCACTTCATCAGACCAGGCTCCTCTTGGCTGGCGGTACTACGGACAATCCAAAGATAATCGGCAGAAATTCATCAAAGACGGCTATCGCCGTCAGCGTAAGAGCAAGAAATTTCCAGCAGCAGTAAGGTTAGATCCACAACCTAAGAAAGATATCCCACAGTGGCAAGATGTACAAGTTCCACTGAACGAGGCACAAAAGGGGCATCTGGTACTACTCAAGCCAGAGTTCGCCATTGGTGGGTTAGAAAAACTTTATCGCATAGTTCAGATTAAAGGTTCTGCAAAGGGACTAAAAGCCGTCCTAGAGGCAGAAGTATCGCTCGGCGGTAAGCTTGAAGTTGCTTTTAATAATATAGACTGCGTTGTCTGCTATGACTCCAAAGGACGTGAGCAGTTCATTGAGTATCATTACTCAGAAACTCAGAAAGTAGTCCGCACCCAGTGGACTGACCGCCGAGAAGCTTATTCTGGGAA
>Ga0196964_10001613_pt1 | contig 11357 bp, 15 predicted proteins | sample S1_10metaG_FD_148615 | JGI IMG/M metagenome (GOLD analysis project Ga0196964, IMG submission 148615) | Soil microbial communities from Anza Borrego desert, Southern California, United States - S1_10 | ecosystem: Environmental > Terrestrial > Soil > Desert | place: USA: California | collected... | reverse complement strand
ACGACGCCGCAGCACTCCTTGGGCGCCTCGCGGCGCGCGTGGTCGACGATCCGGTCCAGCAGCTCGCGGGTGATCTCCATCGCGGCCGACCCTAGCGCCCGGCGCGCGGACCGCCCGGGCGTCCGGGGCTACTCCGTCGGCTTGGACGCGACGAGCTCGTCGCGGTCGCGGCGATCGTCACCGCTGACGGAGTCCTTGAACTCGCGCATGCCCTTGCCGATCGAGCGCCCCACCTCGGGCAGCTTCTTCGGTCCGAGGACGATCAGGGCGATCGCCAGGACGATGATGAGCTCCATGGGGCCGACGTTGAAGGGCATGCGGGTCTCCTACCACCACACGGTGGCGTCGAGGTTCTCGATTTCGTCAACGGGCAGCGTGTAGACGCCGGAGGACAGGTACTTCCAGCCGTCGTCGCACACGACGAAGACGACGTTGCCCTCGTCCATGTCCTTCGCAACACGGACCGCAATGGATGCAATCGCGCCCGAGGAGACGCCCGCGAACAGACCTTCCTCGTCCAGCAGCTTGCGCGTCCAGACGATGGCGTCGCGGTTGGTGACGAAGATCTTGCGGTCCAGCAGCGACAGGTCGATGATCGGCGGGATGAACCCGTCGTCCAGGGACCGCAGGCCCTGGACCGGCTCGCCCTGCATCGGCTCGGCCGCGACGATCTTCACGCGGTCGCCGAGCTCCTCGCGGAAGCGGCGGCCGTTGCCCATCAGCGTCCCGCCCGTGCCCAGGCCGGCCACGAACACGTCGAGCTCGCCGTCGAGCTCCTCGAGGATCTCCGGCGCCGTGCCGTGGTAGTGCGCCAGCGGATTGGCCTCGTTGCCGTACTGGTAGGGCATGTAGTACGAGGCGTCGTTGCCCGCCAGGTCCAGGGCCATCGCCACCGCGCCGTTGGACCCCTGGTCGCCCGGCGAGGAGATGATCTCGGCGCCGTACATCTTCAGCAGCTGGGTGCGCTCGGGCGTGACGTTGTCCGGCATGACGACCTTCAGCCGGTAGCCCTTGCGGCGGCAGATCATCGCCAGCGCGATGCCGGTGTTGCCCGACGTCGGCTCGAGGATGGTCTGGCCGGGGCGGATCAGGCCCTGCTCCTCGGCGTGCTCGATGAGCGAGCGCGCCACCCGGTCCTTGACGGACCCGGTGGGGTTCGCAGACTCGAGCTTGGCCCAGATGCGCACGCCCGGCTTCGGACTCAGGCGCTTGAGCTCGACGAGCGGGGTGTTGCCGATCGACTCGACGAGGTCGCCGTAGCGCCCACCGCACGGCCGGGTCTCCAGGGGCGGGACTGGCATCGCTTCAGGAAGTGTAGCGACGGCCCAGTGGCCCCGTGAGGCTGTTTGCGACCTCAGCGGCCGCCGGCCATGGCCGGCAGCAGCTGCAGCACGTCCCCGTCGGACACCGAGGTGCCCAGCCCGTCCATGACGCGGACGTCCTCCTGGTTGAGGTAGACGTTCAGGAAGCGGTTGAGCTCGCCGTCCTCGCCGAAGACCTGGGCCTTCACGCCGGGGTGCGCGTCGGTGAACGTGGTGAGGACCTCGCCGACGGTCGAGCCGTCGGCGCTGATCTCCCGCTCGCCGCCGACGGCGGGACGCAGGACGGGCGGGATGCGGATGGTGGCCATGCGGGCTGAGAACCTAACCAGCCGCGGCGCAGAACGCCTCGTAGTCGGGGAAGACGCCCATCTCGTCGTCGGCGATCGCCTCCGGCTCGCGCGAGCAGATCGGGCACTCCGGGTCGCGGCGCACCTTCAGCTCGGTCGTCGACGCCGCCAGCGCGTCGTACATGAGCAGGCGGCCGATCAGCGGGTCGCCGATGCCGGTGATGAGCTTGATGACCTCGGTGGCCTGCAGCAGGCCCATCGTGCCCGGCAGGACGCCGAGGACGCCGTTGGCGCCGCAGGACGGCGCGAGCTCGGCCGGCGGCGGCTGGCGGAACAGGCAGCGGTAGCACGGGCCCTCGTACGGCGCGAAGACGCTGAGCTGCCCCTCGAAGCCGAGGATCGCGGCGCTCACGACGGGGATCTTGAGGCGGACCGTCGCGTCGTTGAGCAGGTAGCGCGTGGGGAAGTTGTCGACGCCGTCGACCACGATGTCGTAGCCGTCGAGCATGCGCATGATGTTCGAGGCGTTCAGGCGCTCCTGGAACTTCTGCACCTTGACGTCGGGGTTGAGCTCCTGGATCGCGCGCTCGGCGGAGTCGACCTTCGCCACGCCCACCGTGGACATGCCGTGGATGACCTGGCGCTGCAGGTTCGAGACGTCCACGACGTCGTCGTCGACGATGCCCAGCGTCCCGACGCCGGCCGCGGCGAGGTACAGCGCCGTGGGCGAGCCGAGCCCGCCGGCGCCCAGCAGCAGCACCTTGGCGTCCAGCAGCTTCTCCTGGCCCTCCTGCCCGATCTCCGGCAGCAGGAAGTGGCGGCTGTAGCGGTCCTTCTGTTCGGGCGTGAAGACGCGCGGAACGCTGACGGCGAAGCCGCGGTCCTTCCACAGCGTGTAGCCGCCGGTCATGGACTCGACGCGCTCGTAGCCGAGGTCGTCCATGAGCGTGCGCGCCGCCAGGGCGCTGCGGTTGCCCGAGGCGCAGTACAGGACGACGCGCTGCGAGCGGTCCGGCGCGGCGCCCTCGATGCGCGACTCGAGGTGCCCGCGGGAAACGTGCTTGGCGCCGGGCAGGTGCCCGCGCTCCCACTCCTCCGGCTCGCGGACGTCGACGAGGACGACGCCGTCGTCGACGCGGCCCGCCTCGACGAGGTCGTGGACCTCGCGCGGGTCCACCTCGGTGATGGACGACTTGACCTGCTTGATGAACTCGGCGCCGGACGGCGTCATGGCAGAGAAAACTCCTGAATTGCCACTGGCTTTCGTGGTGCTTCAGGAAGTGTAGCGGCCGGGCGGCGCCCCCCTCAGAGCGCGCGCCCGGCCTGCAGTCCGAAACCAGGTCCAGGTTGTCGTTCGCTGCACCAGGAGTATCGGACGGCGCGCGACGTGCCGACATGGGGTGTGGACCCCATCTGCCATGCGCACCCGCTCACTCGCCTCCCAGATCCTCGCGATCAACACCCTGCTCATCGTCGCCACGGTGCTCACGGCGACCGTCGTCGCCCACTTCGAGCTCACCGGACCCGAGTCGCGCCGCCAGGCGCTCGTGCTGGCCGCCGCGATCCTCGCCACCGTGCTGGCCAACAGTCTCGTCCTGCGCCGGCGATTTCAGCCATTGGAGCACCTGATCGACGTGATGGAGCGCGTGGAGACGGTCGCCCCGGGCGAGGTCCGCGCGGTGGCGGCCGGCGCCGACTCCGAGGAGGCGCGGCGCCTGACCGAGGCGTTCAACCGGATGCTCGCCCGGCTGGAGGCCGAGCGGGCCGCGACGGCGGGCGCGGTCCTGCAGGGCCAGGAGGCCGAGAGGGCCCGCCTGGCGCGCGACCTGCACGACGAGGCCAACCAGTCGCTCACCGGCGTCCTGCTGCACCTGGAGGCCGCCGCGCAGGACGCGCCGGAGGGCCTGCGCGCCCAGCTGCGCGCCACGCAGGAGGTCGCCACCCAGGCCATCGACGAGCTGCTGCGCCTGGCGCGCGAGCTGCGCCCCGCGGCGCTCGACGACCACGGGTTGCACGCGGCGCTGCGCACGCTGCTGTCGCGCGCACCCGTCGAGGCGCGCCTGGAGTCCTTCTACGAGCTCGACCGCCTGGACAGCGACCGTCAGGTCGTCATCTACCGCTTCGTGCAGGAGGCGCTGTCCAACGCCGTCCGCCACGGCCGCGCGCGCCACGTGCGCGTGCTGGCCGGCGAGGAGGAGGGCTGCGTGGTCGTCAGGGTGCGCGACGACGGCTGCGGGTTCGACCCCGCCGCGCCGCGCGCCGGGCTCGGTCTGACGGGCATGGGCGAGCGCGCGCGGCTGGCCGGCGGGCGCGTCGAGCTGCGGTCGCCCCCCGGGGTGGGGACCGAGGTCGAGCTGCGCCTCGAGGAGCGCGTGACGTGCGCATCCTGATCGCCGACGACCACGGCGTGGTGCGCGGAGGCCTGCGGCTGCTGCTCGACCGCCAGCCCGACATGGAGGTCGTCGCCGAAGCCGCCGACGGGGCCGAGGCGGTCGCGAGCGCCGTGCGCGTGCGCCCGGACGTCTGCGTGCTCGATGTCTCGATGCCCAAGCTCACCGGGCTGCAGGCCGCGCGCGAGATCAAGTCGCTCGTGCCCGGGACCACCGTGCTCGTGCTGTCGATGCACGACGACGAGCAGTACCTGTTCGAGGCGCTGAAGTCGGGAGCCGGCGGCTACGTCCTGAAGAAGGAGGCCGACACGTCGCTGGTCGAGGCGGTCCGCGCCGTGCACCGGGGCGAGCCGTTCCTGACCAACGACGCGCAGCGGTCCCTCGTGCGCGCGTGGCTCGACGACCCGGGCGCCGGGCCCGAGGAGCCCCTGACCCCGCGCGAGCAGGAGGTCCTCAAGCTGATCGCCGAGGCGCACACCAACCGCGAGATCGCCGAGGTGCTGCACCTCTCGGAGAAGACCGTCGAGTCGCACCGCGGCAACCTGCTGCGCAAGCTCGGCATGCGCGATCGGGTCGAGCTCGTGCGCTACGCCATCCGGCGGGGCCTGGTCGAGCCGTAGGCCCGGCGGCGGGGCGGCGCTGGTCGGACCGCGGGCCCCGGGGCCGCACCTGCGGGGCAGGTCCGGCACACTTGAGGGTCCATGACCGAGCAGCAGCCCACGGCCGAGGAACAGGTCGCCGCCCCGCACGAGGGGCCGGCGCCCGAGGCTGCCCCGCTCGAGGAGCAGACGCCCGCCGAGGCCGCCGCCGCGCCCGAGGACGTGCCCGCAGCCCAGGAGGAGCCCGTCCAGGAGCAGGCTCCGGCCGACGAGGACAAGCCGGCCGTCGGGCCGAAGATCCTCGGCGTCGCGCCCGAGCCCAAGCCGCTGCCCGTCGTCAAGAAGAAGCTGGTCGAGAAGCCCGCGCCGCCCAAGCGCGAGCCGCTGCCGTTCCCCGAGCTGCGCACCGTCGTCGCGCTCGTGCGCGAGGAGACCGACGTCGCCGAGCTCAAGGAGCTCTACCGCCTGCTGCCGGCCAAGGTCCGCGACGAGGTGACCGAGGGCGTGCGGGAGTTCCGCAAGGGCGCCCGCCGGCCGCTGTCCCAGCACGCCGCGAAGTCCCTGGCCCGCGCCGTCCACACCGCACGGCGCCAGAAGAAGAACGCCCGCCCCAACCCCGAGGTCGGCGAGGCGATCGCCCAGGCGATCATCGGCGAGCTCGTCGCCTCCCTGGACGTCGAGGTCGCCGCCGAGGTGATCCTGCCCAAGCGCGACCTGCTCGACCGCGCCGCCCGCGCCGCCCGCCGCCGGGCCAAGGACGAGGAGGACAAGCGCCGCGACGAGTGGCGGCGCAAGAAGCGCGAGGACTCCAAGGGCATGCGCGGCCAGACCTCCTTCGGCCAGTTCTCGGGCACCAAGATCAAGGGGCTCGACGAGATCGCCGCGGCGTTCGGCGTCGCCGCCGACGAGCCCGAGCCGGCGGCAGCGCCGGAGACCGAGACCGAGACCGAGGAGACCGCCGTGGCCGGCTACAGCGTCCCGCCCGAGGGCGACGAGGAGCAGCAGATCCCCGACCTCCCCTCCCCGGAGGAGGCCGGCGACCTGCCGCAGGAGATCGCCGTGGACGACCCGGGCTCGGCCGCCGTCGGCGAGGACCCGCAGCCCGCGGACGACGCGCCGCCCGCCGAGGACGACGGGCCCTCCGCCGCCTGACGCAGTGCCCGCGCGCGCACGCCTGGCCCTCATGGCGGCCGCCACGATGGTGCTGGTCGCCGCGCTGGCGATCGTGCTCACGGGCCCCTCGGACTCCGGCGCGCGCCCGGCCGGCGGCGGCTTCGTCGGCTCGATGCCGCCCGAGGGCCTGCCCGCGGTCGACTTCGCCCTCCCCGACCAGGACGGGCGGCTTGTCCGGGCCCGCGACCTGCGCGGCCGCCCGTTCGCGCTGACGTTCCTCTACTCGAGCTGCCAGGACACGTGCCCCACGACGGCGTCGGTGATCCGTTCGGCGCTCGTCGAGGCCGGCGTCGACGTGCCGGTGCTCGCGGTCTCGGTGGACCCCGAGAACGACACCCCCGCCCGGGCCCGGCGCTTCGTGGCGCAGCGCCGCCTCACCGGCCGGATGCGCTTCCTGGTCGGCACGCGCGCCCAGCTCGCGCGGGTCTGGAAGTCCTTCGCCATCCAGCCGCAGGGCAAGGACTTCGAGCACTCGGCCTACGTGCTGCTCGTCGACGCGCAGGGCCGGCGCCGCGTGTCGTTCCCGTTCGGGCTGCTGACGACCGACGCGCTCGCCCACGACCTGCGGCTGCTCGCCGCGGGCGCCTAGCCTCCGGCCTCCGGGCCGGCGCCGCGCTCCCGGCGCTGCGCGAGGCGGTCCTTGACGACCTGCCACCCGAGCAGCCCGCCGACCACGACGACGGGCAGCGCGTAGAGCAGGTTGACGAGCCAGTGTCCGGCGTGGGCGATCATGCTTGGGCGGAGGCCGACAGCAGCCACAGGCCGAGGCTGGTGAAGCCGATCATCACGGCCAGCATCCACAGCTGCGAGCGCGTCGCGTCGCGCGCCTCGCCGTAGAGCACGAGCGCACGGTCGTGGGCGAGCACGAGGCCGGCGACGTGGCCGAGGATGAGCGCGCCCACCTGGACGTACCAGATGCCGTTGGCGCCGATGACGCCGTAGTCGATGGTCGCCGACGCGGTCCCGAAGAGGTCGCTGCCCTCGCCGAGCGGGTCGCTGGCCAGGTAGGCCATGGCCTGGCCCTGGTAGACGAGCAGCGAGAAGTAGTGCGCCACGGCGTAGGCGAGCGCGATCGGCACGAGCGAGTGCACGAACGCGCCCGCGAGCTCGCGCGCCGGCCGGCCCGCGCCGACGGTGCGCACCCCCTCCACGCCGAGGCGGTACAGCGCCGCGACGCCCAGGACGCACACGAGCATGCCGACGGTGAAGGCGGCCTCGATGGCGCGGTCCTGGTTGAGGCCCAGGTCGCCGAAGAACGCCTGGAGGTCGGGCGCCACGTCGTTCCACAGGGTCCCCTGGGTGAGGCCGTCGAAGCTCGTGGTCCCGATGAGGACGCACAGCAGCGCGACGGTCCCCGGCACCGGCGACAGCGACGGCACGCCGCCGAGGACGGGGCGCACCCACATCCCGCGGCGCTGCCAGCGCAGCGGCGACATGCGCGCCACGAGCGAGAAGTAGGCGCTGAACGCGTCACCGCGCCGCGTCCAGGGCTCGACGCCGTACAGCGCCATGCCGAGCAGCTGCACCGCCGCGTAGACGAGGGCGAGGACGGCCAGCGACGAGGGATCGTCGCGCTGGGCCCAGACCAGCTCGACCCAGGCGAAGGCCAGCAGCCCGAGCGCGGCCGGCCAGCGGCCTAGCCGCTCGGGGTAGGGCAGCGGCTCGGGCAGCCCGCCGCGGCCGGCGACGCGCTTGGCCGCCCAGCCGACGCCGCGAGCGACCGCGCGCCAGGGGTTGACGGCCCGGAACACGTCGCCGAAGAGCAGGCTGAGCACGGGGACGCCGACCCAGAGGACCACGTAGATGGCGGTCGGCGCCAGGTTCGCCGTGGGGGTCTGCGTGCCCGCGAAGCCGGCGTACACGACCGCCGCGAACGCCGCGATGCCGAGCAGCCCGAGCACGACCTCCAGAGCCCGCGGCAGGCCGGCGACCCGGCGCTCACGGACCGCCTGCAGGCGGGGCTTGGCCCACAGCGTCCCGAGCGCCACGAACGACGCCACGAGCACCACCGCGGCACCCCAGGCGAACAGCCAGCGGGGGATGGGCAGGTCCTGGCGCCCCACCAGGCCGTGCGCGGACGCCCCGGCCGGCGTCAGCAGGGCGGCAGCCAGCAGCGCGCCGCCGGCGGCGGCGGCGATCCGACAGCGGCGGCTCACGGCGAGACGCGCAGGGAGGCGATCTCGGCGCCCACGCCGTGCAGCTCGACCTCGAAGCGCCCCGTGAGCTCGCCGTCGAAGGAGAAGAGGGTCGCCCGGCCGGGACCGACCGGCTTGGTCACGTCGTAGCCGTGGACGTGCACCTCGTCGGCGGCGTCGGCGCGCACGCGGAAGCGCACGCGCTCGCCCTCCTCGAAATCGAGCCGCTGGACGCCCCCCACGGGCTTGCCGGCCCTGACCCGGACGACGGGGATCTCGGGTGCCGGCGGCGTGGTGCGCGCCGGCGCCTCCGCGGGGGCCTCGGTGCCGCCCTCCGGACGGCCCGTCGACGTCTGCGCCGGGGTCGTGGCGCCCTGGCCCACCGGCGGGTCGTCGGCGTCCTCGCTGCCCCGGGCCGCGAAGAACGCGATCACGAGCCCGACGGCGGCGATCACGATGATGGCGATCCGCGCGCGCTGCGACACGGCCTGCAAGCTAGCCGAACGGCTACCGTGCCCGGCTGCTCGTGAAGCCGCCCGTCGACACCATCCCGGCTCCGCCGTTCCCCCGCCCGGCGACCTGGCTCAACGTGTCGCTGCTGCGCCTGGACCAGCAGCGCGGGCGCCCGGTCCTCGTCGAGTTCTGGGACTTCTGCCGCGTGAACTCGCTGCGCACCCTGCCCTACGTCCAGGCCTGGCACGAGCGCTACGAGGCCGACGGCCTGCGCGTGGTGAGCGTCCACAGCCCCGGGTTCCCGCCCTCCCACGACGAGGACGCCGTGCGGGCCGCCGTCGAGCGTCTCGGGATCGTCCACCCGGTGTTGCTCGACACCGACATGAAGCTCTGGAAGGCCTACGACAACCGCGGCTGGCCCGCGCGCTACCTCTTCAACGCCGAGCACAAGCTGGCGCAGTACCACTACGGCGAGGGCGGCTACGCCGAGACCGAGGAGGCCATCCAGGAGCTGCTGGGCCTCGAGCGCGACCTGGTCGGCCCCCTGCGTCCCGAGGACGACCCGGCCGCGATGCTCGCCGTCCCCACGGCTGACCAGCCCGGCGCCTGGTCGGGCCCCTACGAGGCCGGCGAGGTCTGGGCGGTCCTGGAGGGCGAGGGCGCAATCACCGTCAACGGCGAGCGCCGCGCCGTCCCGTACACCGGCTGCCACCTGCTCGTGCGCCACGACGCGCACACCGAGGCGGTCCTCGAGTTCGCAGCCGGGGAGGGCGTGACCTGCCACGCCGTCTGCTTCACGCCGGGTCTGGCGCCCTGAGCGCGGCCGCGGGCACGTTCTCCAGCAGGCGCACCACCCGCGGGTCCGCGTCGCCCTCGACGACGACCGCGCCGCCCGGCCAGTAGGGCGACGAGCCCTCGGACCCGGAGAGGAAGTGCGTCTCGTAGACCCAGCTGCCGCAGTTGTGCAGCCGCGAGCCCAGCGGCGCGACCCACTCGCCGTGATCGTCACCCGGCAGCGGGCCGGTGCGGTGGGTGTGGCCGTAGACGACGTGCGCGGCGTCGACGCCCAGGCGCCGCAGCGCCTCCCCGTGGGCCACGATGCCGTTGCGGCGCAGCGCGTGGCCGCGGAGGTCGCTCTGCAGCGGGCCGACCAGGCGCGAGAGGCCCTTGACGCCGAGCGGGAACGCCGCGGCGAGCAGCCGCGAGCGCACCGGCCGGTGCCCGTCGCCCTGCAGCATCTCGTAGGTCCTGGCCGCCCGCCCGGAGCCCGCGGCCATGCGTCCCTCCGGCGCGCGCTGGGCGGCGCTGTGCATCCAGGCGTACAGCGGCGCGAGCGCCCGCTCGTAGTCCTCGGCCACGCACGGGCCCTCCGGCAGCGCCGCGCCGAGGCGCAGCATCACGCCGGCGGCGATGCGCTCGAACGTGGGCACGGTGCCGTGCACGTCGAGGTAGTGGCCGTGCACGGCGTAGACGTCGTCGCGCAGCCACACGCCGGGGTAGGCGACCGAGGTGCGCTGCGCCCCGAGGAGGTCGGCCATCCGGCGGGCCAGCGGCGACGCCGTGGCGGGCCGCAGCCGCGTCTCGAGGCCCAGCGGCCGGGTCGTGTGGTCCAGCCACGGGCCGACGAGCGCGTGGTCGTGGTTGCCCGCGACGAGCACGACCTCGGCGCCCGGCGCCAGCGCGTCGCCGATGGCCTGCAGCCCCGGCGCCGCCGCCGCGAGCGCCCGGCGGGCCGGGCCGTGGCGCAGCTCGAGCGTGTCGCCGAGCAGGACCAGGACGTCGACGCCGTCGAGCGCCTCGAGCAGCCGGGCGCGCGGCACGCCGTCGTGGCGCAGGACGTCGGCGCCCGTGGCGCCGCCGAGGTGCAGGTCGGAGACCACGAGCGCCCGCATGCGGCGCCCATGCTGCCAGGGACCGGCGCGCTGGCGCCGGCTACGCCGCCCGCCCCTCCCGCGGCACGCCGGCGCGACGGTCGAGCACGCGGTCGCACAGTCCGTAGGCCACGGCGTCGGCGGCGGCGAAGAAGCGGTCGCGCTCCATGTCGGCGTGCACCCGGGCCTGGTCCTGGCCGGTGTGCTGGGCGTAGAGCTCCTCGAAGCGCTCGCGCAGCGCCAGCGCCTCCTTGGCGTGGATCGCGATGTCGGTCGACTGGCCCTGGAAGCCGCCCGACGGCTGGTGGATGAGCACGCGGCCGTTGGGCAGGCAGGAGCGCTTGCCGGGCGTGCCCCCGGCCAGCACGAGCGAGCCGCCGCTCATCGCGATCCCGCAGCAGATCGTCTGCACGTCGCAGCGCACGTGCTGCATGGCGTCGTAGATGGCCAGCGCGCTGTAGGCGTTGCCGCCGGGCGTGTTGACGTAGAGGGCGATGTCCTTGTCGGGGTCGTCGGCCTCGAGGTGCAGCAGCTGGGCGACGACGAGGTTCGCCACGTCGTCATCGATCGGCGAGCCGAGGAAGACCACGCGGTCGTTGAGCAGGCGGGAGTAGATGTCGAACGAGCGCTCGCCGCGGGGCGACTGCTCGACGACCATCGGGATGACCTGGGCCATGGTGGGGTCCTTTCTTCTCGCAACCATGTGGTTGCAGGTGTAGCATCCGCAACCATGGAGTTGCAAGAGGAGGCCGGCGCCGTCGTCCGCGAGGTGGTCCTCGACACCGATCGCGACGCCGCCTGGGAGCACGTGCGTGAGCTCGACTGGCTCGGGGAGGACGCCGAGGTGCTCGAGGAGGACGCGCCGCGGCGGCTGACGCTGCGCTGGGTGCCCGATCGCGGGACGGTCGTCGACGTCGTCCTCGACGAGGTGCAGGACGCGACGCGCGTCACGGTCGTGGAGGTGCCGGTGCGCGTGCTGCGGGCCGTCTCGACCTCCGTGGTCACCGGCGCCGCGCGCGGGCCGCTGGCCCTGGCATGACCGACGTCTTCCACGCGCTCGGCGACCCCACGCGACGCGAGGTCGCGCGCCTGCTGGCCGAGCGCGGCGAGCTGAGCGCGTCAGCGCT
>Ga0196964_10001612_pt1 | contig 11357 bp, 9 predicted proteins | sample S1_10metaG_FD_148615 | JGI IMG/M metagenome (GOLD analysis project Ga0196964, IMG submission 148615) | Soil microbial communities from Anza Borrego desert, Southern California, United States - S1_10 | ecosystem: Environmental > Terrestrial > Soil > Desert | place: USA: California | collected... | reverse complement strand
GGAAAAAATCACACATCGTATAGAAGAAGCAAAGTCCATTCATAAAAGGGAGGTCTCGATATGCGAACACGTCGCATTCAGCAGTTCCTGGGGCTGGTTCTCGGTGTGCTGATCGTCAGCGCAAGCGCTCAAGCCGCAGGTAAGGGTCAGAGTAAGATCGACTTTCAGTTCAAGACCGGCGACGCCGCCTCCAGCCGTCTATTCATCAAGCGAATGGTTGATCAGGCAGTAATCAATCAAATCCCCGAGGTTGGATCGAAATCAAAGAATGACAACCTGGCGGGACAGACCATCACGCTTCAGCTTGGCTCCGACAGCGCCAGTGCGATCAGTGGAGTGGCCGACGATAAGGGGAAGGTGACGACACCATTCGACTTCAAGATCACAGGCAACGGCAAAGGATTGCAGCTCAAAGCCAACGGGCTCGACCTAGCAACGCTGCTGGGAATCACACAGACGGCTGATGGCGAATACAAGGTCGATGTACTGGTAAAAATTACAGCCAGCCGCACGGACGCCGCGACGAATTCTACGACGATCGTGGAACTTGCGAATTCGACTGTTAAGTTCGAATACAAGATTAAAAACGGAGCCGTAAAAGGCCGCGGCTTCTAATACACGGCACGTCCGGATAGATGCGGGAACCGTTTTCCAAAGTAGAGACGGTTCCCGCTGTTTTTAAGCGGACTGCACTTTGAAAGGTCAAAAAAAGCCATTGCAGGTTGATGTGTGGCTTGTAAACTTTCGAGAACTATATATTTCGTGGTGCCAGCCTTGCGGCAGATGCTTTTGCCGGGAGGATCTGAATTGTCTGTGGAGAGCAGAGCATGTCGAAGTTGTTGACGTGGGTGTTCCTTGCTGCAATTGCATTCACCGCTTTGTTCGCACAGGCCGGTGAAAGCAAGTACCGCTTCGATGTCTCACTGGTCGATCACACCAAGAACGAAAGCGAAATCGACGAGAACGGCCAACCTTTGCCTCCCAGCAACACACCCGGAGACAACTTCATTGGCGATCCGAATAACCCCGAGCTGCGACCGGTCGGCGACGCTATTTCTGGACGCATGACTGCAACGATCAATACCATTGCCAGCGAAATAGCCAGGCTGCCGGAAGTAAACACGCGCAGCATCAATGACAATCTGGCCGGTTTTATCGTGACTGTCCTCTTCAAAGACACGAACGGCTCTGAATTGAATGCCAAACCGGTAGGCAACCTTTTCCCTCTGTCGAGCACGGCTGACAAAAAGGGCGAGCTAACCTCACGGATCATCGGCAAACTGGTCAATAACGGAAAACGCTTCAAGTTCTCAGCAAGCTACCTCAACCTGCAGCAGGCGCTGAGCATTCCTCCGGAAGTGGAGCCGGCCCGCAATCCAGCTACAGATCCAACGGATTCGAAGCTGGTTGTCGTTCCTGCGCCTAAGCCACTGAGCGGCGGCACCAACCTTCAACTCGAGATTCAGGCTAAGGGCACCCATCCGGTGACTGGAGAAGAAATCACGATCACGATTGCCAAGGAACTCGTGACGGTCTCCTGGACAGGTCAGACCCGCTACGGAGTGGGTGTGGATGTAAAAGTGCTGGAAAATACTGGCCCCGACAGGGTCACGCATCCTTTCGATATCGTAAGAATCTACTTCCCTCAAATCAAAACCAGCAAAGTAAAGGCTACCGGGATAGGAACCCCCCTCCCTATTGAATAAACACTTCGCACGCTTTCTTCATTGACGTAATAGCGGATTTTAACGACAATATCGGACCGTCTTGCACGTGAGCAGATAACGGCGGTCCAGAATATGCACATTGTGTCATGGCATTTGCTCCTGTGGCTCCTGCGTCTCAATTCGCGGCACTTCTGCGCCTACGTATAGGACGATGGGATTATGCCTTCGGACACTCCCGCAAACATGCAAACGCAGCAAGGCGCCTCGCTCGACGCCGGGACTGCCCTCAGCGTCCAGCTTGCCGCGCTCACCCAGCGTGCGTTGACCGGCAACCCCGACGATATAAACCGTCTGGCGCGCTGGTCCGGCCTGGTCGAGCAGGAAGCGACTCTTCTGCGGCGCCGCCTGCGCAAACAGCAACACGATTTCTCCACACTCTTTGAAATAGTCGGCCAGACTTCCGCACGTTCGCTCGATGTCGTGGCGATGCAGACTTATCTGTTGCGCACCGTTTCCGGCCACTTTGCAACCACGCGCCTGCTGATTCTGCGCCGCATGCGCGCCGAAGACTCAGTTCTGACCTGCTCGGCCGCCCAGGGAGTTCGGGACGCTAACTTCTCACTCCCACTCGAGTCGCCGCTTTGCGAGTTCGCTCTTCAGAAGCGTGGCTGTTTCAGCTTAAAGGAATTCGGCATCGCCTCGCGCCACGCGGACGACCTCAGGGGCTTTGGCGTGCACACTGTTGTACCGCTGATTCAGGAAGTCGAAGGCTCGGGGGCCGTGCTGGAAGGACTACTTCTGCTGGGCGCGCGTTTGGCCAGCCAGGATTACAACGAAGAAGACGTCGATTTTCTGCAGGTGCTCGGCAAGATGCTCGCCATCTGCCTTCGAAACGAAGCACTCTATCGCCGCTCAATCATCGATGACCTGACTGGCGTGGCTTCGCGCGGACATTTCGATGCACAGCTCAGCCAGGAGCTCAACCGTATCATGACCTATGGCCACAAGAGTCTGGGGCTGGTCATGCTGGACGTGGACGAATTTAAACATTTCAACGATACCTACGGCCATCAGACCGGCGACAAAGTCCTGCAGGAGCTCTCGCGCTTGATGGTCCATCAGGTTCGCAACGTCGACCTCGTCGCCCGGTACGGCGGTGAAGAGTTTGCCATTATCCTGCTCGAGATCGATCGAGCCAAAGTCATGGAAGTCGCGCAGCGCCTGCGCAAGGCCGTTGAAGATATGGAGATTATTTCCGCGCAGGGGCAGAAGCTGAAGATTACCTGCAGCTTCGGTCTGGCATGCTTCCCCGACGATGCGACCGAGCGCAGTACGCTCATCCAGCTCGCTGATGAGGCGCTGTATCAGTCGAAGGCGGCCGGGCGCAACCGTGTAACAATGGCCGAGCCCGGTTCGGGTCTGAATCGCGCGGTGGTGCTCGGGCCACGTGTGAGCACCGTAGCGCCTTCGGCGGGTCCTGGGATCAAACCCGTCGCACCGCCCCCGATGACTGAGCGCGAGTCCAAGCACAGCGGTATCTGGATGGGCGTGGCGGCCAGCGAATACGAAAACCTGCAGCGCCAGCGCCGTGAACTGGCAGGCGCGCCGGACAAGTTTGAAACGCCCTTCCCCGACGAGCGCCGCCGGACCGCCATTCGCACGAAGGAATGGCTGCGCTCGCGGCAGCAGAACGATAAGAAAGAATAAGCCCTGCCCGATTGCGGCGTTACTTTCCGAGTCGCCGGATGTTTCACCGGAATAGAACAAACCGAAAGCGGCATCTGCGCGTAGTGTTCTGGTGACCTGTTTCCTGGCGGAGATTGTCTTTGACTCGACGTGCGGAAGGCAAGCTGGAAATATTCAAATTCTTTGACGTGGCCGCAAGTAAAGGCGCCAGCGACCTGCTCTTCACAGCGGGCACGGCGCCATGCGTGAGGCTCAATGGAGCCATCGCGCAATTCGATCTGCCCACGCTTACCGCCGATGACACACAGCGCCTTCTTTACAGCGTCTTAAGCCAGGAACAGATTGCGCGGTTTGAAGCGGACTGGGAACTCGATTTTTCCGTTCAATACAAGGATCGCGGCCGTTTTCGCGGCAATGCCTACCGGCAGAAGGGCGCGGTCGGCTTTGTCTTCCGTCTGATACCCACTGAAATCCCTACGCTTGAAAGCCTGAATGTGCCCGGAACGCTGGCGGAGATCGCCATGCAGACCCAGGGTCTGCTGCTCTTCACGGGACCGACTGGACACGGCAAATCGACAACCCAGGCCGCGATTATCAACCTGATCAATCAGAATCGGCGCTGCCACATCGTTACGGTCGAAGATCCAATCGAATACCTTCACGTCTCGAAGAGCTCGATTATTGACCAGCGTGAGGTGGGCGACGATACGCGCTCGTTCGCAGCCGCGCTTAAACATGTGTTGCGTCAGGATCCAGACGTCATCCAGATCGGCGAGCTGCGCGACCTGGAAAGCATGGCCGTGGCTCTCACTGCCGCTGAAACCGGTCATCTGGTGCTCGCGACGCTGCACACCAATTCTGCCATTCAGGCAGTCGACCGCATCATCGACATCTTTCCGCCCCACCAGCAGAATCAGATTCGCACGCAGCTCAGCTTCTGCCTGCTGGCCATCGTATCGCAGCGCTTGCTCCCCCGCGCGGACGGCAGCGGCCGCATACCGGCAGTCGAAATCCTGCGCAATCTTCCTTCCGTGGCCAATCTCATCCGCGAAGGCAAGACGCAGCAGATCGCAACTGTCATCGAGACGCATTCGAAGATCGGCATGCAGAGCCTCGATTCATCGCTCAAGGAGATGTATCGCAAAGGCATCATTACGCGCGACATTGCGGCCAAGTACATTTCAAGCGTCAAGGCCCTGGATTGACAACACATGGCCGTCCTGATTGTCTCCGGTCTACTCTTCGCCTTTCTCGGTATTCTCGGCGGCATGACTGCCTTCAGCCGTTTCGTGCGCGGCTACACCGGCCTCAAACTGCTGTCGCTGCCATGGGCGCCGGTTTTCGCCTTTGGCCTGTTCTTCTCAGCGTTTGCTTTTTTCGTCAGCGTGCGTCTGTTCGACGGCTGGGCCGTGTTGATGCTGGCGTCGCTCATTCCCTTTGCCATTCTCGGTTCGGTGATGTGGTGCTTCGCTGTCGTACTTGAATTTTTCTATCGCGCTGCCGCGCCGCGCGGAGTGGCCGAACCCAGCTATGACGTCGGCGACGGCCTGATGGTGCGGCGGCAGTTCGCAGAAGCTGAAGCGGCTTTCCGCGAGAACCTGGCGGCTGATCCGCTGGACCTGAACGCGCTGCTGCGCGTGAGCCGCGCACAGCTCGCCGCAGGGAAGACCGATGCGGCGGTGCGCGAGCTCGAGTCGGCCCGGCGTTTTGCGATTCACTTTTCGCCTGCTGTTAAAGTTGCCGAACTTATGCAGCGCATGGCGGACACGGAATTCCGCAACGATCGCATTCTGCGGCTGACCTTCGCGCTGGGCGACATTTACATTGAAAAACTGGGCGACGAAGAGAGCGCGCGCAAGCTCTACCAGGAATCGCTGCAGGTGCTCTCGGGCTATGCCCCCGCCGACCCGCTCCGTGCGCGCCTTGCGGCGCTGAACAAAGCCGATCACCTGCCGCTGGCCGACGCGGTGGAAAAAGCACAGCCGCGCAAGATATCGCTGGAAGATTGATATCTGCGCTACTCGCAGCCACTCCACAAGGTTTGAGGCATCGCGACGGCCTGCATCTGCAACGTTCCTTCAACCCACTTTAAGTTTTTATCATTTGAACGTGCCGTTACAGGCGAACAATCCCAGCCGGAGATATTCAGATCCGGCTCGTTGCTAAACTGTTGTGCAACAGCGAGGCTCAGACGCTGTAAAAGGTTCAACTTCATTTCTATCGCCGGAACTTGGACAACTCCGGAAACATTCGAATGATATCTATACTGGCCGTCGAATTGAGAAAAGCGAACACGATCGACATGGACATCTCTTACTTTACGTCCGTCCGGTTCCACGAGAGTGATTTCCCAGCCGGGCGCAACCGTCCACCAGATGGGATAATTGAGCAGCGCCACGACAAAGACGCAGATCAGCAGCGTGCGCAGTGAGTATTGGATGCGGCGCATACACGGACAGTTTACAACATCTCTGGACGAAGCACAAAATTTCCCGCCACCAGGATGGCGGCGTGAAGGCAATGCCGTCATCTGAACGGCAGCGAGGCCGTTACGGTGACGGGAGTGTCCCCGCCACGTTTAGCAACGATGAAGCCGGCGAGACGCCGGCGATCCCAGCAGTCAAACCGCGTTCCCGTTACTTCGAGGCGTTCTCGATCGCAGTCAGCACTGTCTTGGCAACGAGCTCATGTCCGGCGGGGCCGAGATGGACTTTGTCTTTGCAGAAAAGTTTCGCCGGATCGGTCTTGCCCTCTTCGCCGAACGCGGCGTAGATATCGGCCAGAGCCGTGTTCTTTGCGGCAGCGGCCTTGCGGAAAGCGTCGGCGAGTTCGGCCAGCGTATCCCAGTGTTCGACGGCGCGGCAGGTGGTAATCAGCAGCACGTCCGTTTTACCGTTTGTGACCCGGCGGATGCGGTCGACGGCGTCTTCAAGCGTCTGCTGCATCATCGCGCCGCGCATGCCGGAATTGTAATCGTTGAAGCCAAAGCAGATCGTCACCAGGTCCGGCTCGGGCGCCTGTTTCTGCCAGCGCGGGATCAGCACCAGGTTCTGGCGCAGCTCGGTTCCGCCAATGGCAGGATTGATCAGCGTCACGGGCGACCCGAATTTCTGCGTGATTGATTCTTTCAGCAGCGTCGGCCAGTTCACGGGCTTGTTGGCCCAGTGCGCGAAATCAGTAAGCGAGTCGCCCATGGTCACGATCGTCACCGGCTTCTTCGCTTTGAGTTTCTCCGCGATGTTTTTCAGCGGCGGTACAGTTTGCACGGGCTCGGATTTGTCGAGCGGCATCACAGGTTCAAGACGAATGTCGTCGATTATAAAGGAATGCGCGCCGTAGTCCCTCCAATACCACCACTTGCCCACCCACATCGGGCCGAGTTTCGAGGGCGCGTTGCCATTTGGTCCGAGGAAGAGTGCTTTGGCATTTGGCGTTTCAGGAATCAGATCGCGCCAGGCGACGAACACCTTCTTCCACTCGGTGCTGTCGATTGGAAAGGCAAAACCGTAGCGGATGCCGAAGTCTTCGTTCCAGACGAACTGGATCCCGCCCAGCTTGTCGGAACCGTCGCCTTTGACCCAGAAGGAAATGCCGGCCGCTGTGTCCCAATCGGCCGCGCCGCGAATCTTGCTGAACGCATAAACGTTGCGGCAGTCGTTATCGTAGGAGAACTTCAGCGCCTTGCCGTCCTTGCCCTCGGCGAGCTCCACCCTGCCCTTTTCTTTAGGCGCAGTAAAGGTCATTGCGTCCATCGAATCCAGCACGCGCCCCTCGCCGGCACGCAAAAAGGACGCGGAAAAGCAAGCAAGCACAGCAATGAATGGAAATCTCGTCAGACGCTTCATTCCATACCCCTCTCAAGAATCTCTGCGCACCCGGCGCTCTCTGCCCCTCTGTGGGAGTTGTTAGAAAACTACCGCCGCCCGGAGGCCGCCGAGTCATCCAGCACGCGCGAAGGATCCAGGTTGTCACGCTCAATGTCCTTGAAGTAATTCACTGTGCCGACTTTTAGCTCCACCGTCGCCGCGTCATCGCAGACGATAATGGCGTGCGGATGCAGCTGCAGCGCCGAGATCGTCCACATGTGGTTGATGCCCTGCTCGACCGCGTGCGCCAGCGCCCGGGCTTTGGAATGCCCCGTGACGACAATCACGACTTCGCGCGCATCCATTACCGTTCCAACACCAACTGTGAGCGCCAGCTTGGGAACCTTCTCTGGATCATTGCCAAAGAAGCGGCTGTTGGCGATGCGCGTGTCGGTCGTGAGCGTCTTCAGGCGGGTGCGCGACGAAAGCGACGAGCCTGGTTCGTTGAAGGCGATATGACCATCCGGACCGATTCCACCGAGAAACAGCTCGATGCCGCCGTACTTTTTAATTTTTTCTTCGTAACGCGCGCACTCCGCGTCTAGGTCCGCGGCATTGCCGTTGAGAATGTTGATGTTCTCCTTTTTTGCATCTACGTGATTGAATAGATGCGTGTACATGAACGAGCGGTAACTCTCCGGGTGCGACTCCGGTAGGCCGACGTACTCGTCCATGTTGAACGTGATCACATTCTGAAACGAAAGAAGCCGCTCCTTGTTAAGCTCCACAAGGCGCCGGTACGTGGGAATCGGCGAGCTGCCTGTGGGCAGTCCAAGCACAAACGGTGTGGAATGCTTTGCCTGATACTTGCGAATGCGGCGGCAGAGGTAGGCCGCCGTCCATTCTCCAGCACGCTCGGGTGTGGGCTGAATGATGACGCGCATGGCAACTCCTTCATGTAACGGATATGAGACAATTTTGAATACAGCGTATGCAGAAAAAAAGAGGCCCCTTTTTTCCTAAGGGGCCTCCTTAAAACTGAACACGTATCGGAACAAGACTATTTCGTGGCGGCCTGCGCGCTGCTCTTGGGCCAGAGCGGGATCATGTCATTGACCACCGCAACAGCCTCTTCCGCGTGGAAGTCTTTGTCTTCTTTTTTCTCTTCAGGCGGAGCTTCGTCTGGCTTCAGGTTGGCCTTCTTCGCTTCTGCTTCGGCGAGCTTGGCCTTGCGCTTCTTGACATCGAAGAAGTCCTTGTACTCCTGGTTGTTCTCGGTGCGCTTCTTCGAATTCTCCTGAAGCATGGCGATGTTCTTGTTCCTGAAGTCGGACCAGACCTGGACATCGGCTGCCGTCTTATCGAGCTTGCCCTTGATGCGGTTGAACGGGATCGCGTTTTCGTTCGAACTCTCGAGCATTTCCTTCAGCAGCTTCGGACCAGGAATCACGACGTCCGGCTCGACGCCCTTGAGCTGCACCGAATCGCCGTTGGCCAGGAAGTACTGGTGCGTTGTGATCTTGATTTCGCCGGGCAGATTCAGGTTGCTCAGCGGAATCACACGCTGCACGGTTCCTTTGCCGAAAGTCTGCGCCGCCCCAACGACCACTGCGCGGCCATAGTCCCGCAGCGTACCGGCAACGATCTCAGATGCGCTGGCTGAGAACTGGTTGGTCAGCACCACCAGCGGTTCAGCAAAGACCACGTCCGCATTCGTGTCGTCCTTCCAGGTGATAATGTTGCGTCCGTCGCGCTCGCCCACCACCGGGCCTGAGGCAATGAACAGGCCGGCGAGATTGACGGCCTCTTCAAGATAGCCACCGTGGTTGTCGCGCAGGTCGAGCACCAGGCCCTTGAGGGTCTTTTCCTTATTGAGTTCCTGGATACGCTTCTTCACGTCATCGCTGACGCCGCGGTAGAAGGTCTGCACGGAGACGAGCCCGATCGGGCCATTGCTGGTTTCGAACATCTTGCCCTTCACTCGCATTTCGGCCAGGTTGATCGTGTCGCGCTTGATCGGGATGATCTCGGTCGTCTTCGTCTCGCGCTTGAGCACCGTTAACTTCACCTCGGTGCCTTTTTCGCCCTTGATGCGGCGGACAATTTTGTTGATCGGCAGGCCGGCTAGCACGAAGTCGTCGACGCGGATGATCTGGTCGCCCTTCTGGAACTTGCCCGAGCGTTCCGACGGTCCGCCCTTGATGACTTCTTCGATCTGGGCACCCAGCGGGCAGGCGCGGATCTGAACGCCAATGCCCGCAAAGCTGGGCTCGAGGCGGCTGACAAACTCTTCGTCTTCTTCGGCGTCGAAATAAACGGTGTGCGGATCCATGGCCGACATGAAGCTCTTCAGGAACAGCTTCGGTGTCTCTTCTTCCACTTTAGTATTTGACCAGCGCTTGCGTTCTTCGCGGATGGTCTGCAGAGCCAGCTTCATCGCATCCACGTCGCTCAGGTATGTCTTGTCGATGCGGTAAAGTCCGGCGACCGAGCGCAGCAGTCGAGTTTCGCGGTCTGCGTGCGTAGCCGGCCGCTCGCTCCACTTAACCTGGTCCACCTCGTCCTCGTCCGCCTTGGGTGCGGAAGCGACTTCTTTTCCCGGCGCGCCTTCTTTGACCGGTTCTTTGCCCGGAACCGGCTCCTTCGATGCGTCCGCCACCTTATCTATAGTTTTGTCCTTCAGCAGTGCCTTGATTTCCGCTTCGCGTGATTCCAGGTTGTCAAAGAGCGCGGCATCGCGTGCGATCTGCTTTTCCAGGAAGCCCTTGAGAATCGTAGCGTAATAGGTGAAGTCGCCGGCCAGCGAGCGCTCAGCCAGCTTCTTGAGTTCAGCATCAGGAAGATTGATCAGCGCGTCGGCCTCGTCCTTGGTAAAGAACATCTTGCTCGGATCGAGCTGCGTGATGTACTCTTTCAGGATGTTCTTCATGAACGCCGCGTTCATTTCCTTCTGCGACAGATGCAGACGGAACAGCTGCGGCACCAGAGCTGCAACCTGCTCAGGGGTGAGTGTCTTCTTCTCGCCGGCGCTTAACGGCATTACGAGGGCACCGGCTGTGATCGCCAGCGCCAGCACGACATTCAGGATCGTTCTCGGGGATGAGAGTGCGACCGGTTTCTGCACGAGGACCTTCCTTTCGTTGTTCCCACGCAAGCGGGGGCGGGGAAAACCGACTCATCGTAAATTCTGGCGGAGAAAGAGTCTACCACGCCAGAGCCCTTCTACCACATTAAGACGGCTGAATTCCTGACTTCTTCGCTGACTCTTACCATTCCGCAAAAATTGGGCGCATTTTGCATCCTTTTTCAGGCTCGCTTACTTCCGGGCGTCCCTTGCAAGCCGTGCGGTCATTCCATCCAGTCGATCGTACAGCCTCTTTAGCGGCCTCGGCTTATGCCGCGCCAGCGCGTAATGTGTCAGCAGCGGCAGAGCAACCGAGCTATCCATGTAACAGACGAGCATGTCCGGAAGTTTCTCAGGATCTACTTTGTTCCAAGTTACCGCTTCGCCCGGTGTAGCTCCCGAAAGCCCGCCGGTGTCCGGCCGGGCATCGGTAATCTGTAAAAAGTAATCCTGTCCGGCCTCATCGATCGCCAGGATCTCCTGGATTTGCGGCTCAGTCTGCAGCAAAAAGTTCTTCGGGCTGCCGCCGCCGATGATCAGCGATCCGTGTGTGCCCTTGCCCTTATGCGCACGTTTAGCGTCCAGCACCACCGCCGCTGACTGGTTCACATCGATGCTCGGATTGATCCGAAGCTTATTACCGCGCAAGGCCAATCCAGCGATGTTCATCCCAATCGTGCTATCACCCGGTGCAGACGTAAGCACCGGCACTCCGGCCCGGTAAGCGGCGGCAAGAACGCTGACATCTTTCAAGCCTGCCTGTTCCTCGTAAGCAGCTGCGTATTTACCAATGTGGAAATAGCACTCGGCTGTTCCCATTTCTTTCTGAAATTCAGGCTGCTGCAGGATCTCGCGCAGGACTGCATCGGTTGCCAGCAGAACATCATCGTAGTGCAGGAATACGTCATATATTCGGACGATGCGGTGCTCACGCAGGACCGTGTCCGGAATCTGCGGACTGCCAACATGCAGGGGCATATTGAAGGCAAAATGCAGATCGTGGTACATGTTCGCGCCGGTCGAGATTATCCAATCGACGAAACCGGCTTTGATCAGCGGAATAATAGAGGAACA
>Ga0196964_10001611_pt1 | contig 11360 bp, 15 predicted proteins | sample S1_10metaG_FD_148615 | JGI IMG/M metagenome (GOLD analysis project Ga0196964, IMG submission 148615) | Soil microbial communities from Anza Borrego desert, Southern California, United States - S1_10 | ecosystem: Environmental > Terrestrial > Soil > Desert | place: USA: California | collected... | reverse complement strand
TATGAGCAGAAACCACATTGCGACCAGGAAAATGATCGGTAAAAGGAATGAATTGAGGATATCCCTGAGCCAGTTGCCCCGCACATCGTAAAATACTTTGGGCTCTGTAGCTCCTGGCGGCATTTTTTCGAGTGCATCTGCCATATCGTCACGAAACTGCTCATCAGAACCGATCCTGAAAGTGTAAGATGGTCCTGACTCCTTACTGTTGTTTACGTTGACTGGCGACTTGCTTCCGGCGGGTTGCGCATTCTTCTTGAGGTAAACCTCCACCTCACTGTTATTAACAACGTTGACTTTTTCAACCCTGCCTTTATACAGGTCTTCATCTCGGAACTCCTGAAAGCTTTTTGTGGTGGTCTGTGACGTGAAATTACTGCTGTAAAACTGCAGCACGATTAATGCAACGAAAATAAGTCCGTACACCCAATAAATATTGAAGCGCGGACCTTTTCGGGGAGCTTTATTATCATTACCTGGCCCCACAGGTCTGTGTTTATTATCTTCCATTGGTCTGTTATCCGTGTTGTTCTTTTTGCGGCAATATTAATCATTATGCTCCATACGACCGGCATCTTCCCACAGGCTCTCCAGGTTATAGAACTGGCGCTGTTCCGGCTGAAAAATATGTACCACCAGGTTCACATAATCCACCAGCGTCCATTGGTCACCATATTCTACATGGTATGGCTTTTCTCCACAGTCTTTCCATACCATTTCTTCAATGTTATCTGCAATTGCTTTGATCTGAATATGAGATTGCGCCTCGCACAAAATAAAAAAGTCCGCTACCGCCTCATCTATTTTCTTCAGATCAAGCGATACGATATTATTCCCCTTTTTATCCTGGATGGCTTTAAGGATGGTTTTGAAAAGCTTATTATTCCTGTTAATCCGGCTATCTGATTTCTTTCTTCCTTGCAGAGCAGTTACTATTTTCTCCAAATGCTGAATTTCGTTTTAGTTTGGTAATATCTTTACTTTCAAAATTAATGAATCTTTGGCTCAAAGCTTACAGACTTTATTAGATGCGCCCATAATCGAGCTTGATACGATAGATAGCACCAATAACTATGCCATGCGGCTGATAGATGCCGATACGGCACACCCGGGCATGACAGTAATCGCAAGAGAGCAGACAAACGGAAAAGGACAGCGGGGACGGCAATGGATGGGAATGCCCGGCGATAGCCTGATGATGAGCGTAATCTGTCAACCAGGTTATCAGCTTGACCAGCAGTTCCTTTTTAATGCCGCCGTTACGGTAGGTATCATAGAACATCTGAACGCCCTCCACGAAGGCTGGCACCTGGCTATTAAATGGCCGAACGACATCATTGTAAATGACAAAAAGGCAGGCGGTATCCTTATTGAGAATGTCTTACGCGGCACCCAATGGTCATATGGCATTATCGGGCTCGGGCTTAATATCTCCCAGACGTCCTGGCCGGCAGAGCTCCCTTTCGCCACATCCCTGAAAATTGAATCGGGGAAATCGTTCAGACTGCAGGAACTGGCAGAAGCATTGAGAGCTGCGATATTGAAAAATGCCTCAACTGCAGAAACCCTGGACACCGTTATAGAAAATTACAACAACTGGCTTTATCGCAGAGGCAGCCAGCAAACGTTTATAGCCGGGGAATATCTACTCGAAGCAGAAATTGTAGGAGTATCAGCTGCAGGGCGCCTTTTATTACGGCACGGAGACGGGCATCTGGGTGAATACAATCATGGAGATTTGAGATGGAACTGGCAATGATACTAATACATAGCCGCCCAGTTCTGCAATATTTGAAATCCGGACCCCGTACCTACCGACTCAGGATGAAACTGGATGCCAATGGAGGGATATTCCTTATGAGCAATTGCCATATTAATCCGCTCGTCCGCCGTCTCGGCAAGGATAGTGAGCATTCCAGCCGGAGGATCGGTAAGGATAAGCGAATGATAACGCATCACCGGAAATAACGGCGCTACGTTTGCAAACAGTGGGCCTCCGAAATGCCTGACCTGGCTTATTTTGCCGTGCATAGGTCGTGGAGCGTGGACAAGCCGGGCTCCGAAATACATGCCAAGGGCCTGATGTCCAAGGCATACACCAAGAATTGGTGTTGTTTTATGAAACCGGTCAATGACATCCATGGTAATGCCCGCTTGCCGTGGTGTCTCCGGACCCGGTGAAATAATGATCCGATCTGGCCGCATTACCTGGAGAGCGTCCACGGATATCTCATTGTTCCTGAAGACAACGCAGTCATTACCGGTCAGCAGCAAATAATGATGCAGAATATGGGTAAAAGAGTCATAATTATCGATGAGTACCCACATCTGAGGGAATGGTTTTGTCTATCTTATCGAAAAGAACACCCAGATCCTGAAAAATATCCCGGGCAAATGGAAGCACTGAACCAATATGAGCGTATACCCAGGGGGCTATAGGCTGAAACCAGCCGAATGTTTTAGATCGGGCAATAGCTTCAGACTTCAGCACATGCATCTGATCGAGCAACCAGAGAAAAGAACTCCAGATCAATGCTGCCAACAGCACATAAATGACGCCGCCCGCTATTCTGTTCACCCAGCCTAACATCGCCAGTTGCAGCCCCGATTCAACAGCCTTTGCTATAAATCTAACAAGGAGCACTACACCAAGAAAGAGGATGACGTAGCTGATCAGCTGTCCCCAGCCGCTGGTTACCCAACCCTTTTCCAGTAACCAGTATCCCAGCCAGCCAGACAGCTTTAAGGCAATCATTACACCGAGGACAACGCCGACTATCGAAAAAGCAGCTACCAGCACCCCTTTCATATAGCCACGGATGAAACCGATGATCAATATCGAGATCCCGATAAAATCAAGCATGCAGCGTCACTCGTTTACCGGGACAAAAGACGCTTAACGGTTTCGGAGATCAGCTTCCCGTCCGCCTTGCCTGCAAGCTTTTTCGTTGCTGCTCCCATTACTTTACCCATGTCAGCCGGCCCGGAAGCTCCCGTTTCAGTAATAATTTGTTTTAGTTCCGCTTCAAGTTCATCAGCATCCATCTGCCGGGGGAGGAACTTCTCTATGATGGCGAGTTCTTCGCGTTCCTTGCCGGCCAAGTCTTCCCTGTTCTGCTGGGAAAATATCTCCAGGGAATCCCGGCGCTGTTTTGCCATTTTCTGGAGCATCCTGATCTCATCTGCTTCGGAAATGGTATCGCTTGCAGTTGCGGAAGTCTTTTCCAGCAGAATAGCTGCCTTGATTGCCCTCAATGTGCGGAGGGCTGCTTCATCCTTCGCCCGCATAGCGACCTTCATTTCCTCCATTACCTTGGCTTCTAATGACATTATATTTGGTTTTTGACCCAAAAATAGGGAGATCGCTTTAGAAAATATATCCTGCTGCCAACCCAATATACCGGAGCTTTAAACTGGTTCCGGGACCTCCGGTCGCCGCCATATTGTTTAGCGCATAATCGTAAAGGATCGAAAATGTCAGTTTTTCCTTAAACTTCAGTTCCGGACGGATCAACAAGGACGGATTGAACAGATAAAGGTCAATTTTCTGATTTCCGTTCTCGTCCTCGGACTGTGAAAGCCCGACACGGAACGATCCCGAGTAGTTTCCCGAACCGATATGCTGTCCATTCCTGTATGCATTCACAGAAAATGATGTCGTCGTGTTTATCAGCAGCCCGTAATTGATACCTGCCAGGATTGAAAAGCTGAGGTCCCCTTGCCTTACAATATTTGTCCTGATGCAGAGCGGGAGCGATACTACCGTAAACCTGTTCTCTCCGTCGAATCTGGTGAGGATTGATGAATCCTCGGTACTGGTGGTAAACCTGTACCCTTTTTGCGTAAGGGAAAGCCCGGTCTCAAAACTAAACCTTCCGCTTACCGGTACGGAAAGTCCGGCACCTGCATTGACACCGAAGGAAGGTTGCGTGCGCACCCGGTTCTGCCCGTTAAGATAGGCCAGTCCATAACCAGCGCTTACAGACCATTTTTTCTGTGCTGCGACCTGCATTGCAGTTAGCAGCATGACAACCGAAATACTCAGCAGGCACTGAAACGAATAACGGGAGTTCTTCATCCTCACTGCTCCTTTTCGAGCGACGCGGAAGCTTTTCTATGGAAATCCCGCGCAAAATCCTTCATTTCCTTTGCCAGCTCTTCATTACGCGTAGCGCGCAAATAAGTATCTGCCATCCCTACAATGGTCTGATAAAAGAAATCGTTCATTTCATCAACCATCATCTTTTTTGTCCATAGATCAATCCGGAGTGCATTCTTCTCTTCTCCGTCCCATAGTCCCAGAAGCACCGCTTTTGCTTTCTGCAATTCTTCAACCCCTCCACCCGGCGCTTTCCATTCTATGGTTTCCGGCATTTTTTCCTCGTCCAGTGTAACTTCAATGTTGATCGCTGACTTCATCTTATTTATTTGATTATTGAATTATTCGGCACCTGAATTGTTTGGTTTATCCCATTTATTCAGCTGTTTTACACATGCAAGTATATCCCTGGGCATTGTGGCCTCTGCAACAATTTCCTTTCCGTCTTCCTTTGCAAACTGTAATTTATATGCATGAAGCGCAAGGCGGCTGAGCAGTGGACGTTCTATTTCTTCCTTTTCAGACAGCTTGTACTTTTTCTTGATCGAGGAAACAAAGAACGGTTTTCCGTCGCCATACAACTCATCACACACAATCGGGTTCCCGATCGACTGCATATGCACCCTTATCTGGTGTGTCCTTCCGGTATGGATCTGGAATTCTACCAGCGCATATAACGACCATTGCTCAAAGACCCTGTAGTCAGTCACCGATGGCTTACCTTTCCGGGCAACAGTCATTCTGCCCTTATGTACAGGGTGCTCGGCTATCGGGGCTTCAATCCTGCCCTGGTCCGGCGTCACTCTGCCGGAAACAAGTCCTGCATAGAACTTCCCGACGGCATGCTCCTGAAACAAACCAGAGAGATATTTATGGTAATGTTCTGACTTAGCAAAGCAGATAACCCCGCTTGTGTCTCTGTCGAGGCGGTGCACCACCCAGATCTTGTTACCCGTCTTTTTTTCGAGCTCTTTGTTCAGTGAAGGGAGTGTTTCATTGAACCGGTCAGGGATTACCAGAAGTCCTGCCGGTTTATTTACCACAATGAGGTCCTCATCTTCGTATAATATGTCTATCTGCATTTCCTATCCTAAGTTTGAAAATAACTGCTCAGGCACTCGTCCTCCGCCGCCCTCATCTTTTCTTTATCAGCAGGTTTCTTGTCTTTGAGTCCGCAAAGGTGCAACGCCCCATGGAAAATAACACGATGAAGTTCGTTTTTATAAGAAATCCCGAGCCCCGCAGCATTTTCACGAACTCTTTCCACACTGATATAGATTTCTCCCGCCATTGACTCCCTGCTTTCCGACATATCGAAAGTGATGATATCGGTAAGCGTGTCATGGTTCAGGAACTCTTTATTAATACTTAATAAGTATTCGTCGTTGCAGAATATATAAACAAGGTCAACCACCCTTAGCCAAGGCTGATAGCCCCTGATCAGTGACTGCAGAAAAGCTGAGAGTCTCCGCCTATCAGTCAGCCCCGATCGAATATCCTGTTCGTAATACCTGACAGCCATAAAAGCCGTTAATTTTTGCTAAGATCGAACAATTTTTAACTACTGCTGGGTGTTTCCCCGTACTTTTGTAGTAATGAACGTGTTGGACGACAAGCTGGTGCGTCTTTCCCAATTGCCTACCGGCAGAAAGGCGGTGATCCAGGCGCATGAGCAGAGTGATTTTCAGCTAACGCTGATGGAGATGGGCTGTGTGCCCGGTGAGCCTGTCTGGGTAGAAATGATCGCGCCTCTGGGAGACCCGATGGCTATTCAGATTGCCGGTTACTACCTCAGCATCCGCAAGCAGGATGCAGACAAAATCCTCGTTACCCTCGCTCCCTGACCGTCCGTTAAAACTGCGATCAGGCTTTAAGCTTTTCCCTACTTTTGCGCCCATGCACATAGGCTTGTACTTCGGAAGCTTCAACCCCATCCATATCGGGCATCTCATCATTGCCAATCATATTGCTGAAAATTCAGAAATAGACAAAGTATGGTTTGTAGTGTCGCCGCATAATCCCCTGAAGGAAGCACATACATTACTTAACGAATATCACCGGCTGCATCTGGTGGAACTGGCGATTAAGGAGAACCCAAAGTTCCGGGCAAGCAATGTCGAATTCAGGCTGCCGAAACCGTCCTTCACTATTGACACACTTACGTATCTGACGGAGAAGTTCCCCCTCGAAAAATTTTCTGTGATCCTTGGTTCGGACAGCTGGCAGAATATTAATCGCTGGAAGAATTACGAACAGCTGGTTGCCAATTATTCATTTATTGTATACCGCCGCCCGGGATTTGAAGTGAAAGAAAAACATGGAGCAGACCTGCAGATCATGGATGCTCCTTTACTGGACATCTCGTCTACCTATATCCGCAAACAGATCAAGGAAAAACGCTCAGTACGCTATATGCTGCCCGAAGCTGTATATGAATACATAGAGGATAACAGGTACTATCACTAGTACAGCTACAGCACCTTGCACCAGTATTTCTGGACGCCGTAGATAAACTCGGAATGGAGCACTTCCAGTCCGCATTCGGCAAGCAGCATTTTCAGTTCCCGCCGGTCAAACTCTGTAATATGGTCGTCATCTGAATAAATGATCGGCATCTGAAGGTCCTTGCGGTAGTGATTCAGATAGTACCGGTCAAAATCGGGAAGCTCGATATACACATGCCCAAAAAAGTCTTTGAACTTCATCAGAAAATCCTTCGGATCGTCAAGATGCTCCAGGATATGCGACAGGATCAGCACATCAAACCGCTCCTTATTTCCTTTCAGGTATTCATACGCTTCAACACAATGGAACTCCAAGTTCGGGCGCTGGTATCTCTTCTTAGCTGTTTCAATAGCCTTAGGAGCATAGTCTATCCCGACCACCTTTTTTGCTTTCTCCGCCAGCCTGAAGCTGATATCTCCCAGGTTGCAGCCCAGATCCAGCACTGCGTCTGTAGAACGGATCTGCTCCAGCATAAAATCATAGGAATAGATGCGGGCAGGATGATTGGAGGACGAATAATAATGATAGGAATACTCGTGTGCCAGGCGGTCAAATATCCATTCCAGATTGAGAAACAAACGGAATTTCTTATCCCTGCTCAGTAGCGGAAGCTTACTCAGCCGGTAGATTCCGGATGTTAGCAGGTTCTTCGGCTTCTGCCGTGCCATTTTCACTCCCATAAGTCTAATCTAATGACGGACAACGTATTAAGCGGACATAAAGATAAGAACATTAGGGGCGATATAATTGATAACGAGATGTTATCTAGTATGTAAAATCGATCGCAGAGCAGGTATTGACCGTAAAATGATTGATAACACCAGTGTCCACTGCCAGTGTTAATCCATCTTCTGTAAACGTCCCGGTACCTTCGACATAAGTATTCCCCAGCGAATCCTCTACTCTGAAATGGTGGGAACCGGCAGTCAGCGACTGGCGCAGGGCTGCACCGTCATTGCAATCTTCCGCCCCCATTGGCAGGTAAGGCAGTTTGCTCCTGCCTGCTTCATCAACGAGCAGAAACAGGCTGATGCTGCCCTGGCTGGTGTAGAATGCGGCTTTATGCGGCTTGTCTTCCTTTTTGCACCGCAAACTGATAAGACCGAGGCTGACAAGCAGACCCATGGCTATTATTTTTCTCATGCTATCGGTTTGACCTGCAATTTATGCATTGCGGCATTCATGGTCGCTCACGTCCTTTATACAAATTTTTTTAGTTTTTCCACAAATGAAGACCAAACACGCCCTGTCATTTACTCGTCTTTCTTTTATACAAACCAACTACGATATGAAACAATTACTTACACTGCTGCTGATTCTCTGCATCATTCCGCAAAGCTTCGGCTCGACATTTACGCAGCTCCGGAATATTAACCGCTGCTGGAACGACCATCAGAATATAGATCTCTCCTCGGTCAGCACCAACGGCCTGACCGACCAGGATCTGATCAGACTGCACCTGTCGCTCGTGGAGAAGACCCTGCGACAGGAAATTCCCCAGGGGCTCAGCAACAGTCAGATAAAGGCCAGGTTGCACTGCCTGGATATCCTGAACAGCTACTGGCGCGCCGGCCGTTTCCCGCAAAACGAAGACTATAGCTACCGTACACCGATATTTATCGACAAGCAGGATAACTTCTGCGCGGTAGGTTACCTGGTAAAGTCTACCGGGTTCGAGCATGTATCCCGAAAGATCAGCAGGGAAACAAATCTCGCGTATGTCAAGGAAATGAACTACCCGGAACTGCTGGACTGGGCAAAACAGTTCGGATTTACGGTAGATGAGCTGGCCTGGATCCAGCCATCATACGGGCCCATGCCAACCCGTCACGCCGCATCAGTAGGCAATGGCACCAACGGCACGGTGCGGGAACTCACTGTCTCCGCAGACGGGCAAAAACTGTATGTAGGCGGAGAGTTTACCACTGTCGACAATTCGGTGACAGCAAACCACATCGCTTACGTTACAGAGCAGAATGGCAGCTATACCTGGCACAATATGGGAACAGGTGTAAATGGAACCGTCCATGCCATTGCAGAATTCGACAACAAGGTCTATGTAGGAGGTTCTTTCACTCAGGCTGGCGGCCAACCGATCTCAAATATTGCGGTGTGGGATGGCAACACCTGGTCAGGTCTAGGTTGCATCTATGGTACTGTCTATGACCTGGCAGTGATCGGCGGCGCGCTGTATGCCGCCGGCGACTTCGATGTCTGCGGCGGATCTTCTGAAGTTAACTTCGCCAAATGGACCGGTAGTACCTGGCAACCACTCGGGGGACTTGACGGCCATGTGAATACCATCGAAGTGATCAACGGCGAAGTGTTCCTCGGCGGATTATTTACTTATAACAATGCGCAGGTCAATGCCATTCGCTGGAATGCCGGTATTCCCTCCTATACAACCTTCACAGCTGCCCCGGCAAACGAAGTAACGGACTTTCAGATGTTTCGCGACTCGGTATATGCAGTCTGCCGCAGGTCAAGCAATACGGACTCCATGCTGATCCTGAAGCTTTCCGGCAACAGCTGGGCGCCGGTCACCGCTCTACCTCAGATCGCGCTCGAACATATCGGCACAGGCAATGCAGCGCTCCATACACTTTGCGCGCAGGCTGATACGCTGATGATGGGTGGAGACTTTATCTATGCACCCATGATGTCTAATGCATTTATGCTGAATAGTGGCGCCCTGTACACCGCACCCGGCGCTACCAACTGGTTCAATGTGAACAATGCTGTTTACAAGATGACGGTCTTCAAGGGAGAGCTATATGCAGCCGGAGCATTTACGGGCGGACAAAACTACCAGACCGGCGATACCGCAGTGCTGAACCATATAGCCAGAAAAGGTTACCCGGGCATCACCCGCATTCCCGACCAGGGACCGGTAACTCCGGAGTATAATCTCTATCCCAATCCGGCCGTAAGCGGAAGCGCCATTGGGTTCGTCAATGACATAAATGCTACTGTTATAAAGATTACAGATGTGCTGGGACGTGAAGTAATGAACCAGCCTCTTGCTCAACCTGGCAAGCTGCAGTTGCCCCAACTGTCACCGGGACAATATAACGTCATGCTGATAAATACTGCCGGCAATCGTAAGATCGAAAAGCTTATTATCAGGTAATATCTGGCCTCTGTACTCCCAAATACCAAATGAAAAACGCCCCGGAATCCGGGGCGTTTTTTATCTCATATTCCGGACCTCGCGGTGCCGCGGGCAGCCCGTCAGGTGGTCGTTGATCATACCTGCGGCCTGCATAAAGGCATAGCAGATCGTGGAACCGACAAACTTAAAGCCTCGTCGCTGCAGGTCTTTGCTCATGGCATCACTCTCCGGACTCGTCGCCGGTATCTCACCCGGGTACTTCCATTTGTTTTGTTTTGTCCGTCCGCCGGTAAACTGCCAGATATAACGATCAAACGTTCCGAATTCCTTCTGTACTTCAAGAAATAGTTTCGCATTGCTTACCGCAGCCGCCACCTTCAGCCGGTTCCTGATGATGCCCGGATCCTGCAGCAATTGTTCCACCTTCCTATCAGTAAACCTGGAAATCTTAGCTACATCGAAGTTCGCAAATGCTTTCCGGAAACCCTCCCGGCGATGAAGTATGGTCTTCCAGCTAAGTCCGGCCTGGAAAGCGTCGAGGACCATGAACTCGAATATCTTCTGATCATCATGCAGGGGCACTCCCCACTCCTGGTCATGATAGGCAATCATCAGTTCGTCATTTCCCGGCCAGGTACAGCCTGAGCCTTTGTCTGCGCTCATGTATGAAGGCTTAGTTTGTTTGAAGCATTGATATTATCTCATTCAGCGGCAGCATTTGCTGCTTGCCCGTCTTATAGTTCTTGATGCTGAACATTCTTTTCTCACGCTCCTCGTCACCCGGCAGCAGCACAAAGGAAAAGCCTCTTTTGTTGGCATACTTCATCTGCCTGTCAAACTTTGCCGGCTCAGGATATAGCTCCACGGCGATCCCCTGAGCACGCAGCTGTTTCAGGGCGTCAAGGGCATAGAGCTCAGCGGCACCTCCGAAATTTACGATCATCGTTCCCGCACCTGTTCCCACTGCGGCAGGAAACAGATTCAGCTCTTCCAGCACGTCGTAAATGCGATCAATACCAAAAGAAATGCCGACGCCGCTGATACCTTTCAGCCCGAACAGACCGGTCAGATCATCATAGCGCCCGCCACCGCCGATGCTTCCCATTTTTACGGCATCTGTTGTCACTTCGATGATTACGCCCGTATAATAGTTCAGTCCGCGTGCCAGGCTGATATCAACAGCTATATCCGACTCCCAGCTGCGGTCAGCCAGGCTTTGGTGGTAGGTTATCGTTTGCTCCAGCTCTGCGATACCCTTTAGTCCTGTTTCTGATCCGGCCATGGTTTCCCTGAGCGCCCTGAGCTTTTCCTCATTGCTGCCACCGATGCCAATCACATTTTCTATGTGCCCGATTCCCTGATCACCCACGCCCCGTTGGGCCAGTTCCCTGCTTACACCTTCCCAGCCTATCTTGTCTAGCTTGTCAAGGGCGATGGTCATCTCCATCATCTGATCCGGAATTCCGGCTATCTCTGCCAGTCCGGCGAGTATCTTCCGGCTATTGATCTTTACCGTAACACCGGGTAACCCGAGCTTATGGAATGCCGCCCGATAGATACCAAGCAGCTCCGCTTCGTTGATCAGCGACCCGCTGCCTACCACATCGCAATCACATTGCCAGAACTCCCGGTAACGTCCGCGCT
>Ga0196964_10001610_pt1 | contig 11361 bp, 11 predicted proteins | sample S1_10metaG_FD_148615 | JGI IMG/M metagenome (GOLD analysis project Ga0196964, IMG submission 148615) | Soil microbial communities from Anza Borrego desert, Southern California, United States - S1_10 | ecosystem: Environmental > Terrestrial > Soil > Desert | place: USA: California | collected... | reverse complement strand
CGGACGCACGACGAAGGCGCGCGCGAGCGCGACGCGCTGCTGCTCGCCACCCGAGAGGTGCTTTGGATAGTGGTGCAGCCGCTCGCCGAGGCCCACGCGCGTCAGGATGCCGCGCGCGAGCTCTTCCGCCTTGGCCTCATTGGAGAGCTCGAGCGGCAGCATCACGTTCTCGAGTGCGGTGAGTGCGGGCAGGAGCTGGAAAGACTGGAACACGAAGCCGACGTTCATCGCGCGAAGCCGCGCGCGCTCGTCTTCATCCAGGCCGCCGAGCTCCACACCGTCGAGCTCGACGGTGCCGGCGCTCGGCGTATCCAACCCGGCGAGGATCGCGAGCAGCGTGGATTTGCCCGAGCCGGAGGCGCCGACCACGGCGACTGCTTCGCCGCGCGTGACCGCGAGGTCGATCTCGCGCAAAATGACGAGGTCGCTCGTTCCGCTCTTGACCGTCTTCCCGATGCCACGCGCCGTCAACACGCTGTTGTTGTGCTTGTTCATGCTCCTTTGCTTGCCAGGCGCGGCCGCGGAGAAATCCATATTGGTGGTCGGCGACAGCCTGTCGGCGGCTTACGGCATTCCGCGCAACCGTGGCTGGGTGGCGCTGCTCGAGGAACGCCTCAAGCGTGAGCAGCGCAATTATATCGTCGTGAACGAAAGCATCTCGGGTGAGACGAGCAGCGGCGGCCGCGCGCGCTTCGCGAAACTCCTGGAACGCCACCGGCCGGCGATTGTCGTCCTCGAGCTGGGTGCGAACGACGGGTTGCGCGGCCTGCCCGTCAAGGAAATCAGCACAAACCTTTCGGCGATGATCCGCGATGCGCAGGCCAGCCGCGCGCGGGTCCTCCTCGTCGGCATGAAAATGCCGCCGAACTACGGCGAGGACTATGCGCAAGCGTTCGAAGCAGTGTTCCGCGACCTTGCCGAGACGCACAAGACGGCGCTCGTGCCGTTCCTAATGGAAGACTTCGCGCAGAAACCCGACTTCTTCCTGCCCGACCGCATCCACCCGACCGCGGAAGCCCAGCCGCTCATGCTCGAGCGAGTGTGGAGCGCCCTCAAGCCGCTTCTCAACGCACGGTAATTCGCGCAGTCCCGCTAGACAGCCTGCCGATCGCGCGAGCTTGCCCAAAACCGTGGCGATGGAAAAGGCTAAGGACTTCGCCCTGCACCTCTGGCGCGCAGGCGACGAGCAGCCCGCCGCTCGTCTGCGGGTCGGTGAGGAGCTTGCGCTTCCATTCCTCGCCGCGGAAATCCACTTCGTGGCCGTAGCCCTTCCAGTTGCGATCGGACGCGCCGGTCGCGACGCCCTGCTTCAGCCAGTCGAGTGCTTCCGAGATCACCGGCAGCGCATTGAAATCCACTTCCGCGGCGAGCTTTGAGCCGCGGCAGATCTCCAGGAGATGCCCGGCGAGCCCGAAACCGGTGACATCGGTGAGCGCGTGCACGTCGGGCATCGCGGCGAGCGCCTCGCCCGGCGTGTTGAGTTTCGTGGTCCACTGGATCATCTGCGCGTAGCCGGCCTCCGAAAGCTTGCCTTTCTTGAGCGCGGCGGAAAGGACGCCGATGCCGAGCGGCTTGCCGAGAATGAGCACATCGCCCGCTCTTCCGGAGCTGTTCTTTTTGACCTTGTCGGGATGCACGAGTCCGAGCGCGACCAGACCGTAGATCGGCTCGAGCGTATCGATCGAGTGGCCGCCCGCGATGGGAATGCCGGCCTTCGCGCAAACCGACTCGCCGCCTTCGAGCACACGCCGGATCACGCTTACCGGCAGTTTCTCGAGCGGCATGCCGACGAGCGCGAGCGCCATGATGGGGCGCGCGCCCATCGCATATACATCTGAGATCGCATTGGTGGCGGCAATGCGCCCGAAGTCGAACGGATCGTCGACCACCGGGGTGAAGAAGTCGGTTGTCGCGACGAGCGCCTGCTCGTCATTCAGTCGATACACCGCGGCGTCGTCGGCGGTCTCGGTGCCCACGAGCAGATCCGCGGGCAACCCGCGCAGCGGCATCGTCGCAAGCATCTCGGAAAGAATCGCGGGCGCGATCTTGCAGCCGCAGCCGCCGCCGTGGCTGAACTCGGTCAGCCGAATCCGTTCGGGTGCGTTCATAAGCGTAGAATTTTACGGGTGAAACTGGGCAAGTTCGACGCCATCATCGATGTTCGCTCGCCCTCCGAGTACGCCGAGGACCACATCCCCGGCGCAATCTCGGCGCCCGTGCTCGACGATGCCGAGCGCGCGCAGGTGGGCACCATGTACAAGCAGATCTCCGCGTTCGAGGCGAAGAAGCTCGGCGCCGCGCTGCTCGCCAAAAACGCGGCGCAGCATATCCAGAGCCTTTTCAGCGACAAGCCGAAGTCGTGGCATCCGCTCGTCTACTGCTGGCGCGGCGGCAAGCGCTCCGGCTCGATGGCGCACATCCTGCGTGAGATCGGCTGGAACGCCGAGACCCTCGAAGGCGGCTACAAGGCCTACCGCCGTTTCGTCGTTTCCGAGCTGAGCCGTCTTCCGTCCGCGCTCGACTTCAGCGTCATCCACGGGCCGACGGGCAGCGGCAAGAGCCGTCTCCTCGGCGCGCTGCGCCAAGCGGGCGCGCAGGTTCTCGACCTCGAAGATCTCGCCGCGCACCGCGGCTCGGTACTCGGCAACCTGCCCGAGCGTGCCCAGCCGACGCAGAAGATGTTCGAGAGCCTGCTCCTCAAGGAACTCTCCACGCTCGATCCCGCGCGCCCGGTCTACGTCGAAGGCGAATCGAAAAAGATCGGCGAGCTGCATGTGCCCGATGCGCTGATCGAGCGCATGCGCGCCTCGCCGTGCGTCGTGCTCGACACGCCGCTTGAAGCGCGCGTCGACCTCCTGCTCGACGAATATCGCCACTTCCTCGAAAACAAGCCCGCGCTCGAGGCACAACTCGACTGCCTGGTCGCTCTGCACGGCCGCGAGCGCATCGCACAGTGGAAAGCACTCACCGACTGGCGCGAGCTCGTCAGGCGACTTCTTGTCGAGCACTACGACCCGGCCTATCGCCGGTCGTCCGCGCGTAACTTCGCGCAACTTCCGCACGCCCGGCGCATCCTCATCCCGCGCGCTGACGATTCGGCATTCCTCAGCGCCGCGCGCGCGCTCATCGAATCGTCGGCAGTCCCGGCGTAGCCGAGAAGTAGCGGCAGTCGGCAGCGGACCCGGAGACAACAAATGACGCTGCAGAAGATCTACACCGCGTTGCTCACCGCAGACCTTGAGGCGGCGGAAGGTTGGTATACGAAGCTGCTCGGTCGAGCACCGGATCACCGGCCGATGGACACCCTGGTGCAGTGGGAACTCTTCGACCAGGGTGGGCTGATGCTTTCCAGCAGCGAGGAAATCGCTGGGCGGGGCGTAATGTTCCTCTACGTCGACGATATCGAAGCCGAGCGCCGCAGGCTGAAACGCCTGGGGATCGCACTCGGGGAAAATATCGAGGGCGACTATTCGACGCTCGCCCAGGTGCGCGATCCGGACGGCAACCTGCTCACGCTGGCGACACCGCCCCAACGGCCGTTTCCGTCGGCATGACGTGCCGATTCGCGCTGAAGCAAAAACCGACCGCAAGGGGCTTCGTGCCGTCCACACGCATGCGTTCGAAACGGCAGCGGACGCCGACCTCGTATACGCGCTACGCGGCCTTCGCCGACGTCTGACTTGAGAGACTTGAACGACGTCTTCGGCGCACTGGGACGATCGGCGTTTCGCCGCCGGTTTCGGCTGGGTGAGAAGGAGCGCGCTTATCTTGCTGCGAAAGGCATGGCGACGGTCCTCGCTCATGCGGCCGATCTCGTCGCGCGGCGACTGGCGCCAACGGAGCCGACAAATGACGGCAAGCAGACGCCGTATCGCGGACATCCGGTGTTCGTTGCCCAGCACGCGACGGCGACGTGCTGCCGCGGTTGTCTGCAAAAGTGGCACGGCATCGCGAAGGGCCGCGCATTGACCGTCGAGGAGCAGAGCCATGTCGTTCAAGCCATCGGTCGTTGGCTCGTGCAGAACGCTGCCGATTGCCTTGGTCGTGCTCGTCGCGACGAGCCTGGTGCATCACGTCCACAACGCCCAGTTTCCGGGTGACTACCCGAGCATGCCAGCATGGCTTTCGCGGGCGGCGATCTACGCCGCCTGGCTCGTCGCCGCGATTGTGGGCGTCGCGGGTTCCATGCTTCTGGGCGGGTTCGACGCGATTGCCCATGACGTGATCGCGCCGCTGTCCGCGCATTCGCCGGCGATGCATTTCACGATCGTGCTCGAAGCGCTAGCCGGCGCGTTTTTACTCGTTGTCATTGCAAGGAGGGTTCATGGCTAGTGCAAAGCAAAGGGCCGCGGCTCGGCGCAACATCGGCAAAGCAGCCAGTGCAGCGCGCAGGAAGCGCACGATAAGCCGGCTGCCAAAGAGGACGCGCACGGCGCTCGGCAAAGAAGGCGCCAAGGCGGCGAAGCGTAAGCGCCGACGCTGACCGGCTCGGCAATTTGTCACGCGGCCGGTGATCGCGATGGTGTAGGGTGAGCCCAGAACAAAGAAAAGGGGGCTCCGATGCGAATCACCATGCTGGCGTTGCTCGCGCTCGTCCTTGGCGCGTGCGCGCAACCGACCGTGCTCGTGACCGTGCCGCCGCGCGTGGATCTCGCGCGCTATCCGACGCTCGGCATCGTCGATTTCATCTCGGCGCCCGAGCGCGAGCTCGGCGCGCGTGCCGCGCGTCAGCTGGTCGAGCATGTGCAGGCCGGGCAGCCGGGTACGCGCTTCATCGAGCTCGGTGATCGCGACGCCCTGCTCGCCTCGGTGGGCTCGCGGCAGCTCGACCCGCGCACGCTGAAGAAGATCGGCGAGAAGCATGGCGTCGCGGCCGTTTTCATCGGCGAGCTCGCTTACACCGAACCCGCGATGGACGTGAAGATCATCGATCTTACGAAGCTCGAAGGCGGGGTTCGCGCCGACGTGAAGGGTGAGATCTCGGCGCGTCTCATCGAGACCGCCACGGGCGCGAGCGTGTGGAGCCGCTCCACCGATGCCCGGCGCCAGATCGGCGGCGTGCGCGTGTCCGCAGACCAAGGCGTGAGCGGCGCGATGCGCGGTTCCAATCCGCGCGAAGCGATGCTGCCCTCCCTCGTCTACCAGCTGACACACGACTTCCGGCCGATGACGGTGCGTCAGCCGGCGCGCTAGTCAGTTCAGCCCGGCGAGGACCCTGATGTGCTGCACCGCGCTGCGGCCGAGCGCGGAGAGCGAGTAGCCGCCTTCGAGCATGGAGACCATGCGGCCGCCGGAGTAACGGTCGGCGACAGTCTTCACCTGCTCGGTCACCCAGGCGTAGTCGGCATCGCTGAAGCGCAGCATCGCCATGTCGTCCTCGGCGTGCGCGTCGAAGCCCGCGGAGAAGAGGACGAGCTCGGGCTTGAAATCCTCGAGCGCCGGCAACCAGACTTCGTTCACGGCGTTCTTCAGTTCTTTTGAGCCGGAGCCGGCGGCAAGCGGCACGTTGAACATGTTCGACGCGGGGTTGTCGGTGCCGCTGTACGGATAGAACGGGTGCTGGAAGATCGACGCCATCATCACGTGCTCGTCGCCCTCGAAGATGTCCTCGGTGCCGTTGCCGTGATGCACGTCGAAATCGATGATCGCGACGCGCTCGACGCCGTGTTTCTCGATCGCGTGGCGCGCGGCGACGGCGACGTTGTTGAAGATGCAGAAGCCCATCGGTCGCGCGCGGCAGGCGTGGTGACCCGGCGGGCGCACCGCGCAGAACGCGCTCTTAAATTTTTTTTCAAAAACCAGGTCAGTGCCGAGCACCGCGGCGCCCGCCGCGCGCAGCGCCGCGTTCAGGCTGTGCGGGTTCATCGCGGTGTCCGGGTCGAGGTGCACGGTGCCGCGACTCGGCGCGACCTCGCGGATCGCCTTCACGTACTCGAGCGGATGCACACGCGCGAGCGCTTCGTCGCTGGCAAGCGGCGCTTCGAATTTCGTGAGATATGGCTCAAGTCCGGAAGCGACCAACTGGTCGGATATGGCGGAAAGGCGCGCCGGACGCTCCGGATGATGCGCACCCATCTCGTGCTTCAGGCAATCCGAGTGCGTGATGAAGGCAGTTGTCATCGAAGTCGATCTTATAGCATCGAGTACAATCGTCGCATGCTTCTCAAGGCCGAGTTCCAGAAGCCGTCGGTTGGCGTCACGCCGATCGATCGCGTGGTCAGCGCGGCGAGCAGCATCATTCTCGGCAAGGAGACGCAGGTGCGCCTCGCGCTCGCGTGCCTGCTCGCGCGCGGGCACCTGCTCATCGAGGATCTGCCCGGCGTCGGCAAGACCACGCTCGCGCACGTGCTCGCGCGCACGCTCGGGCTGCATTTCCAGCGCATTCAGTTCACGAGCGACATGCTGCCGGCCGACATCCTCGGTGTGTCGATCTACGAGCGCGACTCGGGCGGCTTCAAGTTCCACCCCGGCCCGATCTTCGCGCAGGTGATCCTCGCCGATGAGGTGAACCGCGCCACGCCGAAGACGCAGTCGGCGCTGCTCGAAGCCATGGAGGAGCACCAGGTCACTGCTGAAGGCGAGACACGCAAGCTGCCCTCGCCCTTCTTCGTCATCGCGACGCAGAATCCCTCTGAGCAGGTCGGCACCTTTCCGCTTCCCGAATCGCAGCTCGACCGCTTCATGATGCGCATCGAGCTCGGCTATCCGGACCGCGACGCCGAGCGTGCGCTTCTTTCCGGCACCGACCGGCGCGACCTCCTCGCGACGCTCGATCCGTGCATGACGCCCGCGGAGCTCATGGAACTGCAGGCCGGCGTGCAGAAGATCCACGTCGCACCGGCGCTCCTCGATTATGTGCAGGCGATCGTCGAGCACACGCGGCGCTCGCCGGAGTTCGTCACCGGACTATCGCCGCGCGCGGCGCTCGCGCTCGTGCATTCGGCCAAGGCCTGGGCGCTGCTCGAGGGCCGCGACAAGGTGATCCCCGAGGACGTGCAGGCCATCGCGCCCGGCGTCGCCGCGCACCGGCTGCGCCCGGCGCACGACGGCGGCCGGCGCGTCGACATCGGCGCGCGGCTTCTCGCCGCCGTTCCGATCCCATAGTCGAAGAAACGGAGCAGCGCCGGCGCCTCGCATCAGTGCCCGCGTGGGCGAGCGGCGTCTTCGTCGTCGCCGCCCTGCTCGTCGCGCTTGGCTACTGGACCTATAACGCGGTCGCATCATCGCTGCGCGAGCTGCGCGCGGCGGCGCTCACCTCGATGCTGGAAGCCGAGGTCCGCACCCTCGGCCTCTGGATCGAGAATCACAAGACCGATACCCGCCGCGTCGCGCGCGACCCACAAGTGCGCGACGCAGTCGAAGCGCTCGCGCGCATCGCCGCGCGCCCGGGCGCCGGCGCCGACGACTACTGCGAAGCGCCCGCGCGCCGCCCGCTCGTCGCGCAGCTCACTACGCTGCTCGAGGAGCAGGGCGCGGTTACGTTCAACGTCATTGACCGCGCGCACCGCATCATCGCCTCGAGATTTCGCGAGTACTGCGGCCGCAGCGTCAAGGGCGACGGGCTCGGATCGGTGTTCGCGGGCGAAACCCGCTTCGTCCCGCCGCACGCCGAGTCGGCCCCGCTCGCCCGCCCGGTCGTCTGGATCGAGACGCCCGTGCGCGCAGCACGTGGCGACATCATCGCCGCGCTCGGCTTCGGCGAATACGCCGACGGACGCTTCGCGCAGATTCTCGCCACCGGTTCGACCGGAGATACCGGCGAAGCCTATGCCTTCGATAAGAGCGGCAAGCTCCTCTCGCCAGGACGCTTTGGCTCGGGCGCGACGCCGCTCGCCGCGCGTGCCGCAGCGACGGCGCATGGCATCGTGCTCCAGCCCTACGAGAGCTACCACGGCGGGCGCGTGATCGGCGCGTGGCGCTGGATCGCGCAGTACGACATCGGCGTCGCGGTCGAAATGGGCGCCGCGGAAGCCTATGCGCCGCTTCGCTATCTGAATATCGCCTTCGGCGTCGTGTTCGGCGCGCTGGTGATCGCAGTGTTCGCGGCCGCGGCAAGCGGGCTCTCGGTGGTGCGCCTGCGCCGCCAGATGGGCGCAACGCGAAAGCTCGGCGCATACGCGCTGGAAGAGCGCATCGGAGAAGGCGGCATGGCGACGGTGTACCGTGCGCGCCACGATCTCCTGCGGCGGCCCGCGGCGGTGAAGCTCCTGAAGCCGGCGCGCGCGACCGACGAGATGATCGCCCGCTTCGAGCGCGAGGTGCAGATGGCCTCGAGCCTGTCGCATCCGAACACCGTGGAAATTTTTGACTACGGCCGCACGCGCGACGGCCTCTTCTACTACGCCATGGAATACCTGGACGGTCTGACGGTCGGTGAGATCGTGGCGCGCGAAGGCTTTCTTCCGGTGCCGAGGACGATTCATATCCTGCGCCAGGTGTGCGCGGCGCTCGGCGAGGCGCACGCAAAAGGCGTGGTCCACCGCGACATCAAGCCCGAGAACATCATGGTGTGCCGCTACGGCGGCGTCTACGACCACGTGAAGATCCTCGACTTCGGACTTGTGAAGCAGGTGACCGAGAAGCACAGCCGAGACCTCACGCGCAGCCTTCGCATCCTCGGCACACCGCTCTACATGGCGCCCGAGCGCCTGCGCAATCCCGCCGACGTCGACGCGCGCGTGGACATCTACGCTGTGGGCGCGGTGGCTTTCCTCATGCTTACCGGACGCAAGCTCTTCGAGAGCACCAACGACCTCGAGCTCACGAGCCACGTCCTCAACGACGAGCCGCCGCGCGCCTCGGTGCTCGCCAGGCAGCCGATCCCGGTCGAGCTCGACCTCCTGGTTTTCTCCTGCCTCGAAAAACGGCGCGAGGACCGCCCGCAACGCGTCGGCGATCTTCTCGAGGCCTTCGACGCGCTCGCGCTTGAGCACGGCTGGACGCAGCGCGACGCCGAACTATGGTGGTCGCGCCTTCCAGCGTCTGTTTCGCACCGGGCGAAACCCTGATTCGGTAGAATCCGGCGCTTCGTGCAGTCCCCGACTCGCTACTCCTTAGAGGTCAATCCTCGCGTTCCGAAGCGCCTCGCCAGGCTGGAGGAGCTCGCCAACAACCTTTGGTACAGCTGGGACCGGCCGACGCGCGCCCTTTTCGCGAAGCTCAACCCGACTCTGTGGGACGCGGTGGGCCACAGCCCAAAGGCGATGCTCAAAAGGATCGACGAGCAGCGGCTGATCGACGCTGCCGCCGATCCGGCGTTCCTCGACTCGCTTACGCGCGTGCTTGCGGCTTTCGACGCCTACCACGCCGAGCCGCCGTTCCGGCAGAACTCGGGCGGTTTCCGCCCCGACGACCTCGTCGCCTACTTTTGCGCGGAGTTCGGCGTGCACGAGAGCCTGCCCACCTATTCAGGCGGCCTCGGCATCCTCGCCGGGGACCATTGCAAGGCCGCGAGCGATTTCCAGCTCCCCTTCGTCGCCGTTGGGCTGCTCTACCGGCAGGGCTACTTCGTGCAGACGATCGACGCCGAGGGCCGCCAGCGCGCCGAGTACCACGATTCGGACTTCGAGGATCTGCCGATCGCGCCGGTGCGGCGCTCCGATGGCGCAGATCTCACGATCGACGTGCAGTTCCCGGGCCGCAAGGTGTACGTGAAGGTATGGCAGGCGCGCGTCGGCCACGTCACGGTGTATCTGCTCGACACCGACCTGCCCGAGAACAACGAGCGCGACCAGAACATCGCACACCGCCTCTACGGCGGCGATCGCATCACGCGCCTGGAGCAGGAGTTGATCCTCGGCGTCGCCGGCGCCCGCGCGCTCGCCGCGGTGGGACTGAAACCGACCGTGTATCACATCAACGAAGGCCACGCGGCCTTCCTGATCCTCGAGCGCGTGCGCGGCCTCGTGCAGGAAGGCCTGCCGCTCGGCGCCGCCGTGGAAGCAGTCGCGTCGAATACGGTGTTCACCACGCACACGCCCGTGCCGGCGGGGCACGACCAGTTCGCCGAGGGCGCGGTACAGCCCTACCTCAAGGCCTGCTTCGGCGATACCGCGGTGGTCGCGCTTGGTCTGCCGCCTTCGGGCGGCGACTTCAACATGACCGCGCTCGCGATCCGCGGTTCGCGCTACCAGAACGGCGTTTCGCGCATCCACGGCAGCGTCTCGGCGAAGATGCTGAAGGAGTACTGGCCGCAGGTCGATCCGGAGGAGAACCCGGTCGGCTACGTGACGAACGGCGTGCACGTCGCGACCTTCCTCGCGCCGGAATGGGGCGAGGTGCTCGACCGCTTCCTCGGCGTGGGCTGGATGCACCGCCTCGGCCATCCCGGCATCTGGGAGAAGATCCGCAGCATCCCGGATCACATCTTCTGGAGCGTGCGCCAGGACATCAAGGCGCGCCTTTTCTACATGATTCGCCACCGCATGGCGCGCATGCATATGCGCAATTACGGCAGCGAGTCGCACCTCGACCGGCTGCTCAAGTTCGCCGATCCGGCGAACCCGAACGTGCTCACTATCGGCTTCGGCCGGCGCTTCGCCACGTACAAGCGCGCCACGCTTCTCTTCAACGATCTCGACAACCTGCGCCGCATCCTCGCCGATCGCAACCGCCAGATCCTGTTCCTCTTCGCCGGCAAGGCGCATCCCGCCGACGAGCCGGGGCAGGACCTGATCCGCACGCTCGTGCACATGTCGCGCCAGGAGGAATTCTCCGGACGCATCCTTTTCGTCGAAGGCTACGACCTGCACATCGCGCGGCGCCTCGTCTCCGGGGTCGATGTGTGGCTCAATAACCCGGTACACCCGCTCGAAGCCTCGGGCACTTCCGGCATGAAGGCCGGCATGAACGGGGTGATCAACCTTTCCATCCTCGATGGCTGGTGGGACGAGGGATACGACGGCGAGAACGGCTGGGCCATCAAGCCGGCCTCGCCCGAGGCCGATGCGCACCGCCGCGACCGCGAGGAAGCGCGCACGCTTTACGAAATCCTCCAGGACCGCGTGATTCCGCTCTATTACGAGCGCACCGAAGGCGGCTACTCGCCGGGGTGGATCCGCATGGCGAAGCGCTCGATGGCCTCGCTCCTGCCGCGCTACGACGCCTCGCGCATGCTCGGCGAGTATGTTTCCAAGTACTACATCCCGGCCTCGCGCCAGGGGTACCGCTACTCGCAGAACGGTTTCGAGGGCGCACGCGGCGTGGCGGCGTGGAAGGCGAAGGTGCGCGCGGCATGGAACGGCATCGCTGCGCGGCGGCTCGATACGCCGCGCTCACGCATCCAGTTCGGCGACTCGATGCCTGTCGAGGTGGCGGTAAAGCTAAACGGCCTCGCGCAAACCGATGTTTGCGTAGAGCTGC
>Ga0196964_10001609_pt1 | contig 11362 bp, 10 predicted proteins | sample S1_10metaG_FD_148615 | JGI IMG/M metagenome (GOLD analysis project Ga0196964, IMG submission 148615) | Soil microbial communities from Anza Borrego desert, Southern California, United States - S1_10 | ecosystem: Environmental > Terrestrial > Soil > Desert | place: USA: California | collected... | reverse complement strand
GCGGTTCGACATCGACCATTCCACGCTTCAGCTGGAATCCGACGCCCTGCCCGACTGCCCGGACTGTTGAATGGGTGAATGGTGCCAGTGAGCGCCGCCCATGGCCGGGTGAGCCGCTGGCGCAAGCGGCGACGCCATATCGCTCGCCTCTTGCTCACTGGCACTACTCACCTCTCACTCACCGTCCTATCTGAGCTCGCATGACCGACAAGACCCCCGTGACCGTGCTGACCGGCTATCTCGGCGCCGGCAAGACGACCCTGCTGAACCGCATCCTCACGGAGGACCACGGCAAGCGCTACGCCGTCATCGTCAACGAGTTCGGCGAGATCGGCATCGACAACGACCTGGTGGTCGGGGCCGACGAGGATGTGTTCGAGATGAACAACGGCTGCGTCTGCTGCACCGTGCGAGGCGACCTGATCCGCGTGGTCAACGGGCTGATGAAGCGCCAGAGGCCCGGCAAGCCCGCCTTCGACGCCATCATCGTGGAGACCACGGGCCTGGCGGATCCCGGCCCGGTCGCCCAGACCTTCTTCGTCGACGACGACGTGAAGGCGAGGACCGAACTGGACGGCGTGGTGACGCTGGTGGACGCGCGCCACATCGGTCAGCGGCTGGACGACTCCAAGGAGGCCCGCGAGCAGGTGGCCTTCGCCGACCGCATCGTCCTGAACAAGATCGACCTGGTGTCCGGGGACGAGCTGGAGGCGGTGGAGGCGCGGCTGCGCGCGCTGAACCCGCTGGCGCCGATCGTCCGCGCCGAGCGCTCCTCCGTTCCGCTGGACCAGGTGCTGGGCGTCCACGCCTTCGACCTGAACCGGATCGTGGAGGTGCGCCCCGACTTCCTCAACCCGCCGCACGGCGCCGACGGTCACGTGCACGACGAGCACTGCGGCCACGACCATCATGGTCACGACCATGATCATGACCACGACCACCATCACCACGGTCCGCGCGGCCATGCGCACGAGGATGACATCCGGGGCGTGGCCCTGTCGCTGGACCGGCCGCTCAACGGGCAGAAGTTCACCGCTTGGCTGAACCAGCTGCTGGGCGAGCAGGGCCAGAACATCCTCCGCGCCAAGGGGATCATCGACGTGGCCGGCGAGAACCGCCGCCTGGTCTTCCAGGCCGTGCACATGATCCTGGAGGGCGACTTGCAGCGGCCTTGGGGCGAGGGGGAGCGCCGCTGGTCCCGCGCCGTCTTCATCGGCCGCGACCTCGACGAGGCCCAGCTGAGGGCCGGCTTCGAGGCCTGCGCCGCCTAGAGACCGCCGGCCACAATGGGGCCGCACTCCCGCCGCTAGGCTGGGCGCGGGAGGATGGTTCACATGAAGAGACTGGCGTTTATCGCGCTCGCCGCGGCCCTGCTGTCGGCCTGTTCGACCTACACCACGCCGGGCGCGGGCGTGCCGCTGGGCTCGATCGTCGGGACCGACGTGGCCGAGGCCATGGCGCGCAAGCCCGCGGCCGCCTTCCCGTCGCGCATGGCGGTCGTCCGCGTCGCCGCCCCCGGCTATGTCAGCCCCTCCAACAGCGGGGTGGGCGCGGGCGCCTTCAGCGTCGTCACCACCCGCGACATAGAGACCGACGAGAGCTTCGAGCGTCTGGGCCGCATGCCGCAGGTGACGGCGGTCGCCCCCGTCAGCCGGCTGCTGGTGCCCGCCAACCTCGGCGGCATCGCCGACCTTCGCGCCTCGGCGGCCCAGCTGCGGGCCGACATGCTCCTGATCTACACCATCGACACCCGCTTCCGCACCGAAACGGCGGAGCTGGGGCCGCTGCAGACCATCGCGCTCGGCTTCCTGCCGTCCAAGAAGGCGATCGTCACCGCCACCTGCGCCTTCATGATCGTCGATGTGCGCACCGGCTTCATCTACGGCACAGGCGAGACCACGGCGATGGAGGATCAACGCTCCAACGTCTGGGGCACGGAGAACGCCATCGAGGAGGCCCGCCTGCGGGCCGAGCGCCGGGCCTTCGAGGACGGCCTGGGCGAGATCGAGACGCTGTGGGCCTCGGTGGTGCGCGAACACGCGGGCCGCGCTCCGGCCGGTTGACGCGACCGGCCTGAGCCCTAAACCGCAGCGATGCGCCTTTCTCTCGACGCCCAGGTCACCGCCATCCAGTTCGACCGCCAGGGCGCAATCTTCGCGCTGGGCGACGGCTCCGTGCGGTTCGAGACCGGCGGGCGGGTGGAGGCGCACGACGGCGCGGCGCTCTGCGCGACGCTCCATCCCTCCGGCGAGGGCCTGATCACCGGCGGCGACGACGGCCGGGTGGTCTGGTCCAGGCCTGGCGAGGCCGCCGTTCTGGCGACCGATCCCAAGGGCCAGTGGATCGACGCGGTGGACGCGAGCGAGGAGAGCGGCCTGATCGCCTTTTCTGCCGGCCGCGCCTTGTCCGTGCTCGACGTCAAGGATCCCGTCTTCCGCCGCGACTTCCAGCACGAGCGCACCGTCTCCGGCGTCGCCTTCGATCCCAAGGGGCGGCGGATCGCCTGCTCCACCTATGGCGGCGCGGCCCTGTGGTACGCGCGCATCGCGCAGCAGCAGCCGACGCGCCTGTCCTGGGCCGGCTCCCACACCGCCGTGGCGTGGTCGCCGGACGGGGCCTTCGTCATCACCGCCATGCAGGACAATCAGCTGCACGGCTGGCGGCTGAAGGACGGGCGGAACATGCGCATGGGCGGCTATCCCGCCAAGGTGCGCTCCATCGCCTTCCTTTCAAACGGCCAGCTGATGGCGACTTCGGGGGCGCAGGGCGTGGTGCTGTGGCCGTTCGTCGGCGCCAACGGCCCCCTGGGTCGCGAGGCGACGGAGATCGGCTTCGACGAGGGCAGCCTGGTCCATCTGGTCGCCGCCCGGCCGCGTCACCCCTACGTCGCCGCCGCCCTGTCCGACGGCCGCGTGTGGATCGCCGATCCCGCAGGCCGGGGCCTGAACTTCGTCAAGGCGGACAAGGGGCCGGCGATCACCGCCCTGGCCCTCAGCTCGGACGCGCGCCGTCTGGCCTGGGCCGACGAGGACGGCGAGGCCCAGGTGGTCGAGCTGTGACGTGCGGCTGATCCTGACCGTCTTCTTGGCCCTGCTGATCCTCGTGCTCGGCGGGGTGGCGGTGCATGCGATCGTGCCGCCGCCCACCACCCTGCTCATGGTCAGCCGCGCCTTCGACAGCGGCCTGGACTATCGCTGGCGCTCGCTGGACGACATCTCGCCGCGCCTGGTCGAGGCGGCCATCGCCTCTGAGGACGCCCGCTTCTGCGCCCACCGCGGCTTCGACTTCGAGGCCATCCGGAAGGCGCTGAAGGCCAATGCGCGGGGGCGGCGGGTGCGCGGCGGCTCCACCATCAGCCAGCAGACGGCCAAGAACGTCTTCCTCTGGCCGGGTCGCGACTGGATCCGGAAAGGTCTGGAGACCGGCTACACGCCGCTGATCGAGACCCTGTGGGGCAAGCGGCGGATCATGGAGGTCTATCTGAACGTCGCGGAGTTCGCCCCGGGCGTCTATGGCGCCGAGGCGGCCAGCCGCCGCTGGTTCGGCAAGTCGGCCAGCGACCTCACCGCCCGCGAGGCCGCGCGGCTGGCTGCGGTCCTGCCCGCGCCGCGCCGCTACAAGGCCGCCCAACCCGGGCCCTATGTCCGCCGCCGCGCCGCCGCCGTGCAGCGCGCCATGGCGACCGTCCGGAACGAGGGCCTGGCCTCCTGCGTCCTGTGAACCGCAGCGCTTGACGGCTTCGCTTCGGCGGTCTTCCCATGCGCGCCTTCATTTCAGGAGCCTGCCCGTGCTGAAACGCCATCTGCTGACCGCCGCCGCCGTTCTCGCCCTTTCCGTCACCGCCGCCTGCGCCACGGGCCCGGACACGGCGGCGACCGACGTCGACATGGCCATGACGACCGACACCCCGGCCGAGGATCACGCCGACGGCGCGCCCCCGCCGGCCGAGGAGGCCGCCGAGTTCGTCGCCAACGCCGAGAAGCAGCTGGCCGAGCTGTCCGAATATGTGAACCGGGTGCAGTGGACGCGCGCCACCAACATCACCCACGACACCATGTGGCTCGAGGCGCGGGCCAACGCCCAGTACACCGAGCTCCAAGTCAGGCTGGCCAACGAGGCCGCGCGCTTCAACGACGTCGAGGTGGCGCCCGACGTGCGCCGCAAGCTGGACCTGCTGCGCCAGAGCATCGTGGCGCCCGCCCCCACCCGCGCCGGCGCGGCGGCCGAGCTGGCCACCCTGACCACGCGGCTCGACAGCACCTATTCGACGGGGAAGTTCACCTTCAAGGGCAAGGAGATCACCCTGGACGACGCCGTCCTGCTCCTGGCTGACAGCCGCAATCCGGCCGACACCAAGGCGCTCTACGAGGGCTGGCGCACCATCTCGCCGGAGATGCGCGAGCACTACGCTCAGATGGTCGCCCTTTCCAACGAGGGCGCGCGTGAGCTGGGCTACGCCGACACCGGCGCGCTCTGGCGTTCCGGCTACGACATGGCCCCCGAACAGTTCGCCGCCGAGACCGAGCGGCTGTGGAACCAGGTCAAGCCCTTCTACGAGAACCTGCACTGCTACGTCCGCTCGCGCCTCAACGAGAAGTACGGTGACGCCGTCCAGGCCGAGAGCGGCCCGATCCGGGCCGACCTGCTGGGCAATATGTGGAGCCAGCAGTGGGGCAACATCTATGACGTCGTGGCGCCCACGAGCGGCGGGCGCTCGTCCTACGACCTGACCCAGCTGCTGCGCCGTGCCGACTACGACGCCACCAAGATGGTGAAGACGGGCGAGAACTTCTACACCTCGCTGGGTCTGGACCCCCTGCCCGCCACCTTCTGGGAGCGGAGCCAGATCACTCGCCCCCGCGATCGCGAGGTGGTGTGCCACGCCTCGGCCTGGGACCTCGACAACGCCGAGGACATCCGCATCAAGATGTGCACCCAGGTGAACGGCGAGGACTTCTACACCGTCCACCACGAGCTGGGGCACAACGTCTATCAGCGCGCCTACAAGGACCAGCCCTTCCTGTTCAAGAACGGGGCGAACGACGGCTTCCACGAGGCCATCGGCGACTTCGTCGGCCTGTCGGCGCTGACGCCGACCTATCTCAACCAGATCGGCCTGCTGAACCGCGTTCCGGGCGAGTCAGAGGACATCCCCTTCCTGCTGAAGATGGCGCTCGACAAGATCGCCTTCCTGCCTTTCGGCCTGATGGTGGATCGCTGGCGCTGGGACGTCTTCTCCGGCGAAACCACGCCGGAGGAATACAACGCCGCCTGGACGGCCAACATGCTGCGCTACCAGGGCCTGGTCCCGCCGAGCGCTCGTCCGGCCGACGCCTTCGACCCCGGCGCCAAGTACCACGTGCCCGGCAACGTGCCCTACACGCGCTACTTCCTGGCCCACATCTACCAGTTCCAGTTCCACCGGGCGGCCTGCAAGCAGGCGGGCTGGACCGGGCCGCTGCACCGCTGCTCCATCTACAACCAGAAGGAGGTCGGCGAGCGGTTCAACGCCATGATGGAGATGGGGCAGTCGCGGCCCTGGCCCGAGGCGCTGGCCGCCTTCACCGGCGAGCGGACCACCGACGCCTCGGCGGTGGCCGAATACTTCGCCCCGCTGAACGTCTGGCTGAGCCAGCAGAACCGCGGCAAGTCCTGCGGCTGGTGAGCCGGTGAAACGGGGAGGCGCGTTAACCCTCCCCGTTCGTCATCCCCTTAACCCTGCGCTGGCATAAGGTGACGGTCAGGCCGGGCGAAATGCGTCCGGCCGTCCGGGATCCTGCCGGCCATGGGCCTGTTCAACCGCCTGCTCCAGCGCCTCTCGGCGCTCGCCTCGGACACCCGGGGCAATGTGGCCATGATCTTCGGCCTGAGCCTGCCGGCGCTCGTGCTGATGACCGTGGGCGGGGTGGACATCCATCGCGCCTCGACCGTCCGGGTCAATCTGCAGGACGCGCTGGACGCCGCCGCGCTCGCCGCCGCGCGATCCCCCGCCACCACCGCCGCGGACATTCAGGCCATCGGGCTGAAGAACCTGAAGGCCAATCTCGCGGCCTATCCCCAGATCACCCTGCTCGAGGGCCAGACCACCTTCACGCTCAACGAGGACCAGGTCGTGGTCGCCGACGCCAAGGTCAATGTGAAGGCCCTGGTCGCCAACATCGTCCTGCCGCCCTACGGCAAGTTCATGGACGACTACCTGCCGGTCGGCGCCCATTCCGAGGTGAACCGCTCGTCGCGGAACCTCGAGGTCGCGCTGGTGCTGGACATCACCGGCTCCATGGCAGGCCAGAAGCTGACCGACCTCAAGGCGGCCGCCAAACAGCTGGTCGACATCGTGGTCCAGGACCTCCAGACGCCCTACTATTCCAAGATGTCGCTGGTGCCCTACTCCATGGGCGTCAACGTGGGCTCCTACGCCAACAGCGCCCGGGGAACCCCCACCGGCGCGGTGAACATCTCGGGCGTGGCCTGGGGCGTCGGCTCGGCCAAGACGATCTCCAGCGTCAACAAGGGCTCCGCCACCTTCTCGCTGAACAACCACGGCTTCGTGGACAACGACATCGTCTGGGTCTGGGGCGCCTCGGGCATGACCGAGATCAACGGCCGCCGCTATCGCCTGGACAAGCAGAACAACAACACCTTCAAGCTGCAGTGGGACAACAACGGCACGTGGACCAACCTGTCCACCTCGTCCTACGCCGACTACACCGGCAACGGGCAGATTCAGAAGTGCGTCCGCTCCGACTGCCTGGTGCAGGTGACCACCAGCAGCGCCCACGGCCTGGCCACCGGCGAGGGCGTCTACATCTCGAGCGTCGGCGGCGCGACCCAGATCAACAACCGGGGATGGTGGGTGACCAACGTCTCCAGCACCCAGTACGCCATCAACACCGTCGGCGCCGGCTGGGGCGCCTACACCTCCGGCGGCCAGTCGTGGTGCGGGCGCTACGGCTGCCAGTGGCGCGTCTACAACGACAACGCCGGCAATCTGGACTGGAAGCAGGCCACCTCCTGCGTCAGCGAGCGCACGGGCTCCCAGGCCTATAGCGACGCGGCCGTCAGCTCGGCCAAGGTTCAGTTCAACTACCAGCGCAACCAGAGCGACTGCCCGACCTCGACGCTGATGCCGCTGTCGACCAGCAAGAGTTCGCTGAAGTCCGCCATCGACGGCTTGCCGGCCGTGGGCTCCACCGCCGGCCACATCGGCACGGCCTGGGGCTGGTACACCATCTCGCCGAGCTTCAACTCGCTCTGGCCTTCCGGTTCGGCTGGCGCCTATGGCGACAACAACCTGCTGAAGGCCGTGATCATCATGACCGACGGCGAGTACAATGTGACCTACTGTTCGGGGGTCTATTCGTCGGACGCCGCCAACGCCTCCAACACGGACAAGATCGGCAACTGCAACGCGCCCAACGGCGACCCCTTCAGCCAGGCCGAGTCGCTGTGCACGGCCATGAAGAACCAGGGCGTGCTGGTCTACACGGTGGGCTTCCAGGTGCCGTCCAGCGGTTCGGCCGCCAGCGTCATGCGCAACTGCGCCACGGAGGCCGACATGGCCTACCTCCCGGCCTCGGGCGCGGATCTGACCGACGCCTTCAAGGCCATCGGGCGCGACATCACCCGGCTGCGCATCTCCAAATAGGCGGACGTCAGATCAGGCGGATCTCGCGCAGCCGCTCGGTCAGGAAGTCCTCGGCCATGATGGCGCGGCCGGCGTAGCGGTCCGGATTGTCCGGCGTGATCATGGCCGGCAGGGTCTCGATCACGAAGTCCGGGTTGAAGTGCAGGAAGAAGGGCGTGGAGTAGCGGGCGAAGCCTCGCCGCTCCGGAGCGGGGTTCACCACACGGTGGGTGGTGGACGGCAGCACGTGGTTGGTCAGCCGCTGGAGCATGTCGCCGATGTTGACCACCAAGGCCCCCGGCGGCGGCGCGATGTCCAGCCATTCCCCGTCCGCGTCCTTCAGCTGAAGCCCCGCCTCCTCGGCGCCCAGCAGCAGGGTGATGACGTTGATGTCCTCGTGGGCGCCGGCCCTCACGCCGGGCGCATCCGCCGGCACGGGCGGGTAGTGCAGCATGCGCAGGACGGAGTTGCCCAGCTGGACCTTGTCCTCGAAATAGTCGTCGCCGAGGTCGAGGTAGCGCGCGATGGCGCGCAGGAGCCTGCGGCCCAGCGCGTCCATGGCCTCGAACATGCCGTAGACGTGCTCGCGAAAGCCCGCCACCTCCTCCGGCCACAGGTTGTCGCGCATGTATTTCCGGTAGGGGTGGCCCTCGGGCAGCTCGCGCCCCGTGTGCCAGAACTCCTTTAGGTCGACGGCGGCAGCGCCCTTGGCCGCCTCCACGCCGAAGGGCGTCAGGCCCCGCGCGCCCCCGGTGCCGGGCTGGTGATAGCGGCGCTTCACCTCCTCCGGCAGGGCGAAGAAGGCCTTCACGTCGTCGATCGCGCCGTCGATCAGCGCCTGGTCCAGCCCGTGGTCCGCCACCACGGCGAAGCCGTAGCGCTTGAACGACCCCCCCAGCGCCTGGGCGAAGGCGGCGAAGTCCTGGTCGTACAGCCTCATGGACACAGGCTGGATGGCCGATCTGGCGGGCGCGGAAGCGTTCAGGGCGTCGGTCACGGGCGGGGCCTCTCTTGTCACTGCCGCGAGCTTTACGCCTCAAGGCCGGGGCTTGGCAAAGCCCCGCGGGCGAGCGCGGATGAAAGGCCGGGCGTCCGGCGTTCAGCTCAGGCGGCCGGAACCGTCGCTTTGACTGACGGGTTTCCTCGCATCCGAGATGGAGAAGACATCATGCGTTCACGCACCCTGATCGTCGGCGCCAGCGTCGCGGCCCTGCTGGGCGCCGCCGCCTGCACCACCACCGACCCGTACAGCTCCGCGCCCCGCCGCAACAACACCGGCACGGGGGCCATCGCCGGCGCGGTGGGCGGCGCCCTCCTGGGCTATCTCAGCAACACCTCGAACAGCGAGCAGGGGCGAAAGAACGCCCTGATCGGCGCCGGAGTCGGCGCGCTCGCGGGCGCGGCCGTCGGCCAGTACATGGATCGCCAGCAGGCCGAACTGGAGCGCGAGCTGTCCGGCACCAACGTCGGCGTGGCGCGCGAAGGCGACGTCCTGATCCTGCGGATGCCGTCGGATGTGACCTTCGCCACCAACCAGTCGACCATCGACAGCCGCTTCTTCCCGGTGCTGGACGACGTGGCGGCGGTGCTGAACCGCTACGACCAATCCACGGTCGACATCCTCGGCCATGCCGACGCCAGCGGCACGGACGAGTACAATCTGAACCTGTCGCGCCAGCGGGCGTCCTCGGTCGCCCAGTATCTGGTGAACCGCAACGTCCTGCCCGCGCGCCTCTATGTGGAAGGGCGCGGCGAGAGCCAGCCGATCGCCTCCAACGACACGGCCGAGGGCAAGGCCCGCAACCGCCGCGTGGAGATCACCATCCGGCCGTTCCGCGGCTGATCGGGCGGGGACTCGGAGATCGCGGGCGGAGCCAGGCTCCGCCCGTTTTCTTTTGCCGAACGCCGTTGCTCCGCTTGCGCTCGCCTGGTGGGCGTGCTGGTTAACCGGCTCATCGACTCGTCGGGGGCGCGGGTGGGGCCGGAACACCAGGACATGATCGAAGGCGCCCGGCTCGCGGCCATCGCCGTCGCCTGCGCCGTGATCTCGGCCGGCCTCGTCATCGCCGTCGGCGAGACCGTAAGGCCGGACCCGGCCCGGTCCGCCGAGCCCTCCGCCCGCCTGATCCGCGCCAGCCGCTAGGGGCGGCCGATCGAGGCGTAGCGGAAGCCCCGCGCCTGCATGTCGTCGGGGCGATAGATGTTCCTCAGGTCGACGACGACCGGCTGGCGCAGGGCGGTCTTCAGCCGGTCCAGGTCCAGCGCCCGGAACTGGTCCCATTCCGTCACGATGACCACGGCGTCGGCGCCCGCCGCGGCCTCGTACGGGCCCTCGCGGAAGGCCACCCCCTCCAGCATCCTGCCGGCCTCGTGCATGCCTTCGGGGTCGAAGGCCTGGACCGTCGCGCCGCCCGCCTGCAATCCGGCCACGATGTCGATGGCGGGGCTGTCCCTCATGTCGTCGGTGTTGGGCTTGAAGGTGAGCCCCAGCAGCGCCACCGTCTTGCCGGACAGCTCGCCCCCCAGCGCCGCCTCGACCCGCTCGACCATGCGCTTCTTGCGCCGGTCGTTGACCTCCACCGTGGTCTCGATCAGCCGCGTCGGGGCGCCGGCGTCCGTGGCCGTGCGCACCAGGGCCAGGGTGTCCTTTGGGAAACAGGAGCCGCCGTAGCCCGGGCCCGCGTGCAGGAACTTCGAGCCGATCCGGTTGTCCAGCCCGATGCCGCGCGCCACCTGCTGCACGTCGGCGCCCACGGCCTCGCACAGGTCCGCCATCTCATTGATGAAGGTGATCTTCATGGCGAGGAAGGCGTTGGCGGCGTACTTGATCAGCTCGGACGTGCGCCGGCCGGTGAACAGTATGGGCGTCTCGTTCAGGTTCAGCGGGCGGTAGAGCTCGGTCATCACCCGCTTGGCCCGCTCGTCCTCGGTCCCGACCACGACGCGGTCGGGCCGCTTGAAGTCGGCGATGGCCGCCCCTTCCCTCAGGAATTCGGGATTGGAGACGACGACGAAGTCGGCCTCGGGCCGGCGCTCGCGCACGATGCGCTCGATCTCGTCGCCGGTCCCCACCGGCACGGTGGACTTGGTGACGATGACGGTGAAGCCCTCGATCAGCCCCGCGATCTCCTCGGCCGCCGCGTGGACATAGGAGAGGTCCGCGTGACCGTCGCCGCGCCGTGACGGGGTGCCCACGGCGATGAAGACCGCGTCGGCCGCGCGGATCGCCTCCGCGCCTTCCGTGGTGAAGAAGAGCCGGCCGTCGCGGACATTGGCGGCGACCAGATCCTCAAGACCCGGCTCGAAGATCGGCATCTCGCCGCGATGCAGCCGCTCGATCTTGGAGGCGTCCTTGTCGATGCAGGTCACCACGTGGCCGAAGTCGGCGAAACAGGCGCCGGACACCAGGCCCACATAGCCGGTGCCGATCATGGCCACGCGCATGCGGCGAGCTCCTCAAGGATGATGGTCGGTCAGGGGCATAGCCAGCCCCCGCCGGTTTGGCCAGAGCGCGGCTCGTCGTCCGCGTTCAGGACCGCTCAAACGGAAACCGCCGGTCCCGTTTCCGGGACCGGCGGCTCCTTGGGTTCGACTGAACCTCTTCGCCCGAAGGCTTAGAAGTTGATGTCGATGGTGGCGCGACGGTTCAGCGGCTCGCGCACGCCGTCCGGCGTGGCGCGGGCCAGGTCCGTTTCGCCGCGGGCGTCGAGCGACACCACGCCGCCGTTCACGCCCTGG
>Ga0196964_10001608_pt1 | contig 11363 bp, 9 predicted proteins | sample S1_10metaG_FD_148615 | JGI IMG/M metagenome (GOLD analysis project Ga0196964, IMG submission 148615) | Soil microbial communities from Anza Borrego desert, Southern California, United States - S1_10 | ecosystem: Environmental > Terrestrial > Soil > Desert | place: USA: California | collected... | reverse complement strand
GTCGCTTTTGAATTCGATATAATCCCCGCTGCCCATAATCCCTGTTTGGATAGTCGTATAAACAGGTACTTCCTGCCCGTCCCGCCAAAGCTGGAAATGTTCTGCAGGCACTGTTCCCAAATTATTTGCCGCAAGTACGGGTTGTGTTATGCGATAGACACCAGCCCCCGAACCCTGGGGCTGGATCGAAAATTTATAATAAGTTTTGTTGTAATCGATCCATTCGTTATTATAGGGTTGAGCCCCGACGATGAATCCGGACAACAGGAATAAAAAAAGTAAATTTCTTTTCATGATAAGGGTTTACAACGGTTTTATTCTTTTCGGGTTTTATCCCCGGTCAGATTTAATCTTAAAGAAAATACATGGGTAAATAAAGGATTGGATTGGTTGGCCAGGTTGGTAAATGCATAATCAATAGTCAGGCTGGAGACCCTGAAACCAGCGCCAGCACTCGGCTGATAGATCCACACTTTTTTCTGGTTCACTGTATCTCCATCGGACAGCGCTTTTTGAAAGTTGCTGATCCCTGCCCTCAGGTAAAATACATCGTTCACATCGAGCTCCAATCCTAATTTGGGATCTGCACTTACCGGGTCTGCGCTGATCAATGTGTTTCGCTGCCCATCAAAAGTTAGATCAATATTCGCTTCGGCAAGAAGATTGGATTTCTTACCAAGCCTGAAGTCCCGCGCTATTCCCAATACCAATCGCGGCGCGGTCAGCTCCGTTGATTTTACCGGTATCTCATTATTCGTAAGATATAACACCTCTTTTTCCCGTTCAGTAAACGAGAATGTCCAGGCATTGAATGTACTCGTTAAATCCCTTCCTACCGCAGCGAATTTCCATTTATCCTGGATGATTTGTACGCCGGCATCCAAACCAAATCCCCAGGCACGGGCAAATTTTCCTACATTCCGGTGAATGACCTTTGCATTCAAACCAAAATGAACATTCTTTTTGGAATTTTCTTTTAGCCGTTGTGCGAGTGAAAAAAGGAAGCCATAGTCCGCAGAAGAAAATGCCTGGATATTATTGTAGTTAATTGATCCATCGGGTTCAACTAAAAATAGCGTGTTCATGATATCGTCCACTGCAAAACGAAGACCAGTGATCGCTACAGTCCGCTTATTATTGGCAGTAGGAAAAGCGATGCTTGCATAATCGTATTTCCCGATCCCAGCGAAGTATTCAGCATGCATCAGGTTGATCTGTGGATGATCTTTTATGTTCACCAGACCCGCGGGATTCCAATAGCCAGAGGTACCATCATTCACCGAGGCGATCTGCGCGCTACCCATCGATAAGCCTCTTGCGCCAGCCCCAATGTTCAGGAACTCATTTGAATACTTTCTGAATTGTGCGGAGGTGGATAAAAATAATAGCGTCGTCAGCAGGGACAGGTATAATTTCAGTGGTTTCATTCGGACAATTTTCTGCAATCATTTTTATAGGAAGGTTCTAAGCAGTTAACCGGCCGTAAAATTAGCTTATCGCCTCCGAAAAACATAACCTCGGTAAAAAAAGCCAGCCCTTGAAAACGAATATGTTATAAAAAAATTGCATCGGCCGTTGACAACCTCTTTCTGCCTTACTTTTGCTGCAATCATTGATTTGGCTTATGAATTTGATTGAAGAACTGCGCTGGAGGGGTATGATTCAGGACATTATGCCCGGAACTGAGGACCAATTATCGAAAGAATTGACCACCGGGTACATTGGTTTTGATCCCACGGCAGACAGCCTGCATATCGGTAGCCTGGTGCCGATCCTATTACTGGTTCATTTGCAAAAGGCAGGTCATAAGCCTATTGCGCTTGTTGGGGGAGCTACCGGGATGATCGGTGATCCTGCCGGCAAAAAAGAAGAAAGAAAATTGCTGAGTGAGGAAGAAATCAATAACAATGTAAAAGGAATTCACCGGCAATTAAGTTCATTTTTAGACTTTGAAAGACCTGGTAATTCCGCCTTGTTGGTAAATAACGCGGACTGGTTCAAAGGAATAACGACCATTGAATTTTTACGAGACGCCGGTAAATACCTCACTGTAAGCTACCTGTTAAACAAAGGTTTTATTAAAGACAGGCTCGAAGATGACCAGGAAATTTCATTTACCGAATTCAATTACATCCTGATGCAGGCATATGACTTCATGTGGCTATATCAGCATTATGACTGCAAACTGCAAATGGGTGGATCTGACCAATGGGGAAACATCACTGCTGGCACTGAATTAATCAGGAAAAAACTCCGGGGAAAAGGTTTTGCTTTTACCTGCCCGTTGGTTACAAAAGCAGACGGTACCAAGTTTGGAAAGACAGAAACTGGAAATGTATGGCTGGATGCTGGTAAAACTTCTCCGTATCAGTTTTACCAGTTTTGGATGAATACCAGTGACGAAGATGCCAGTAAATGGATCAGGACGTTCACGTTTTTATCCAAAGATGAGATCCACGATATCCTGGATGAACATAATCGTGATAATGCAAAAAGAATATTACAAAAAAGGCTTGCCGCTGAAATTACACGGTTTGTACATGGGGAGCCAGGCTTACATGAAGCCGTGGCCACTACTGAAAAATTATTTTCTCAACAACATGTCTCTGGAGATACCTTATCACTATCTGACCTGGAAGGTATTGAAGGCGTAATTAAATCAGATTTCTCCAAAGAAAAGATCTTGTCTGGTGTTGATGTGGTCAGCTTCCTGGCAGAAAACAACATTTTTCCAAGTAAAGGCGAGGCCAGGAAAACCATCCAGGGAGGTGGCATTAGTATCAACGGGAACAGGATCAGCAGTTATCAAATGATGCTGGATGGTTCTTTTTTGCTTTTTGATAAATATATCCTGGTTCAAAAAGGAAGGAAACATTATTATCTCGTAAGCACGACGTAACAATTTCACCGGGCAATGCTCTTTATAATCTTCCAAAGCTTCTCCGCAACAAACGCATTACCCTGATCGTTCAAGTGGACCTTATCGTAAGTGAGTATGCCTGATTCTACCTTATTAGGATTATGTTGATAGTAATAAGTCAGGAATTCCCCTCGGAAGTCAGCCAGGGGTAATTCATTTTCGTGTGCCAGCCTGCGAATAATATTGCAGTATTTATTCAGGTCCGCATCCAATTCATTGCTCAGATCATCTCGTTCACCGATCACCGCAGGCGTGCAAAGTATGATTTTAATCGAACGTTGCTTTAGTTTATCAATGATCGACTGGTAAAAATGCCGGAATTTATCAGGATCAGTGCCGGTGCCAAGTAATTGTTTATGCCAAACATCATTGATCCCAATAAAGATCACAACGACATCGGGATCCCTGTTTAATACATCTTTTTCGAGACGAAAATAAAGGTCGGTGACCTTGTCGCCACTCACGCCGGACCCAATAAATTCAAATTCATGGAACCCCTGCGCTTTGGAAATGCTGTCAATGAGAGTGATGTAGCCATTTGGATTTACTCCAAGTTCGGTTATTGAATCGCCAAAAAAGATCAATCGCTGCTTTTTCTGACAATTCATAGAAAACAATAATAAAGTAGCATTGATAAGAAGGATATTTTTTAAGAAGTAAAGCAAAGCAATACACTTATTCTACACTGATCTGTTTTTTTATCACGGCTCCTTCTCTTGCTTCCGGGAGAAATTGACGCTCTTTCAGTAAATAGCCATTCCCTTTTTCACAGAAATGCACTTTTATGTTCTCGATACTAATAGGATTTCCATCAGGAATGTCAGCAATATTACTATGAAGGATGTCATGACCGTCGATTATTACTACAAGCCCGCTTCCGATCGCTTCCATTTTATTTCCTTCAGTCAGTAGCATGCCCGTATCTTCCCCAAGACCGATCCCGATACATTGAGGATTTGTGGCGATCGCCTGTGATAATCTTCCAAATCGTCCCCGTTTTTCAAAATGCGAATCAATGATCACATCATCAATTAACCCCAGCCCGGTTGTGATCTTTACTTCGCCCTTCAAATGCGCCCTCATCGCATTTCCCTCATAGATCATGGTATTGCTCATGGCCATGGCCCCGGCACTGGTACCTGCAACAGTAAATCGATCGTTGTGGTAACGATCCAATATGATCTCCAGTAATTGCGTGCCGCCGAAAATAGCACTCAATCGCATCTGGTTGCCCCCGCTGAACATCATCGCATCGCATTGACTTGCCCGTTCCAGGAATTCTTCATTTACAATATCCTGGCGGTTGCGGATATGGATCACACCGACATTGGTACAACCAATCCTTCCAAATGCATTCAGGTAATTGTTTCCAACTTCCTTCGGGATCATTGAAGCTGTTGTGATGATCTCAATACGCGAAGATGGACCGCCAGCTTCTTCAACGAAACGGCGGAGTATTCCCAATTCAAAAAAGTTGAGGTTACTTCGGTGGATCTCGCCTTTTTCCAGATCTGTCCCTTTGTCTTCCGCCCCACCTATAGCTATTAGTTTTCCTTTAGGATTCGACATTTACGGTTTGGTGGATAATTTTACAAAAATAGAAATAAATGCCAGTAAATAAAAAGAGGTTATGGCAAAAGTTGACGTTGAGTGGTTAAAATGTTAAAATGTTGAAAAGTTGAAAGGACTAGATCACGGAAATTTCTTCCTACAAAACTCAAAACCCTAAAACATTACTTATTATAACCCGGTTTTACTGTAAAAAAAACAACAACGCCTGCGATAGCGATCAGGCTACCCCACAATGCAAACCACCCGGTGGAAAGAAAAAGAAAGATCCAGATCGCGATTGAAACGACAACCGGCAAGGGAAATATCCACATCTTAAATGGAAGATCTTTTTTACCAAATCGCTTCCGCAATAAAACGACTCCAACACCCTGTGCTACGAATTGTATGATAATACGCATGGCAAGGATCGATGTGATCACATCGGACAGTTTCATTAACAAGCTGAAAATAAATCCAAGTCCACAAAGTATCAGTAATGAAATATGGGGGAAATTTTTTCTTGGATGAAGCCTGGAAAATATTTTAAAAAAATTTCCATCAACAGCCGCGGCATACGGGATACGCGAATAGCCCAGGATAACGGCGAATAAAGAAGCCATCGCGATCCAAAGTATCAATACCGTTGCCACGACGCCTGCAGACGGCCCATGTATCTGTTCCATAAATCGACTGACCAGGTATTTATCATCCGCCTTTATATTTTGCCAGCCCACCGCACCCATTACGCTAATGTTCATTAAAAGGTATAAAACTGCGATCCCGGCAATGGACAGGAAAATGCTTCGCGGAATGTTTTTACCGGGATTCCTGATCTCACCGCCCAGGTGACAAACATTGTAATAACCGAGATAGGCATAAATGGTTTTAAGAGAACCGTTCCCGATCGCGGCCCAGAAGGCGAAACTGAAAAAAGTCCCATTTTCTTTTGGGATCAACGGGATTGAATGTTGCGGGTGGGAAAGTCCACTGATAATGATCCAAACCAGGGTCAGCGTAACCACTGTCCAAAGAAGAAGTGAGATCTTCCCTACGGTTTCTATCTTTCGATATAAAAGAAACCCCACCAATACAACCAACAATCCGGAAACCATTTTTTGTTCCCAGGAGCCCAGTTCCACGAGATATGAAAGATATTGTGCGAACCCGATAGCCGCCGAGGCAACTACTAATGGTGCCTGTATGCTAGTTTGCCAGACAAATAAAAAACTCATTAACCGGCCCCCCTTTTCACCGTAAGCAACACGATGAAAATTATATGTGCCCCCGGCCAGGGGATACCTTGCACCCAGCTCACTCCAGATCATTCCATCGATCAACGCGGTAAATGCGCCGAAGATCCAGGCCCATAAAAAAAGCCCGTTACTGAATTGGGCAACTACTAATGGCATGACCACAAACGGCCCAATGCCCACCATGTCGATCATGTTAATGGAGGTAGCTTGAAGTAAATTTAAGCGGCGATTAGTTCTGGATTGCTGCAAATTGTAGGTTGATTATTTATTACTGGGATTATTAATTATTAACCATAAAACTCTCCACTAGGTCATCAATAATAGTAATCCCCGCCTGCCTGACGCTCCCGGTAATTATCGGGACGAACAGGAATAATTAATAATTGCAGTCATTGATTGCTTTTAACGAATTTCTTAATTCCCTCCACCAGCACATCCAGATTCTTAGTGGTCGTATACACATTAGGTGTGATCCTGACCCCGTGAATATTTTCCCACTCGATGGCGACGGTATGGATCCTGTAATTGGTCAAAAGAAAATTATCCAGTTCAGCTGGTTTTCTTCCTTCGATCGCAATGTTACCGATCGCACAGCCCCATCTCGGGTGAAAGGAGGTGTTCAGTTTTACTTTTGGAAGGTTTTTTACTTTTTCCATCCAGTAATTCTTCAGATAGTGTAATCGTTTTTCTTTTCTTTCGCTACCGATCATTTCGTGGAATTCCAGTGCCTTACCGACGGCCTGCTCGATAAAGAATGGCCGGGTTCCCAGGTTTTCAAATTTTCGAATATCGTCCTTCAACGGATCCTCGTTAGTAGCAAATAGCGGGTAAATGGTTTTGATCTTGTCTTTTTTCACATAGAGCATGCCGCTGCCTATCGGGGCGAATAACCATTTGTGCAGGCTGGCCGCAAAATAATCGGCCCCAAGTTCAGGGATCTTAAAATCAAAATGGGCGAAGCTGTGAGCCCCGTCAACTAAAACCTCGATCCCACGTTTATGCGCTTCATCAGCGATCTTTCTTACCGGGAGGATCTGTCCATTCCAATTAATGATATGTGTGAGATGAACAACTTTAGTTCTTGGGGTAAATGCACTCACATACTGGCTGACAAGATAATGTTCGTCCTCGCTGGGAAGCTCCAGGTTCACCCAAACCATTTTGATCCCTTCTCTTTGCTGGCGCTGGTTCCACGCATTCACCATATTGGGATAATCCTGTTTGGCTGCTACCACCTCGTCACCTGGTTTTAATTGAAGACCGAAAATGACTGTTTCCAAACCTTCGGAGGAATTCCGGTTGATCGCGATCTCCTCTTGATCGCATCCGCTAAGTTTTGCCAGGTTTTTCCTTAATGGTTCGCGGCCCTGGTCCAGGATCCTCCACATAAAATAACTCGGGGCTTCGTTGCTGTAGTCATAATAACGCTTCATGGCATCCTGTACAGTTTTCGGCGCAGGCGATACTCCACCATTATTTAGATTGATGAAATCAGCAGATACCGTAAAGGATTGTTGAATATAATACCAGAAATCTTCTTCGGTCGCGAGGTCGGTCGCGGAAATACCACGGGCTTCATCCAAAGCTTTTTCGAGACCCCTTGACCAGGCAGGCTTTGATAGGGATGATAGGAATAAAGTAGATGAGATAGCTCCCATCCTGTTTAAAAACGAACGGCGGTTGAATGGGGCCATGATGCTGAATTAAGGAATAAATGTACCGATTTTCAGTTCTCAGTTTAACCGTTCCCAGTTTGCCGGTTCCCAGTTGGCAGTTTTAACAATCTCAACCCTCAACGCTAAACTCTAAACGTTCTATCAAATTGGTTCCAATAAAGAAAAAAAACTAACTTACTTTTTCGGATTAAACATAAACTATGCGGATTATAGAGATCAAGGTAATGAAAGGACCTAACTACTGGAGTGTGCGCAGGCCCAAGCTGATCCAATTGAAGCTGGACCTGGAAGAAATGGAGCAACGGCCAACCAATGAAATTCCCGGCTTCCGGGAACGCCTCGAAAAACTGATCCCCAGCTTGTATGAACATCGATGCAGCGAAGACGGACCCGGTGGGTTTTTTCATCGCGTGGATGAAGGAACTTGGATGGGACATGTGATCGAACATATAGCGCTGGAAATACAAACCCTTGCGGGAATGGATACCGGCTTTGGCAGGACCCGCAGCGTGAGTAACGAACCGGGAGTTTACTATGTTATTTTCAGTTATATCGAAGAAGATGCCGGAGTATTCGCTGCAAAATCCGCTGTAAATATTGTACAGGCTATTGTGGACGATCGCCCTTATGACCTGGAAGCAGACATCCAGGAAATGAGGGAGATCAGGGAAAATACACGACTGGGTCCATCCACACAATCCATCGTGGATGAGGCGGCGAAACGAGGTATCCCTTTCATACGCCTCAATAAACATAGTCTTGTGCAACTAGGTTATGGGGTAAATCAGAAACGAATTCGTGCCACGATCGCCTCAACTACTTCCACCATCGCGGTTGACATTGCAGGAAATAAAGAAGAAACAAAGATGTTGCTGGAAGCGGCCGAAATACCGGTCCCGAAGGGCACGGTGGTCCGTTCTGAAGAAGGTTTGGACGAGGCTATTGCCAAATTCGGCTTTCCATTGGTGATCAAACCTATCGACGGGAATCATGGAAAGGGAAATACAACAAATATTACGAGTCGCGAGCAAGCGATAAAGGCATTCGAAGCCGCTCAATATTATAACAGGAGTGTTATCGCGGAAAGGTTCATACAGGGTGTGGACTTCCGTGTGCTGGTAATTAATTATAAATTCATTTGTGCTGCGCTTCGAACACCCGCTTCAGTGACCGGCGATGGTGAACATACCATTCAATGGTTAATTGATGAAACCAACAAGGATCCAAGGAGGGGGTATGGACATGAAAAAGTCCTGACCCAGATTACCGTAGATCAGTTTACCCAAAAAATGCTGGATGAAAAAGGATACAGCCTGGAAACAGTTCCAAAAAATGGAGAGCTCGTATTATTAAAGCCTACCGCGAATCTTTCCACCGGTGGTACATCTACTGATGTCACCGATGAAGTACATCCGGCAAATATTTTCATGTGCGAAAGGATCGCGCGGATCATTGGCCTGGACATTTGTGGAATTGATATCATGGCTCCAGACCTACGTTCACCCGTAACCGAAAATGGTGGGGTAATCCTGGAAGTGAACGCTGCACCCGGTTTCCGGATGCATATCGAACCGGCAGAGGGTCTGGGGAGGAACGTGGCCGAACCGGTTGTTGACATGTTATTTCCTCGAGGAAGCGCGGGCAGGATACCGATCATCGCGATAACGGGGACCAATGGCAAGACCACCACTACCCGGTTGACGGCGCATATTGCAAAGAATGCCAATAAGAAAGTGGGTTATTGTACATCAGAAGGAATATACATTCAAAACCAGCTAATGATGAAAGGGGATTGCACCGGTCCTGCGAGCTCGGCATTTGTTTTAAAAGATCCTTCCGTTGATTTCGCTGTTCTCGAGTGTGCGCGTGGCGGAATATTAAAAGCGGGACTGGCCTTCCAGAATTGTGAAATAGCGATTGTGACCAATGTAGCTGAGGATCATATGGGTCTTGGAGGAATCATGAATATTGACCAGATGGCCAAACTCAAGGCGGTGTTGCCCGAGACCGTGTTCCCCCATGGTTATGCCATTTTGAATGCCGACGATGATCATGTTTATAAAATGAGGAATGGTCTTGGCTGCAATGTGGCTCTTTTCAGCCTGGATGAAAATAGCCCGCGGATCAAAAAGCATTGCGCCGGAGGTGGTCTTGCCAGCATATATGAGAATGGTTATTTGAGTATCATGAAAGGAAATTGGAAGATACGTGTGATGCCTGTCAAGGATATTCCGATCACGTATGAAGGAAAGGCAATCCACAACATCCAAAATTGTCTTCCTGCGATCCTGGCCACTTACCTATTCAGGGATATTACCATTGAAGATATCCGTTCTGCCCTGGCTTCGTTTATTCCCTCATCAACGTTAACACCGGGACGTTTAAATTTATTTCATTTCAGGAACTTTTCGATCCTGGTGGATTATGCCCACAACCCGCATGGATTAAGGTTGCTTTGCGATTTCGTCAGCAAAATGGATTATCCCATTAAGATCGGGATCATTTCGGGAACGGGCGATCGCAGAGATGAGGATATACGAGAACTGGGGGATATTTCCGCCAGGTATTTTGAGGAGATCATTATCCGATGCGATCGTAACCTGAGAGGTCGGAGCGCGGAGGAGATCATCCAGCTGCTGAAAGAAGGTATACAACGAGTGAATCCATCGATACCTATTCTGACCATCGTCAACGAGAACGAAGCCCTGGAATATATTTATGAAAATGCCAGGCCGGGCGCTTTGTATACAATAATGTGTGACGTGGTGCCTGGCGCGCTGGAAAAAATCCGCGAGTTGAAAGAAAAGGAATTGCAGGAAGACATAAGTGCTGCAATGAAAAACCAGGCATAGGGCTCCGGGTGAATTCCGTTAAGAAATTACTTGGAACCTACTGGTTTTAAGAAAACGAAAGCGAAATGCATTTGGGAGGATGATTTTTCAGCCTTATTTTTGCACCTCTTTTTGAGCGACTCAGGTTCTGACCCATGGTGTAATGGTAGCACTACAGATTTTGGTTCTGTCTGTTAAGGTTCGAATCCTTATGGGTCAACAAGAATCAACTTAAAAGGCTTTAACAAAAGCCTTTTTTTATGATTAATGTTTACGTGATTGAAAGTCTCTTAGACCAAACTTGGTATACCGGAATTGCAATTGACCCAGAAAAACGGTTACAAGAACATCATAATGGTCGCAACAGATTTACAAAAGGACACATGCCCTGGAAACCAATTTACACGGAAACACATCCTGATATTACTGACTAATCAGGTTATACAACTTTTAATGGCTTTTGATCGCCTCTGCCACCTTATCGATGTTCAGAACACCATAATTAAATGTATGTCTTGAGTCATCGGCTAATGTAACGATAGCCTTTTTGGCCAGGAAACTTTTCTCAACCTGCACATCTTTTATATCCACTTTATTAATTTCAAGATAACCTTCGCTACCCCACTTTATAAATAATGCTTCTGATAAAAGTCCTTTGGCGGATACATCAAATTTGGCATCATATAAAAGCCTCTTATTGGTGATAGTCAGCTTTCCATTATACTTTCCGCCATTAGGAGGAATATATAAAATAGTCCAGGTGTCAATTTTTGTTTCGTTGGGTTGAAGTTCTATTTTCATTTGATTTGTTTTTACCGATGTTGAATATGTTTATATGGCACACCCAGATCTTTGCTCTGCTTTGATCTTATAAATAAATTACCGATCTGGTACAGTACTTAACCCTCGTTGGTGTGATTTATCGGGGTTATTTATTTATTGAGGTAATTGAAAATACCAAAAGTTCTTTATGAAGGGAAATAATAATTCGAACAACCAGGGTATAATACCCGTCAGAAAGCATAAATTAATCTCATTTGATGCGGGTTATTTGACTCTATTAGGGTATTCTCAATTAAACGGCGATTTTCCGCATGATAATAGTATATCCCGGCAAAAAATCATAATTTTA
>Ga0196964_10001607_pt1 | contig 11366 bp, 11 predicted proteins | sample S1_10metaG_FD_148615 | JGI IMG/M metagenome (GOLD analysis project Ga0196964, IMG submission 148615) | Soil microbial communities from Anza Borrego desert, Southern California, United States - S1_10 | ecosystem: Environmental > Terrestrial > Soil > Desert | place: USA: California | collected... | reverse complement strand
AGGTGCATTTACAGCAGTTACGCCCGACTCGGTTACGAGATTTTGATTTAGGGTTGTTGGCTAAAACGGCTAAAAATTTTAGTGGGGCAGAAATTGAACAAGTGATAATAGATGCGATGCACCGGGCGTTTGGGCGGGGAACTACTGGGCAACGGCAGGATTTTACGACTGAGGATATTGTGCGATCGATCGAGGAGACGGTGCCGCTGGCTGCGATCGCCCGTAACCAAATAGAAGAATTAAAGCGATGGGCGGCACAAGCTGGGGCGAGAACTGCTTCTATTGATACGCAACTAATTGATGAGTTGAAGCGGTATTCGGTGGATCGCGGTATTGGTCCTTTGGAGGTGGATTAAGGGGTTGGGAATTACTCGATAGACCTCATTCATAAATCCTGAAATGCCCCCTAAATCCCCCAATTCTGGGGGACTTTGAATGTATTCTCCCCCCAGAATTGGGGGGCTGGGGGGGCGAGAACCGACTTTTTCAAGAGTTCTGATGTTGACAACGTGTTAGAAAAGTATTAATCAAGGAGTTTCTGGCAATGTCTCATTTTACGAGTATTAAAGTTCAGATTAAAAATGGCGAGATGCTGCATGAGTGTTTGCAGGAATTGGGCTATCAGGTAGAGTGCAACACTTCAGTAAGGGGATATCAGGGGGATAGAACTTCGGCTGAGTATGTGATTCGGCGTCAAAATGGTTATGATTTGGGCTTTCGTCGCAATGGGGACGGTTACGATCTAGTGGCTGATTTTTGGGGTGCGGGAATTAACCAGCAGGCGTTTGTTAACTCAATTACCCAAAAGTATGCCCACAAAACGTTGATGGCAACAGTGCAGCAGCAGGGTTTTAATGTTGAGGAAGAGGAGATTTTGTCAGATGGAACTGTGCGGGTGCTTGTGGGTAAATGGGTGTAGCGATACCTTGCATGGCTAAAGTCGCAATAACCCGACGGGGACTCAAGGACTCAAGTCCCCGTCTAATAGCGAAAGTCGTCTAAAGACGACTGGATAAGTCTTATAGTCCATTTTAATGGACTTTCGCTATTAGCCTCCGGTTTGAACCGGAGGCGGGTTTTCGGGTTTACAGAGAATAGTGCAACATCTAAAATTTAATGGACTTTCGCTATTAGCCTGGATTTTGAAACCCAGGCGGGTTCTATTCGAGGATATGCCTCAAAATCTCGTTTCTATGGTTATCTGGAAACCAGGAAAAATTAGATTTCATACTCCCCAAACTTTGATAGTATTGTCCCGGCTGCCACTAACGAGAGTTTTGCCATCCGGGCTGATAGCTACGCAATTAACCCCTGATGAATTCCCCTCTAGGGTACGCAGCAAGCTACCGGTTTGCATATCCCACATCTTGATAGTATTGTCCCAACTGCCACTAACGAGAGTTTTGCCATCCAGGCTGATAGCTACGCAATTAACCCCTGATGAATGCCCTTCTAGGGTACGCAGCAAGCTACCGGTTTGCATATCCCACATCTTGATAGTATTGTCCCAACTGCCATTAACGAGAGTTTTGCCATCCGGGCTGATAGCTACGCAATTAACCCCTGATGAATGCCCTTCTAGGGTACGCAGCAACCTACCATTATACATATTCCACATCTTGATAGTATTGTCGTGGCTGCCACTAACAAGAGTTTTGCCATCCGGGCTGATAGCTACGCAATTAACCTCTGATGAATGCCCTTCTAGGGTACGCAGCAACCTACCAGTGTAGTACATATTCCACATCTTGATAGTATTATCGTGGCTGCCACTAACGAGAGTTTTGCCATCCGGGCTGATAGCTACGCAATTAACACAGCCTGAATGCCCTTTTAGGGTACGCAGCAAGCTACCGGTTTGCATATCCCACATCTTGATAGTATTGTCGTAACTGCCACTAACGAGAGTTTTGCCATCCGGTCTGATAGCTATGGAACTAACCCCTAATGAATGTCCTGTTAGGATACGCAGCAAGCTACCGGTGTGCATATCCCACATCTTGATAGTATTGTCGTGGCTGCCACTAACGAGAGTTTTGCCATCTGGTCTGATAACTACGGAAGTAACATCTTCTGAATGCCCTTTTAGGGTACGCAGCAACCTTCCAGTGTGCATATCCCACATCTTGATAGTATTGTCCTCACTGCCAGTAACGACAGTTTTGCCATCCGGTCTGATAGCTACGGAATTAATATAGGATGAATGCCCTTTTAGGGTACGCAGCAACCGACCAGTGTGCCTATTCCAAATATTAATAGTATTGTCGGCACTGCCAGTAACGACAGTTTTGCCATCCGGGCTGATAGCTACGGAACTAACCAAGTTTGAATGCCCTGTTAGGATACGCAGCAAGCTACCGGTGTGCATATCCCACATCTTGATAGTACCGTCGCCACTGCCAGTAACGACAGTTTTGCCATCCGGGCTGATAGCTACCGAATAAACACAGCCTGAATGCCCTGTTAGGGTACGCAGCAAGCTACTGGTATGCATATCCCACATCTTGATAGTACCGTCGCCACTGCCAGTAACGACAGTTTTGCCATCCGGGCTGATAGCTACGGAATTAACCCAGAATGAATGCCCTGTTAGGGTACGCAGCAAACTACCGGTGTGCATATCCCACATCTTGATAGTTTTGTCGTCACTGCCAGTAACGACAGTTTTGCCATCCGGGCTGATAGCTACGGAATTAACCCAGAATGAATGCCCTGTTAGGGTACGCAGCAAGCTACCGGTGTGCATATCCCACATCTTGATAGTATCGTCGCGACTGCCAGTAACGACAGTTTTGCCATCCGGGCTGATAGCTACGGAACTAACCCAGTGTGAATGCCCTGTTAGGGTACGCAGCAAGCTACCGGTGTGCATATCCCACATCTTGATAGTATCGTCGCGACTGCCAGTAACGGCAGTTTTGCCATCCGGGCTGATAGCTACGGAAGTAACCGAGTCTGAATGCCCTTCTAGGCTACGCAGGCACGTCATCAGTTTCCAATGATTAAACTGTTGTAGAACCTGTTTTATTTGAGGCTCTGTCTTTTCCCTCAGTAGCAAATAGGCAGTGCGCTGTATCCCTTCTGATTCATCCTGTAAAGCCTCAATTACTACATCTATGCCTGCTTCCCCATATTTAAGTGCTTCTGTTAGTGCCGCCACCCGTTGCTCTACAACCGTACTTTTCCAGCGCCTTTTAACACCTTCAAGTCCTCCCAAGATGACGCCACTCACGGGAGGTGCGACACTACCACCAAGAACGGCATCATATTCTTTCGGCTGATTGGGATTATTTGGCATTGCACCTTTTCTCCGGCATTATTAGCAATAGTTATACAGCTTGTGCGGACTGCTTTTCGGAAGTTTGGCGATCACACTATATTTTCGCTCGGTGCGAAGCAATCTTCGCGCCGCAATAAGGGCGATCGCTTTATCCCTCAAATATTTTCAATATCACTTTCATTGGCAAAAAAAGCTTCATGGTATTGTCTTGAAACGGAATGAAGCCATATTTGAGATAAAAATTCTTTGCTTGCTGATTAATAGCATCAACTCTAACCGCGAAGATTCCTACTTCTGCCGAAATTCGCGCTGCTTTCTTGAGCGCACTTACCAATAGTTCCTCGCCCAATCCTCTACCCTGCATAGACTTATCTACAGCCAGTTTACCAATGAGCAGTGCCGGAACAGGGTATCGCGGTAAGCCTTTGCTATGATTCTCTGGCAAAGATTCACGCTCAATTTGAGACATACTCACCGAATAGTAGCCTGCGACAATCCTATCTCCCGCCTGCGGTATCGCCACGAACGTTTTAGCCATTCCCTTTTTATGGTTTTGGCTGGCGTATTGTTGGAGATATTCATTCAGTTCTGGGATGCCACAGTCAAAAGCATCCTTGCCAACGCTGCCATCTATGGGACAAAAAATCCACTCCACTAGCTATTACCGAAGAAGGAGTCAGGAGTCAGGAGTCAGAATGACTCAATAACGACTGGTGGATGAGTCAAGGTTTAAAGAAGAGTGCTTTTAAGCATGGAGGAATAAAAATGCGGAGCATCGTTTAAAATCCCCGGATTTATCCGTGGGGTATTCTGAATTCTGAATTCTGAATTCTAACTCCTTCTTATTTTTCATATTTTTCTCGAAACTTTTTAATAGCTTCAGTCAGTGCAGAGGATGGTTCAGGTGGGTTTTCTACCATTGAGACAAATAGCTCCCAGTCACGCTCTGACAAAACCAATTTCTCATGAGCAGCAATATCTTCCCTAGCAACTGCCAAAGTATGAGAAAGCATATAGGCACTCAGGCTTAGCCCCTTTAAGCTGGCAGCCTTTTCCAACAGACTTTTTTGCTCTTGAGTCACTCTGAGTTCAACCCTGGTTTCCTTGACTTTGGTAGGGTGTACCACTAGAGATCTCCATACAGTTATCCGATACTGGTATTTTAACCTAAAGTCCGGTCAATGTCCTGACATTTTTGCGGAAGTTTGGCGATCGCTCTCTATTCGCGCTCGGTGCGTTTAGTGGCGACGCGATCGCCAACACTCTCCTGCGAACAAATCCTGCACCGTCACGCACACACTTTATTAAGCTGCTAATACTTCCTCGACAGTTAATGCCAACTCTGGAAAAGTTTGAGAGATAATACCTTCAGAACCTCTAAATTCTGTCTGCTCATAATAACCATTAACTAGAAGCAGCACAGAAACCTTATTCTCAATAGGATCTACAATCCAATATTCTGGAATTTCCCGTGCAGCGTATTCCGATCTTTTGTAGCGATAATCATCTTCAGCATTACCACTAACAATTTCCACCGCCAGCAGAGGCGGCGATTGGACTACAGCAGAAGACATTTTTCTGATTAGTTCGCGCTGGTCTTGTGTAATAATAATTAAATCGGGAATTCTTGACTTATTTTCAGTGGTGCGAACGCCAACATTACCAGGCATTACTATCCAGTCTAAATTTAATCTCTTGATTTCTGAAGTTAAAATGTCGTATAGAAAAACCATAATCAGCGCGTGTAGCCCACTGGCTGGTGGCATGGCTATAAGTTCTCCATTAACAAGCTCATATTTGGTATCAGTGCCGTCATTGTAGGCAAGATATTCTTCAAAAGTATAATATTTTGTGGGGCTTTGAATCATTAGCATCGCCTCCTACAGCTAGCGGCTGGCTTGACCTAATAATGTTTATTATAGTTTGGCGATCGCACCTCTGTTTACCAACACTTTCCCAGTCAGTAAATCTTCAACCGTCGCCAGTAATACTCGCTGTTCATCCACCTCAAAATTCACAGTAATTCGGTCTACCCCCACTTGTCCCGGAATTTCCAGATGCGCCACACAAACTTGTTCCTGGTCACTTGCCAAAGAACGAAAATCTGTATGATTGTGTAGCTTACTACTCGTCATTCTGCCAGCAGCATCAAAAGTAACTTCTGCTTGCGACACAGAAGCGACTTCCCCAATATCCAGGCGAATTTCTCGCTGTCCTTCCGTTGCTACTTGCAACGTCAGCGGTTCTTCCCGTTGGCAAGGATACTTACTACCAGCTTCAAACAAGGGAAAATAGATATATTTCCTCTCATAAGGTTCCCATAGACGCAGGGCGTAGCCATGTCGCAAATAATCATCTACCTCCACCAGTTGACTAACTGCTAACGCCCCATGCGCCACCGCTTCAAACGGTTTAGCTAACTGCACACGCGATCGCCCAAAGTAAGAAACAATCAACTGCTGTACAGGCGGAAGCAGACAACTACCCCCTACCAGTAACACTTGTTGAATGTCTGCTTTATTAATGCCCTTAGCAAGTGCGATCGCTAATACCTCATCTAAAGACTGTCGCACTTGTTCTAACAACTGGCGAGACTCCAGAATTTCAGCAAACTCATCCCGATTTAACTTCAAATCGTGGGCGATAAAATTCTCATCATCAAACCAACTTTCTGTAGCCTCATTTGCTGTAGACAGCTTAATCTTCAGCCGTTCTGCCAACTCTAACAAATTAATCCAGCCAATTTCCTTAACTTCTGCGCGTGAAGAATTGATTTGCTGTAAATAATGCTCAACAATCCAGGTATCAATATCAACCCCACCAACGTAAGCATCAGACTTTGCCAGCACTTCTGCCTTTAACACATTCTGCGCCTTACTGCCATCTCCTGTACGCACCAGGCTTAAATCCAGAGTACCACCGCCAAAATCCACCACTAAAATCAGACTACCTGATAATTTCACAGCATAGCCGAGAGCCGCTGCTGTAGACTCATCTACTAATTGCACATCAGGGATATTTAAACGTTCAGCAACATCGCGGAACCAGTCTAGATAACGCTCAAATGCTCCCACTGGTACAGTAAAAATTACTCGACTCGGTTCTACTTTCTGTTGCGCCAACTGCTGCCAAATTTGTTTTAGAAACAGTTCTGATACCAAATCAGCGCTATAAATTTGACCATCAATTTGACGCGGTGGCGGCTGATATTCTGCTACTAATTCGCGTTTAAAGGCTTGAAAATAGCGCTCAGGCTGGGCAAATCCTAAGCGTTGCGATCGCACATTATCTCCAAATACTAATTTATTCTCCCCCTGCACGAAAACCAAACTCGGCACTACGCTTATCTCTGTACTGCCAAACCGACGGGAAATGCCGTCAAATTTGAGAGTTATGGGCTGTTGTGTGATAGGATCTAAGATAGAAACAACTGTATTGCTAGTGCCAAAATCAATAGCAACCGCCGTCACTTAGCACCTCCTGGCAGACTACGGCTAACTTTAGCAGGGCAAAGTATGCGATCGCCTTCCCGATAGCCGATAAACCGCACATAAACTGTTTCCCCTACTTCAATATCAGGGCTATCCGGTTGATGTAGTTGCGGATCGTATGCCACTTGTTCCCACGCATAACCGATAGGTTCATAGCCCCAAAAAGAAAGCAGATTATCTAGTGGTGTTAGCAACGAAATTAAATTTTTGGCAGGTAGATCTGGCTTCACCTGCACAATCTGTTGCAGGCTGGGATAATTTATCAGTAAAGGTTGCAATTGCTGAAATGCTGCTTCTTTCACTTCACTTGTTGCTTCAAGTTTCTGCTGCTGTAATTGTTCTCGCAGTCGCAAACATTCTTTTATCAACGTTTCCACATCTGGTTTGGCAGTAGCAATATCATTAACTTGCTCCCTGCTGTTCTGCTTATGCCATCCTAAATAAATCAAGCTCATAAGCACTGAGAGTAAACCTAAGACGCTGCCACAATATAGCAGTAAGTAATTGAGGCTGTGAAGCATGGCTAGGGTTCTACATTTCGTTGATTGATTGTATATCTGCTATTCCTGAGCTTTCGGTTTCGTTATAGTATTCTGGTAACAAATTCTGCTCGTAAACTTCTCCTAAAGCGTCTTCAATTCCTTTGGTAGTTTCTGTGCAGTCAGTGCCAGAACCGTTGATTACTCTTTCAGTAATCTTGCCGTCTTTAGAAATCCGATATTCAATATGTCGATATTCTGCCATGTTTTTTCTCCTATTTCAGTTACGAAATTTTATCAAAAAAGAACTCAGTAGTCTGCAATATTATATATATAACATCTCTAACGTCTTTCTCCCCCTACTGCGGGCGCACACGCGGGTGCGCCCCTACGAGCTTAATACATATTATTTGGGTAGGAAAGGAGTAACTTTCTCCACCACCAGGGAGGCAACCAAAACGAATTGAAAACGGCATTACTAGCCTTTGCTTCCCCTAAAACTGTTGTACGCCAAACTTGCCACATCATCAGCAACCATAAAATCTCGCCAATTCGACGCCCGCGAATCTGCCCTCCAAGTTTACCTGTAATAATTTGTAAAGTTAGTTGCGACTGCCAACGTCCTTCTGCCTGGAGAATACCGGGATTTAACCAGTTTCTCACTTCTGACCATAGCTCAGAAAAATACCAACTGGTTAAAGGAACGCCCATACCGCGCTTTTCTCGCCAGACAATTTCCGGTGGTAGCCAGGATTCTACTGCCCGTTTTAACAGGTATTTTTCACAGGCACCCTGTAGAAAAAATTCTCCTGGGAGTTGAAATGTCCATTCAGATAGGGGAAGATCGCAGAAAGGCGATCGCACTACTAATCCATGAGCAAACGCCAAATTAGTCGCCCGTGGATGAATATTCTGAGCGCCTTTTAGCATCAAGCTGGCACGGCGTAACCGATGTAATAATCCAGAACAAAAGGCTGGATCTAATGCCTCTCGTAGCCATTCTTGCGGGTTTAGGTTTTGTATCTGAGCATACATATCTGGCTGAAACGCCTGCATTTCATAGCCATAAAGTCGGTGAAAAGTACGCAGGTATTGCTGAGTAAAATTTTCAGCGCCTGCTGGGTGTTCAGCGTTGTAAACGCTAGCTGCAATTAGCGGTTTATTTGTCCAGCCAGCAAATAGCTGATCGCCACCTTCGCCGTTAAAGATAACCGCTGTTTCTTGACTGGCAGCTTGCCCTAGTAAATATAAGGGTACGGTGACGCCATCGCCAAAGGGTAAATCTAAAGCTTGGGCGGTAGCTGCGATCGCGCCCTTAATTTTGCGCGGTGTTGCATCTACTTTCACCAAGGGAATATTTAAAAACTCCGCAACTTTTTCCGCATAAGGCACTTCCGCGAAGGCATATTTACCAAAATCCAGGGTGTAACCCCGTACTTTCACCCCAGATTGTACTAATAATGCAGCCACAACAGAGGAATCAAGTCCCCCAGAAAGAAACACCCCCACGGGTTCGCTAGGTAAGTTATTAATTTGTCGATGGATAGCGTCTTTTAGTAAAACTTGCAGTTGGGCGATCGCTTCCCCTTCATCCCGCATCAATACTGGCGCTTCCCGCCACTCATGCAACCGCCGAGACGTGGAAACATCCGGCGTTCCCTGCCATATTTGTTCTACCCCAGCTGCCACAACAAAGATACCAGCAACGGGCGTTAAGGGTGTCGGCACATAGGAAAAACAACTGTAGCCGTACAAAGCCGCGATGCTGACATCAGGTGTATTGAGGATTGGTAATAATAGCTGTAGCCTGGAAGCAAACCAGATTACGCGATCGCGCTTAGTCCAATATAAAGGCACGCGCCCAAAAGGTTCCCGCCCCAAAATTAAGGAATTTTGCTGTAACTTAACCCAAGCGTCTGGTGCATCAGCTAAACCAGCTGCTGATAAAAAAGCTTCCTCACCTGTTGCTGTACTAACAGCGGATGTCCCCTCAATACTTAAAGCCTCTTTGCATATGTAGCTAATGCCCCAAATACAGCTACTATGCTGGCTAAATCGTTTAGCCGTAGCCCCATTGACAGGCGCAGCATTCAATACCTGCGTTAGGACGCCTTCTAGTTCTTGCTGATTACCATAGCCCCAATAGCCTACAAACTGGTCGAGCATCGGTGAAAAAGTTACTGGTTTCTCAATTCTTCTTCAAAATATTTTTTAATGTTAAATTAACATATTTAAGGCTAAGGTTACTTTTAACTCTGTATTTTTTAGGCTAAAATTTACAAGACCAAAGCTTCAGGTTAAAAATGAATGTAAATTGCCTATATCTTAAGCATTACTAGCAGCATTTCAACCATAGATCAAATTAAATATTAAATCCAACTGCTGTTGATTATTCGCCTCTATTTAGGTAATAAATAGGGGCAAGCAGGGTCAAAGTAGTAGGGAAAATTGCAGGGGTTGGCTTGAAAAGGTTAAGCTGCTTCGTGTCAAGACTTACATACTGGGGCATCTAGTTATGTACTACCGCAGACAGATTAGATCTTTAGCAATTTCGACCTTTAGCTCGATGTAAGTACTTAACTGTGAGTGTTAGATTTTCGACAGATAAGAAACTTGACCAAATTCGTTGTTAGGTCATTTTGACAGAAAAGAGACGATTATTATGACTGAAAACAAGCAACCTAGCGATTGGCGTGATGAAGATGTGGAGTCGAGCGCCACTTCCTCCGGTACTTATGCAGGCAACACAGGCATTGATGCCGCTGACTTAACTGGAATTTCCGATACTACTGGCGATTTGAGTACGTCGCCCGGTGCTTATGCCACCACCACAGGCATGGGTGCCACTGGTACTGGGTTAACTGGTAGCGACGTAACTACTGGCCAGACGGCTACGACGTCCGGTTCCTATGGCACCACCACAGGCATGGATGTCACTGGTACTGGTTTAACTGGTAGCGATGTAATTACTGGCGACATTACCCCTCAGCCCAGTGCTTATGGCACCACCACAGGCATGGATGTCACTGGTACTGAGTTAACTGGTAGCGACGTAACTACTGGCGGCATTACAGAAAACTCTGGAAGTAGCACGGGTGCGAATATCGCGAAGGCTGCCATAACTGGAGCAGCCCTTGGTGCTGTAGTCGGCGCGGTAGCTGCCAGTGTAGCTGGTAAGGATGTAACTGAGGGTGCTAGAGACACTGTACAAAATGCAGTGGGCAAAGCGAAAGAAGCAGCTCAGGGTGCAGTGGAGAAAGCGCAAGATGTAGCTCATAATGCAGTGGATAATGTCCAACACGCAGCTGAGAACATTAAACCCACTGTACAAAATACAGTGGACAAGGCGAAAAGTGCAGCCCAGGATGCAGTGGACACAGCCCAACGTACAGCTGATACTGCCGCAGACAAAGCCAAAGGTTTAGCTGAAGATGCAGGGGACACAGCCCAACGTACAGCTGATACTGCCGCAGACAGAGCCAAAGGTGCAACTCAAGGTGTTACACCCACTGTAGGAAGCAATTTCACTAGCACTCAGACTACCAAGGGATCTGATACTGACGGTCCTGACGTGGTTGTTATTGACAAAAGAGTCTAGTCACTGTGCGATCGCCTAGATCTTAAAATTTAAACAAAGCAAAGGGTAGGTCAAAAATGATCTACCCTTTGCTTTTTTCTCGCTCTTTACCCGTTGCTATACTCAAAGGTAAGGAACCGATAGCTACAGCATTGCCAGCCCTACTAGCTGAGAGCGCAAGTAAACGGACGATGTACCTGAACAACTGGCTGGAGAAGACTTAATATAGACTCAATCCCTTGCATCCTTCCCAGCTATGGTGTACTGCCTCAATCCCAGCTGCCGGAATCCTATAAATCCTGATGAGCATAAATTTTGCCAAAGTTGTGGCTCGCAACTACTACTCAGAAACCGCTACCGCGTCATTAAACCAATTGGCGGTGGGGGATTTGGCAAAACCTATCAGGCAGAAGATACTGACTGCATGAATGGTGCCTGCGTAATCAAGCAATTTTTACCCTCGCCAAATATTCAAGCCGATCCAGCTTCACTCCAGAAAGCAACGGAACTGTTTAACCAAGAGGCAGTGCGACTGTTTC
>Ga0196964_10001606_pt1 | contig 11368 bp, 1 predicted proteins | sample S1_10metaG_FD_148615 | JGI IMG/M metagenome (GOLD analysis project Ga0196964, IMG submission 148615) | Soil microbial communities from Anza Borrego desert, Southern California, United States - S1_10 | ecosystem: Environmental > Terrestrial > Soil > Desert | place: USA: California | collected... | reverse complement strand
ACCTTGTCGGCGCGCCCCTGGGAGATTCAGACGCGGCGCAGGTCGGCGACTGGGTGCTCGCGGCTGGCAATCCGTTCGGCTTGCTCGAACAGACGGTGACGGCCGGGATTATTTCTGCGAAAGGCCGGCGCGGGCTGGGGCTCTCGAACTACGAAGATTATCTGCAGACGGATGCCGCAATTAATCAGGGCAATTCGGGCGGACCGCTGGTGAACCTGAACGGCGAAGTGATCGGTATCAACACGGCGATCTTCTCGCGCTCGGGCGGCTACCAGGGCATCGGTTTCGCGATCCCGATCAACCAGGCGCGGAAGATCGCGCAGAAACTTATCAAGCACGGAGCCGTGCAACGGGGCTGGATGGGCGTCGAAGTGCAGGACCTCGCGCCCGCGGACGCGCGGCGCCTGGGACTCGCGGAAGGCACGGGCGCCAGCGTCGAAGGTGTATATCTGCGCGGGCCGGCGGCGCAGGCGGGGCTGCTTCCGGGCGATGTACTCATCTCGATCGACGGCAAGCCGGTGAAGGCGTCGAGCGACATTCGCGACATCGTGGCGGAGATGGATCCCGGCGCCAAGGTGGACCTTCAGATCAAGCGCAAGGACGAGACCAAGACGCTGAAGCTGACCGTGGGCGCCCAGCCGAAGGATTGGGGCGTGAAGAAGGCGGAATAACAACTCAGTAGTCGTGGGCGCCTTGGTGAACGACCTTGGTCTGACCCGGAGCGTTTTGCGCGGCGAGAAACCAATCGCGCCGTCTAGGTTCGCACGCTTCCGGAAGCCTCTTCCCTCAACCAACCCCTTTGGTGGATTGCGAGAACGAGGCTCCGCTGTCGGTTCTTGCCACTATGTCCGGACCTGCAGGATCACCTATCTGTACAGCGGCATGTACCGGTAATAGACCTCCATGCACAGCGACGCGATAGTCGTCGGCAACAGGCGGCCCCGGCCCTTAAAGGTGCCGATTGCAGGCCATGTGAATTTATCGTTTCCGTCTTTCTGAATGCTGCCGATCAACGTCTGCTTCAACGCATCGTTCCACTTCTTCCATGAATCGCCCCCGCACTGGAAACAGAGCAGATTGTTGAGGTAAACGTACTGCCAGTTGAAGGTCTCATCCATCTTTGGAGCAGGGATGCCACCTGTCTGCGCCAGCGTCCACTCCGCCGAGGCCCTCACTTCATCGACCTTCGAACCCAGGTACATGGCGCAGACGGCACCCACAGCAGTGTCCAGTAGTCCGGCCTTGTCATTGAACATCCCATACGTCCCCGATGTCTTGATCTGGCGCGACGCGACAAACACCCGTGCCTTTTCCAACGCGTCGGCGGGAACATCGATGCCGGCCACCTTCGCACTCTTGAGCGCGAGCACGCACCATCCCAACCCGGCAATGTCATCGCTGGTGATCTGGTCGTTCTTCTCCAGCTTTCGAGCGATTTCGAAGACGTTCTGCCCGGCAAGCCATTTCACCGCGCGTTCGGCCGCCTGCCCAGTCGCAGCGTTGCGCGACATGCCGTTGGCTTCGGCCAATGCCGTCGTCGCCAGAGCGTGTTCGCAGATGATGCGATATCGTGCCAGAGGCTCCGCTGGAAGATCGCCGGAAGCGCCGATGCGGCCGTCCTTGTCCTGCCGCGCACTCAGCCAGCTCACCAGCTTGCGGACGTGTTCAGAATACGTGCCTACTTTTTCGGTGTGTCCAGCGCCGAGGAACGACAGCAGCGTCAGTGCCGCCCCGTTCTGCTGGTCAGCCTCGCTGCCACCATTGGCCTTCATGTCCAGCGCGCCATCAGGACCCACCTGCCGGCTGAGCCAGCCGAGGGCGGTATCGGTGGTGCTTTCGGTAGCCACTGAGCCGCCCGACCACATTCGCTGCTTGGCCACCATCTTGCTTCCTCCGCCGCCGCGCTGGCCAAAGGATCCCTGATCGGAGTTGAATTTGGAGACCTCGTTCCCGTTGCGGCCGGATTCGATATCGCGGCGCGCCTGAGCGAGTTGGCCGGCCTGCTCGATTACGCTGCGTTCACCTGCCGCCGTCTTATCCTTGTTGATGCGTTCTTCGGCCTCCTTGATCACCTCGAGAGCCTTTTGTGCGTCGCCCTTTCGCATATGGTCCATGGCCTTGTCCAGTGCGCGGTAGTTTTCGGCCTCGATCACTTTCACGCGCGCATCCTGGTTGACGCTCTCGGCGACTTCACTTTCAAGAGATGAAATGCCAAAGCTCAGCGGCAGCGACGCCGTACGCGGATTCTTCGCCGCGTCGAACCAGGTGACTTCAACGTCTACGGCGGGCCAGGCGTTGTTATTTGCCGTGTCGGGCGGCGTCAGTTCAAAATAGAGAAGCAACGGCCGCTTCTGCTTGGCGTAAAGATCGCCGATCTTGACCTCGCGGGCCTTCTCGTCGCCGCCCGTGGCGGGATATCCGACCACCTCGAGGAACTTCGCGCCATCCTTCGTTCGCATCGTCGCTTTCACATCTGCGGCAACGACGGTGCGGCCTTCCAACACCTCGGCGCGAAAGAGCTCCGGCAAGTCCTCACGCTTGGTGACGTAGTAGTACTCGCCACCGCCGGCATGAGCGATCTTCTTCAACAGTTGCTCGTTGTAATCGGCGCCTAAGCCAATCGTCGAAACGCGTGTCCCTTTCAGGAATGCTTCTTTGGCCCAGGTTGCCAGGGTCTCAGGGTCGGTGACGCCTTCATTGGCGAGTCCGTCGGTCAGCAGCATCAGGCGGCGCGCAGTGGTCGCCACGCGATCGCCCTTAAAGAGATCGATGCCCTCCTTGAGCCCGCCGCCAAGATTGGTGCCAGAAGCGGGATGCAGATCACGGATCAGTTTCTTTACGCCCGGCGCGTCGACGATGACACTGAGAGGACGCACAAGTTCCACGCGGCTGTCGTATGCCACCACGCCGAGCTGGTCAGTAGAGTCCAGACGATCGACAAGTTCGTCGCCTGCGATGTGGACCATCTCCATCTTCCCAGCGGAACTCATCGAGCCCGAATGGTCAATCACCACGCAGAGTTGCACAGTGGCAGCGGGGACGCCCGCCGGCGCGTCTGGTGCCTGGAGGTTGAGCACCACGCCGACGCGCGTCTTGGAGCCGGCGAGTAGCTTCGAACGCTCTGCCTGCAAGGTCGTCTGCAGGTCGGCGCCCGATAAAGCTGCCGTCAATAGGAACAACGACGCCACCACTAGTACGCGCGTGCGCATAGCTCCTCCTGCATGCCAAGGTTGGTTCGACTGAATTCAACAATATCCAGATGTACGTCTGCTCAAGACTACGATTCGTTGAACAGTTTCTTTCGATAATTTTATGTAACAACTGTGTAACAGTTCGCGCCGCTGCGGAAGCGAGTTCGGCAGGCCTCTTCTCTATGGGCGCGCTAGTTCACGAAAGTCGTTCTTGAACGGCACGTGTGCAACTTTGCGGACCCGTTGGCAAAGCAGTGAACCGATGGCGAAGTACTGCAAGGTTCGCGTTCCAAGTTCGGCACCTCGGACACGGGCAAACATCGTCTAGCCTCGCACAAAGTCTGACAACATTGCAACTTTGACAATCTTAGGTACGCCGTTTGGGGAAGAGTTGCCCATCTTCGAAATGTCGGGGCGTTCTGCGTTCTTGCCGCCGCAGATTGCGTCGCTGGCACATGAACACCTTGGTAAGGGGCAACTCGATGAATGTCCACTGTATCGGTGCTGTAGTCTTTCTGTCGCTAGCGTCACTAACTTTGTCCGCAGCTACGCTTACGGTAACTCCGATCACTTGGGACGTCGTCGGACTCGACAGCAACAATGTGAATGTCGGCCCGAACCTGTATCTTGTCGGCGTACGCGTGACAAACACGGGCGGTGGCACAGCAACAAATGTCGTCGGGAAGTTCGCGTGGGACGATGGGCTGGATCTATTCACTGGCGATCCGTACATCAACCTGCAACCGAATTCGCTCTCCACGATCAACGTCACATCCCTGGACGCAGGCAAGTCTACCGACTTCTACTTCAATGCCTTGATCACCCGAGACGCGAATGCTTACACGAAGTCCCGCAAGTACCACATCACTGTTACGCATGATGGCGGGACTCCCGTCGTATCACCGAGGCCGCGGCAGATCTACGTCGAACGCCTGATTTCACAGAACCGCAACGGCGTGGATAGCATGACCGGTCCGACAACGGTCTATGTCGGAGGTGTCTACCAGTACACCGTCGTCTATCACACCGCGACACAGGGGTACGATCAGTTGATGGCCTTCGCGGGATTCCAGAACAATCCGTTCCAGATTCTATCGGTGAAAACCACGTATGCCGCGCCGGCGGGGGCTACCAACGACATCGTTTATGCCGATGCCGGAGGGTGGGATTCCGACCCGGAGAGCCCCTCCTACAATTCCATTATTGGACCGCCGAAGTACACGGATGGGAAAGCTGGCGGCGGTCCGATCGTTTCCGTCTACACCATTAAGGTGAACAGCCTGGCCCCTGGCAATCAGCCCATCGTCGTCTCTAATACGATCAATGACCATTCTGGCAGCAGCTATCATTACAATTCCGATTTCGGATCTGGCGGTGCGACGCTGACGATCACCGTTCTCGATGGCAATGCCGATCTCGGGATCTCGAAAACACTGATCGCAGGAAGTCAGAGCGCGACCAGCGGCAATGTGACGTTCCGGCTGTCGCTCTCGAACGCAGCAACGAGCAACGTCGCGGCGACGAATATCAAGGTGACGGATACCCTTCCTGCCGGACTGACCTACGTGTCGTCCTCGGCAGGCTCCGGTTCGTACGATTCGGCGACCGGAGTATGGACCGTTCCCACCCTCGCCATTGGTGCGTCCACCACGCTCGACATTACCGCCAGTGTCAGCCGCGCTGCCGGCCAGACGATTACGAACACGGCGACGATCACTGCGCTGGATCAGAACGACCCCAACCCCGCGAACAACACATCCTCGTACAGCCTGGGCGAACTGCTCACGCTGAACCTGGCAAAGGCGCTGACAAGCTTCAGCGGGCAACAGGGCACAAACGCTGTCTTCACTCTGACCCTGACCAATACGACAGCCGGTTCGACCGCGACCGGCGTGAAAGTATCAGACGTGCTCAACGCGACGAACTTCCAGTTCGTCTCCGCGACGGCGTCGGCGGGATCGTACAACTCCTCCACGGGTGTGTGGACGGTCGGCAACGTTGTCAATGGCACGCCTGCCACGCTGGCGCTGACGGTAAGGGTGCTCACGACCGGAACGCTGACGAACTCGGCCAGTATCTCCGCAATGGACCAACCCAATAACGGAACGACATCAGCGAGCGCAAATCTGACTTCGTCGTACCCGTCAGCGAATCTGCTACTGCTCTCAACTTCCGAGACCAGCACATCGGGATCGAACGTCGCCATTGGCGAGATCGCGCGCTTCCGCTGCGAATTCGTGGTTCCAAAGGGGGCGACGACGGGCGATCGTTTTACTTTCACGCTGCCGGCGGGCATGAGTTACCTGGGGAATCCGAAGGTTGCGTTCGTAAGCAACATACCTGGCACCCCCTCGTACACGGTGCGCTTTCGGCAGGCAGCGCCGCTCGACCCGCCGACGCACGGCTGGTCGTCTACGGGTGGCTCCTTAGGCAATGGTCTCTTCGCGGATGGAACCAACAAGGTCAATGGCGATAACGCCGCGAACCCGCAGGCTGGCGACCTGATCCTTGTTATGGGACAAACGAGCGCCTTTCAGAATGGCATCTACAAAGCGCTCGGCAACGGCGCGAATTCCGACTGGGAGCGCACGAATTATGTGCCCGCCAGTGGCGATGTGATCGCCGTTGCAGAGGGAACGCCGGGCGGAACACCGGTAACCTCGGCGGGAACCTTCGTCCTGACGACGAGCAACCCGATTACGTTAAACACCACTAACCTGACTTACGCCGCGGCCGGCGGCCCGATCACCTCAAACGCCGCTGGGATGTCGGGTGCCGGGCTCAATGTCAGCGGCGACGAATCAACGCTCTCCTCGATCACGCCGACATTTACGATGACGACGGGCGTTCCCAGCGCAGGAGCCACCGGAGCAATCACGTTTACGTTCGGTGATCTAACCAACCCCGATCCGGACGCGAACAAGGAGTTCGTGGTGCTCGAGTTCAACGCGATCGTCGCGAACGTGAACACGAATGTGGCCGGCACGACCCTTAATAACTCCTTCCAGGCTATCGTCACGACGCCGGCGAGCACCAATACGTCGAACACGGTTGCATTGACGGTGGTTGAGCCCTCGATCTCCGGAACGAAAGCATCGAGCGTCAGCAGCCTGACCCGCGGCGCGACAGTGACGTATACCCTGACCTACACGATGCCGAGTTCGGCCACTTCGAACGCTCATGACATCGTCATCAGCGACCCGCTGCCGTCGGCCGGGAACGACTCGCTCGCATTGAATCTAGGGTCCATCACGTGGACCAATTCTGCCGGCGTCACGGGGATCACGAACACGAGCGCCGGGAATTCCGTCGGTTTCACCATCAGCTCGATGAGTCCGGGTAATTACATCCAGATCAACTACACGGCAACGGTGAATGCCGCTGCGACAGTGGGGAACTTGATCACGAACACGGCGACGCTGACCTATACCAGCCTTCCCGGAGCCGGCACGGCTTCAGGCAGCAATCCGACCGGACAGCAGGCAGGAACGGCGGGCGCAGCGGACGGGGAGCGCACGGGCGCGACGGCGCCAGCTCTGCCGAATAAATATGGCGTAACAAACAGCGTGTCGCTGCCCGTCGCCGTCACGGCCGATCTGGAAGTGATCGCGCGAGCCAACGGAGTTCGCGAAGCGCTGGCGAACCCTGGCGCTGTCATCACGATTCTCTTGACGGTGAACAACAAGGGACCCGAAGGAGCCAGCAACCTCGTCGTCACGAACCTGCTGCCCACCGGTCTGACATACGTCGCGGGACAGACGCTCGCTCCGTCGGCGGGAACGATCGGCGGTTCTGGCGCCACGACGACCTGGAACATCGCTAATCTGGGGAATGGCGGCAGCGCGACGCTTTCCATCCTCGCGACCCTCGATGCGGGCACGACCAGCACAGTCGTCAACAAGGCGACCGTGACTGCCTCGGAGTTCGATCCGGTCACGAAGAACAACACAGGTTATTGTTCGGTGACGCCGGTTGAAGCCGAGCTCGCCGTGACCAACACGGTCAACATCGCATCGCCGCTGATCGGCGATACCGTCACTTACACCGTCACCCTCGTTAACAACGGTCCGAACAATGCCTCGAACGTGACCGTATCCGCCCCGCTGCCGGCGTGGCTGACGGGCGCTACCGCGACGCCGGTAACAGGTACATACAGTGGTGGAGTCTGGACGCTGGCCGCGGTCCCGTTCGCGACGACGGCGAGCCCGAACATTCAGACGTTAACGATCACGGGCACGCTGAACTCGGCCGCATCGAACACGCACACGGCAACGATCACGTATTCGGATCAGTACGACTCTGTCAGCAGCAACAACACTGCGTCCGTGACGATCCCCCTCACTCCACCGGTCGCCTCCGCGGACACATACACGGCGATCCAGAATACAACGCTCTTCATCGCCGCGCCGGGGGTCTTGGCAAATGACACCCTGAATGGTGCCGTCGTGAATTCATACGGCAAGCTGGGCACGGAGCAGACACTTGTCGGCTCGGGCACAGCTACGAACCAGGGCGGTGTGGTCAGCGTCTTCTCAAACGGCGCGATCAGCTATACGCCGGCCACCGGCTTTACTGGCAGCGATACCTTTGCGTACAGAATCACAAATGGGGCGGGCACCGGCTCGGCCACCGTCACAATCAACGTGGTTGCGGCGCTCTCTCCACCGACCGCCGTAGCAGATAATCATTCGACGAATCAGAATGTGACTCTGAACGTCGCGGCCGCGGGCGTGCTGGGCAACGACACTCTGAACGGTGCAACCATCGTCAGCTTCGGGCCTGCCGGCACGGAACAGACGTCCATCGGCGGATCGACGGCTACACCCAATGGATCGGTCACCCTCAACGCCAATGGGTCTTTCAGCTACACGCCTGAACTCAATTTCGCCGGCACGGATAGTTTCAAGTACATCATCCGTAACGCCGCAGGTTCCTCCACAGCCACCGTCACCCTCACGATTACGGGCACATCCGATCTCGAGGTGACGAAGTCCGCCAATACGACGACGCCACTGGTCGGTGAAGATGTCACCTTCACGGTTACCTTGAAGAACAATGGCCCCGATGCAGCGACGAATATTTCGGTGACCGACGTGCTGCCGGCGGGGCTGACGTATGTCTCCGACGATAGCGGCACATACAATCCAGGCGGTGGCGACAATGTCTGGAATGTTCCGCTCCTTGCGAACGGAGGCACCGTCACCCTCACCGTCGTCGCTACCGCAGCGTCCGCCGGCGCGAAGACCAACACGGCAAGCGTGACGTCGCTCACGCAGACGGATCCGGACAATACGAATGACTCGGATAGTGAGACGGTCACCGCCACTGTCGGGACTCCAACGCTGCGCATCAATGATCGCTCGATCATCGAAGGGAACAGCGGTACCACGACGATGGTGTTCACTGTAACTCTGCTTTCACCGGATGGCAGCACTGTAACGGTGGACTACACAACCAACGACGGCACCGCTACCGCGGGTGCTGACTATGTCGCCCAGAACGGGACATTGACGTTTCCAGCGGGAACAACCACGCAGCAGATCACGATCACCGTGAATGGTGACACGATCTTCGAACCAGATGAGACGTTCACGATCGATCTGTCGAACGCTGCCAACGCCACGATCGGCGATGCTCAAGGCGTCGGGACGATCACGAACGATGATACTGAACCGACCATCAGCATTAACGACCGCACCATCGCCGAAGGCAACGCCGGGACGGTGACGATGACGTTCACCGTCTCACTCTCGAACGCGAGCGCTTCGGCGATCACCGTGGACTACGTCAACGCAGGCGGCACTGCGACGGCGGGCTCCGACTACGCAGCTGTTGCCGCAGGGACGCTCACTTTTGCTGCGGGAACGACCACCCAGACGGTCTCGGTGACAGTGAACGGCGACACCATCGACGAGGCCGATGAGACGCTGTTTATCAATCTTTCGAACCCGACCAACGCCACGATCGCGGACAACCAGGGCGTCGGCACGATCACAGACGATGACGGCACCCCGACCATCAGCATCGACAACCAGACGGTGGCCGAAGGCAACGCCGGCACTGTGACGATGACCTTCACGGTTTCGCTCTCCAACGCGAGCGCTTCCGCGATCACCGTGGACTACGTCAGCGCAGACGGCACGGCCACCGCGGGAGCCGATTACGCCGCTGTTGCGGCCGGGACGCTCACATTTGCCGCAGGCACCACCACCCAGACGGTCTCGGTGACCGTGAACGGCGACACCATCGACGAGGCCGATGAGACGCTGTTTATCAATCTTTCGAACCCGACCAACGCCACGATCGCGGATAACCAGGGCCTCGGCACGATCACAGACGATGACGGCACTCCGTCGATCACGATCGACGACCAGACGGTGGCCGAAGGCAACGCCGGGACGGTGACGATGACCTTTACTGTGTCGCTGTCGAACGCCAGCGCTTCCGCGATCACGGTGGACTACGTGAGTGCCGATGGCACTGCGACCGCCGGGGCTGACTACGCTGCCGTCGCCGCCGGGACGCTCACATTTGCCGCAGGCACCACCAGCCAGACGGTCTCTGTAACTGTGAACGGCGACACGACCGACGAAGCGGACGAAACGCTGTTCATCGACCTCTCGAATCCGACCAACGCCACCATCGCTGATAACCAGGGCCTTGGCACGATCACGGACGATGACGGCACCCCGTCGATCACGATCGACAACCAGACCGTCGCCGAAGGGAACGCAGGGACGGTCACAATGACCTTCACGGTTTCGCTGTCGAACGCGAGCGCCTCCGCGATCACTGTGGACTACGTCAGCGCCGACGGCACTGCGACCGCCGGCTCCGACTATGCCGCTGTGGCGGCTGGCACGCTCACCTTCGCGGCGGGCACCACCACCCAGACGATCTCGGTGACGGTCAACGGCGACACGATCGACGAAGCCGACGAGACCCTGTTCATCAACCTCTCGAACGCCACCAACGCCACGATCGCAGACAACCAGGGCCTTGGCACGATCACGGACGATGACGGCACCCCGTCGATCACGATCGACAACCAGACGGTGGCCGAAGGCAACGCCGGCACGGTGACGATGACCTTTACTGTCTCGCTGTCGAACGCGAGCGCTTCGGCCATCACGGTCGACTACGTCAGCGCCGACGGCACCGCCACCGCGGGCGCCGACTACGCCGCTGTGGCAGCCGGGACGCTCACATTCGCCGCAGGCACCACCAGCCAGACGGTCTCGGTGACCGTCAACGGCGACACGATCGACGAGGCCGACGAGACCCTCTTCATCAACCTCTCCAACCCGACCAACGCCACGATCGCGGACAATCAGGGCCTCGGAACCATCACGGACGATGACGGCACCCCGTCGATCACGATCGACAACCAGACGGTGGCCGAAGGCAATGCCGGGACGGTCACGATGACGTTCACGGTATCGCTGTCGAACGCCAGTGCTTCCGCGATCACGGTGGACTACGTCAGCGCCGATGGCACCGCCACCGCAGGCGCCGATTACGCCGCCGTGACGGCCGGGACGCTCACATTTGCCGCAGGCACGACCAGCCAGACGATCTCGGTGACGGTCAACGGCGACACGATCGACGAAGCCGACGAGACGCTGTTCATCAACCTCTCCAACCCAATTAACGCCACGATCGCGGATAACCAGGGCGTCGGCACGATCACAGACGATGACGGCACTCCGACCATCACGATCGATAACCAGATGGTAGCCGAAGGCAACGCCGGCACCGTGACGATGACCTTTACTGTGTCCCTCTCGAACGCGAGCGCTTCCGCGATCACGGTGGACTACGTCAGCGCCGATGGCACCGCCACCGCAGGCGCCGACTACGCCGCCGTCGCGGCCGGGACACTGACATTCGCGGCCGGCACGACCAGCCAGACGGTCTCGGTGACGGTCAACGGCGACACGATCGATGAAGCCGACGAGACCCTCTTCATCGACCTGACGAATCCGATCAACGCCACGATCGCGGACAACCAGGGCGTTGGCACGATCACAGACGATGACGGCACTCCGACCATCACGATCGATAACCAGACGGTTGCCGAAGGCAACGCCGGCACCGTGACGATGACCTTTACTGTGTCCCTCTCGAACGCGAGCGCTTCCGCCATAACGGTCGACTACGTCAGCGCGGATGGCACT
>Ga0196964_10001605_pt1 | contig 11374 bp, 10 predicted proteins | sample S1_10metaG_FD_148615 | JGI IMG/M metagenome (GOLD analysis project Ga0196964, IMG submission 148615) | Soil microbial communities from Anza Borrego desert, Southern California, United States - S1_10 | ecosystem: Environmental > Terrestrial > Soil > Desert | place: USA: California | collected... | reverse complement strand
CGGCGCGCAAGCCGACGCGCGGCCTGCGCGTCTCGTTCGGCACCGTGCGCCCGGCCCGCGAGCGGGCCCGCATCCCGCTGCGCCTGCGCGGGGGGAGCCTGCGGTCGGTGCGCCTGCGGATCCTGGGGCGCCGTGGGAGCCGCGTGCTCGGCGAGGCGCGGGCCGCGCGCGTGACGGGCAGCCGCGTGCTCGTCGTGCGCCTGCGCCGCGCGGCGCGACTGGTCGCCGGCCGCACCTACCGGCTGGTGCTGACCGCGCGCCGGGACAAGGGCTCCACGGTGCGCGTGACGCGCGCCGTGCGCGTGCGGCGCTGACCACCGGCGGGGCCGGCCGTACCCTGAGCCCGTGGCCGACCGGCCGTTCTCCGTCTACGTCCACGTGCCGTTCTGCGCGACGCGCTGCGGCTACTGCGACTTCGTGACCTACACCGCCGACGAGCTGCCGGCCGGCGGCGCCCGCGAGGCGTGGGCCGACGTGCTGCTCGGCGAGCTCGACGTCGCCCGGGCCCAGCTCGGCGCGCGCCCGGTCTCCACGGTGTTCTTCGGCGGCGGCACCCCGACGCTGCTGCCCCCTGGCGACCTCGCGCGCGTGCTACGCGGCATCGACGAACGCTTCGGCCTCCTGCCCGGCGCGGAGGTCACCACGGAGGCCAACCCCGAGAGCGTCGACCCGGGCTCGCTCGCCGCGCTGCGCGAGGCGGGCTTCACCCGGATCTCGCTGGGCATGCAGCACGTCGCGCCCCACGTCCTGGAGGTCCTCGAGCGCGTCCACGCCCCCGGCCGCGCCGTCGCGGCAGCCCGCGAGGCGCACGCCGCTGGCTTCGAGCACGTGTCCCTGGATCTCATCTACGGCACGCCCGGCGAGACCGCCGCGGACTGGGACGCCGCGCTGGACGCGGTGCTCGACGCGGGCGTCGACCACGTGAGCGCGTACGGCCTCATCGTCGAGCCGGGGACCCGGCTGGCGGCGCGCGTGCGCCGTGGGGAGCTGCGCGAGCCCGACGACGACGAGCTCGCCGACCGCTACGAACGGGCCGACGAGCGCCTGACTGCCGCGGGGCTGCGCTGGTACGAGATCGCCAACTGGGCCGCGTCCGGGAGCGCGCGCTGCGCGCACAACCTCGCGTACTGGCGCGGGGCGGACTGGTGGGGCGCGGGACCGGGCGCGCACTCGCACGTCGACGGCGTGCGCTGGTGGAACGTGCGCCATCCCACGGCCTGGGCGCGGCGGGTCGCGGCCGGCGCCGTGCCCGAGGCCGGCCGGGAGGTCCTGACCAAGGCGCAGCGGCACACCGAGCGCATCCTGCTCGAGGTGCGCCTCGCCGAGGGGCTCGACGCTGCGGTGCTCGGCGCCGCGGGCCGCGCCGCGCTGCCCGGCCTGGTCGCCGGCGGCCTGGTCGAGGACCGCACCGACCGCGTCGTGCTCACGCGCCGGGGCCGCCTGCTGGCCGACACCGTGGTGCTTGCCCTCGACGCTCAGCCCCAGGCGACGGGCAGCGCGTCGATCCCGTAGATCCCCTGGACGGTGCCCATCGCGGGTTCGGCGTCGAGCCGCAGGCGCGGCATGCGCGGCTCCAGGAACGCCAGCGCCTCCTCGAGCTCGGCCCGCGCGAGGTTGACGCCCAGGCAGAAGTGCGGCCCCGCCCCGAAGGTGAGGATCCGGCTGCCCGGCTGCCGGTTGGCCGCCCACGAGCAGACCAGCACGATCGTCCCTGCCGGGAACGTCACGTCGTCGTGCTCGAGGTCCTCGAGGCAGACCCGCGCCGTGAACGGCGTGATCGGATGCAGGCGCAGCACGTCGTCGAGCGCCGGCCACGCGCCGTCGCGGGCCGCCAGCAGCAGCGCGTGCGCCAGCTGCGCCTGGGTCGTGTCGACCCCGCCGACCAGGACGTTGAGGACGAGGTTGCGGCGGCGCAGGTCGTCGAGGTCGGGCGCGGCGAGCAGCGTCGTGACGAGGTCGTCGCCGGGCTGCTCGCGCTTGCGCGCCAGCAGTGCGTCGCAGTAGGCGCGGAACTCGGCCACCGCCTCCTCGATCTGGGGTCGCTGGGTCAGCAGCGCGGGCGGGTCGAACTGCTTCTGGATCCAGTGCGAGAAGTGCGCCAGGCGCGCGTGGTCCTCCACCGGCGCGCCCATCACCGTCGCCACGGCCATGGCGGGGTACGGCGCGCACAGTGCCGGGATCGCGTCGCAGCGCCCGGTCTCGGTCAGCGGCTCCCACAGGCGCTCGAGCAGCGCGCGCAGCATCGGCCGGCGGGCGTCGGCCGCCTTCGGCGTGAAGTGCGGGTTGACGAGCTGGCGCAGCCGCCGGTGCTCCTCGCCGTGCAGGTGCAGGATGTTGCGGTCGACCTGCTCGCGCAGCGGGCCCTCGGCGATGCCGAACAGCTCGGCGATCTCGCGGCCCGGGAAGCGCGCGGCACGCGAGCGCAGCACGCGCTCGCCGAGGTCGTGGTCGAGCACGATCGTCGCCAGCGGGCTGCGCGCGAGCCGGTGGCCGGCCGCGAGCAGCCCGTCGATCGCCGCCGAGAACCGCTCCCCGGTCAGCTGCGGGTCGGCGAAGTCCAGTTCCGGCAGGTCGAGGTCCGCGACGGATGGCACGGCGGGCGCGAGCGTACCCGGCCGGCGGGCGCCCAGTGGCGCGTCAGGCCAGCACGCGCAGCAGGACGTCGGGGTCGAGCAGCAGCAGGGTCTCCGCCGCGGTGGCGACGCGCCCGGCGACGATCGGCTCGTCCTGGCCGGGGGGCGGCGGCGATACGGCGTCCGCCGCCACCGGCTCGACCCCGTCGACCCGGCCGACCAGCAGGCCGAACCGCCGCCCCGCCGTCTCGACCACGACAACGTGCCGGCCGGTCGATCCCAGGCGGTCCAGGACGGGCAGCGCGTGGCGCTCGGGTCGCAGGAGCCCCAGGACGCCGGGCCGCGGGCTGGGCAGCGCCACGAGGCCGTGCGGCTCCAGCACGGCGCGAGCCGCGAGCACGTCGAGCGCGAAGCGCCCCAGCTCGGCGTCGAGCACCAGGACCGCCTTCACGCCCGCTCCCCGAGCCGCTCGCGCAGCAACCGCTCGAGCTCCTCGGCGCGGAAGCCGTCCAGCGCCTCCTCGACGTGCTGGCGCGGGACGCGCCCCAGCGCGGCGAGCGCCGCGCGGAACGCGCGCGCCGCCCCCGCGTCGCCGGCCGCCTCGAGCGCGAGCCCGAGCTGGAGGTGCGCCAGCGGCGAGTCGGGCGCCACGTAGACGGCGCGCCGGAACGTGGCCACGGCGTCCTGCGCCCGCCCGCCGGCCAGCGCGCGCTCGCCGGCGGCCAGCAGCGCCTGCGCGTCGTCGGCCGGCGCGCCGGCCGGCCCGTCGGCCGCCTGCCGCACGCCGTCGACGGTCAGCGCGCTGCCGGACGGCCGGGGCGCCGGTCGCGCCGGCGCGCGCGCCATCGGCGGCGGCGCGCCACGCTGCTCGTCGGCGCGTCGGTAGGCGAACCGCTCGCCGAGACGCACCAGCTCGAAGCGCTCGGAGAGGTGCCATAGCGACTCCGCGGCGCCAACCACCAGCAGCGCGCCGGGCGCCAGCGCGTCGTGCAGCCGGTCCAGGAACGCCGTCACCGCGTGGCGGTCGACGTAGATGAGCACGTTGCGGCAGAGCACGAGCCGCACGCCGGACGCCGCCGGCGGCAGCGCAGCGGACGCGACGTTGTGCGCCTCGAAGCGCACCCGTGCCCGCAGCGCGTCGCGGATCCGCAGGCGGCCGTCGCCGGCCGGCTCGAAGTGGCGGGCCAGCCGCTCGGGCGAGAGCCCGCGCAGGCGCCGCTCGCCGTAGATCCCGTCGCGGGCCTGCGCCAGCGCGCGGGCCGACACGTCGGTGCCCAGCACCAGGAAGTCGCGCCGGCCGGCCTCCTCCAGCAGCATCGCCGCGCTGTAGGCCTCCTGGCCGTCGGCGCAGCCCGCGCTCCACACCCGCACGGGATCCTCCAGCGCGGGCAGGACCTCCGTCGCCAGTGCCTCGAACACCACCGGGTCGCGGAACCAGCTCGTCTCCTGCAGCGTCACCCCGTCGACGATCGCCTGCAGCAGCGGCGGGTCGCCGGGCAGCACGGCCACGAGGTCGGCGGGCTCCACGTCGCGCGCCGCCGCCTCCTCGTCGAGGACCTCACGCAGCCGCTCGAGCCCGGGCGCGTCGAGCGCCAGCGCGCAGCGGCGCCGCAGGAGCTGCGCGGCGCGCGCCAGAGCCGCGCCGTCCGTCATGTCCCGACGGCGACGGCCCGGATCGCCTGGCCGAGCCGGTCGAGTGCCACCACCTGCTCGGCCGCGCCCAGCTCGCGCGCCGCGCGCGGCATGCCGTCGACCGTCGCCGACGCGCCGTCCTGGGCGAACGTCCGGCCGCCCGCGTTGCGCAGCGCCAGCAGGCCGCGCGCGCCGTCGTCGCCCATGCCGGTCAGCACCGCACCGACGCCGCTGGCCCCGGCGTGCCGGGCCATCGACAGCAGCAGCTCATCGGCCGACGGGCGCGAGAGGACGTCGGGCTCGGGGTCCAGCGCCAGGACGCGGCCCGGCGCCAGGCGCAGGTGGGTGTCGGCGGGCGCGAGGTACGCGATGCCCGGCCGCGCCCGCTCGCCGTGCCCGGCCACCTCGACCGGGACGCCCGTGGTCTCCTGCAGCCACGCCGCGAACGAGGCGACGAACTCGCGGTGGATGTGCTGCACGATCAGCAGGGGCACCTCTGCGCCCCGCAGCTCGCCGACGACGGTGCGCAGCGCGCCGGGGCCCCCAGTGGACGCCGCGAGCCCGACGACGGCCGGCGCCACCGTCCGGCGCGCCCCGCGCGGCACCGGCGGGCCGGCGTCGACGGGCCGCCGCCGGCGGCGCATCATGGGGACGCCGCTGAGGACCCGCACGCGCCGGCGCAGCAGCTCGGCCGCCGCGCCGTCGTAGGCGCCGGGCTTGGGCAGCACGTCGATGGCGCCCGCGTCGAGCGCGTCCAGGGCGACCGTCCCGCCGCGGGTCGGCGCGTGCACCGACAGGACGAGGATGGGCGTCGGCTGGTCGTCCATGATCGAGCGGATCGCCTGCAGCCCGCCCAGCTCCGGCCCGCGCCCGCCGGGCAGCTCCAGGTCCATCGTCACGAGCGCGGGCCGCCGCTCGCGCGCCAGCTCGACCGCGCTGGGCACGTCGGCGGCCTCGCCGACGACCTCGATGGCCGGGTCGGCCGCCAGCAGGGACACCAGGTGCGCGCGCTGGACCACGGAGTCCTCGACCACGAGGACGCGGACCTTGGTCTCCGGCGTCACAAAGGATCCTCCTCGCCCAGTACCCGAGCCACGGCGCGCAGCAGAGCGCGCTCGTCGAAGGCCTGCTTGACGAGGTATCCGTCGGCCCCGGCCTCGAGCCCCCGGCGGCGGTCGGCCTCCTCGGCGCGCGAGGTGACGATCAGCACCGGCAGCGACGCGAGCTCGGGGCGCGCGCGGATCGCCTCCACCAGCGCGAAGCCGTCCAGGCGCGGCATCTCGACGTCGGTCAGGACGAGGTCGGGGCGCCACCGGTCGAGGGCGGCGAGCGCCGCGGCTCCGTCCTCGGCCAGCTCGACGGCGTAGCCGGCGCGCTCCAGGATGGACCGCTGCAGCTCCCGCACGGTGAGGGCGTCGTCGACGATCAGCACGCTCGCGCGCGGGCCCGCGTCGCCGTCGTCGGTGACGGTCGCCTGCCCACGCCGCGCGGCGGCGCGCGAGGTCAGCGTGACGCAGTCGAGCACCAGCAGCACCGAGCCGTCGGCGTCGATGGCGGCCCCCGCCACCAGTTCGCGCCCTCCCACGACCCGGCCGAGCTCTTGCAGCGTCACCTCGCGCTGGCCGAGCAGCGCGTCGACGCACACCCCCACCCGGTGGCCGCCGCCGGCCAGCACGACGGCGTGGCCGCCGGTGCCCGCGCCGGCCGCGCCGACGACCTCGGCCAGGGCGACGACCGGCACCAGGTCGTCACCCGACCAGACGGCCTGGCCACCTTCGAGCGCCACCAGGTCCCCGGGGCCGGCATCGTGCAGGGCGGCGACCGCGTGCGCCGGGATGGCGTAGCGCTCGCCGCCGACGGCGACGAGCAGGCAGCGGACCACCTCGAGCGTCACCGGGACGGCCAGGGTGAACGTCGCGCCCCGTCCGGGCTCACCGTGCGCCGTGACGGTGCCGCGCACGCGACCCATGGCGGTGCGCACGACGTCCAGACCGACGCCGCGACCCGAGACGTCGGTGACCGCGGCTGCCGTGGAGACCCCCGGGGCGAAGAGGTGGTCGACCACATCGGCGTCGGCGAGCTCCTCACTGCCGGGCAGGCTGTCGCGCAGGCGGACGGGGTCGAGACCCCGGCCGTCGTCGCTGACCTCCACCACGAGATCCGCCCCGCGGCGGTGCGCGGTGACGCGCACCGTGCCGGCCGGCGGCTTGCCGGCAGCGGCGCGCTCGCCCGGCGGCTCGATGCCGTGGTCGACGGCGTTGCGCACCAGGTGCAGCAGCGGCTCGCGCAGCGCGTCGAGGACCGCGCGGTCGAGCTCGACCCGCCCGCCCTGGAGGGCGTAGTCGACGTCCTTGCCGGTGGTCCGCGCGACGTCGCGCGCCGCGCGGCGCAGGGGCTCGGCGATCCGCTCGAGCGTGACCATGCGCGCCTCGAGGGTCTCGCGCTGCAGCGCCGCCAGCGCGCGCTCGACCTCCGCCAGGGCCGCGTCGACGTCCGGATCGGCGGTGGCCGCGGGGCCGAGCGCGGCAGCGAGGCGCAGCCGGGCGGTGCGCCCCTCGCCGGCGACGCGGACCAGGCGGTCGAGGCGGTCGAGCGGGACCGGGATGGCGGCTCCGCGCGGTGGCTCCGGGTGAGCCTGTGCCGCCGCGGGGGGCGTCGCCACCGGCGCCTCGCCCGCAGCGACGGCGCGCAGCCGGTGGGCGGCCTCGACGTGCGCCGGGCCGGCGTCCTGGCCGGCCAGCAGGCGCGGGATCGTCTGGCGCAGCGCATCGACGGTCCCCAGCAGCGCGTCGACCACCGGGGCCGCCGGCTGCAGCCGGCCGGCACGGACACCGTCCAGCACGTCCTCGAGCACATGGGCGGTGGCGGCGACGTCGTCGAAACCGACGAGCGCCGCCGAGCCCTTGAGCGTGTGCGCGGCACGGAAGAGCGACGCCACGAGGTCGGCGTCGCCGGCCGCCTCGAGCTCGAGGGCACCGGCCGACAGCCGCTCGAGCAGCCCGGACGCCTCCTGCGCGAACAGCCCACGGAGGTCGGGCTCGCTCACGTCGCCGCCTCGGCGAGCGCGTCGACGTCGAGCAGGACCACCACCTCGTCCTCCACGCGATGCCGGCCCGCGCCGGCGAGCAGCTCCGACGCGCCGATCGCCGCGCCCAGCAGCCCGGTGCGCGGCACCGCGCTCGCAGCGAGCCCCACGGGTCCCGCCGCCGTCTCGACGACCGCGGCGAACGGCGCCCCGCCGACCGGGTGGATGCCCAGCGCCGCCCCCGTGTCGAGCACCGCCACGACCTCACCGCGGACGTTGACGACGCCGAGCACCGCGCGCGGTGCGTCCGGCACGCGCGTCAGCAGCGGGGCGTCGACGACCACCCGCACCTGCTCGAGCGCCACGGCGTAGCGGTCGGCGCCCACCTCGAGCACGAGGGCCCGCGGCCCGCGCTCCTGCTCGGCAGCGCGCGATCCGAGCGGCTCGAAGGGCTCGAGCAGCGGCATGGCGTCAGCGGGCGCCCGGCCAGGAGCTCGGCGAGCGGCTCGCCACGCCGTTGCCCGAGACGCTGCCGGCGGCCTGCCCCCCGGCGCCCGCGTCGGCCTCGGGCGGGCGCGGTCCCGCTCGCGGGGCGCCCCCCGGACCGGCCGCGGCGGCCGCCGCGGTCCGGAACGCCGCGGCGCTGCGCTCGAGCTCGGCCGCCAGCCGGGCGATCTGGGTGGACGCCCCGGCGATCTGCTGGCTGGCCGACGCGGCCTGCCGGCTGGCGGAGGTGACGGACCCCATGGCCTCCAGCACCTGGTCGGACGCAAGGCGCTGCTCGTCGGTCGTGAAGCGCACCTGGCTGACCGCGTCGACGACCTCCTCCATGAGCGCACGGCCGTGGCGCATGCGCTTGGACCCGCTCTCCATCGCCATGACCGTGGCGTTGGTCTCCTCCTGCGTGGAGCCGACGAGGTCGGCGATCTTCTGCGCCTCGGCTTTGGAGCGCTCCGCCAGCCGCCGGACCTCGTCGGCCACCACGGAGAACCCGGCCCCGGCCTCGCCGGCGCGCGCCGCTTCGATCGCGGCGTTCAGCGCGAGGAGGTTCGTGCGGTCGGCGATCTCGTTGATGAGCTCGAGGATCGCCGCCATCTCCGCGGTGTGACGGGCCAGCTCGAGCGTGCGCTGCGACGAGCGCGCGATGTCGCGGTCGGCCTCCTCGAGCGCGTCACGGGTGGTGGCGGCACGCTGCTCGACCCCCGAGACGCTCTCCGCGATCGACTGGGTCGTCGTGGCGAACTCCTGCATGGTCGACGACGTCTCCGCCGCCGACGAGCTCTGCTCGGCCGTGGTCGAGGCGAGCTCCTGCGAGCTCGACGAGAGCTGGGCGGCTGACGCCGACAGGTCGCTGCTGGCGGCGCGCAGCTGGGCGACCAGCTGCCCGAGGCTCGCGACCATCGCGTTGAAGGACTCGGCCAGCCCGCGCATCTCCGTCGCCCCCTGCGGCTCGACACGCACCGTCAGGTCGCCCTGCGCGACGCGCTCGGCCTGGCCGGCCAGGCGTCGCAGCGGGCCGGTCGTCCGCCGCGCGAACAGCATCGCGGCGCCGACGACGAGCACGATGCCGACGAGCCAGATCGAGCGCGAGAGCGTGCGCAGGTCGTCGGACGGCGCGAACGCCTCGTCGGTGTCCTGGCGCACCTCGACGGCCCACCCCGGGGTGGGGACCGGCGCGTAGCCGCCCAGCACCTCCTCGCCCTCCGCGCCCTCGTACTCCCCCGCGCCGGTGCGCCCGCGCAGCGCCAGGCCGGGGCCTCCGCCCGTGACCCGGTCGCGGAGGGTCTCGCGGTCGGCGATCTCCCGGGCCGAGCGGATGCGGCCCAGGCCGGTGCGCCACACCAGCCGGCCGGTGCGGTCGCGCAGGACGGCCTCGCCGGTCTCGCCCAGCTGGAACGACGTCGTGAAGCCGGCGGCGATCGACTCCTGGAGGTCGCCGACGACCACGTGCGTCACCCGGCCGTCGGCGGTGCGCACCGGCTGCAGCAACAGCGTCCGGATGGTGCCGTCCTGCTCGCGCGGCTGCACGAGCTCCTCGCGGCCGCGGGTCGCGGCCAGAAATGCGTCCGACGCCGGGTCGGCCAGCGGCGCCCTGGTCCCGCTGGACGCCACCACGCGCCCGCGCGCGTCGACGAGCTGCAGCGCCTCGAGCGTGCCGCGGAAGTCGCGGACCAGCGTGCGGGCGTGGGCGGGGTCGTCGCGGACCACGTCGGCGAGGATCCGCACGGTGTCGCGCCGCTGGGCGATGCGGCCCTCCACGCGGCTGGCCAGCTGGACTGCCGCGTTGCGCAGCCCGGCGCGCGAGGCGGTGTCGAGGTCCTCCTGCCCCTCGTCGACGAGCAGCAGGCCCTGCAGGGTCAGCAACGGCAGGACCAGGAGCAGCACCCCGAGCACCAGCCGGGCGCTGAAGCGCTGCGTCAGGCGGCGAGCGGCTGAGCCGTCCGGCATCGCGCGAGCCTAGCCGTCCTGCCGGGGGTCGCCGAGCAGGACGCGCAACACCGCGGCCTCGCGCTCGGCCGGCTCGAGCGGCGCGTCGCAGGACGCCGGGACGATCGCGAAGCGCGCCGGGGGCAGGACGTGCCCCGCGCAGCGCACCGGCGCGTCGATCGCGCACACGATCGCGCACTCCCCCGGGGGCGCGGCGGGGCGCGGCCCGGTCAGGGCGAGGCGGTCGACCTCGAACGGCGCGGCGTGCACGAGCGCCTCGCCGTCGGGCGCGACCAGCGACGGCTCCACGTCGTCGAAGTCGATCGACCGCAGCGCCTCGTCGACGTGCAGCCGGCGCGGCTCGCCGTCGAGGCCGGGGCGGCCGAAGTCGTAGACGCGGTAGGTGGTGTCGGAGCTCTGCTGCACCTCGGCGATCACATTCCCAGCGCCGATGGCATGCACACGGCCGGAGGGCAGGAACATCGCGTCGCCCGGGCGCACGTCGAGCTGGTGCAGGAGCGCAGCGACGTCCCCACCCTCGCGCAGCGTGGCCTCGAAGCGCTCGCGCGTGACGCCGCGGCGCAGCCCGGCCAGGAGGTGTGCGTGGCCGCTGGTCTCGAGCACCAGCCACATCTCGGTCTTCGGCTCGCCGCCGAGCTCGGCCGCCACCGCGGGCGGCGGATGGACCTGCACCGACAGCGTCTGGACGCAGTCCAGGAGCTTGACCAGCAGGGGGAAGCGGTCGCCGGCGCCGGCGCTGCGCGCGCCGAACAGCGCCGTGCGGTCGGGGCTGCGCCACAGCCGCCCGAGCGGCGTGCCGGCCAGCGGGCCGCTGTCGACGATGCTCTCGGCGTCCGGTCGGTCGACGATCTCCCAGCTCTCGCCGATCACCGCATCGGGCGGCAGCGGCTTGCCGTAGAGCTCGGCCAGGCGGCAGCCGCCCCACACCCGCTCCTGGAAGAGCGGCTCGAAGGTCAGGGGCGCCTCCACCGGCCCGATCGTATCCGGCCGCCCCGCTGCTACCCGTCCAGGGCGCCCGGCGCGACACGGGCTGCGCGGATGTCGACGCGGTCGCCGCGGAACGGCACGCCCTCGGCGCGCAGCCGCGCGGCCTGGCGGTCGCCCTTGGGCAGCGACCCGTCGGCGCGCACGACGCGCCACCACGGCACGACGTCCCCCGGGCCCGCGTCGTGCAGGACGCGCCCGGCGTGGCGCGGCGCGCCCGGCACGAGATCGCCGTAGGTCGTGACGCAGCCCTCCGGCACGCGCCGCACCCGCTCCAGCACCTCGTCCGACGCAGTCGACAGGCCGCACAGTGTCGCGCGGCCGTACGATCGCCGCGTGGAGCCGGAGCTGCCGGACGGCCTGCTGGCCGGACACTGGACGAACGCGTCGGGGACGAGCGGCTGCACGGTCCTGCTGGCGCCGGAGGGGGCGATCGGCGGCGTGGAGGTGCGTGGCGGCGGCCCCGGGACGCGCGAGACCGACGTGCTCGCGCCCTCCAGCGGCGCGCGCCACGTCCATGGCGTCGTCTTCACCGGAGGCAGCGCGTTCGGGTTGGCCAGCGCCGACGGCGTCGTCGGCTGGCTGACCGAGCGCGGCCACGGCCACCTGACGCGGGCGGGCATCCGCGTCCCGCTGGTGCCCGCTGCGGTCGTGTTCGACCGCGGGGCGCTGGATCCCGACGCGCGCCCCGGAGCGGCCGCAGGCCGCGCGG
>Ga0196964_10001604_pt1 | contig 11382 bp, 6 predicted proteins | sample S1_10metaG_FD_148615 | JGI IMG/M metagenome (GOLD analysis project Ga0196964, IMG submission 148615) | Soil microbial communities from Anza Borrego desert, Southern California, United States - S1_10 | ecosystem: Environmental > Terrestrial > Soil > Desert | place: USA: California | collected... | reverse complement strand
AGCCCGCGCAAGCTGCTGGACCCGTCCTCCGACGCGGTCGAACCGCCGTGGCCGGACCTTTGGATCGGCGCCGGGCGCGCCGCGGTCCCGTTCGCGCTGCGCCTGCGCCGCTGGAGCAAGGGCGAGACCTTCGTCGTCCAGGTGCAGGACCCCCGCTGGCCGCCGCAGATGTTCGACCTGGTCGTGCCGCCGCGCCACGACCGCGTCCACGGCGAAAACCTGGTCGAGATCACCGGCTCGCCCCACCGGGTGACGGCGGAGAAGCTGGCGGCCGAGTACGAACGCTTCCGCGAGCGCATAGATTCCTTGCCGTCGCCGCGGGTGGCGGTGCTGGTCGGCGGCAAGTCCAGGGCCTTCGACATGAGCCCCGAACGCGCGGCCAAGACCGCCGCCGAGATCGGCCTGGCGGTGGAGACCGAGGGCGGCTCGCTGCTGATGACCTTCTCGCGCCGCACGCCCGACCGAGCCCGCGCGATCCTGAAGTCGCGGCTGGAGGACCTGCCCGGCATCGTCTGGGACGGGACCGGCGACAACCCCTACTTCGCCTTCCTGGCCGCCGCCGACTACGTGCTGGTGACCGAGGACTCCACCAACATGGCCGCCGAGGCCGCCTCGACCGGCAAGCCGGTGTTCATCGTCAAGATGGACGGCGAGAGCCTGAAGTTCAGGCGCTTCCACGAGGAGCTGGAACGCCTCGACGCCGCCCGCCCCTTCGGCGGCCAGCTGTACCGCTGGGAGTACCAGCCGCTGCGCGAGACCGAGCGGGCGGCGGCGGAAATCCTGCGGCGCTGGCGCGACCGCGCGGCGGCTCGCGCCTGACCGGAATCGCGCCTAGATAGACGTCATGTCATCGCCCCGCTCCGTTCGTGTCGCCGTCGTCGGCTCCGGCCCCGCCGGCTGGACCGCCGCCATCTACGCCGCCCGCGCCCTGCTCGATCCCGTGGTGATCTGCGGCATCCAGCCCGGCGGCCAGCTGACCATCACCACCGACGTGGAGAACTATCCGGGCTTCGCCGAGGTGATCCAGGGCCCCTGGCTGATGGACCAGATGCAGGCCCAGGCCCAGCACATGGGGACCGAGGTGGTCCACGACGTGGTGGTCCAGGCCGACCTGTCCCGCCGCCCGTTCCGGCTGGTCTGCGACAGCGGCCAGGTGTTCCTGGCCGAGACCCTGATCATCTCCACCGGCGCCCAGGCCAAGTGGCTGGGGCTGCCGTCCGAGCAGAAGTTCCAGGGCTTCGGCGTCTCGGCCTGCGCCACCTGCGACGGCTTCTTCTACCGCGGCAAATCGGTGGCGGTGATCGGCGGCGGCAACACCGCGGTCGAGGAGGCGCTGTTCCTGACCAAGTTCGCCTCCAAGGTCACCCTGGTCCACCGCCGCGACGAACTGCGCGCCGAGCGCATCCTGCAGGAACGCCTGTTCGCCGATCCGAAGATCGAGGTGATCTGGGACACGGCGCTGGAGGAGGTCGTGGGGACCGAGAACCCGCTGGGCGTCACCGGCGCGCGCCTGCGTAACCTGAAGACCGGCGCGGTGTCGGAGCTGGCGGTGGACGGCGTGTTCGTCGCCATCGGCCACGCGCCGTCGTCGGAACTGTTCCGGGGGCAGCTCGAGATCAACGAGGGCGGCTACATCAAGGTGAAGCCGGGCACCGCCTCGACCGCGGTCGAGGGCGTGTTCGCCGCCGGCGACGTCACCGACGACGTCTACCGCCAGGCGGTCACGGCGGCGGGGATGGGCTGCATGGCCGCTCTCGAGGCGGTGCGCCTGCTGGCCGAGGAGGACCACGCCCGGGCGAACAACCCGATCAGCCACAAGGAAGCCGAGAAGATCGGCGCCTGGGACTGAAAAGGCGAACGGCGCGCCCCTCGCGGAGCGCGCCGTCGTCCGTTCAGCCGTGGGGCCGGATCAGAACTTGCGGACGTAGGACAGGGCGATGGCGTCGGAGCCGCCGCCCATGTCGTATTCGTAGTGGGTCACTTCGTAGCGCACGCCGTTGTTGCCGGCCCAGAAGTACTGGCCGCCGAGGCCGAGCAGCACCGCGTCGTCTGCTTCGTTGGCGGTGACGCCGCCGGTCGAGGCTTCGAACTCCGCGTTGGCGAAGCCCAGGCGAGCGAACAGATCGGTGTTCTCGCTGATCGGCATGTAGACGACCGCGGCCAGACCGAGGCTGCGCTTGATCTTGACGTCGACGCCCAGATAATCGTCCTCGGTGATGCCGAAGCCGGCTTCGGCTTCAACCCCGAAGTTGTCGTTGATGCGGGCTCCGAGCCGGCCCTCGACCATGCCGAACGACAGCTCGCCCGAGTCGGTCCGGCTGGCGCCGACCGACCCGTACCAGGTTTGAGCTTGAGCGCCGGCCGCCGAAACGGCCAGAGCGGCGGCCGCGACGGCGGCCGAAATCAGGTACTTCATTACTTAAGCATATCCCCCCAGGCCGGTCCGCCCGATGCGGAGTCGCGGCGTGGCGAAGGGGCTCGTAGCTTCGCCGAACAGGCCTGTCCCAACCTACCGGCGTTATATATTCCTTGGCGTCTTCTAAGTTGCAGTTGAGCAACGCTGACCTGCGACTCCGGACCGGAAAATGGAAACGGCGCGCCCGTGAAGGCGCGCCGCAACCACTCGGTCATGAGGCGTCTTTAGAACCGGCGGACGTAGGAGATCGACCACACGTCGGTTTCGCCGACCTCGTCGAAGTCGTGACGGGTCCAGTCGCCGCGCACGCCGTTCGCGCCGTCCAGGAACCACTGGGCCCCGACGCCGTAGCTCATGCTCTGATCGCTGGCCGACTCGGACAGCCCGCCGCCCTCGATCTCGATCTCGGCGGTGCCGACCCCGACGCGGCCGAAGATGTCGAAGCTTTCGCCCAGGGGCACGTAGCCGACCACGTAGGCGGCGAGCTGGTGTTTCAGCTTGGCGCTGACGCCGCCGCCCAGATCCTCGTCGCCCGCCCCGATGGAGCCTTCAACTTCGGCGCCGAGAACCCGGCCGAAGCGTCCGCCGAACCGGCCGGTGACCGCGCCCAGATCGAAGTCCTCCGCGTCTTCCGCGGAGAAGTTCGAGTAGCCGATGGAACCGTACAAGGAGGACGTTCCGTCCTGCGCCAGGGCGGGGGTGGTGGCGAGCGCGACGAGCGCGGCCGTTGCGAGTGCGATCTTCTTCATGCGTCTTACCTTTTGTCGAGGTTGTCCCCGTCCCAGCCGTACGGCGCATCAAACCGGCCCGCCCTCCACCTGTTCCCGGGGGGCGATCTCTTTCGGTGTCGGAATGTTGCGGGCGTGATCTTTTTGCGACGTGCGTCTTAAGTCCGCCGCCGACTCGTAAGTAGAACGTCGTTATGGGAACTGCGGAGCTTTCGCCGGGTTCTCGCGTTGAGGTGTGGCGCGCGGCGGGACGGGGCCGCCGCTCTCGGGACGGGAAGAGCTTTGGGACGGTATCGCTTCGCGCTCGTCGCTTCGGCGGCCATCGGCGCCCTGGCGTGGACGACGCCGGGGATCGCACGCGCGGACGATCCCAAGGCGGTGATCGAGGGCGTCGAGGACGAGGATCTGCGCGATCGCATCGCCCGCGCCGTCGGCGAGACCGAGCGCCCGCCGCAGACCCGCTTCCAGGCCCGCCGCCGCGCGACCGACGCGGCCGAGGACGTGATCTCGGTGCTGCGGTCCGAAGGCTACTACGCCTACACCGTCGAGCCGGATGTGAGCGAAGCCGATCCGCCGACGCCGGTGGTGCGCGTCACCCCCGGCCCGCGCTTCAAGATCGTCGCCCCGGCCGTCGAGTGGCTGGACCCGCCGGCCACCGGCGACGCCCAGACCGCCGCGCGCAAGGCCATGGAGCTGGCGGAAGGGGAGCCGGGCCGCGCCGCCGACGTGATCGCCGCCGAGGGCCGCATCGTCGCCGCGCTCAGCACCCGCGGCTACGCCGACGCCAAGGCCGGCGAGCGGCGCGTGGTGGTCGACCACGCCGACTCCACGGTCCGCCCGACCTACCGCATCGATTCCGGCGACCTCGTGCGGCTGAACGGGATCGAACTGCAGACCGAGGGCCGCACCAACCGGCGCTGGCTGCAAGGCCTGGCGCCGTGGAAGGACGGAGAGGTCTACGATCCGGAGGACGTGGCCGAGCTCGAGCGCCGCCTCCTCGACACCAACGTCTACAGCACCGTCACCGTGGCCCTGTCGCCGCCGGAGTCCACCAACGCCCAGGGTCGTCGCCCTGTGATCGTCAGCCTGGCCGACCGGCCGCGACGCACGCTGGAGGCCGGCGTCGGCTGGTCCACCAGCGAGGGTTTCGGCCTCGACGCCCTGGTCACCTGGTACAACCGCTTCGGCCGCGCCGACACGCTGCAGACTGAACTGCGCTTGGCCCAGATCGAGAGCCGTCTGGGCGTGGAGCTTCAGCTTCCGCACTGGCGGCGTCCGGCGCGGACCCTGACGCTCGGGGCGGAGGTCTTCAACGAGGACACGCCCGCCTACGATCGCCTGGGCGCCCTGCTGCGCGCCGACCTGCGCCAGCGGGTCGGCAAGACCTCGTTCTTCACCTACGGCGCCTCGCTGGAGGCGAGCCGCAACGAGGAACTGGTCCTCGATCCGATCACCGCCGCCCGCATACCGGTGGAGCGCGAGCTGGTGATCCTGACCGGCATCGCCGGGCTGTCGCTGGACCGTTCCGACGACCCTCTGGACCCCCGGCGCGGCTGGCGGGTGAACGCCGAGGCCCAGCCCACCGCCATCGCCGGCGACGACAACCTCTACTTCCTGCGCGCCCAGGCCCAGGGGACGATCTACGTGCCCTTGCAGGACGACGCCAAGACCGTGGCCGCCGGACGGCTGCGGCTGGGGTCGGTGCTGGGCGGCTCGATCCCCGAGGTGCCGACGGCGCGCCGGTTCTTCTCCGGCGGCGGCGGATCGGTGCGGGGCTATGAATACCAGGGCATCGGCCCCCGCCTGCCCGACGGCACGCCCCAGGGCGGCCTGTCCTTGGTGGAAAGCACGCTGGAGGTCCGCCACCGCTTCACCGAGCGCTGGGGCGGGGTGGCGTTCCTGGAGGGCGGCGCGGTCGGCGAGGAGCAGTACCCCGACTTCGGCGACATCCGCCTGGCGGCGGGCGTGGGCGTGCGCTTCCACCTGCCGTTCGGCCCGGTGCGCGCCGACGTGGCCGTGCCTTTGAACCCCGACGAGGGCCAGCCAGCCTTCCAGGTCTACATCAGCATCGGACAGGCGTTTTGAGCGAGGACCGGACAGTCGCGGAGAAGAAGCGCAGGCGGCGCGGCGTCCTGTTCTGGACGCTGCTGGCGCTGGGCGTGGTCGCCGCCCTGCTGCTGACTTTCGCCCTGCTCGGGCGTTACGGCGTGCTGTCGCCGGCCGGACGGGACGTGGTCTCGACCTTCGTCAACGGCAAGAAGCTCGGCCGCTACGGGCGCATCAACGTCTACGGCCTGCGCGGCGACCTATGGAACGACTTCACGCTGGAACGGGTGACGGTGACCGACGCCAAGGGCGTGTGGCTGGACGCCCGCAACGTGCGGGTCGACTGGACCTACTGGTCGCTGCTGTCGCGCCGCTTCCACGCCGATCTGATCGACGCGCAGAAGGTCACCCTGATCCGGCGGCCCGAGGTCGAGCCCAGCGTCGAGCCGCCCAAGCCGCTGCCGCTGACCATCGACATCGACCGCTTCGAGGCCGACGTCGAGCTGCTGGCGGGCTTCAGCAAGGAGTACGGCCGCTGGACCCTGAGCGGCGAGACCGAGCTCGACCGCGCCGGGCGCAAGCAGGCCAAGGTCCGCGCCGCCAGCCTGAACCGCAAGGGCGACTACCTGCTGGCCGACGTGGACCTGGGCGGACCCAAGGGCATGAAGGTCAACGCCGAGGCGTTCGAGGCGGCGGGCGGGGCGCTGGCGGGGGCCTTCGGCTTCTCGCCCGACCGGCCGTTCACCGCCGTGGTCCGGACCGACGGCGAGATGACCGACGCCAAGTTCCACGCGGTGGTGAAGACCGGCGACTTCGTGCCCCTGATCACCTCGGGCGCCTGGAACAAGGAGGGGCTGCAGGCGACCGGGCGGATGGCCTTCGGCGCCTCGGACCTGCTGACGCCCTTCGCCGAGCGGCTGGGCGCCGAGGCCCGCTTCGGCGTCGCCGCCCGGCGCTCGACCACCGGCCGCTACGGCCTGGGCTGGAACGTCGAGGCCGACAACCTGTCCTCCCGCGCCCGGGGCGTGATCGACCCGAAGACGCGCGCGACGGTGGGCGGCGTAAGCATCGACGTCTCCACGCCGTCGTTGTCGCGGCTGGTGCAGAAGCAGGTGGCGGGACCGGCGCGATTCCAGGGCGTGTGGACCGGCGATCCCGCGAACTGGACGGTGTCCGGCGACACGTCCTTCGCCCAGGTGGTGGCCGGGGACGCCTACCGTCTCGGCCGCGCCTCCGGCCCGGTGAAGGTGACCTTCGCCAAGAGGCGCTACGACGTGGACGCGGCGCTGAAGGGAACCGGCGGAACCGGCTCGGGCGTGATCCCGGGCCTGCTGGGCGCCCGGCCCGAGGCCGAGGTCCAGCTGACCCGCATGGCCGACGGACGGCTGCTGCTGGAACGGTTCGAGGCGACGGGATCGGGCCTGCGGCTGTCGGGCAAGGGCGGGCGTACCGTCACCGGCGGACTCGGCTTCCAGGGCCGCGCCACCCTGACCAACCTGTCGCTGATCCGGCGCGGCGCGGGGGGCGAGCTGAACGGGACTTGGCGCGCGTCCCAGACCCGCGCAGGCCGCCCCTGGAGCTTCGGCTTCGACGCCCGCGGCCGCCGCTTCGCCACCGGCATGGGCCAGCTCGACCGGCTGCTCGGCGCCTCGCCCAGACTCGAGGCGGACGGCGCGCTGGACGACGGGCGGCTGGCGGTCACCAAGGCGTCGCTCAGCGGCAAGGCCGGGCGGCTGAACGGGCGCGGCCTGATCGGGCTCGGCGGCGACCTGCGGCTCAAGCTCGACTGGACCGCCAAGGGGCCGTTCGCGGCGGGTCCGGTGGAGATCGTGGGCGACGCCCGCGGCTCGGGCTCGCTGACGGGGTCGCTGACCCGGCCGCGGCTGGACCTGCGCGCCTTCTTCGACCAGCTGGACCTGGGTCCGCTGGTGCTGACCAAGTCGGACCTGTTCCTGACCTTCCGCAAGGATCGCAACGTCTCCGACGGCCGCATCGTCCTGACCGGCGGCAGCGCCTATGGACCGGCGAAGGCGGTGTCGAACTTCCGCTTCGCCCCCGACGGGGTGCGCCTCAGCGATCTGCTCGTGAACGCGGGCGGGGTGCAGGCTCAAGGCTCCGTGGCGCTGCGCCGCGGCGCCCCGTCCAGCGCCGACCTGACCTTCGCCGCGGGGCCGGGGGCCTTCCTGCAGAGCGGCACGGCCAGCGGCTACGTGCGCATCACCGACGGCCCGGCGAACGCCGGCGCGGCGGTGGACGTGACCGGCCAGAACGTGCGCCTGCGCGGCTCGAACATGCTGTTCCGGCGCATCCGCCTGAACGGCCAGGGGACGCTGGGTCGTCTGCCCTTCACCGTCGACGCCGACGTGGCCGGGGCCAACCCGATCCGCTTCGCCGGCGCCGGCGTCTATTCCCGCGTGGGCCGCGCCCAGAGCGTGGCCCTGAACGGCCAGGGCAGCGTGCGCGGCGTCGCCTTCAGCACCAACCAGCCGCTGGTGGTCGCCCTGTCGCCGCAGGGGCGCAAGCTGAACGCCGACCTGACCGTCGGCGGCGGACGCTTGACCGCCGACGCCTCCCAGGCCGGCCAGACCCTGACCGCGCGCGCGGCCCTGGACGGGGTCAGCCTGCGCGCCCTGCACGAGGATCTGGACGGCCGGATCGACGCCACCGTGGCCCTGAACGGGCGCGGCGGGCGGCTCGACGGCACGGCCGACGCCCGGCTCGACGACGCGCGGGCGCGCGGCACGGGGCCGCAGATGGCGATCGACGGCACGGTGCGCGCGGTGCTGGCCGACGACCGCCTGCGCCTCACCGCCTCGGCTTTCGACGAGGGCGGCGTGCGGGCCAACGCCGACGTGCTGCTGCCGGTGATCGCTTCGGCCGCGCCGCTGCGGCTGGCGGTGGAGCGCACCCGGCCGATGAGCGGCAGCTTCGACCTCCAGGGCGAGGTCGCCCCGGTCTGGAACCTGTTCTACGGCGGCGAGCGCAGCCTGGCCGGCCGGCTGAACGCGCGCGGCACGATCGCGGGCAGCCTGAACGCCCCGCGGGTCGAGGGCTTCGCCGCCATGCAGGGCGGCCGGTTCGAGGATTTCGGCACCGGCCTGGTGCTGCGCGACCTGGGCGCCGAGGTCGCCTTCGACGCCGGCTCGGCCGTGGTGCGCAGCTTCTCCGCAAAGGACGGCGAAGGCGGCACGATCAGCGGCGAGGGGCGCATGAACCTGCGCGCCGGCGGGTCCTCCAGCTTCACCCTGAACCTGCGCGAGTTCCAGGCCATCGACAACGAGATCGCCACCGCCAAGGTCTCCGGCCCCGTGACCCTGACCCGGGCGACCGACGGCAAGCTGGCGGTGGTCGGGCGGCTGCGCGTAGACCGGGCGGACATCGCGCCCTCTCCGGTCGGAGGTTCGGGCGTGGTGCGCATGGACGTGGTCGAGATCAACAAGCCGGGCGCCGAGGAGGCGGACCTGCAGCCGCCGCGCGCGCCGGGGCCGGGCGTGGCGCTGGACGTGACCCTGGACGCGCCCCGCAGCGTCTACATCGAGGGCCGCGGCCTGGACGTGGAGATGGCGCTGGACGCCCATGTCGGCGGGACCACCAACCGGCCGGTGCTGACCGGCGAGGCGCGGGTGGTGCGCGGCGACTTTCAGTTCGCGGGCAAGCGCTTCGTCTTCGACCAGCGCGGCACGGTGCGGCTCAGCAGCAATCCGCGCGACATCCGGCTGGACCTGCGGGCGGTGCGCGAAGACCCGACGCTGACCGCCATCATCCGCGTGCGCGGCACGGCGGCCGAGCCCGAGATCACCTTCGCCTCCGAGCCCGCCCTGCCGCAGGACGAGATCCTGGCCCAGGTGCTGTTCGGCCGCTCCGCCTCGCAGTTGTCGGGCCTTGAGGCGGCGCAGCTGGCGGCCTCGGTGGCGTCGCTGGCGGGCGGCGGGGGCGGCTTCGACGTGTTCGCCAACCTGCGCGAGTTCGCGGGGCTGGACCGCCTGACCTTCGGCGGCGGCGAGTCCGGCATGACCGTTGCGGGCGGCAAGTACATCAGCGACGACGTCTATCTGGAGCTGATCGGCGGCGGCCAGGAAGGCCCGGCGGTGCAGGTCGAATGGCGAGCGCGCCGCAACGTCTCGGTGATCTCGCGCATCACCGGCCAGGGCGGCGCCAAGCTCGCGGTCCGATGGCGCCGCGAGAAGCGTTGAGCCGGAGGGGCGCGCGGGGCTAGCATCCGCGCGCATGCGGATTCTCCCCGAAGACACCTCCGTGCTCGACGCCCTGGGCGATCGGGAGGCCGAGATCCTCGGTCGCGCCGTGGACTGGTGCGCGGTCAACTCCGGCAGCCGCAACCTGGAGGGTCTGGAACGCCAGCGCGCCCTGCTGGAGGCGGTGCTGACGCGTCTGCCGGGGGAGGTGGAGAACCGCCCGCTGAACCCCTCTCCGGAAGTCGGCGCCGACGGGGTGGTGCGCGAGCAGCCGCACCCGGCCGCCCTGCTGCTGACCGTGCGGCCCGAGGCGCCGGTGCAGGTGGTGCTGACCGGCCACTACGACACCGTCTATCCGGAAGGCAGCCCGTTCCAGACCGTGCGGACGCGCGAGGACGGCGCCCTGTGGGGCCCGGGGATCGCCGACATGAAGGGCGGGATCAGCGTCATGCTGGCGGCGCTGGAGGCGTTCGAGGCGCACCCGGCCAAGGCGCGGGTAGGCTACCGCGTGCTGCTGTCGCCGGACGAGGAGATCGGCTCCACCGGATCGGCGCCGCTGCTGGCCGAACTGGGCGCGCTGGGCCACGTCGGCCTGACCTACGAGCCCGCGATGGGCGACGGCGCGCTCGCCTCCGGGCGCAAGGGGTCGGGCAACTTCCACCTGGTGGTGAAGGGCAAGAGCGCCCACGCAGGACGAGACTTCGCCAGCGGCCGCAACGCCGTCGCCGGCGCCGCCCAGGTCGCCGCCGCCCTGCACGCCCTGAACGGCGAGCGCGAGGGCGTCACCGTCAACGTCGCCTCCATCGCCGGCGGCTCGCCGCTGAACGTGGTGCCCGACACCGCCGTGGTCCGCTTCAACGTGCGCGTGCCCGACCAGGACGCCGCCGCCTGGATCGACCGCGAGATCGACCGGGTGGCGACCGCCGCCATGTTCGAGGGCCTGAGCGTCCACCGCCACGGCGGCTTCACCCGCCCGGCCAAGCCGTTCGACGCGGGCCAGCAGGCGCTGTTCGAGGCGGTGAAACAGGCCGGCGCCCTGCTCGGCCAGACGGTGCTGTGGCGGCCGTCGGGCGGGGTCTGCGAGGGCAACAACCTCTACGCCGCGGGCCTGCCGAACGTGGACACGCTGGGCGTGATCGGGGGCGACATTCACAGCGAGACCGAGTACGCGTGGCCGCAGAGCTTCGTGCAACGGGCGCGGCTGTCGGCCGTGCTGCTGATGAAGCTGGCTTCGGGCGAGATCGACGCCCCCGGCCTGAAAGCCCTTCGGGCGCAAAGCTAGGAGCCTTCATGCTCGTCGTCCGACCGGCGGGTCCCGCCGACCTCGACGCCTTGTTCGAACTCGCCGTCCTGTCGGGGCCGGGCTTCACCAGCCTGCCCGAGGACGAGCAGACCCTGCGCGACCGGCTGGACTGCTCGCGCGCCAGCTTCGCGGGCGAGCTGAACCCGCTGGAATGCTGGTACAGCCTGATGCTGGAGGACACCGAGACCGGGCAGGTGGACGGGGTCGCGGGCGTCAAGGCGGCGGTGGGGCTGAAGCGGCCGTTCTTCTCGTTCCGGGTCGTGGGCCTGTCGCAGTTCTCCTCGATCCTGACCCTGCGCTTCGATCATAAGGCGCTGGTGCTGGTGAACGAGTGCGCCGGCTGGTCCGAGGTGGGCTCGCTGTTCCTGAAGGCCGAGCGGCGCCAGGGCGGCGCGGGGCGGCTGCTGGCGCAGTCGCGCTACATGCTGATCGCGTCCGAGCCCCAGCGCTTCGCCGAGATGGTGCTGGCGGAACTGCGCGGCTGGTTCGAGGAGGACGGGTCCTGCCCGTTCTGGGAACACGTCGCCCAGAAGTTCTTCCGCATCCCGTTCGGCGAGGCCGACCGGATGAGCGCCTCCACCGACGGCCAGTTCATCCTGGACCTGGCGCCGCGCCATCCGATCTACGTCGAGGTGCTGCCCGAGCCCGCCCGCGCGGTGATCGGCCGGGTGCACAAGGACGGCGAGGCGGCCAAGG
>Ga0196964_10001603_pt1 | contig 11385 bp, 10 predicted proteins | sample S1_10metaG_FD_148615 | JGI IMG/M metagenome (GOLD analysis project Ga0196964, IMG submission 148615) | Soil microbial communities from Anza Borrego desert, Southern California, United States - S1_10 | ecosystem: Environmental > Terrestrial > Soil > Desert | place: USA: California | collected... | reverse complement strand
TATGCGCCATGCCGAGGGGCGAGGCGTCGCCCTGCAGGTCGGCCAGCGCCGCGAGGGTCTCCCGGCCGGGCGCCCGGCCGAGCAGGACCGCGAGCAGGTCGTATTCCGCGGCGCGCTGCCGGTCGATGTCCTCGATGGGGAAAGCGTGGCTCATGGCATCGTCGAGGGCGGGGGCGAACGCGGCCAGGGACGTTCCCGGCGGAACGCCTGCGGCAGCCGTGCGGATCTGCGGATCCCGCTGGCCCTCTCTCATCCGTTTCCTCGACCAAGGACGCCTTCGAGCGCGGCGCCGTCTGCTTGTTTGAAGGCATTCTAGACGGCGGGACAAACGGCGCGCAACGGCAAACTTGAACCGTTTCAAAGAGGCGTGGCGCCGCCGTGCCGGCGCGGGCGCGGCGGGGCCTCGGCGTCCACCGACTTTGGTCGGGGGTCCGGCGCGGTCGCGGGAGGCGGCGCGGGCCCGGCTTCGGGCTCTTCAACCTCCTGCCGGGTCTCGGCTATTTCGGTCCGCGGCGCCGGCTCGGCTCCCGGCGGGCTCCCGGGGGCCTGCGCGACCCGCTCCGGCTCGGGCGTGACACCGGGTCGCGCCTGAGCCGGCCCCCCGCCCAAGAACCGGGCCAGCAAGGCCTTCGCCTCCTCGGGATCGAGAGCGCCCGATCCCGGCACGCCGCCCGGGACGTTCCAGTCATAGGCATATTCGCGGGCCTCGTTGACATAGTCGCGGATCGCGGGGTCGGCGGCCCAGACCCGGCGCAGGGCCGCCTTGCGCAGGGCCGCGGGCACCCCCTTGCGCAGGAAGCCCGCGATGTCGGTGTCGGGGCCGATGCTCTCCATCGGCGGCAGCGCCGCGATCTCTTCCGGCGTGATGGCGTCCGGGTCCGGGGCGGCCCCCGCGGCGGGCTCCGCCGGGGCGGGGTCGGCGGCCGCGGACGGCTCGGGCGCAAGGGGCGCGTCCGGCGCGCGGGCGGCCTCGGCCTTCCGCCGCGACCAGCGCGAGAGGAATCCGTCTCCATCGCGGCTCATGACCCCTCCTCCGTCTCGCCGGGCCGGGGTCCGCGGCCGCCGCCCGCCCGGTCGCGCTTGCGCTTGAAGAACGCGCGCTCCACGTGGTGGGCCGCGAAGAAGGCCGCGAGCCTGGCCTCGATCTCGGCGGGCATCGGCACGGGCTCGACCACGAGCTCGGTGCTCTCGGCGAGCGCCTCGCCCTCGTAAGGGTCGGCCGTCACCACCGCCACCTCCTGCTCCTCGCCCGCGGTAGGGCGCAGCGCCACCCACAGGCTCGGGCGCCCCGAGGCGAGGTTGTCGCGGTAGTGCCCCGTCTCGCCGGAATGCAGCACCACCTCGGCGGATCCCACATACCAGGTCTCGTCCTCGCCCTCTCGGGCGAGCCGCGTCCAGGGCGCGGCGGCCGGCACCGCCGGCAGGACCGTCTGCGGCGCCCAGGCGTGCGACGCCCAGACGCTCTTGAGCTTGCGCCTCACCGCGACGACGCCGACGACGAACCGTTCCTCGGGCACGCCCCCCTCCTCACGATGCCGGCGGGCCGGCCGCCAGCGGCAGGCCGGTGACGAGGTTCTGCGGCTTCATGCGCACCATCCGGTCCTCGCCCATGCCGAGGATGAGATAGACGGGCCGCGTCCCCACCCGCGGGTCGACGCGGGCGGGATCCGCGAAGACGAGGCGGAACAGCGCGACGATGCGCCCGGCCTGCGCCTCGCTCAAGGGCTCGCCGCGCCAGAGCGCGTTGCCGAGACGCGTGGCCTCCGCGTCGAGGCCCGTGAACCAGCGCCAGTCGGGATCCCGCATCTCGGCGATGGGCTCCACGCTCACGCTCTCGTGCAGGAGATGGGCGACGAAGCGCTCGATCGCCCGGGCCAAGCCCGCCCGGGACTTGGGGTTGGTGCCCAGGTTCAGCGCCATGGTGTGGGCATCCGAGCGGCTCCAATAGGTCCAGGCATTGCCGTCGTCGAGCACGTCTAGGCTGGCCTCGACGCCCCGCCCCAGCATGGCGACGAGGGGGGAGGCGGGGCGCTCGGATTCGTGCGCCTCGACGATCTCGGCGTCGGCAAGCAGGAGCGCGCCCTCGTGGATCGAGGCCCGCTGCGGGCGGAAGAACAGCTCGGCGGCGCGCAGCGCATAGGGGTCCTCGACCCCGTCCAGGGCGTTGCGCAGGATGAGATGGACGAGCTGGTTGAGAAAGATCGGCGGGATCGGCCCGGCCCCGCGCCGGGCGAGGTCGAGATAGGCGGCCTCCACGGTGGGCGCGCTCGCGAGCCGGTCCCGGAAGGCGATCATCAGCTCCCAGTTCTCCCGGGCGTCGGGGTCGCACAGAGCCGCGATCTCGGCGGGCCCCACGGGCCGGCGGGGATCGGCGAGCAGCGCCGCGTGGAGCGCCCGCTCGGCCTCGCACGCCTCGTCGGGCGGCACGAGCTCGGGCCGCGCCAGATAGGCGAGCAGCAGCTCGTCCGTGACCAGGAGGCCCCCGCCCTCCCCGCGGCGGGTCAGGTGATGGCCGCTCGAAACCCAGAACTCGCGCATCAGCGTCCCGTCTCCATCAGGGTTTCGGCCCCATGAGCCCCAGGAGGTCGACCGTTTCCCCGGGCTCCTCCTCGTCGCTCTCCACCACCAGGAAGGGGCGGGTCCGGGCATGCAGCCGGTCGGCTCCCGGGGCCGCGGCGTCGCGGGCGGCGAGCGTGCGGAAGCGCTCGCGCACCTCCCCGTTCTCGATCGCGCGGTGGAGCGCGATCAGCGTGCCCGGCGGGTGGTCGCACAGCGACGCCGAAAAATCGATCTCCTCGCGCGCCGCGACCCGGGCGGTCTCGCGGTCGGGGGCGCCGAGCCGCTCGTGGATCGCGGCCGCCAAGGTCTCGACCGCCTCGTCGCGCTCCCCCGGGCTCGCCTCGCTCACCACCACCAGGGTCGAGAAGCCGAGCGAGGCCACGCCCGCGAACCCCGCCCGGAACGCCGCCCGCTCCCGGCCCTCGAGCCCCGCGGGGTCGACGTCGAGGAACAGGAACGATCCCGTCACGGCCCACTCCCCCGGCTCCGCCGCGCGGGGGAAGACGAGGGTGTCGGACGGATCGAGCCGGATGGTGCGGGGCAGGCGCAGGGTCATGGCGCGCACGTCGCTCTCACAGCCGTACCCCACCCGTCTTGGGATCGAGCCAGCCCGGGGCGCCGGCGAGCGCGAGGGGCAGGCGGCGGGGCGGGCCGCGCTCGCCGTGGTGGCGGACCAGCAGGGCGCCGTCGACGTCGACGGCGCGCCGGTCGCCCGCCTTCTCGCGCGGCAGGCGCTCGAGATAGGCCTGGGCCACCGGATCGAAGCCGCGCTCGCCCCAGGCGTCCACATGGACCATGAGGTGGCGCGCGAAGCTCGCCACGACGTCCTCGACCGAGCCGAAGCCCTCCTCCTCCAGGGACGTCGTGCCCGCGTGGAAGCCCGGCTCGCCGATGCCGACCCGGGCCGCCACCAGCATGACGCCGAAGACGAGCCAGTCCGGCACCGCGTCCTCGGGGCAATCCGCGGGCCAGCCGAGCCGCCCGCCGCCCACCACCGCGCCGTCGAACAGGATCGTGTCCGGCCAGGCGAAGGCCAGGGGTTTTTCCGGGGGCGCGTGGGCCGCCAGCGCGTCCGCGACCGCCGCCATGCCCGCGAAGAACGCCCGGCGCGCCCGGCCCAAGGGCTCCTCGGGCTCCAGCACGACCGCGAGCTCCACGAGGTCGAAGCGCCCGACATGGACGAGGGTGCCGGCGCCCGCCTCGCGCGCGATGCGCAGGGCGTGGGCGAAGGCGTCGCCGCGCTCGCGCAGGCGCACGGCCGTGAAGGCCGGCGGCAGGTCCAGGCCCCGCGCGAGGCCTGATGTCGCGGCAGGAGGCGCCATGGGCTGGTTTCCTCGTTTCGAACGGTTCAAAACGCCGCTCTTTCTCCCTATTCATGTATGAAAGAGGGAGGCGCAGGTCGAGGGGCATGACGCCGCCCGCCCGCCGCCGACATCGCAGCCAAGACCGGGAGCGCCCGCTCCAAGGGCAGGACAGCCTCATGCAGACCCCCGACCGGACCGTCTTCGCCTGCTCCTGCGAGGGCACGATGCCCCTCGACCGCGACGCCCTCGCCCGCAGCTGCGGCGGGCGTCTCGCCACCGCCGACCACCTGTGCCGCCACGAGCTCGACCGCGTCCGCGACGCGCTCGCCGCCGGCGGTCCGGTCACGATCGGCTGCACCCAGGAGGCGCCGCTCTTCACGGAGCTCGCCGAGGAGATGGGCCGCGACGGCGCCCTCGCCTTCGCGAACGTGCGCGAGGCGGCCGGCTGGTCGGACGAGGCTCGCCGGGCGGGTCCGAAGATGGCGGCGCTGCTCGCCGCCGCCGCCGAGGCCATGCCGGCGGTGCCCCTCGTCGCCCTGGAGAGCGAGGGCGTCGCCCTCGTCTATGGCCGCGACGAGACCGCGATCGAGATCGGCCGGCGGCTCGCCGACCATCTCGACGTCACGGTGCTGATCACGCGTCCGCGCGACGTGCCGGCCCCGCGCCGGGCCGAGTTCCCCGTCCTCCAGGGGACGATCCGGACCGCCCGGGGACACATGGGCGCCTTCGAGCTGCGCATCGACGACTACGCCCTGCCGGCTCCCTCCTCGCGCGACAAGCTCGCCTTCGGCCCCGCCCGCGACGGGGCCGCCTCAACCTGCGACCTCGTCATCGACGTCTCGGGCGGCGCGCCGCTCTTTCCCGCCCACGCGCTGCGCCCCGGCTACCTGCGCGCCGATCCGGGCGACCCGGCGGCCCTGGAGCGCCTCGTCTTCGAGGCCTCGCACCTGGTCGGCACCTTCGACAAGCCCCGCTTCGTCGCCTTCGACGCGGGACTGTGCGCCCATAGCCGCTCGCGGATCACGGGCTGCACCCGCTGCCTCGACCTGTGCCCCACGGGCGCCATCGCCCCGGCGGGGGAGCACGTGGCGATCGACCCGAACGTGTGCGCCGGCTGCGGCTCCTGCGCGGCGGCCTGCCCCACGGGCGCGGCGGCCTATGCCCTGCCCCCGGTCGACGCCCTGATGCGGCGCCTGCGCGCCCTGATGAGCGCCTACCGGAGCGCCGGCGGCGAGGGCGCCGTGGTGCTCTTCCACGACTCGGTCCACGGCGAGCCGCTCATCGACGCGCTCGCCCGCCACGGCCGCGGCCTGCCCGCCGAGGTGCTGCCGGTGGCCGTCAACGAGATCACGCAGGTGGGCCCCGAGACCATCGCGGCGCTCTTCGCCTACGGCGCCACGGGCGTGCGGCTCCTGTCGCGCGCCAAGCCGAAGCACGACCTGTCGGGCCTGGAGCGCACGCTGGCGCTGTCGGGCACGATCCTGGCCGAGCTCGGCTATGGGCGCAGCGTGGTGGGCCTCGTCGAGACCGACGATCCGGATGCGCTTCGCGCCGCCCTCGACCGGGCCCCCGCCGGCGTGCCCTCGCCCCGGCCCGCCGGCTTCCTGCCGCTCGGCGCCAAGCGCGGCGTGCTGGAGACGGCCTTCCGCGAGCTGCACCGGGCGGCTCCCGCCCCCGTGGACGCGGTGGCGCTGGCGCCCGGCGCGCCCTTCGGCGGCCTCGCCATCGACGTCGAGGGCTGCACGCTGTGCCTGTCCTGCGTCTCGGCCTGCCCCACCAACGCGCTGTCCGACAACCCGGAGCGGCCGCAGCTGCGCTTCACCGAATCGCAATGCGTGCAGTGCGGCCTGTGCGCCGCGACCTGCCCCGAGCGGGTGATCACCCTTGAGCCCCGGCTCGACTTCAAGGCCTGGGACGAGCCGCGGCGCGTGGTCAAGGAGGAGGAGCCCTTCCATTGCGTGCGCTGCGCCAAGCCCTTCGGCGTGAAGAGCACCATCGACCGGGTGACGGCGCAGCTCGCCGACCGGCACTGGATGTTCTCCGGCGCCGAGGGCGGGAAGCGCCTCCAGGTGCTGCGCATGTGCGACGATTGCCGGGTCGAGGCGGTGGTGGCCGAATCCTTCGACCCCCACGCCATGCCGCCCCGCCCCCTGCCGATCACCGCGAACTTTTCGAGCGAGCCGGAGGGGACGGCCTGAGCGGCACGCGAGGTCCTCGACCTCCCGTCTGTCGCGAAGGACCGGACGCCGGTTCTCCGCGACGGGGTCTAGCGCGCCGCCACCACCATGATCTCGACCTTGAAGTCGGGATTGGCGAGCTTCGCCTCGACGGTGGCGCGGGCCGGGGCGCAGCCGGGCGCCACCCAGGCGTCCCACACGGCGTTCATCTCCCCGAACGTGGAGATGTCGGTGAGCCAGATCTGCGCCGACAGGAGGCGGGTCTTGTCGGTGCCGGCATCCGCCAGCGCCTCGTCGATGAAGGCCAGCACGTCGCGGGTCTGCTCCGTCACGGAGGCGCCGCGCGCCCGCTCGGCCACCTGGCCCGCCGTGAAGACGAGGCCGCCATGGGCGACCGCGTTGCTCATGCGGGGACCGGGCTCGAAGCGCTGGATGTCCTGGGTCATGGGATGCTCCTGATGGGGAGCGCCCTTGTGGGCCAGGCGCAGCGCGGCCGCAAGACGGCGCCGCGCGTCAGCCGTTGAGAAGCTCGAGCGCCGCGCCGTGCAGGCGCCGGTCGCCCGCCGCCACGACCGCGCCGCCGCCCGCCGCCGGGCCGCCGTCCCAGGCCGTCACCACGCCGCCGGCGCCCTCGATGATGGGGATCAGCGCCACGATGTCGTAGGGCTTGAGCCCCGCCTCGATCACCAGGTCGACCTGGCCCGCCGCCACCATGCAATAGGCGTAGCAGTCCGTGCCGTAGCGGGCGAGCCGCGCCCGGCTCTCGACCCTGTCGTAGGCGGCGCGCTGGGCCTCGTCGAACAGGCCGGGGCTCGTGGTCGCGATCGTGGCCTCGGCGAGCGAGGCGCAGCGGCGCGTGCGCAGCCGGCGCTCGCCGCCCGGGCCGCGATAGAGCGAGCCGCCGCCGTCGCCGAAGAAGCGCTCCCCCGTGAAGGGCTGGTGCATCATGCCGTAGGCCGGGTGCCCGGCGCGGGTGAGGCCGATCAGCGTGCCCCAGGTGGGCAGCCCCGCGATGAAGGCGCGGGTGCCGTCGATGGGATCGAGCACCCAGACATATTCGGCGTCCTCGTTCTCGTTGCCGAATTCCTCGCCGACGATGCCGTGGGTGGGCAGGGTGCGCCGGATCACCTGGCGCATGGCGGCTTCCGCGGCCCGGTCGGCCTCGGTGACGGGATCGAAGCCGCCGACCGCCTTGTTGTCGGGGCTCAGCGCCGTGCGGAAGAAGGGCAGGATCGCCTGGCCCGAGAGCGTCGCGAGCTCGTTCACGAATTGGGAGAAGTCGATGAGCATCGGGTCACCGTCGCGTGAGCCGGGGGTTGGGCCCGAGCCGGCGCGATTCGTCAATCGCCGCCCACCGTCGGCGCGCGCCTCCCGGGTCGTTGCGGAGCTGCCGGGTTCCGGACGGTCCGCCATGCCGTGCGTGCATGACGTGCGGCAGATTTTCCCTTGCCTTTTGTGCGGTGCACCTTAAATTTTGCAGTGCGATATCGCGATGGCGTCGCGATGTCGTATGCCCTCCTTGGGCGTTTCCTCCCTAGACTTGGGCCGCACCTCGGTGCGGCCTTTTTTTTGCGCCCGCGCAGGGGCGCCGAGCCCGTCCGCCGGTCGGGGCGGGAGCACCGGGAAGCGGCTCGCCATCCGCGACGAACGAGCAGGCGGCGATCGAGGAGGACGGGACCGCCCTGAAGGGACCCGACCGTAGGATCGCCTCCGAACGGCCGGGCATGCCCGACGGCGGCGCACGCCCCGCCCCGATCCGGGTTTCAGGTCCTCAACACGAGCTTCCCGACCGTCCTCCCCGATTCGAGGGCACGATGGGCCGCCGCGACCTCGGCCAGGGGAAACGTCTCGATCGTCGGGGCGGCGATCCGCCCGTCCTCGAGCCAAGCCACGAGATCCGCGGCGGCCGGTTGCAGCAGGTCGGCCCGGTCGAACAGGAACGAGAGGTTGAAGGCCACGACGCTGCGGTTCTCGCTCGTCATCCGCAGCGGGTCGAAGCGCGGCATGCGCACCCATCCGAGCGCCGCCCGCACATAATCGAGTCGTCCCCCCTGCTTGGGCAGCATGCCGTGAAAGCCGTAGACCATGAGCTTGCCCGTGGGCCGCAGATGGGCGTAGCTCTCCCGCAGCGTTTCGGGTCCGTTGGCGTCGAAGATGAGGTCGAACCCCTCGGGGCAGAGCCGCTCCGCCTGGGGCCAGAGCGGTCCGCTCGCCTTGTCGATCACGGCGTCGGCGCCCAGGGCGCCCACATAGGCAACCTTGTGGGCCGCGCCGACCACGCCCACCACCCGCAGGCCGTGGAGCTTGGCGAGCCGGACCAGCGCCGAGCCGACGCCGCCGCCTGCCGAATGCACGAGAACGCTCATCCCGGGGCGGATCACGACCGTCTGCAGGAGCCCGTGATACGCCGTCAGGGACACGGCGAGGACGCCCGCGGCCTCGTCGGTGGAGAGCGCCCGCGGCCGGCGCCAGACCTGGTCGGCCGGCACGCAGACATGCGTCGCATAGGCGCCGAACAGGGTGACGCCGAACACGGGATCGCCGACCGCATGCCCCGTCACGCCCGCACCGAGCGCCTCCACGGCCCCGGCGAACTCGAACCCTGGCGTGATCGGCCAGCCCACGAAGCGCCTGGCCGACTCGTACACGCCCAGCCGCACGCACACGTCGGCGTAGTTCACCCCGACCGCGCCCGTGCGCACGAGGACCTGCCCTGGGCCGGGCCGCGGCATCGGATGCGTTTCCAGGCGCAGCGCCTCGTAGCCGCCGGCGCGGTGGACGACGATCTTGCGCATGCTGCTCATGGACGTGACCGCCTCCGCGGGGATGGGGTTCGGACGGACGACATCGCGCTCACCGGCTCCTCGCATGCAGGCCTCTCCGCGAGACCCGCTCACGCGCGGGATCCCGGCTCTCGAGGGCGGGGCGTGACCTGTCGTCGACCCGCCCCGCCGCGGAGCCTAGGCGTCGGAGCCCGTGGCGGGCTCGCCCGAGCCCGCAACCCCCAACCCGGCGACCTCCGGGCAGCGCGCCAGAAGCTCCTTCCACCGCCGCGGGCTCTTGGCGCTGAGCGCCCGGGCGCTCCCGAGCGCACGCGCGCGATCGCCCCCGCGGAGCCGCTCCTCGACGTTCTCGACCAGGCAGTCGAGAAAGATCTCCGTCAGCAGCCCCAGGCCACGATGGTAGGCCTCTTCCCCGACCGGGTCCCCCGCGACGAGCGGCCACTGGCGCTCGTAGACCGCACGGATGCTGCGCAGCATGCGCTCGCCGTCCCGGGACGAGCTCGTGCTGTAGCGCCGGTAGCGTGTCACCGGGGGCGCCTGGTAGCAGCACGCCTTGTAGCGGTGAGCGGCACGCAGGTAGAAATCGAGGTCGTCGGCGCCCCAGGGGTCCTGAAAGCCGCCGACGGCCTCGACGACCTCGCGCCGGAACATGGCCGACGACGGCGGGATGATGAACCAGTCGAAGCGGAGCAGGGGAAGGTAGATGTCGGTCTGAGCCGGCGGCACCGGAACGGGCCAGGGCACGGGACCGCCCTCGAAGGTCATCTCCTCGCGCGGCCCGATGGCGAAGCCCGCCTCCGGATGAGCCTCCAGCGCCCCCATCCCGGCCTCGAGCGCGCAGGGGAGCAGGTGGTCGTCCGCGTCGAGGAACACGAGGTACCGCCCGCGGCTTCGCGCGATCCCCGTGTTGCGCGCGATGGCCGGACCCGCATTCTCCTGGCGCACGATCGCGATCCGCGAGGATGGCTGGGCCGCCGGCGCGACGGGCAGCGCAGACCCGTCGTCGACGAGGATCACCTCGTAGTCGCCGCATGTCTGAGCCGACACGGTGCGCAGGGTCTCGTCGAGCAGGGCGGCTTGGTCCCGCGTCCCGACATGGCACGGGATGATGATCGACACGCGTGGGTCATGCGGTCCGGCAGGGCGTGGGGACACGGGGAGCTCCTCTCGGGGCCGCCGATCGGCGAGGGGTCGGACGTCCAGGCGCGACGTCCCGTGACCGGGCGCTGGGGGCCTCCTCCGTGCCTGCGGCGTGGACATGCAAACGAGGGGCCCCGGGGTCGGTTCCAGCGGTCGCTCCACGCCGGAAGGCCGCGACTGCTGGTCGGTCTCCTACGAGCTGGCGATGGTCTGGACGCTGCCCCCAGCGGGCCCGGGACTCGTGAGCGGCCAGGGCAGCCGCGGGAGCGCCAGCATCGACGACGGCGCATCCGGGATGCAAGACTGGCCGCCGCGTCCGCCCCGTCGGCGATCGTGATCCGGACCGGGCCGTCGCCGAGGTTGAGGGAGAGGGGCGCGTCGAGGCGGGCGAGCTGGCGGTGGATCTCCAGGGTCTCGACGCCGGCGAGCCGACGGGTCTGGCCGGACTGGTCGATCCAGGCCTCGACGTTGGTCAGCGTGTCCGTTCCGGCGTTGCCGGCCGGCCCGGCGCCTGTGGTCTTCTGGACGACGGCTTGGCCCCTGATCGAGGCGCCCTCGCCGGCATTGGTGATGTCGAGGCGCCGGACCGCGATGCTGGTGCCGTCCGGGTCGGCGGCGCCGCGGTAGGTGATGGTGTCGCGATCGCCGCCGGCATCGATCTCGTCCTTGCCGAGGCTGCCCCGCCCCGAGCGGCCGGTCGCGTTCGCCTTCGCCTTGCACGACGGCGCCTTAGGCGACCTGCGCGAGACCATCCCGCGCCGGGGCGCGGTGTCGGGCACGGCAGAGCCCACCCTGGACCATCTGCCCCGCCCGATCCGCTCCCGCGATCTCGCCGACCCGACGACGGCGGACGGGATCGATCCTCCTGGGGCACGGACGACATCCTCCGGGACGGTCCGAGCGAAGTCTCCATCCCCTGCTCCCCGTCCGGCGCGGCTCCCGCGCGCCGGATGGGCGGAGCGGGCGTCAGAGGATGCGGAAGTCGTCCGCGTGCAGGCCCGCGAGAGCGACGTTCTGGAGGGTGATCCGGTTCGCCGCGTCGATCTCGATCACCACGTCCGCGCCTGCCTGGCGCGCCGCGGCCATCACCTCGGCGAAGCCCGCGAAGGCTCCGCCCCGGACCTCGATCACGTCGTCCGAGCCCGCGCCGGCGACGAAGTCGGTGATCGTGTCGGCCCCGAAGGCCCGGCCGGCGAAGACGAAGGTGTCGGAGCCGGGCCCGCCGGACAGCACGTCGTCGCCCCCGCGCCCCTCGAGCACGTCGCTGCCCTCGTGGCCCCGCAGCGCATTGGCGCTCCCGTCCCCGCGCAGCACGTCGTCGAAGCGCGAGCCGGCGACGTTCTCGATCCCGGCGAGGGTGTCGGGGGCCCACCCGGAGGCGAAGGGGGTCGCGCTAGCCCCGACCTGGCCGGGGACGCGGAT
>Ga0196964_10001602_pt1 | contig 11385 bp, 10 predicted proteins | sample S1_10metaG_FD_148615 | JGI IMG/M metagenome (GOLD analysis project Ga0196964, IMG submission 148615) | Soil microbial communities from Anza Borrego desert, Southern California, United States - S1_10 | ecosystem: Environmental > Terrestrial > Soil > Desert | place: USA: California | collected... | reverse complement strand
GCCGACACCGGTGGAACGACCGTCGACCTCACCCTGATCGCGGGCAACGCGGTCGACGGCTGCTTCGACACCCAGGCGCTCGCCACCGTCGCCGACTTCAACCACCTCGGCTATGCGATCACCGCCGCGACCGCGACGAACACCGGGATCGGGTACTTCAACTTCCCGTAGGGGTGAGCGATGGCTGGCCCGCTGCCTCTGGAGGCGTCTCTTCGAGGGCTCCGGGAGGCGGCGTTTTACCGCGTCGACCATGCCCCGGAGGTCTCGACGAACGACATTGCGTACTGCAATGCGTTCGTCAACCAGGCCATCCAGCAGATCGCGCTCGAACACCCGTACCTCTTCTACGAGGAGTTCGTCCGCTTCGCGACCGCGCCGGACATCGTGCCGGACCCGGACGTCGCGGGCGACACGGTAACCCTCGTCACCGAGTCGGTCGCAGGGGTGAGCAAGGACAACTGCTGGGTGTTCAAGCGGGACATCCCGACGAGCACGACTGTTCGTGCAGCCTCGGCGTGGCCCCGGAACCGGACGCGGGACGGCACCTACGTCCAGATCACCGACGCCAACGGGTACGTGCATACGAACCAGATCCGAACGATCTGGCGTGAAGACGATCTGGGTGGCGCTGGTGTCCACCACATGTGCTTCTCCGTCGTCCGCCCGTGGTCGGTAGCGAACTACGGGAAGGGCCCGTTCACCTACCGCTTCTTCGAGCCCTACATCTGGCTCCCCGATGATGTGATCGAACTCCGATCGCTTCGGATCATGGGAGAGCAGAAGGATCTGCCGCTGGAGATCCTGTCGCAGGATCAGGCCGAGCGGATGGGGATCGTCGACTTCAACTACGAGTCGGAGGGCGGCGGGATCCCCCGCTGGGCGTACCGCCGTGGGCACTTCCAGCTCCAGGGCGGGAAGACGGCGCCGACGGTCGTCATCTCGGGCGACCAGTGGCTCGGGCCCGAGCCTTTCGGCACCTTCCAGTATTGCTACACGCTCGCCTGGGGGAAGCGCGACCCGGACCACATGTCGCCCGGTCGCGGCCTGTGGAACGACTCCTCGACCGAGTACGAGGTCGACGACGGCGATTCGGTGTCGGTGCCGGCAGCGGACCAGGACGCGATGTGGTCCCGCAACCGGTTTCGCGAGCCGCTGTTCGAGAGCGCCCCCTCCGAGATCAGCGCCGCGATCACCGTCACCGATCCGGGGTCCGGACTGACGAGCCAGGCTCCGCTGCTGCGGCTCCCGAACATCGAGTACCAGCTCGGCTTCCTGCTCGACGGCGTGACGACCGGGAGCGTCGCCTCCGACCGGATCAGCGATGGGCACTCGGGGATCCACTACCGGATCTACCGGCGGCGCACCACTGCCTCCACCGGCGGCGGCTACGGCTCGCTCGGCGGCGCGGTCTCCGGAACCCGGATCATCAGCCTCGACAGCTCCGACCTGATGGAGATCGGCGATCCCTTCTACCTGCTCGCCGAGAAGCGCATCGACTCGCCGACGAGCAACGCCTGGAACGACCGCGGCAACATCATCCCGGACTTCAGCAAGCGCCTGCGGAACATCCACGGCTACCAGGGGATCCGTCTACACCCGATCCCGGATCGTCGCTACGAGATCGAAGCGCGTGTGATTCGGCGTCCACAGCAACTCATTCTCGATACGGACGTCCCACACATCCATCCTGAATGCTCCAACCTGATCGTTGACTACGTCGCCTCGCTTCTCTACACACGGTTCAACAACCCGTATGAGGCACAGCGGATGATGGCGCTCTACGAGCGCAACAGCCGCACCATGGCGAAGCGGTACGCTGATCTGCGTCCGCTCTCACAAGCCGTTCGTCGTCGTCCGGCAAGGTCAAGGGGTTATCCTAGAGCCGGCACCCGCTGGTGGGAGCCAAACTCGTGAGGAACCCAGAGATGAACGACGAAACGAAGCACACCCCGTTCGTGATCGGAGGGATCTACACCCGCCGGGACAGCAACGGGATCACGCTGTACGGCACGCTCGCAGAGGCGACGGTGACCACTTCTGGTGCTCGAACCGGCGTGATCGGATCGGAGCGCTATCGGGACGAGTGTGTCCAGGAGAACAACGAGACCCTGGACATCTGGACCCTGTACGCAGCCCCGGTCACCACAGGGGCGATCGCCGACCTTCTTGACCGCGTCGCGGCCCTGGAGGCGAAGATCGAGAGCCTCACGCCGCAGCCGGTCACCGTCGCGCCGACGGCCACCGCTGACCTCGACGCGACCCGCAAGCGGGTGCATCCGGGTCGGATCTCCCAGGCGATCTGATGCCGATCAAGCCGAACTCCGAGCCCGTCGGACCGCTGCCCATCGGGCCCACATCCACGCGGATGGTGGCGCCAGACGGTGTCTTTCGGCGCGTCCACAACATGGTGCCTACGGAGAACGGCGGGTACATCACCGCGAAGGGTGCGCTTCCCTACCTGATCGGCACGACGAACGGCGCGCAGTCCCCCACCGCCCCGGTCTCCTATGGGACGGTGCATGGGATCTTCCACGCTACGATCCGCGACAACCAGCGTGAAGTGCTCCTGATCCACACCGGGAACCAGATCTGGGAGTTCATGGGGTGGCGCAGAGAGTGGAGGGTGATCGCTGGTGTAGAGTCAACGAATCCATTGGTGGTGCAGCACCTCTGGACCCCGCTCCCCTCCGACTACCCGACGCAGTGGGTCCGCACCCCGACGGGGGTCGTCATCATCCCGTCCGGTGGTCGGGCCATCTTCTACGACGGCGTGATCGCGCTGAAGCTCGGCTACGCCCACGCCCCGGGCGCCCCCGAGGGCCTCGGTCCCGACAACTCCGCCCGCAAGTTCCACCCCACCGCCCCAGCAGGCGGCGTCAGCTACACGATGACCGGGGTGAACGACACCGGGTACGCGGTCGACGGGCTCCACGCCCAGGCCGAGAGCGGGATGCCGAGTGTGTACCGCTACGGCCGGGTCGGCACGGTCGAGTCCTTCTCCTCGATCTCCGAGATCGATCCCTACGAGCACAGCCACGCTGCCGGCTACCTCCGGCCCGGCCGCTACCGAGCGCGCAGCCAGTGGATCAACGCCCACGGCGACCTGTCCCCCTGGTCGCCGGAGAGCAACGATGTCCGGCTGCACAAGCAGCCGTCGCAGCAGGTCGTGATGAGCGGCTTTTCGCTCGTTGTGGGTGCCGACCCATTGATGGAATGGGTCCCGGTCGACGCCGTCCTGAAGCAGATCGCGTGGACGGGGATCCCGTCTGGCCCCGAGGGCACGATCGGGCGCAACATCGCGCGTTCCCGCGATCTGCGGAACAGCGGCGACACGAAGTTCTACAACCTGCCCCGCGACGCTGCGGTCAACAACCGGGCCTTCGCGACGCTGCCGGACAACGTCACCCACTTCTACCCGGACAACATCCCCGACGCGTGGCTGGTCGACGAGATCGAGGACATCATCCCCGTTCCCCGGTTCAAGCTCGGTGAGATGGCGTTCGGCCGCTTCTTCGCCGCGAATGCAGAGCACGATCCCGGGGCGATCTGGCCGTCGATGGTCGGGCGCTGGGGCACCTTTCTCCGAAAGCTCAAGTTCTACCCGGATCCCGAGGGCGCCGCGGTCACGGGGATGCACCGCGTCGAAGGGGGCATGCTCGCCTTCTCCGAGAACAGCACCTACCTGATCTCCCCCAATGACAGCGGTGAGGGCTTTCGCAGCTCGACGGTGGCAGCGACGATCGGGTGTGTCGCCCCCTCCTCGATCCGGACGATCCGCGACGGAACGACGATCTGGCTCGCGCGCGACGGCTTCTACGGCTGGTCAGCGCAGGGCGGGATCCAGTTCCTCTTCGACGACCATCGCCAGGAGGCGCTGAAGTTCAACCGCGCCCGCGTTCATCGCGCCGTCGCCGAGTTCGACTACTGGTCCGGTCAGTACCGCTGCTGGGTCAGCACCGAGGCGGAGACCGAGAACAACCTTTGCTACTGCTACGACGGCCGCGCGTGGCATACCCGCGACGACACGCAGGCGAACGGGGTCACGGTCACCCAGGACAGCCGGCGGCTGATGCTCGTCGGCGGCAACGAGTCTTCGTCGACCGCGACGAACGGCGTCTGGGTGATGGACCGGGCGGGCGCGATCCTCGCCGGCACGCTCCAAACCGGCTGGCTGCGCTCGACCCACAGCTCCGAGCGGGGATCGATCCGCACCGTCCACCTGTGGTTGCGGGAGACCTACCTGTCGACCTCGACCGGCAAGATCACGGTCAGCGTCGAGCGCGACTACCGCACCGGGACCGTGAGCAGCAAGACCGTCAACGCCTACCCGGAGGCCGCGCAGATCACTGGCTCCTCCACGCTGATCCAGCCGCACGCCTGGGGGTCGCAGACCTACGGCGCGTCCGTCTTTCGTGAGCGGAGGCCCTTCTGGGCCAAGGTCGACATCGAGGTTGCCTCCTGCGAGGTCTTCCGCTTGACCATCACGAGCGCGCAGCGGTTCGAGGTGCTGGCGATCAAGTTCGAGGACCAGGACCGCACCTCCGGGGGCGGCCAGAGCTACAGGTGAGCCGATGTCTTTTGCCTTTCCTCCGTCGAAGTTCGCGACCGGGCAGATCCTCGACACCCAGGAGTGGAACGAGCAGCTCTCCGCGTTCGCCTCGGAGATCGACGGCAACCTCAATGAGCACAACTTCAGCTACACCACGGGGCCAGCCTGCTACACCGGGGGTCTGTGTGCGGAGAGCGTAGGGGTCCGCGCCTTCCGGCAGGCGGTCGCCGTTGACCCGCTGACAGCCACACTGACCGATCTGGAGGCGATCCCGCAGACCTCGTCCTGGCGGGAGATCGCCGGCTCGACCAAGCCGTTCGGCGTCCCCGGCGGGCTCGCTCTCGTGATCATCAGCTTCCAGGTGCGGAACAACACGGTCACCAGCAAGTCGTCCGGGCTGAACTTCTGCATCGTGCTCGATGGCGCCCCGCAGAAGGACACCCTGATCGGATCGGGCGACACCGGCAACGACTACCTCGACAGCAACGCCGCGGGGGTCTCCGAGATCGACCTTGCATCCGGGCCGTCACGCAAGGGTCGCGATGTCCCTCTCGTGGCGACCGGCTTGTTCCGCGTCACCCCTGGTCGGCACTCCGTCAGCCTCGCCGCGCGGAACCTCTACACGAGGGCTGACACGATCGCGCAGTACATCAGCAACATCGAGACGATCGTCTTGCATATGTGGGCGTGATAGATGGCCTGGAATCCAGACTTCTTCAGTGACGGGCAGCAGGCGAACCTGCTGCTGAACACGACGCTGACCAACGCGCGCACCTACGTCAACGATCTCGATCGGCTGGCGCTCCGCCGCGGTGCGTTCAACGTCGACATGACGCCGTCGATCATCCCCTCCGGTGGCAACCTCGTCGTCAACCACTCCCCGGCCGGGGCGAACCTGCACAGCTACCTCGCGGGCACCTTCCTCGGCTCGTACAACTACACGACCTACGGGGCGGACGGCGGCTCGACGAACGGCGGCGACCTCGGCACTGGCGACCGGTTCCTGCTCGGGCACCCCTCGCAGGCGGGGGCGGCGGCGGCCCCTGCCTGCTCGATCACGTTCCCGGCGTCCGGCTACAAGCTGGCGAACAACAGCAACTCTGGCGTGCAGGGGATCCTGCTGAACGCGAACATCGAGATCGCGGACGTGCAGGACGCGAACGCGAACATCCGCGTGATGTTCTGCTTCCAGTTCAAGATCGACACGAGCGCGACGTGGTGGACGATCCGCGTCAGCGAGCGGTTCGTATCGCGTGACGATCACAAGATCAGCGCTACCGATACAAACGAATACATGTGGTACGATGTACCACTTGCTTCCCTCCTGACCGCCTCTGTGCTACAAGCGGAATCAGGAGCGGACCCGACCGCGGTGTTCGTCACCGGTGCCAGGGTCATGCTCTCGGTGGTCAACGCGAACGCTGTTTCCGGCGTGTTCCTCAACCGGTTCCGGTTCTCGGCCCTCCCCTTCCTGTCGAGTCTCGCGTAATGGCAGACATCACCTTCCCCGGCTCATTCCCCTTCTCCGATGGCAACACGCTGTCCGGGCCGGACACCTACGAGCTGTTCTACAACGTTCTGAACCCGAACCAGAGCCTCGGCGAGATCAACGGTCGCCTCACCGAGGTGAACCTCGCGGCCTCCTTCGATCTCGAAGACATCCACACGCAGCGCGGCTCGATCGTCGACGGGTGGAGCAGCGCGGGCACGGCGAACCTCGACTGGAAGAAGTCGCTGTTCGGCAACCGGGCGATTACGCTGAACAACGAGATCCTGTTCAGCCTCAATGCCGTCGATCCGACCTTCTTCATCCCCGGCCTGAATCGGACCTTCTACCTTCCGAGGGCATCGTATCTGCTCGTGTACTGGTGTGTACACATGAGCACCGCGTCGTCGGACCTCGCGGCGAGCAACGATGTAGCGCAGGTCTACCTCCATCTCGACGGCACGACGATCCCTGACTCGGTGCGCTGCATCCCGTTCTCCTCGGCCGCCTGGGGCGGGGTGGCGCAGTACGCGGCGTGGCAGACGTTCGCGAAGGGGCGGACGTGGTGCGGGCACCTGATGTCCCCTTCCGGCTCCTCGGTGGCTGCCGGATGGCACACGATCGGGTTGAAGCTGATCGCAGACAGTGACCCTCTGATGACACGCATTCATGCCTGTCACATCATCGTCACACGCTGGAACGCCTGATGCCTGATCAGAACCCGTCTACGATGAGCATCGACGACTTCAAGCGACACCTGCATCATCTCTACCAGATGATCGGTGCCGCGAGGGACCTTCGGCGCCCGTCGCTGCCGCCGGGCCCCGTCGGTGGCCCCCCTGGCCCCGCAGAGGCCGCGTCGCAAGATCGCCGACCCGACGAGCGGCACACCCCTGCGGAAGCTCGTGCGGCGTATCAGGCGGCCCTACAGGCGCCCCCGGTGTTCGACGCCGGGGCGGTGGCAAGCCAGCGTCCTGGAGACACCTGGGGGCACACCCTGCCGACGCAGGCAGACGAGATCCGCGCCGATCGAAAGGAGCAGGTCCATGCGGCGCTGACGAACGCCGAGCTGTTGCGGCAGATCGGAGAGGTGCGCGCGCGACTGGAGGCTCCAGCCTCGCCCCCGCCGGCCGCCGCTCCCTGGCTCGCCAGCCCCCCGACCCGCGACATCAACAGCGAGGAATACTACAAGGACCACGGTCCGCCGCCGCTGAACTGGTGGATGCCGAACGGCGGTCCGGAGGTGGTGCCGACGCCCCTCGTGCGGGCGCGCAACCAGAAGGAGATGGAGCAGAACATGGCTCGGCCGGAGGAGCCAGAGCCGAAGCCACAGATCCGCAACCCGATGCTCGCCTGGGGGCCGCGCCCGCCGCAGGGGGCTGACGGTGGGTACACCTGGGACCAGTACAAGCAGGCCGCGAAGAACCTCGGTCATCAGTGGCAGAAAAGCGTCTTCTCCCGCGAGGCGAGCGCTGATCACAGAAGGTGGCTGACCGATCGGATCAGCGGCATGTTCGGCGGTGGAGGGCAGAGCGACGCGGCCACGGCCGAGGCTGCGCGCCTCAAGGAGCTGCGTGAGCGCGGCTATCAGCAGCAGCAGGAGGAGTGATGACCGAAGCCGAGTTCAACGAGATGTATGGGCCCTTCCTGCGCGGAGAGCGGTCACTCACCGAGGTCGTCGCCGAGTACAAGGGCGCTCGCCCACAGGCCCCCGGCCCCGCCGAGGCTGTCCGCTCGAACGATCTCCATCCACCCACTGGACCGGTGGACGTGCGCAAGACTATGGATGAACTCACGCGCGAGCGGATCAGGACGCTCCTGAAGAGGTAGCAGATGGGGTTGTTCAGTGGGGTCGGCCGGTTCGACGGCGGGGACGGCAAGGGCGGAAAGACGTGGTTCGAGGGCCCTGGAGGTCTAGCCTCGGCGGCGCTCCTCGCCCCCGCTACCATGGGCGCATCGTTCGCAGTTCCCGCAGGAGCCGCAGCGATCCGAAAGATCGGAGACGCAACCCGGAATCCGTCGAACCCCGTCAAGAACTGGAAGGAAGACCTCGCGCGCCGTTGGGATCTCGCGACGAACAACCCGACGGCTCTCGGCATGTCGGGCGCCGAGCAAGGGCAGATGATCCGCAACGCTGCCGAGGCCGCCCGCGCCCAGCAGCAGGCTGCGGTCACCGACCTGAACCAGACCGCCCTCGCCGGGCAGGGCTTCCAGCAGGGGGCCTTCACCGATGCGGTCAACCAGACCGGGTCGATCACATCGGAGGCGACCGCAAAGGCCGCCGCCGACGTGAACAACCTGAACCGCAAGATCATCGATCAGCAGATCGCGAAGGCGTACACCGATCTGGCTGCGGAGCGGGATCGGGTGTCGCAGAATACTCGGTACTGGATGGACATGTTCATGCAGCTCGCCGGCAGCGCCGGCATGGCGGCCATCGGCGGTGGCGCCCCGTCCGGCGGTGTCGCCGGTGCCCTTCCCCCGGTCTCCTCGGCAGGACCAGGCCCCGTATAATGTGAGGTAGGCGATGGCGATCCGGATCCCTTCGATCGCGCCTGTCGACGCGCAGTACCAGCCCCATGTTCCCGAGCGCCTCTCCGACGAGGTGCAGGAACTCAACCGCTTCCGCGACTCGCTCTGGGCGCGCACCGCCGCGTCCCTCGTGCCGACGTTCGGGGCGATGCGGGCGGGTGGTCCGGGTGCGGCGATGGCGGTCGCCCGCAGCTTCCATGACCGGGACTCGACCGGGCTCACCCCCAAGGAGGCGCTCGCTGCCAAGCAAAAGCTGCTGGAGTTGATGGCGGACTTGAGCAAGACGAAGCTGGAAAAGCTGCCGGGCGTCCTCGACTCCCTCAAGATGCAAGACGACGCGCTCAAGGTGATCACGGATGCGATCACGAGCGCCTTCACCGGATCTGCCAGCGCGAACGCCACCGTCGCCGCCTCGAAGAACGCCCTGATCGGGAAGACGAATGAAGACTACATGCGGCTGTTCACGGAGACCCTCGGCGGGGTGGCGGGAGTAAACGCCGAAACGATCCGCCGGAGCGTTGACGGCCTCATCGAGCACGTCCGCGATACGATCGGAAACGAATACGCCTACCATACCGATCAGGTCGCCCGCGCGATCCGTGAGTGGGTGATCACCAACGATCAGCTCGACCCCAGGCTGGCTCCGGCAGTGATCTCTGCGGGTGTCAGTGCAGTCGAGGCTCTGGTGCAGAGCGAGATGCCGGGGCAGTCCTTCGACCTCTTGAGCGCCTTGGCGCAAGACGCCCGGAACAATGCGCAGGCAAATCCCGACTACATCCAGACCATCGCTACGGCGCAGGAGACCTTCCAGAAGGCATCCGCACGGGCCCTCGTTGCTGGCAAGGAGATCGCCTTCGAGGCCCTAGAGAAGGGGCTTCGTGGCGTTGCGAACGCAGACAAGATCATCCCTCTGCTCAAGAGGGCATTCGAGGAGTTCGATCTCGATCCAGCGAATCCAAGGAAGACGCTGGAGTCGCTGGAGGGGGTGTTCGCGATCGTCTTCCCGGGCATGAAGAACGATCCGCAGATGTACGCCGACATGCTCGACGAGATCAGCGATCAGACGATCCAGCCCGGCACGACGCTGTGGGAGAAGCGGCAGGGTCTCTTCGAGTCCGAGGACTTCCAGAAGTTCAAGCGCGACAACGGCTACCAGACGAACGCCGAGGCGCTGGAAGGGCTGCGGGTTCTGATGCGCAAGCAGGCATTCCAGGCTCGTCAGAAGGATCGGGCGAAGACGAACGCGCTGCGGGCGGCCGACGTGCAGGCGACGGAGACGAGCCCCGGCGCGGCAGCGACCGATCCGACGAAGCTCGACCCGAAGGTGACGCCTGCTGCTGGCGGCGAGGCCGGGGAGCCCCGGTACTTCATCTACAACGAAAAGTTGTGGGTCAACGATGGCTCCGGGCTGCACGAAGCAGACGACGCAGAGAGGGCTGTGTTCGATGAGTCTGCGCGACTCTATCCGGAGGAGACGCGGGCCTCGCTCGGGACGCCGGCCGAGTTCTTCAAGCTTGAGGAGGAGCAGGAGAAGCGCAAGAGTGAGATGGCAGTCCGAGAAGCCTCGCTGCACGAGGAGTATGCGCAGAAGAACACTCCTCCAGCGATCTCCCCGACCATCGGTCAGGTGGGGAGCCTGATCGGACACAGCCTGTTCCACCCGCGCGCCACGGTCGAGGAGATCCGCGCCCGCCTCCAGCGGCGCCCGAAGGACCGGCGACTTGGGGTGCCCGTGTCTCCAGATGGCACGCCGCTGCCCCCGCTGGAGTCCGGTGGCGCCTTCGGAAGCGACATGGGGATCCCGGGGCAGCGCCGATGACCCCGGCGGAGAAGCTGGCATATTGGCAGGGTATCGAGAGGCGGGCCGCTGCCCGCAAGGCAGCCCCGTCGAAGCCGGCGGCGCCCGCTCGACCGCGGCCCCCGGCCGCTCCGCCGCAGGGCGCTCCTGGAGGCGGAGGGCCGGTGCCTGGAGGGGCTCCGCCAGACCCGTCGCTTGCGGCGGCGCTGGGGTACCACCCTCCGACACCTCCCCCGGGCTGGATCTATGCGCCCGGCAACATCTTCCATCGGCATCAGCAGGTGCTCCCGATCTCGCTCCAGCACCCGCTATTGAGCAACGGCTACGTCCGTCCCGAGGCCCTGAAGGTGGCGGAGGCGGGGGCGAAGGCGGCGGACGACTTCGTGCGTGAAGGAGAAAGGAAGATCATCAATCTTCTTCAGCAGCAGATCGAGAAGTACGCTCGGGAGTCCGATCTGGTCGACGGGAAGTACCCGATCTCGCGCCCGCCGGAGGACGCAGGCCGGTATCGCTCCAAGCCGGATCGCTACCTGGAGGATCTGAAGAAGCGGGCGGTCGAGAGGCCCCTCACCCAGACCGCTCCCTCGGAGCCGGAGTGGACGCCTCCCGAGTACGGAGAGAGCGAGCAGCCCCCTCCTCCCCCCGTCGACCTGACGCCTCCCGCGTCCCTCGCCCGGCCCAAGGTCCCGTCGTGGCCGGACACCGACGCCACGATCGCGAAGCTGCTGAACTCGCAGCCTCCCGTGTACCTGCATTTCTTCGGGGGGACGGAGCCGGAGTGGCGAGAGGTACATCGGAAGTACGGTGGGTCGGTCCCGTTCGAGAAGTGGTTTGCGGAAGAGTACCCTGCCTGGAACGAGTCGGGAACGGATCTCGACTACGAGACCTGGGCGCAGACGCAGGGAAGGGTCCGTCCGCACGAGGAGCCCGCCACCCCGCCCCCGCCCGTCGAGAAGGCGGCGCTCCCTCCCACCCCCGCCCCGGCCCCCGATCCCCGCCCTCTGCTGTCCGAGGTGCCGC
>Ga0196964_10001601_pt1 | contig 11390 bp, 9 predicted proteins | sample S1_10metaG_FD_148615 | JGI IMG/M metagenome (GOLD analysis project Ga0196964, IMG submission 148615) | Soil microbial communities from Anza Borrego desert, Southern California, United States - S1_10 | ecosystem: Environmental > Terrestrial > Soil > Desert | place: USA: California | collected... | reverse complement strand
TTACGGCCTTGACGTATACAGTTTATGGGAATCGCTCGAAACCATACTTAAATTCCTTGAGAAAAAAGGCCCTGAAGCAAAATCCACTGCGCTTGAAGCCATTAAATGTTTTGGTCCTTATAGACATGATGAAGGGTTATCGTATGCAAGGACCGCACGTTTTGTACCCGCTCCCTGCGAAAATGAAGTAGTGGATTTATTGGTGCACATGCGCAAAAACGCTATGAAATATACCCATGACCATGAAGAGGCCTTTAATGTTGAACAAAACGCCTGGGTGGTGGCCGGTGCTGAAAATTATTACCGCACCATGCTGGTTGCCGGTCCCGAATCGTGGAATATACGCGACAGGCACATGGTTGATACGTTAAACCGCCTGATGCAACTTTATGGCCGCAACAGCAAAGCCATTGTTTGGGAACATAATACCCATATTGGCGATGCGCGTGCTACCGACATGTGGCGTGACGGCATGATAAATACAGGTCAACTCATACGGGAACAATACGGTGAAAAAAATGTGTATACGGTGGGTTTCGGTTCCTGGTCGGGCACGGTCATTGCGGCTGACCAATGGGGGCGTCCCCCAACCATTATGGAAGTGCCGCCTGCACGGCAGGGAAGCTGGGAAAACCTGTTGCATGGATTGGCTAACGGTGAACGCACTAACGCATCTGACCGGCTTGTGTTCATGAACCGTAAAATGCAGGCCGACCTTGGAAAGGAGCATTTACCACACAGGGCTATAGGTGTAACATACAGCCCCAGATATGAGCGGTTTTTGAACTATGTTCCCAGCCGGATGCCTTACCGTTATGACGCTTTCATTTACATTGATCAAACACAGGCGTTACATCCATTACATGTTAAACCAGACCCGGGACAAGTGCCTGAAACGTTCCCGTTCGGTTTATAATTTTAACAGGCATTCATGGCTTTTTTTTTCTGGCTGCTAACTATAAAAACAACCGGTTTACCTATAATACCGGCAATGTCCGACTGAAGATCCGTAATTTTACGATAGACATAAAGTGAATTGAGATGATGACAATATATGATTTTTGTAAAAGCTACATTCTTCCATTGATATTAGGCATTGTTTTTTTACCGGTATCCATTGCAGCTACCGTGTTTGTTATATGCACCGAAAGGCCACGCGCTTTTGTGGCTTTGTCATGTTTTGTGCTTGTTGTCATAAGCATAAATCACCTGGTAGCAGAACCGCTTCTAAAAAACAACATGACCGTTGAAACAATTGCGAAACCTGCGAAAAAAGCGGCCCTTACCGTTACAAGCAGCGCTTTTCTGCATAAGACCAGCATTCCCAAAAAATATACCTGCGAGGGTGATAACGTTAACCCACCGGTAACCATTGGCGGTGTACCGGCTAACGCAAAAAGCCTGGTATTGATTGTTGATGACCCTGATGCGCCCATGGGTACGTTTGACCACTGGACTATATGGAACATTAAACCAACAAATACTATTATTCCTGAAAATACAGTGCTGGGTACCGAAGGAAAAAACGGCTCCGGAAAAAACGGTTACACGGGTCCCTGCCCGCCCACAGGCACCCACCGGTATTTTTTTAAAGTATATGCGCTGGACAAGCTGCTTGCATTGGAAGCAGGCGTTGATAAAAAAACCGTTGAAAAAGCCATGAAAGGACACATACTGGCCAGTGGTGAACTGGTTGGTTTATACCAAAAACAAAACAAATAGCGCATGCCAACAAAAAAACCTGCGCTTGTCAGCCAAAGGCCAATCACCGGTAAGGTGAAAAAAAGCGATAAAAAACAGGAAGCTGAGAAAGACCTGGCTAAATCCTACGATGAATTCAAGTTCTTTGAAGGCCAGTTTTACACCGGCATGAAAATAGGACGCAGCCACAAATGGTATTATGATAAAGGCGAATGGAAAGAAACGAAAATGACGCCTGATCTATGGCGTATATCCTATGCCGTTACAAAACGCAGGGCGGGCAAGGCCCCCGAAGGCTCAGGCGTACCAACCGGCACCGAATATCATTGGTACATACTAGCGCACCAACATGTGCGTAAACTGGATGCAAACAGTTATACTACTTCCATGACGGGGTTAAAATATAAACTGGCGCACCGCAGGGCCGACCACGAAAAATGGAACATCAGTGACAATGCGCAGCGCAAACGCCTCATCAAATTGCTTCAACAGTTTATTAAAAACCTGGAAAAACACCCGGGGGCCGAAGCATTGCAGCCAGTACCCGTAAAAAAAATAGAATCGAAAACCGATGTTACCCCGACCCTTAAAAAAAAGCGGGCACCGGTCAAACGCAAAATCACCGCAAAAAAATGAAAACGAAAATTATAACCTTTTATATTCTACTGCTTTGTTCATGTGCCAGTACCGATACAATGATTACGGGCTCCTGGAAAAGCAAAGAGCCCGCCTTGAAAAACTATAAAAGCATTCTTGTGGCTTCACTTACGGGCAATACGGTGACAAGAAACGGCCTGGAATCAGAATTAACGGAATTGCTTGAAAAAAACGGTTTAACAACGGCCAAAAGCATTGATTTGTTTCCCCCAACCATAAACACCCAGGATTCAAGTCACGCCATACTTATGAAAAAAGTGAATGCACGGGGCCTTGAGGCCATTTTAACAGTATCGTTGCTTAAGAAAGAAACGGAGTCGCATTATGTTGACGGAAGTTATGAACCCATGATGTATGCCTGGTATCCCAATTTTTGGGGCTATTACACATACTGGTACCCGTATACCTACAGCCCGGGTTATTATACCGAAACAACAGTGTATTACCTTGAAACAAACGTATACGATGCCAAAACCGAAAAACTGGCCTGGTCAGCACAATCCAAAACGTATGACCTACTGCATGAAGCTGATTTTTCACAGGAGTTCGCCCGGCAAATTGTACAAAAAATGAAACAGGACGGTATAATTATAAATCTGAATAAAGACAAAGACGAAGACAGGTACGATTAAACCCTTACGCCTACCACGCAAATGTCATCAACCTGTTCAAGCTGGCCTCTCCACAACTCAATGGACTTGTCCATCAACTGCATTTGTTTTTGCATGGTTTGCTGGCAAATTTCCAGAATAAGCTTTTTCATATTGGAATCCTTGAACTTTTTCCCTTTTGCTCCGCCAAATTGATCGGGATACCCGTCAGTGGTCATGTATAAAATATCGCCCTCGTTTAATGCAACGGTATGCGTGGTAAAAGGCCTTGGTTTTTCAGTAGCGCCAATGGGCTGTTTGTCGGCCTTTATTTCCACCAGTTCATAACCGGGTACTTCCTCAACGATTGTAATATTATTTTTGTAAGCTTCCTGTACATGGCCGTTATCTTTTGTTTTGCGTCTTACAATCCACAACGGATTATTGGCGCCTGACCATTTCACTTCGCGTGTATCAAGGTCAAGCAAACATAAACTGATGTCCATCCCATCTTTTACCTGGCTTTCGCTTTTTTCAAATGTTTCCAAAACAAGTTCGCGTACCTTGTCCAATATAAGTCCCGGTTCGGTCAGGTGAAATTCTTTCAAACTGCGGTTCAGCGCACCAGAACAAACAACACTAACCATGGCCCCCGGTACACCGTGACCGGTGCAATCGGCTACTGCAAATAAAATGGCGTTGCTGCTAACAGACTCCATCCAGTAAAAATCACCCGCAACAATGTCGCGCGGTTTGTACAGGATGAACGATTCGGTGAGGTATTGTTGCACCAGTTTATGGGGGGGTAAAATAGCCTCCTGTAACCTGCGGGCATAATTAATTGAATCAATAATCTCGCGGTTTTTCTCCTCCAGCTGCAAACTCTTAATTTCAATGATTTCTTTTTGCTGTTCGGTCTCCTCTTTTTGTTTCAGAATGATTTTATTCGCTTTTTGCTTATCACGGTATCCCTTCAAAATAAATATCAGCAAAACGGCCACTACTCCCAGGCCGGCAAGCGCCCAATAGGTAAGTTTGCGTTGTTCGTGTGTACGCATGGCCTCTTCCTGCCGTTGCAATTCTTTTTCCTGAATGGATTTTTTCAGGTCAAGCTCACGCTTGGCATTTTGCAATTTAACCGAATCTTCCTGGCGCTGGAATACCATGGCCAGTTGCTTACGCCTTAATTCTTCGCGCATTGCAATTTCTTTTTTTTCGGCATCGGCTTTTAACCGGCTTTGTTTGGCCTCAAATTCAAAAAACAATTGCTTGCGTTTGATTTCTTCCTGCAAGGCAAATTGCTTTCGTTCTTCTTCCATTTTTAGCTGGTTCTCCCGTTTTTCGTATTCATGCTGCAATTCGCGCTTATTTATTTCAGCCAACCGTTTTTCATTGTTGATGCTGTCACGTGCGGCAATATAGCTTTGGTAATAATCCATAGCCTCCTGGTATTTTTCCAGGTTATTGGCTGCATAATACATACAGCGGTAACATTCCTGTTCCTCGGGTAATAATTGTAATTTCTGAACAATCTTCAAAGCCGCACTGCAATCGTCAAGGGCCTTTTGCGATTCCTTTTTCTGGTTGTAATAAAAACCGCGTAGCTTAAGTGCCGAGCCCTGCCGGTGCTTGTTATTGGTGCGGTCGGCTTCTTCAATGGCAAGTTTCAGGTATTTCTCTGTATTCGGGTCATCATTTTCACCCATGTAAATGTTGGCAATGTTCATAAGGGCTATGGACTTGTCGCGTTCGGCATCGGGGCCTTTGTCTTCGTATTCAATGGATTTTTTATAGTTCTCAAGGGCCTTATCAAAATCACCCAGGCTGTTCCATGAATTGCCCAATCCAATGTGGGCGCTTGACATGCCCGAAAAATCGGGTTTTTCCATTTGATTGTACAGCGCAAGGCTTTTATTGAACATGTCCTGTGCTTTGGCATATTCCTTACGGGTTTGATAAAAATTACCCAACCCAATACAGGCGCTGGCTTGCCCGTCAAGACTGTTTACTTTTTCATACAAAGCGAGAGCCTTGCGGTAAGTGACCAGCGCTTCGGGGTAATTCCCGGCAAAATAAATGATGTTGGCCACTTTTTGCAGACAATCGGCCTGTTTGGATTCATTTCCCAGTTCTCCGTAAGCTTCAGCCGCTTTATTCAGGAACGGCACCGAATAATCATTGTTGTTTTCTGATGCATACACTTCGCCAAGCGCTTTGGCCAGCATAGCAATGTTCTTTTTATTATCCGAGTTTTTGTAATACTCCCAGGCCTTGCCGTAATAGGTAAGCGCATCTTCGCGGTTGTTGAGGTAAAAATCGGCTATTTCACCTGCCAGGAAATTTGAATAGGCCGCATCTTCCGGTTTTTCAACATTGGTGTATTTTTCAGCTGCCTTAATGTATGATTTAAATGCAGCATCGTATTTTTGCCCGTAAAAATAGTCGTTGTTACCGTAATAATAGTAACAATCGGCCAGCATCTTGGTGTCAACATATGTTTCAAAAAGATCAATGGCCTGCTGCAGCATGTCGCGGGCATCATCCGTATCCTTGCGGGCATACAACACATAGCCGTAAATATATTTGGCGTTGGCCAGTTCCCACTTATGTTCAGTCAATGTCAACGCTTTGATGCATAACTTAAAATACGGGATTGATTCTTCCTGCTGTTTGGCGTCATAACGGATCATGGCCAGGTAATAATTGCTTTTACCAATTACTTCCTGGTCATTGAACTCATCCTGTACAGGCAGGCTTTTAACAAGGTATTCTTCCGATTCCGTTGGTTTGTTGGCAATGTAATAGCATTTACCCACCAGGCTTTGTACACGGCTAACCCACGCTTTGTCACCTGCAGCCGTTACGTCCTTTAAAAAATTTAAACTGGCCGTTACACAGGAATCAGCCTTGTCAAAAACCCGGTCGCCTAATTTTTCATAGGTTTTTTTCCATTTGTCCTGGTCAGCGCGCGGAATCTTACCTGCTTTCACAGGGTGTATAACCAATAGGCATGCTGCAATAACAATGAAACTGAATTTTTGTATGTATGGGTGATTTTTCAACGCCCGCAAAGATAAATAATTTATCCGGTGGTATTTTTTACCCTGTTAAGTTCTTATATTTATATGTGGTTTTTCGTACGCTGTTCACCGTATTTTTTCTTTTACCCTGTTGCGTAGGGGCCCAGGGTATATACACCCGGGGTAAATTCCAGTTCACTGCCTATGAAAAAATACCTGCCTGGGCCTGTGTAACCTCAGGTTGGGAAAGCCAAAACCCGGTAATCCACCTGTATGACCACACGAAATATAAAGGCCATGCCGATTTTGTTTCATTCGGGTTGAAAACCGGTATCACTTTTGCCCAGTTCAAGGAGCAGGTAAAACATTTCAGCACACGCAAGTACCTGCCTTTTTTCCTGTACGACTTGCGCAGGGATCCATACCACCAAAACAATGTTGCCTATAAATGGGCTATACGCCTGGAAGACTATTCGTATGATGATAACCCGGCACAAATGACCGGGACCGTTATAAAACTGTATAACGCGGTTGAGAATTATATTGCAAAAGAAACGGGTAAACGTTCTAAAGGCGTTGTCATACTGGCTGTTTCGGAAAAAGTACATCCCAATACGGGCATTAAAAAATCGCTTAATAATTCCGGCATTTCAACTATTTTGTTAAAAGAACTGTTAAGCCATGCCGGTACGGCCAAAACAATAATATTGAATGAAGGCCGGGCCATCGGCCAGCTTAAATATGTAAAGGCCTCGGAAAACGAAACGGCTTTGCTAAGCCCCCATGATATCGTAATTTTTGAAAAGGCACCATTGCGTATTCCACCCGTAGCAGGAATCATTACGCTGGAGCCCCAAACACCCCTTTCACATGTAAACCTATTGGCAAAAAACAGGAAAACGCTCAACATTTGTACCGATAACCTTAAATCCATACCTGAACTTGAAAAACACATTGGTAAATACATTAAAATTACAGGCTACAAAGGGGAAATCAACCTGAGTGAAATTTCCAAAAAAAAGTTTGAAGAAGACGAAAAAGCCATTACACACATTGAACTGGTTATTCCTGCCGCCCATTTTGACTTTGATTCGATTGTTGATTTGCAAAATAATCCCGGTAAAGCAACGGTGAATTTTGTGGGTGCCAAAGCGGCTAATTTTGCACGCATTCAAAAAGCGTTCCCTGCATATACAACAAAAGGTTTTGCCATTCCGTTTTCGTTTTATACAAACCATTTGCACCGGGCCGGTGCCGGAGAAATCATAGATAGTTTACGCCTTTACCAAAACAACCTTGACCCATTACGAATTGATAAAATACTGGTTCGTTTGCGCAAAAAAATCATGGACACTTCTCTGGACACGTTGCTGGTTAGCGAGGTGCAGCAAGTCCAGAAAAAACAGTTTGACGGAAAAAAAATTCGCCTGCGCAGCTCCACCAATTGCGAAGATTTACCGAATTTCAATGGGGCCGGCCTTTATTTGTCAAACGGGTATTCAAAAAAGGAAAGTAAAAAGAAGCTGGAAGAAAAAATTAAGGAAGTATATGCTTCTATGTGGACCAGCTTTGCCTTTAAAGAACGCGCCTTTTACGGAATTAAGCACAAGGAAGCCGCCATGGCCATACTCATTAGCGAAGCCTACGAAAACGAATTGGCCAATGGCGTTGTATTAACCATTCCGGGTCAAAACAACGTGGCCGTTTACATCAATGCCCAGCCTGGCGGCCATTTGGTGACCAATCCTCAAGGAGCTGAAATACCTGAAGCATTATTTTTTAATTCTTCTGCCGACACCACGTATGAAATACGTTCGCATTCTTCGTTTGGCGATGTTTTTCTGAAAAAAGAAAATGAATCGTTACTTCAGGAGCTGAAAACGCTTTCGGCAGATATCCATAACGTACTTACCAAAGGCAAAAACAAGTACGGTACCGATATTGAATTTAAAATTATTTCATGCTGTGGTGAAAACAAACTGGTCGTAAAACAGGCACGCCTTATTTACGATGCAACACCGTATTGAAAATTCTATAACGGAATTAAAACCCTATATACAACCGGCAATTTCCCCAACCGTGGTAAAGCCCGTGCTTAAATTCGGGCGAAATCCTGGTAAGGCTGAATTCAATGGCAATTTTTTTGTACACAAGCGATATGCCCTGTTCATATTGCAAAACAAAACGTTCTATTTCCTTTGCTGAAAGCGTATATGCATCATTTCCAAACATACGTCCCTGCAGGGTTGCATTGTACAAAACAAACCTGGCCATTCCTTTAGCAAAAACATAAGCCTGAAATCTTTCCCGCCCGTTAAAAGGTATATACGTTAAAAAGTAGTTATTCATTTTACCGGTACAAAAACGAAATCCGATCGAAACATCATCATACAATGTTCCCGCACGTATTCCTGTCAGGGCGTTAAAATTCGCCCATTGTTGCGCTATTATACCTTTTTCAAAATTAAAGGTATAATTTAAAACGGGGCCGTTCCCTATTTGGTTTTCCCAGCCCACGGGCAAAGCCTGTCCAAGGCTTTTATGAATGAGTTTTTGTTCCTGCCCGCACAGTACGCAGGGACCAGTCACCCCTATATCAATTTTACTGGTAAGCCTGGCTTGGGTAAGCAAATCGTTTTCGACAAGGAAAAAAGAAAGAAAATTGGTGCCAGCATAAGGACGTTCACCTTTCTGAAAGGCCGGGTTGAGAATGCTGCGTGGGGTAAAACAGTCCTGGTCCAGCGAAAGGCCGTATGTTTTATTACCTTTTCCTTTATGCCCTGGCAGCAATCCGGTAATTTTCCATTTGTACATCGCGGTTAGAACCAGATCGTGCCGTACGCCTTGTGTAAAATACCTATCAGCATACACAAAAAAATCGTTGGCATAATTGGCGGCATAGTAACCCCTGGTGTATTCCTTGACTGAAAACGTTTGGGTATAAGCAGTTGCACCGGTAAACGATAAAACAAGGATCAAGGTACAATGCCTGGGAAACATGCCTGAATTTACATGAAAATAATTCTCCTGTGTCAACCCTGAATAATTATACGGTAAAATTTTTACTACATTCATCGCCTCATGAAAAACCTTGATCTTCTTTTGCTGTCGGTATTTTTGCTTGCCTTAACGCCCATTTGCCGGGCACAGGATAAAAGCCCGGGAGAACTGAAAAAAATCTATGAAAACAACAACCTGTCCAGCGCTGAGCGGCTTGACGCCATGGAGGAAGCGGGTTACTTGTACCTGAACCAAAATCCCGACAGCGCAATGTACCTGGGCCGGGCCATGATGGAGCTGGCCGCAAAAACCCGCAAATCGGCATTACTGTATAAAGCCTATTTTTTTATGGGCAATGCTTATGCGCAATCATACAACCTGGGGCGTGCCATTGATTTCTATAAAAAAGCCTATGATAAAGCGGTTGAAATGAAAGATGAAAAAAAAATGGCCAGCGCCCTGCAAAACCACGCCATTTCCCATCAACAGTCAGGAAATGTACCTGACGCACTTGCCTGTTTTTTAAAAGCATTTAAACTTGCCGAAAAGGCTGCGGATAAGCATCAAATGGCCACCATTTGCTCAAACATTGGGTTGGTTTATATTGTTCAGGAAGATTACGCAAGAAGCCTTGAGTATTATTCCAAAGCACAGGTACTGGCAAATAACATAAATGACAACCAGCTTTTAGCCAACATTTATGCAAACCTGGGTTCCTTGTACTACAAAAAACAGGAATATGACAAGGCCTTATCACAGCTCAACAAGGCGTTTGAATTAAAAACCGGCATGAATGACAAAGCGGGTATAGCAAACCTGCATTACGAAATGGCCGAAAGTTATGCCGGCAAGGCCGATTATGCTCAGGCAAAGAAAAATGCCGTAAAAGGCATTGAAATTTGCACTGAAATAAATTACGCATCGTTGCTTTGCCGGGGAAATTATTTAATGTGCAACATACTTTTTATGTCAGGTCAGTACAATGAAGCAAACCAGTATGGTATGAAAGCGCTTAACTGTGCGCGTGATCAAAGCAATATTTACCAACTACGTGACACCTATAAATTATTGGCCGAAATAGCGTCAAAAACCGGAAAAATAAAAGCGGAACTTGAATATACAAAAATCTACCACAGGTTTAATGATAGCATTGTTGCCGAAGAAAACACGCGTAAAAAGGTACAGGAGCAACTTGAATATGAATACCAGAAAAAAGCCATGGCCGATAGTTTACAAATGGTTAAAATGCGCAAAATAAGAGAAATGGAGCTTGAAAAAAGCGAAAGATCAGGAAACGGAAAAGGCATGTATACCATGCTCATCCTTTTAGGCGCTACAACACTTATTGTGTTGGCCCTGTTTTTATTTATGCGAAAAAAATAATTGCTATATTTAATGTATGCAAACGGCCGTTATGAAAAAAGCACATTGGATTATAGTGTTTCCCTTTTTGCTTTTTTCATGCAAAATGAATCGAAGCGCGCCTGCCGCAAAAAAATCAGAAGCTGCAACTGCTGAAAGAACTATGCAAATGACCGTAACAGGAATTGCCGAACATGCCAAAATGGGCGCCATCGTGGTGGCTGATGACGGGAAGGTATATTACATTGAAGGGAAACCGAACTGGGACAAGGAAGGTTATTATAAAAAGAAAATACGTGTGACCGGAAAAATGTATACACGTACAACCCGGCCAGAAGACCTGGTAAACGACAAAGGCGAGTATTCGCAAGGTGCCGAAGGAGAAAGTAAATTCATACGTGCCTCGGAAATTGAATTAATGAAATGATTTTTTTTAAGTCAACAATTACCTAACGCCCGGTCACGTGAATGCTGACGAGCGCGACTTAATACAGCACTGTCAGCGTCATGACAAAGCGTAGCTGTCATGACGAACAACGAACCGGAAATATATTCTCACGCATTTAACACAATTTAAACCCACCCAGACCTCACACCACCGATACGCTGACAACTACTTCTTTCCACACCCATCATCCTTGCAGCATTTGGGTAATTTATTGTACCCAACTTCATCGGCCGGTATATCATCGGCCCAATAACCCAGTTTTGACAGGGCTTTGCGTATTTTATCGGGATCGGTTTTATTGGTACGGTACTTTACCGTAACCATTTTCGCATCAAGGTTTACCTTGACCTCTTTTATCCCTTTTTCAAACACCAGTTCGCGTTCAATGCGCTCCTTGCATTCCCCGCAAACGGTAGATGTTTTAATTTCTATAGTTTTAGTATCCTTACCGGTAAATGATATCACCAGGAACATTAGTATTCCAATTGGTAATATGTTTTTTAGTGTTTGCATAATCTTGCTTATTTAAAATAAATGCCTTGTCTTTTTTTAAAATAGAAATTTTAAATAATGAAATGTAAAGTTAAACCGTTAAATCCAAAATAGTTCTCA
>Ga0196964_10001600_pt1 | contig 11391 bp, 10 predicted proteins | sample S1_10metaG_FD_148615 | JGI IMG/M metagenome (GOLD analysis project Ga0196964, IMG submission 148615) | Soil microbial communities from Anza Borrego desert, Southern California, United States - S1_10 | ecosystem: Environmental > Terrestrial > Soil > Desert | place: USA: California | collected... | reverse complement strand
CGCTATTAAAATTGAAAAGCTTGGTGTATCAAGTTCGGAGATCGGCGAGATCGTATCAGTGATTGATGACATAGCTGACCAGACAAACCTGCTCGCTCTGAACGCAGCAATTGAAGCAGCCCGCGCCGGTGAGCAAGGCCGTGGATTTGCCGTAGTAGCCGATGAGGTTCGTAAACTGGCCGAGCGCACAACGAACGCCACAAAGCAAATAGCTACAATGATCAAAGGCATACAGAACGATACAAAAGAAGCTGTCACAGGCATGAACAAAGGCTCACAGGAAGTAAGCCACGGCATCAAGCTAGCTGATAAAGCTGATGAAGTGCTAAAAGAGATCGTTCATTCATCAAAAGAAGTATTCGACAATGTAAGCCAGATAGCTGCAGCAAGTGAAGAGCAGTCAGCTACAAGCGAGCAGATCAGCCGCAGCGTCACGAGCATCTCAAGCGTGACAAGCCAGTCAGCAGCAGGCATCGAGCAGATCGCCCGCTCTGCTGATGAGCTAAACCGACTCACAGAAAATATCTTTACCCTTATATCTCAGTTTAAAGTTGATTCCACTGCTGATTTTACTGGTATGCCTGAGACTAGAGTTATTGCAGCCAGTAGTCTTAACGGAAGGTCTAGAAAAACTCTGCTTAATTAATAGATTCAGTTGCAAAAAAGGAATGCCGGAGCTCTTATAAAGCTCCGGCATTCCTTTTTTGTATAAGCAATTTGTGCTGATGCAGCTCTTCTACTGCAAAAATTTCATTTTATATTTTGACTTTACCTGGCCCTGCGAAATATTTTTTAGCTTCTTTTTTAAAAGTAAAGTTCTTTTAAAAGCCGGTAAATAGTCCAGGTACAGAATTCCCTCAGTATGATCATACTCATGCTGTATCATTCGTGCTGTCACTCCTTTAAAGGTTCTTTTCTGCACCTGAAACTTCCTGTCAGAATATTCAATCGTAATACTCCATGGTCTTTCTACATCTTCCGACATAGACGGAATGCTCAAGCATCCTTCCTTGTCAGTCCATACATTAGTAGAACGTCCGGTAATCTTCGCATTGATAAATGTTTCGCGGATACCCTCATCGCCTTCAAAATATTCCCTACGCTCATGGAAATCCATTCTGTCAAATGTATCTTTACTGTCCACAATAAAGAGCCGTACGGGCACATTTACCTGTGGAGCAGCAAGCCCACACCCATCAGCGCCTTCCATAGTTTCCCACATATTATTAATAAGGATGTCAAGTTCGGGATAGGATGCATCAATATCCACACACTTCTGACGGAGGATATCATGGCCATATGAAACAATTGGTAATATCATAAGAAGTTTTAAGAATATCACATAAAATTTTGCCTGTTTGAATAGGGATTTCAAATTTAAAAATAGTAATGGATACTTCATCATTTTTAATAGAAGACCTTCTTAAAATCTGCTATTTTAACGAAAGCCACGCTATCGTTCTGCAATGAGCGAAGAACTTATACCAGAACCTTGAATTTGGTCATTCTAGCATAGATTGTGGTGCGCTGAGTACCTCAGAATGACATCTTCACCTTTTTAAAAGCTTTTGGAAGGGGGTATTCTTTAAAAGTACGCAAATTCCTGTTTTCAAACATACTTTGTTTCCTGAAGGATCATAATTGACTACAATCTGACGACTGGTTTGCTTTTACTTTCCAGAAGGGGATACATTCTACAGACTATTACTGCCTCTGTAGAACTGAATTATTTACATCTTGCCGATACTGAGTATATCGGCAGGTAAACCGGACAAGCGCCCTATCAAATTTTTTATAGGGGCGCTTGTAAAGGCCTTGAAGCTGTCCATTGCGGTGGCGGGTAATTCTTTAAAAGGTGATCGGAAGATGGATTTTTTACTTTTGTCGTTTTACCTTCGGCCAGCATTCGCGCGTGCACAGTCTGCCAGTCCGGTAGTGTCGCGTTATCCTGAAGCCAATGTACATATGCCGCTTCATCACACCATTTGGGCAGCTTCTGCATAGCTTTCCTGTGTATCTCAGAATTGCGAAAAGACCTCATGGCTGCATCACTTTCCCAGGCAGTGAGCGTCCAGAATGTGAGCCGCTTATCAATGAGCTCCCGGCCGCCTTTAAAACCCTGAGTTTTTAAAAGCTCCTTCACGGAGGCTTCATTTGCCAGCATGAATCCCGGTAAATAAATAAATGACTTTAAGCGGAGGCGAGTTGCTGAAATGAATATCATAGTAAAATTTTAATAGGATTTAAATTTTAATAGGATTTAAATTTTAAGATACGGCTTTAAAACACCAAAGCGGACTTTGAAGAGCCCGCTTTACGTATTTTTAACAGTTTAATTATAAACATCAATAATTAAACTGGGCCTGCAATCTCAGCAAATTCCCCTTCTGACGATTTGAGATCTTTGCGCCATCCTCAAATGTGCGGTCGCTCATTGTATACATCGCTACAAGCTCAAATGCCGAAAACGGCTGCCATTCTATGCCTGCCTCATATTCACGAACAACATAACGGCGTGCGTCCAGCTCATGCTTTTTACCCCCTTTGTAATATTCAGCGCGAGCAAATGGAATAAGAGTTTGACCAGCAATATCTGCTTTAAAAGATATCGTTACAAATCCACCTTCTAATGGTTTTTCTTCAATCGAGCGTGTAAGAATTGTTGGATTTCCCGCCGAATCATTTCTAAAACCTGTGGTAAATTCCGGGCCCCGGCCGATATTATACTCAGCTAAGATCCCAAAAGGCTGGGGGAAGAGATTGATTGTTGCTGCTATACGCTGATCGCGAAACTCCCGTGCGCCAGTAACGCCTGACGTCCTGTCAGCAATGACGACACGCCCGGAATATGCCTGTATGCTTGGCTCAATGATCTGGCCCGCAATCTGCAAAGGATATGAAACACGGGCTACCATATGGAGATTATTGTTCAGCTCTGGCCGGTTTGCCGTTTGGCCATTGAAAGCACCAAACCCAATCACGCCATAGTCTCCTGAACCTTTCATTTTGTTATTTGCTACTTTCGCAAAAAGTTCGCGTGTTTCAGCAGGTGCCCAGTAGAAGAGCGCCGCTAGGTCACGCTCATTTGATAGGGCACTATTGAGGGCGTCGGCGCGGTCAAGCGGTAGGCGATTCTGGCTTGACTGCATATTTTCAAAACCAAACGGGATTTTGCTTTGGCCGAGGCGCAGGCGAAACTCCTTTGCCGCATCAAGTGAAAGGTCAAAATACGCATCACGAATCTGCGCAAACTGTAGGTTCGTACTGCTGGCTGATGAGGCCAGATCCGGCTGAATATAAATATAAACGCGATCATGAACGTTACCGCTGAAAATCAAACGTGCCCGACGTATGAAAATACTACCATTATCGCCCCATGACCTGTCGCACTGCTCGCATTTTAAATCCTTATTTGTTTCCAGCAGGCGGTTGTAGCGTACCTGCGTATAGCCACGAAGGGAAATTTTATCATACCATTTTGACTCTTTTTTTGTGGTGTCGCTCTGTGCGCTGAGTGAAAAGGTGAAAGCAATGAAGGTGAGGATTGCAGTAAAAACTTTACGCATTGTTTACAATTCCGTAATAGTGAATTAATAATGAATCTGTAAGCAAAACTACAGAGTGTGGTGAAATTTTTAATATTATCAATTGGTAATATTATGTTTCGGCTACTATACATATTTCTTTAATAAAAAAAAGCCAGGAATTTTTATATCCCGGCTTCATTGCCAACTTTTAAAAACTATTTGAATAAAAAGGCTGCAGCCGGAGTCCGGCACGATATAGCTTCTCATATTCTTCAGCAATATCAAGGCAGCATTCCTTGTATGAACTGTTCGGTAATGTCGCGACGGTTTTACAATTCGTCTTTCGTAGAAAATCCATTTCAAGCGCAATTTCCTCAAGACAGCCAGTCTTGCTGCCCTGCCGCTTTTCGATAGCACGGATAAAAACGCCTGCTTCCATTAAGCTTTCCGGTGTCCCTGTATCACCAATGAGATACTGCGTCCCATCAACTCTATGGTTAAAGTATCTTTATCAAGATGCTCTTTGTGAATGTTTGTAATTTTCAGTTCTTCGGGCAAGCCTGCTTTTAATGCTTTTGAAATTTTAATCACTTTCAGCATGTACACATATAGCTACGGAGTTTGTGTAATTCGACTTTGACTCTCTCGGCTTTTCTTCAATTGAAAGTACCTCGCTGCCGGCGTCAGCCTCCACAACGTCATAGTGCTCAGGATCGTGAACGCAGTAGCCGAAGATCGTCCCGGCGCAATCACTCAATAGAAGCCCTATTGTGAACCGTCTTTAGGCAACTTTTGAAAATGCTGCATATCATGGGCGTAGTGATGAGCGGGATTTCCGTGATGCCCGCGAGTATGAGCGTCTCCAGCCGGTAGTAAATCATCAGCTTGTCGTAGACGAGGTAAAGCTGCTCACTGAAACCTGCCGTTACAGGATCAAATCATATCCCACTACCTTGTGAGGAGTATGTCTTTTGTACTCCGTGGTGAAATATTCGTTTTTTAAAGAATTGTTGTGCAAAATTAGAGGATTTGGATGATTCTTAAAAAGCGTGGTTTCAAAAGTTACTTCTCCACCTCCGAATATTTCCTATATACAGCGCGATAGCCGAAGCGCCGCGCCACAGGAGCAATAATGTTTATCAGCAGCTTTTGCACGCCAACGGGAATATCTGTCAGGTATGCCTTGCTGTCCAGATATTTCAGTGTGACGAGTTCCTGCACGAGGCCTGCCTTGCCATTTTTCATCTTGCCGTCGGCAGCCAAGCCAACGAGATTTTCAATGAGATATTCAAAGTCAAGCGCTGGAGTGACAGTGTGGATGTACACGAGCGGTTCGTCCTGGGAGTTGTAGTGATTGTGGGATTTGTTTTTCGGCAGAATTATCGTTTTACCAGCTCCGGCTGTGCTAATCTTCCCGTCGGAGTAATACGTAAGCGTTCCTGAAATCACGTCAAACTGCTCGTCCTGCAAAACATGCATGTGGTTTGGTACGAGCAATCCTTTGCGCTTCACAGTGGATTTTATCACAACTCGTTCGCCGTTTGACGAAGCCGCTGTTTCGATGAATTCGAAAGTGTCGCCTGAGAGCGGATTCTGGAGAATTTGTCCTTGTTTTGGCATAGCCTCCTCACAGGAAGTGGAAGAAAATGGTGAAAAAAGCAAAATACAAAATTGGCGTCAATTTCATACTTTCTTTTTAAAAGATAATTTTAACATACCATTCTTCTTTATAAAAGTAAAACACAGAGTGGCAACCCGGCTTCTGAAGCTCATGGGCTTTAAAAGCAGATTGCCACATTAGCAGACTATCCCTGTAATGAAAAATTACTTTTAAAAATTTAGACAACTCCTATGTACGCTCTTTCTTCTATTGAGATGCTGATGCAGCCGCGCCTCTGGCTTATATTTTTTTACCGTCGGCAGACCTTCTGCACGGAAAATTTCCATCGTTGTAAGATTAGCTACTACAGACCATAATGTACCAAACTGGAACCTGGCGAGATGCAGGCAAAGGTGCTTTTTGCGGTCGCTCAGGATCTGTTTTGCCAGCACGGTGTTCATATCTTCATTGCTGCTTAGAAAATCACTTGCAGCACAAAATCTCTCTATTGGCTTGCTCCATCCTACGCCTTCTGCTTCAAATTTTTTTACCTCAGGATGTTGAAAATAATTCGTACAGACGATAAAATTATTCTCGGGGTGGCGAACCTGCACCGTTTGAGGACACACCTCAATAACAGCCATGTCTGACCTGTCAGCAACAAGAAAATTATTATATGTGGCTATAGGTATATTTTTAAAAAAATGTATTACCTCATCCACTGTCGTAAAATGCTCAAGGCAGTATCTAACCGAAATAAGGAAGTTGAAACCGGGCAGAGGATTCCTGCCATTGACATATGACATCCCAATAAATAGACCCGCTTCATTGATTCCGTCTTCCCTGCCGATAAATACTTCAGATTGTGCGATGTACGATAGTTTGTTTTCCGGGGCGATGAGACTGCTTTCTGTAAACTTTTGGAATGTAAAAAATGAATCGAAATTTCGTCCAACGATCATTTCACCGCTTTTATTCCTGCTGGCAAAAAGAGAGCACTGCGCCTCGTGCTCAAATGCACCGATGCTTAAAACGAAGCCTGCTAACTGCTCAATATTTGATTGCGCTCCCTCAGCAAAACCTTCAAATTCACGGATTATTTCAGGATAAACAGGTGCAATTTCATTAAGGCACTTCATGCCAAATTCAACCTTCCTGGCCTCAGTGTGCGGAAGCCGAAAGCCATTTTTAAAAAGCAGGCTCCCGTACTTAAAACCCATATCATAATAGCTTCCTTTCAATCGCGGATGATACATTTTTACCTCTTTGTTTTTAAAAAGAGCAAAAATAGAGCTGTAGGAAATTGATGTGGGATAAGAAATCAATAAGAGATATTCTTCCGTATGCGGCTAAAACTTTCCGCTGTAATTCCTAAGTACGAAGCAATATATTTCATTGGGGTACGCTGCAGAATGTCAGGACGCTGACGGAGCAGCTTGAGGTAGCGTTCCTCTGCAGTAAGAGTCTGGTAGTCAATTAGCTGTTGCTGCTTTGCAATAAAGAGGAATTCGGCAGACAATCTGCCTATCTTTTCCATAAGTATGGCGTCGTGACGTTGATAGAATTCAATAAGTTTTAAAAAAGGGACCTGAAGAATAGAGCTTTTTTCGAGAGTTCGTGCTTCTAATGTACTAGGTACGGCCGTGAGTATTGAGGCATAATCCCCAAAAAACTCACCGTCATAGCAAAGCTCAAGGCACACTTCTTTACCGTTTTTTGTTGAGAATGTTCCTGCTGACCCTGTAATTATATAGTAGATGTTGTTTTCAACTGTATTACTCTTTCTCAGAACGTAATCCTTTGGTACAGTGATATGAGTAGCTATTTCTGCTAAGCCTTCCCACGAGATTTCGGGCATGTTAAAACCCTTAATGAAGGCGTTACGAAGAATCTGAGGTATGTTTGTATTCATTGTGTAGTTATTAAAATTTGTCAGCTTAGCAACTATCGGTGATATAGGTTCAGTAAAGTGGAATGACAAATTTTAAAGCAAAAATAAGTATCATTCTCCTGAAAAGTAACCACACCACCGGAGTACAGGTGCTACGAACTACAGCTCAGCATCGAGCACCCAGCCTGCTTCGTCGCCCAGTCAGGACGCTTTTTAAAGAATTCATCATGCTCGCGGCTATACGGCGTTTTCATCGCGTGCTGTAGTTTTAAAAACAATGCATCATCGCCCTTTTCCAAGCCCTGAATGGCCTCGTGCAGCATGTAATTCCGCAGGATAAACCGCGGGTTCGTCTTCTGCATAATGGCCCGTGATTCTTCCCGCGAAATGGCGTTCATTTCAAGGCGCTCGCTGTACTGCGTTATCAGTTCAAGAAGTGAGGTTGCTTCGCCGGGATATGGGTCTTTGTAAAAGCTGTCTTTAAAATGCTCCAGCACTTCGATTTCGTTTTTAAAAGCATCAGGCACATCGGCGAGAAGCTGGAAGAATATCGTCATGTCGGGTTTGATGCTTTGGAGCGCCTCTTTAAAAGCGGCGATGAGCGCGTCATCTCCTGGCTTGAGGGCATCGAGGCCGAGCTTTGCGGCGAACATGTCGTTGTACTTTTGTGTGTAGATTGTTTTGTATTCTTCGAGCGCGGCGACGAGCATTTCCGGCCCGCTAAAAAGTGGCGCGATGGCACCTGCCAGGCAGCCGAGATTCCAGTGCCCGATGAACGGCTGACGTCCGAAGGCGTAGCGGCGGCCCGGAAGGTCGGTTGTGTTAGGCGTGAAGTTCGTATCGTAATCATCCACAAAGGAGTACGGACCGTAGTCTATCGTGAGGCCGAGGATGGACATGTTGTCGGTATTCATCACACCATGCACAAAGCCGACGCGCTGCCATTCCACCATGAGCGCGGCTGTGCGCGAGAGCACTTCTTTAAAAAATTGGAGGTATTTGTCTTCGCCCGTGATGTGAGAAAGGTGCCCATAATAACGCTCAATCGTCCAATCGGCGAGCTGTTTTAAAAGGTCGGTTTCATCGCGGGCGGCGAGTATTTCAAAATTGCCGAAACGCAGGAAGGTCGGCGCCACACGCATCACGATGGCGCCCGGCTCAAAGGCCGCATTGCCGTCGTAAAACATATCGCGCATCACGTCATCGCCCGTGGCGACTAGGCTCAGCGCGCGTGTGGTCGGAACGCCGAGATAGTGCATCGCCTCGCTCATCAGGTATTCCCGCACGGAGGAGCGCAGTACGGCGCGCCCGTCAGCCCTGCGCGAATATGCCGTCGGCCCCGCGCCTTTCAGCTGCAGCTCCCACACATCGCCCGATGGCGCCTCCCACTCGCCAAGCGTGATAGCGCGCCCGTCGCCAAGCTGCCCGGCCCAGTTGCCGAACTGGTGTCCCGCATAGCAGGCGGCGTACGGGTACATTGTTTCGGTCACGGCATTTCCGCCGAGGATGGCGATGTCCTCGGGCGAGGTTGGCTTTTCGACGCCAAGCTCGGCTGCCAGCTCGTCTGACCACGCCAGCAGCCGCGGCTCACGCACCGGCGTGGGAAGCGCCTTGCTCCACAGAACGCCTGGAGTCTGCCGCGGCCTTGTGTCGCCGCTTTCGTCCCCGGGAAACGCGGCCTTAAAATCTGCTTTGTATGTTTTTAAACTCAGTTTTTCCATTGGTTCGCTTTTTTAAAAGAAGGAATGTATTTCATTTAAAAGCGATTGACGGGTAGGATTAGTTTCTTGTGAGAGATTAAAAGAGGTTTATATTTTCATTTTATAGGCAGTAAAAGATTCACCGGCTTTAGTTATAGAATCAATTGATTCAAAGTTGATTTTCTTATCATAATCTTTTATAATGTTATAAAGAATATTATTAAGAATAATCTCATTTGATTTTCCAGCGCTACAAACTCTATTAGCCCAAACAATTGTATCTCCAATTGCAAATAGATGTCCCTCTATTTCCTTGTATTCAATCTTACCAATATCAGCACCAAGTGTTAGCCCTGAAGAACCTAATGGTAATTTCCTAATAGATTTAGTCCACCTTGAAAAATGTTCATTTGAAAAATCTAAAATTTCCTTTGAACTTTTAATGAAGCAATCAATATAATTCTTATTTGCCTTTGCGCAAACATCTTCATTAAAATATGCTAAAAAACCATCTCCAGTGAATTTATCAAAGATTCCATAGTTATCTTTTATAATTTTTCTAGATGTTTGTATAAATTCAATCATCATTTCTCTGAAATATTCAGCCGAGGGGCTATAAGTCATAAGATCTTGAGACTTTCTAATATCAGCAACAACAGTTATTGTATTTGATTGAGAAAGCTCCTTTTCAAAATTTTCTGGTATCTCTAGTAAAATATGGCGTGGCAAATGAGCATTCCATCTAATTCGCGATTTTGAAAAGTCCATTTGTTCTGAAGACCATGTAATCGGAATTTCAATATCTGGCGCCACTTTTTTCAGTAGATATGCTTTGAGACTCATTACAAAATGAAGTGAGATATGCCAAGACCTTTCGAACTCCCTTGAATACGGCAAGTTTCTGTCACTTGATGCCCATACCTCTAATTCGTTAATAACTTTTTCAATGTAATTATTCGTGTCATTTCTGTCAATTCGTAGTGATTTACTGCTAAAAATTTGCTTATCTATTTTATAAACATCTTTAAGTCGTTGTACTAATTTTAAAGTTATTTCTTTACACTCTTTAATGTAAAGCTCACCATCAGTCAATTGGCAAAAAGTCCAAAAATTTTCAAATGATTGTAGGATGATTAGAGTATTTATGTATGCTTGCTTCTTCATAATCAATTTTTATTTTTGTCCACAGGCTATATTCAAGTCAAATATAAACACTTTCCCCACACTCCAAACAACTTTTTAAAACCCCAAAGCAAACTGCTTTGAGACTAAAAGACTTACAGCCACGCCGCTATAAGGCAGATCATTGAGCCATATGCAAGTGTTTCAAACGCCTTGAATTAAAGTGTCTCTTGGTTTGTGAGTTTTAAAGCCAGTTTGTTTAACAGATATCCGGAGTAAATTCCTGAAATTCTCAACGTCCAGCTTAAGGATATTTCTACAACTCTAGGTATTTGGTCATAATATTGATTGCCACGAATGTCTGTAACTTTCGCTACTGTATAAAATGCAATCAATGAAAATACAACAAGCGCAACCTTATTAAGAAATTTGAACAGTAAGTTTTTTGCCTCAGACTCAACGGCTGCAGTGAAAAATAAAGCAAACAAAAATGTTGAGGTGAGGAAATTTAGGACTATAATAAAGGTCAGACCTTTTGAGAAATCCTCGCTAAGAAGATGTCCGCTACCTTTGAAAAAGGCTTCTCCACCCATATAGAAATTGCTTTCAAGATATTGATTGGCGAAAGACAATGTACCCATGAGTCCCAGAAAAAACAACACAGTTGGAGAAAGTTGAAAAAGATTTTTAAAAATTTTGGCAATCATCAGTATTTGATTTAAAAATTCTAAAGCCGAATTCAATACAAATTACAACTAAATATAAACACTTTCCCCACACTCCAAACAACTTTTTAAAGCCCAAAAGCGGCCCGCTTTGACACCAAAAGACGTACAGCCACGCTGCCATACAGCAATTGGCACGATGGCACATTCTCTCCTGCACCTACTCCGGCCATTTCGCGCTGCTGTGCTTTTTTAAGGAAACGGAGCTGCTTTTTAAAACAGCCCCGCTTTCTTTTTAAAATTGCCATCAGGCCCAGCCTATTTTTTTGCAGCAAGCTTTACGGCAAGATACTCCGGCATTTCCTGCACTGCGGCGCTGAGCCGTGCAGCATTTTCCTTTTTTCGGCTTTCGTCTTTTATGTGGTAATTGTAATTGTCGAAGAGGTAATACATCAGCAGGCGATTGTAGTCGTCAAGCTCGTCGTCTTTGAGCATACTCAGTATTTTTGTCTCGATCTCTGCCGCATATTTCGTTTCCGAAAGCGCGCGGCCAAGACGCCCGATGCTGCCAAAATAGTGTTTCTGGCTTGGGTTTTCCAGCCGCAGCGAAATGCCGAGCATCAGGTCCATCACGTTGATGTCCAGCGCTTCCAGCTCCTGGATATACGTTTGCCGTCCAGCCCAGGCATAGCTGCCGTCGCTCCTCCTTTGAAAGCGGTCATTCATGATATCCAGATGTGCGCGCAGAAATGTTTCCCAGTTGACAGTCTCAGCTGAGAGGACAGCAATTTTCATTGCGTGAACACGCGGGCTGTTATCCTGGCTGCAACTTCCCACGACGATTCTATTCCTGCGTAACTCAAGTGCTGTCTGCTTGGAATAAAAA
>Ga0196964_10001599_pt1 | contig 11395 bp, 10 predicted proteins | sample S1_10metaG_FD_148615 | JGI IMG/M metagenome (GOLD analysis project Ga0196964, IMG submission 148615) | Soil microbial communities from Anza Borrego desert, Southern California, United States - S1_10 | ecosystem: Environmental > Terrestrial > Soil > Desert | place: USA: California | collected... | reverse complement strand
TGAAATTGAAAAGGTACGGTTTGGGCATCGGCTGGATGTACATGTGCATGTAAACGATGACATGTTGAGCGTAAAAATCCCAACGTTGTTGTTGCAGCCTATTGTAGAGAATGCCATTAAGTTTGGCTTGTACGGGACCACCGAAAAAGTGACCATAACGCTTGATGCACATCTTGAAAACAACATGGTAATGGTAAAAACAACAAATCCCTTTGACCGTGAAATGCTGCCACAATCGGGTACGGGTTTTGGCCTGAATGCCATTAAACGAAGACTGTACTTATTGTTTGCACGGAACGATTTGTTGCAAACCGAAACAAACGGGAATATTTTTATTACAACATTAAAAACACCAGTTGTATCATGATAAAAGTAATACTCATTGACGATGAGCCCCTGAGCCGTGAATTGATACGTTCGTATTTAAGCTCGTATAAGGAACTGGAAATTGTTGAGGAATGTAACGATGGGTTTGAGGGCGTAAAGGCCATTGACACCCATAAACCCGATTTGGTTTTTCTTGACATTCAAATGCCAAAAATCAACGGGTTTGAAATGCTGGAACTTATTGATGAAAATCCGGCCATTATTTTTTCAACCGCTTTTGACGAATATGCCATTAAAGCGTTTGAAAAAAACGCAACCGATTATTTGTTAAAGCCCTATTCGAAAGAACGCCTGGACAAAGCGGTGAAGAAATTTTTGGATGCCCATGCAAAAAATGCGGTGTTTAACGCACAGCCGGCCATTCAAAACCTGGTTGGTACCGGAGATACACCCACCCGCATTGTGGTAAAAACAGGTACTAAGGTCAAAATAATTCCCGTACATGAAATACAGTATATGCAAAGTGAAGATGATTTTGTAAAAATTGTCACGGCCGAAGGGTCCTATTTAAAAAACCGCACCATGCAGTTTTACGAGGACCACCTGGATAAAACGCAATTTGTACGTGTACACCGTTCATGGATGGTGCATGTAAACCAGGTAACCAAAATTGATAAATACGGCAAGGAAAGCCATATGCTTATTTTAAGGAACGGAACAAAAGTTCCTGTGAGCAAACAAGGTTATGCGAAACTGAAGGAAGTGTTGGGGATTTAAGCCTGAAAGTTTGAGGTTGAAGTCGGTAACTCCATAACAGTTTGAAATAAGGAAGAACGCCTCTAACAATTTCGGATTTCGCATTCCGAACCCACATGCTTCGCCAGAAAATCTTTAAAGGCCCCCAGCAGACGGTACCATGCCCCATATTGTTTCGTTCGTCCAAAACGTTAAGCCCGAAGTTCCTGAACCTTGAACTCCAAACCTCAAACTTTTTGCAATGCCCGTTTAAACCTTTTCAGCTGTACGCAGTCAAACTTCTGTAAACACTTAAATACTTGAACATTATGAAAAAAGGAATTGCATTGGCCCTATTTGCGGCCGTTATAAGTATGGGGGTTCATGCCCAAACAACCAATGGTGACAATCCACCACCACCAAAAGGTGAGCATCCTAAAATGACACCCGAGGAAGCTTCCAAGCGCCAGGCCGAGCGTGCCCAAAAGGAATTGGGGCTGAATGAAGACCAAAAAGTAAAATTTGAAGGGTTCGCTTTGACCCGCATGAACAACATGAAACCTATTCGTGAAAAGGCCCGCAATACGCAGGATAAGGAAGAACGCAAAAAACTGCATGAAGAAGCCAAAGTGCATATGCGTACGTTTGATGAAAGCGTAAAAAGCATTCTTACCGCTGATCAATTGCCCAAATGGGAAGAACATAAAAAGAAAGTAAAGGCACACCATGACCGCAAAAAAGCAAATGGCGGTAGTAATGAAATAGAGGGAATTGATGAACTGGATTTAGATTAGTTGTGATACAGAGGCACAAGGATACCGGGTTTTTGAAGGGGAAGCGTTTTTAAATGCCTTACAAGGTTTAAACATCAAATAAAAAAAGCCGGAACAGTATACAGTATCCGGCTTTCTCATATTATGCTATTAAATTAATATTCTCGGTGTTTCTTTGTATCTTCGTTATCCTTTGTATCTTCGTTATCCTTTCAGCACCGCCCTTGAAATAACAATCCGTTGCACTTCTGACGTGCCCTCGTAAATCTGCGTAATTTTTGCATCGCGCATCAGCCGCTCAACGTGGTATTCTTTTACGTAACCGTATCCACCATGTATTTGCACGGCCTCAACCGTATGGCGCATGGCTACGCTTGAGGCATATAATTTCGCCATGGAGCCGGCAAGGTCATAATTTTTATGCTGGTCTTTTAACCAGGCTGCTTTCAGGCACAAGTTGCGCGCTGCCTCAATTTCGGTAGCCATATCGGCCAGTTTAAATTGTATGGCCTGATGTTCGCTTATGGGTTTTCCAAACGCTTTGCGCTCTTTTGAATAGGCCAAAGCCAATTCATATGCGCCCGATGCAATGCCCAACGCCTGTGATGCAATACCAATGCGTCCACCAGAAAGTGTTTTCATGGCAAACTTAAATCCAAAACCATCTTCACCAATCCTGTTAGCCTTAGGAACTTTTACATCGTTAAACAACAATGTATGCGTATCGCTTCCGCGTATGCCAAGCTTATCTTCTTTTGCACTAACCACAAATCCAGGCATGCCTTTTTCCACAATAAATGCATTAATACCGTGGTGTCCTTTTTCGGGATAGGTTTGTGCAATTACCAGGTACGTACTTGCCGTACTGCCATTGGTAATCCAGTTTTTTGTTCCGTTCAGCAAATAATAATCGCCCTTGTCAACTGCAGTGGTGCGTTGGCTGGTAGCATCGCTCCCGGCTTCGGGTTCCGACAAGCAAAAAGCGCCAATTTTTTCCCCTTTTGCCAATGGCACAAGGTATTTTTGTTTTTGTTCTTCGGTTCCAAACGTTTCAAGTCCCCAGCAAACAAGTGAGTTGTTTACGCTCATGCAAACGGAGGTGGAGGCATCAATCTTTGAAATTTCCTCCATGGCAAGCACGTATGATATAGCGTCCATTCCGCTCCCACCGTACCTGGGATCAACCATCATACCCAAAAAACCAAGTTCACCCAATTGCTTTAACTCCTCAAGGGGCACTTTTTGATGAGTGTCGCGTTCAATTACGCCAGGTTTCAATACATTTTGCGCAAAATCACGCGCTGCGTTGCGTACTGAGATATGCTCTTCTGAAAGTTCAAAATTCATTTGTAAAATTGTTTTTTAACGTTGACAAAGATATATTTTTATACCAATTCCTCGTGAAAAATAGTCGGCAGACATTTTTCGCTTGGAAGTGGCAATACTGACCATGTATCTGTTAATCAGGTTCACATTTATGTGTTGAGTTTCATAATACATACATGCATCACGTATAGGTCAATTTACAAACTAAAATTACACTATGGCAAAAAGCTATTCCATCATAGGGTTAATGTCAGGAACTTCGGTTGACGGTTTGGACGTGGCCTACTGCCGTTTTGGCGAAAAAAACAGCTATACAATAGTTGCCTCCAAAACGTATAAATATCCTGATTCCCTTAAGAATCGCCTTAAAAACAATATGACCTTAAGTACGCCTGACCTCCTGGAGTTGGATGCCGAACTCGGTTATTATTTTGGCTACACGGTGAATAAATTTTTGAAAGAATACCGTCTTCCTAAACCACAAGCCATAGCCTCACACGGGCATACCGTATACCATAATCCCGGTAAAAGCTACACCCTGCAAATTGGTAAAGGTTCGCACATTGCCGCAGTTACTGGCCTTACTGTTGTGTGTGATTTCCGCAGTACCGATGTGGCCCTGGGCGGACAGGGAGCGCCCCTGGTTCCCGTTGGCGACCAGTTTTTATTTGCACAATATGACTATTGCCTGAACCTGGGCGGCATTGCCAACATTTCAGTAAAACAAAACAATAAACGCATTGCATGGGACATTGGTCCGTGCAATTTACCAGTCAATGTGCTCATGTATACGGCAGGAAAAGAATTTGACCGCAATGGTGAAACCGGTAAAAAAGGGCGGCTTATTCCCGCCTTGCTGCATGCATTAAACCGTTTACCATATTATAAAAAACGCGCACCAAAATCATTGGGGCGCGAGTGGATCGAAAAAGAAATTATGCCGCATTTGCGGGCGCACAAAAACGTTTCAAACGTATTGCGTACGTATTATGAGCATATAGCCATACAAATTTCGGCAGCCATCAAAACAAAGGGCGCTACGGTGCTGGTTACCGGTGGCGGTGCGCACAATAAATTTTTAATGCAGCTTATCCATCAAAAAACAAATGCCGCCATTATTGCACCGCAACCTGAAATCATTGATTTCAAAGAAGCATTGATTTTCGCCTACCTGGGATATTTGCGTTTGCACAATAAAGTAAATTCACTTAGCAGTGTTACAGGCGCAAAAAAAGATTCGGTTGGAGGAGCTATTTATAGTTAAGTTTTAAAATTGGGCTGCCCTTTGGAGAGTTCAAAATATAAGATCTAAAATTCACTATTTAAATTCTGTGAATTTCTAAATTTTGAATCTCTCCAGGGCCGGGCTCCCGCTTCTATCCCCCTGCAGGGTTAGTCAGTAAGAATAAGTTGAACTGTTTACGGCTCACATAAGTCAGTAGGTTCAAAGCTCCGTTTCAGGTATCATAAAAGTATTTCTCCATAGCCTGCGCTTAAATGCTTACAATGTTCCGTTTTAAGCCGTTTCGCAAAAAAAAAATCCCTTAAATGCCTGAAGTTCCGTACCTCATACCTTGTGGTTGAGTATGCATATCTTCTTCAAAACCAATCTTTTTCACACTCCTTTTGTTAATTATAACACCTTCACTTGTAACCATTTTAGTGGGCAACCCGTTATCTTGGCCATGAATATGTATGCCGAAATAGAAGAAAAAAATCATATAAACCAGGTAAAGGCGCTTCTCTTCGCGCTGATGATTGTGGGCGGTATAATTGTGGCCATGATGTTCGTGTACCTGTATAAACCTGTGCCGCTTCCAAGCGATGTGCTGGTTGAGCTTGAACTGGGCAATCCATATGCCGGTGGCGGCAGCGGTGGTTCCCAAAAAACCAACCCCAACCCGGTAAAAAGTGAAGCTTCGGCACCTACATTGACCGAGAACGAAAAAGACGCACCTGAAATAAACAGGCCAAACAACGTTAATACCAAACCCGTTACTTCAACCAATAATTCAACAAAACCCAATACCACCAAACCTTCGAACCCCAACGCGTTGTTTGGCGGTATGAGTGAAGAAGGTTCAGGCGGGGGTAACAACAACGGTGACGGTAAGGGTGACGGTGGTAAAAAAGGCGATGGTCATGGTCCCCATAATGGCCCGGGCACTTTCGGAAATGGCACTTCCTATCTTGAAGGCCGAACACTATTGGAAAAACCCGTTGTTGAGGGCGGCTTTAATGCCGAGGGTAAAGTGGTGGTTGATATTTGGGTTGATCAAAACGGTCACGTTATTCGCACGGCTATCAATGAAAGTCTTACCAATACCAGCAATAAAGATTTGCGCGACCGGGCAAAGCGGGCAGCCAAACGGGTTGTGTGGAATGTTGACAACAGTGCCGATATTGAGCAAAAAGGTTCGGTTACCATTAACTTTAAGTTGCATTAGCGTAAGCAATAGTTTAAGGTTATTAGTCATTCGTTATTTGTGTGCAATGAGCATGAATCAGCACAATGTGTTAATGGACGTGCTTGAAAACAAAATAAAGCCCTGGTAGCCCTATTCACCATATAATTAACCAGTTTCAGTGTATCCGTTACCGGGTCTGATATACCAATATACTGATAACTTATTTACATATCTTTACCACAGTAAATAATTTTTCGTTTACGTGTGGTTAAAAAAAAGCAAATACTTTCCTACAAGCAGGCCATTGATTTTTTGTATTCACAAACTCCCGTTTTTCACAAAATAGGTGCGGCAGCATACAAACCCGGTTTACAAAATACGTATGCGTTGGCAAAGGCCTGTGGTAATCCGCATATTGGTTTAAAATGCATACATGTTGCAGGCACCAACGGTAAAGGATCCACGTCACACATATTGGCTTCTGTGTTTTATGAATTGGGCTGGAGAACCGGCTTGTATACTTCACCGCATTTAAAAGATTTCCGCGAGCGCATTAAAATAAACGGCAAACCAATTGACACAAAATACGTGGTTGATTTTGTAAAAAAACATGCCACTGACATTGCACGCATTCAGCCTTCCTTTTTTGAGTTAACATGCGTAATGGCCCTGCGTTATTTTGGCGATAAGAAAGTTGACATTGCTATTGTTGAAACTGGTTTGGGCGGTCGTCTTGACAGCACTAACATTGTGTTCCCCGATTTAAGCGTAATCACCAATATAAGCAAGGACCACATGCAGTTCCTTGGAAACACATTGGAAAAAATAGCCTTTGAAAAAGCAGGCATCATCAAACCCGGCATTCCGGTTGTTGTGGGGGAGGCAAAAGGCCGGGTAAAAAAAGTATTTCAAAAAGCGGCAGAACAAAATGAAAGCCCGTTGTTTTTTGCCGATAAATTAAAGCCTCCGGCCAATTTAAAATCTGAATTAAAAGGAACGTATCAACCCAAAAATTTTCGTACGGTTTTAAAGTCGGTTGAGGTGCTTAATCAATCAGGTTATTCCATTCCGCAAAAAACAGTTTTGCGTGGCATTGAAAAGGTTGTTACCAATACCGCTTTGATGGGCCGGTGGCAAACTGTTGCAAAAAATCCGTACATAATTGCCGACATTGGCCATAACGAAGCAGGTATAAAAGAAGTGGTGAAGAACCTTCGCCAGGAAAAATATACAACCCTACACATTGTCCTGGGTTTCGCAAACGATAAGGATTTAGAGGCCATACTTAAACTGCTTCCCAAAAAAGCCATGTATTATTTTACCAATGCCAATACCAACCGTGCGCTTCCTGCAACCGTACTGCAGCAACACGCGGCAAAATTCAAACTGAAAGGAAATGCGTGGTTATCGGTAAAAAAAGCGCTTGGTGAAGCTAAAAAGCGATATAAAACAGGCGACCTGATATTTGTTGGGGGAAGTAATTTCGTAGTGGCGGAGATTCTCTAGTGCCTTTAACCACATAGTAAAGGGAGGGAAATCAAATCTATTAAAATTGAATAAAACCTTGTTTGCTTTAGTCGCCTGGCGACTGCTCTGTATGCCCTATGTGGTTTAAAAAGTTGAAATCTGTGGATATCTGCGTAATCAGTGGCCATATTTATTAGTATTTTCACCCCAAAATTAATCCGTGCAATCATCATACGATATAGCCATTGTTGGAGGCGGCATTGTGGGCGCAGCTACTTTTTACAAACTGCAAAAGCGTTACCCTAACCTCAAAATAGTTTTAATTGAAAAAGAAAACAAACTGGCCGACCACCAAACCGGTCACAATTCAGGTGTGATCCACAGTGGGCTTTATTATAAACCCGGTTCCAAAAAAGCGGTAAACTGTGTAAACGGCAGGCATGAATTGGTGGCTTTTGCCAAAGAGCATAACATTAAGCACGATATATGCGGTAAAATAGTTGTAGCCACGCATCAAAGCGAGTTGGGGAATCTTGAACGTATTTATAACACGGGTCTTGAAAATAAAATTGAAGGCCTTGAAAAAATAAATGCCGAACAAATAAGGGAGCACGAACCTTTTTGCGTAGGCATTGCCGGGTTGTGGGTGCCCTGTACGGGTATTATTGACTACCGCGGTGCTACCGAAAAAATGGTTGAGGTTGGCTTGGGTGTTCAACAAGAAAGCAAACTGGTGCTGGGCGAATCGGTGACCGATATTGTGCACTTTGAGAACCATTCGGCATTGTATACGTCAAAACAACACAGGTACGAGGCCCGTTATGTAATTTACTGCTGCGGGCTGCAGGCCGACAGGATTGCCAAAAAGGACGGTGTGAAACTGAAAGAAAAGGTGGTGGGTTTCCGTGGCGACTATTACGAACTGACTGACCGTGCGCATCACAAGGTAAAAAACCTGATTTATCCTGTACCTAACCCCGATTTTCCATTCCTGGGTGTACATTTTACACGCATGGTGAACGGTCACATTGAATGCGGGCCCAATGCCGTGTTTACGTTCAAGCGGGAGGGTTACAGGAAAACATCTTTCAGCATGCGCGATACGGCCGATGCGCTTACTTATAAAGGTACCTGGAAATTGTTTTTCGGTAACATGAAATTTGGTATTAACGAGTACCGCAGGGCCTTTTCAAAACGGTTGTTCCTAAAAACCCTGCAGCGCATGATTCCATCACTCACAAGTTCTGATATTGTGGAAAGCGAGTCGGCAGGGGTGCGCGCTTTGTTATTGAGCCGCAATGGCGACACGCGTGACGACTTTCGCATTGAGTATTTTCAAAACAGCATACACGTATTAAATGCACCATCGCCAGCGGCCACCGCAAGCCTGGCTATTGGTAGTGATGTGGCCGATATGGCCAAGCAATATTTTAAATTGGGATAATCGACAAAAAATGACACACAAAAAATTAGTAGTAAGAGTCACCAGGTCAATGGGAAGAGGCGTGTTTGCAACAAAAAAAATAAAAAAAGGAACGGTAATTCACCAGGCATATTTTATAAAGGCAAAGGATGAAGAAGTAAGCCTTTGTCCTGATGTGGATAGATATACGTTTATCTATAATAAAAAATATTCGGCTCTTTGTCTGGGAATTGGCTCATTGATTAATCATTCTGACGAGCCAAATGCCGAAATTTGTTTTACCAGGTTAAACGGAATTGAGATCATGGAATTTTCAACCATTAAAAAAATACTTCCGGGTGAACAGGTTTTTATTAATTATGGAGGGAATGAGTATGCTTACAGGCACATGGTAAAAAAAGAAAAGTTATAGGTAACGGTTCGGGATAATTTTTATTTGCCTGGCAGGCCTAAGTATTAAACCGGTATGAGTAACAATGCCGTAATGATGTGTGCCGGGCCTTCATTCGTAATCACCTGGTTATATAATCGCCCAGGCTTTTGGGTATCCAAAAAAACGGAATTGTTGCCGTTAAACCGGCCATACCCGCCTTATATACATTAGTAGGTTGGAATATTGAACCGGTTAAAATCATACTTGTACATAAAAAAGTTTAAAACCCCAAGGTTACCTTTTTCATTTTTTGCTGTTAATATAAAAAGTCAGTTATGAAATATGTGCTATGCACGACAATTGCCATATACCTGGTGGGATGCGGCAATTCAGGAAAAAAAGAAACTGCTTGGGAACGCAAATCAGAAGTTCCTGTTGCACAAAAAACCCTGCCTGTTGAAGAAGAATCTCCGGTTGAACTAACAACCGGTAGCGGGGAAAACGCATCAGCGGTAATCAAAACCATACCCAAACCTGTAAAACTTCCGGTTTTCAAAACAAAAATCCGCGTGGTTAGCATCCCTGCCGATTTAAAACAACAATTTGCTATTGTTCCAATACGCGATACGGTGCTCAAAGCCAAAAACGGAACATCGATAAAAATTCCTGCCAATGCGTTTGTTGATGTAAACGGCAAGCCGGTTGAAGGACCAGTTAACGTGGAGGTGTTTGAAGCCTTGGAAACAACTGACATTTTATTTGCCAATTTATCAACCACCTCCAATGGCGAAATATTACAAACAGGGGGCATGATCAACATAACAGCTTCCTGCAGGAACGAACCTGTTCAATTGGCCAGCGAAAAAAGCCTGGATGTTACCATGCCTACAGATGCGCATAAACAAGGCATGTCTCTATATTATGGTAAAGAAGAATCGTCCTGTGTAAATTGGGTCGATCCCGTGCTGCTTGACCCGGCTGAAAATAAAAAAGACCGGGGATTTGTCAGGCAGCGCTCGGTTATTGCCACAACCAGCAATGAGACCGATTTCAATGGTTTTACAATATGGGACATAAACGATGAAAACAAAAAAGCGAATTACAACGCGGTTCATAAAGAGCTAAGTGAAATGGCCTTTGGTAAAAACAAGGTTAAAATCACCAATGACAGCACTTTTTTTTATAAGGGTTACAAAACAACCATATGGAAGCAGAAGCCAGGAATGATATGGGGCCCGGCCGTAAAAGGCCAAAACACATTTCAAATCGATACCAGTACATGTTATGTATTCAACATAAAAAAGCTGGGTTGGGCAAATATTGACAGGCTATACCATGATCCGCGTTCAAAAGATGTAAACATGGTTACCAAAGTTGAAAATGAAAACGAATTTGGCAACATTGTCATTACCCTTGTATTTTCAAAAGAGGGCCTGTATTTACCCGGCTACCAAAAAACCGATGAAACGTTTTCATTTTCGCACGGTGATTATGAGAACCAGCGCCTGCCGGTTGGCGCAAAGGCTACCGTTGTTGCCTTGGCCTATAAAGACAATGTTCCCTATTATGACATTAAAACATTTTCAATTAGCGAACGTTTGGAAAACAAATTAAACCTTAAACAAGGTACGGCAGAAGGGTTGAAAACTGAATTGGCAAAAGAAATCTAAAGGGGAAGATTACCTTATTTTTGAAATGCGCACGGGCTTATAAGTTGCTATTTCCTTATTCATAGCCCTGGAAAAGTATTCCAACCGCTCGTTCGCTTTTTTTAAATCGTCCATTATTTCCAGTTCTATTTTTTTGTAATGGCTTTGGTTTAGCAAATAAATACCGAATTCGCCATCAGAATAATCGGCATTCAATGTTGCGCTCAAAGCAGCTGCACCCGTCATTATAGGAATTGCACCAAAGGCTGAGCGGCCCTTGTTGGTTTTTAAAACAGTGATGTACGGGTAAAGGTTCAGCGATTTCCATGTTCCGAACTTCATGAAAAAAATGCTTACAAAATCACGGTGCCGGTTGTTGTTGACATCAACATCAATACCATAATTGAATGTAAGTCCGCCAACGCCTAATACCAAAGGAATAATGCATAACACGTTTCCGTTTGATAAGCCAACAATACCAATCAAGGCAAAAACAATTACCAATGCCGTTACTCCCCAATTGGTATAAACTCTGGCAAAAATGTTTGAAATGATTTTGGGTTCTTTGGCCAGTGACTGATCAAGTTCTTCCATACAGCTCTTATGGCAGTCTATACTTTTCCAAAAACGCGTCCCAGTCCCAGATAAAATTGGCCATAATCTCATTCATTCTCTTTAAAATCAAAGGATTAGGAGTCTTCAGGGATTTGAAATAATCAGCCTGGTACTGCATAAGGTCATATTTGACAAATACAGCTTTACTCATGGCATAAAGTATGTTTTTTGAAGGATAGTTGTGACGCATCATCAGGTCACTGTACTCTTTATAAATGGTTGCAAATGTATCGTAATCGGTTTCAAAAAGCTGGGCGCAGTGGTTTAAAACGGCCCTGCGTACTTTAATTTCCTGCTCC
>Ga0196964_10001598_pt1 | contig 11396 bp, 9 predicted proteins | sample S1_10metaG_FD_148615 | JGI IMG/M metagenome (GOLD analysis project Ga0196964, IMG submission 148615) | Soil microbial communities from Anza Borrego desert, Southern California, United States - S1_10 | ecosystem: Environmental > Terrestrial > Soil > Desert | place: USA: California | collected... | reverse complement strand
CGTCGGTCATGGCCGGGAACATAGGGGGACCGGCGGGCCGGGTCACGGGGTCAGGTGGCAGGAAGACCAGGCTTCCCTTCTCCCCTTGCGGGAGAAGGTGGCGGGCGGAGCCCGCCGGATGAGGGGGCGCCCAGCGCCGCCTGTCCGGAACGGTCCCGCCGACACCCCTCACCCGAGCGGCTTCGCCGCCCACCCTCTCCCACAAGGGGAGAGGGAATCAGTTGCGGGACCGGCCGAACCAGGATGCGCTTTCCCGGTCGCGCCGGCCGGCGGAGAGGGCGCGCGCCGTGTTTTCGAGAACAGCGAGTAACAGGGAGATATCAGCGAGAAACAGGGAGTTTCCCAGCCTCAGAACCCGCCCTTGCGGTGGTGGGCCAGCGCCTTGTCCAGCTCCTGGACCAGGCGGGCCTTCAGCACCAGGGGCTCGAGCACCTCGACCTTGTCGCCCCAGGTGAACAGGTGCCAGACCAGCTCCAGCATGCCCGAGGCCTGGAAGCGCACGATGACCGAGCCGTCCGGCTGGTCCTCGAGGGTCTGGGTCGGGTGGAAGCGCCAGCCGCGGGCCTCTTCGGCCGGCTCCCCCGGCGCGACGCGCAGCACCACCGCCTGCACCTCGTCCTGGTAGACCCCGAACGAGCGGTCGGCGAAGGCCTGCAGGTCGAAGTCGTCGGGGGGGCCGCCGGGCTTGTCGATGACCTCCAGCTCGGCGATGCGGTCGAGCCGCCGGGTCTTGGGCTCGCGGTCGCCGAGGTCGGCGCCGATCAGGTAGTTGACGCGGCCGAAGATCAGGCCCCAGGGCGACACCTCGCGCGGCTCGCCGGGCTTGGAGCCGGCCTTGTAGACGAAGCGCACCGCCTTCATGGCCATGATGGCGTGGTGCAGGGTGGCGACCAGCTCCTCGTTCTCGGCCGGGCGCGGACCGGCCTGCAGCACCGCCGCCTGGCCGCGCACCAGCGCCTCCACGTCGGGGCTGAGGCGGCGCCTGTCGGCGGTGCGGATGGCCGAGCGGATCTTGACGTCGAGGCTCTTCAGGGCGTTGGCGCGGTGCTGCGCCCCCTGGGCCGCCAGGGTCTCGGCCGCGGCGGACAGGGCCGCCAGCTCGTCGGCGGTGGGGCTCTGCATGAAGCTGTCCAGGCCGCCGGGGATGCGGAAGCGCTTGGTCTTGCCGTCCTGCCACTCGACCATCTGGGGGAACAGCCGCCACAGCGCGTCGCGCATGCGCTCGGCGGTGCGGCGGTTGACGCCGGCGGCCTGGGCCATGTCGTCGATGGTCAGCCCCTCGGCGTCGGACGCCAGCTTGCGGCCGAGGTCGAGCAGCAGTTCGGGCTTTTCCCAGCGCATGGTTCCTACGTCCGATTCTGTCGTAATGGCACCCTAGCCTGCCAGCATCGGAATTGAAGCAGGAAGTTTCGCCATGGCGTCCTTCTCCCTGATCACCAACCTCCAGGCCGCCGGCCCGGACCTCGACCCCGGCCTGCGCCTGGCCGCCCTCGCCCGCTTCGGCCGCGGCCGCTACGGCATGGGCGGCCCGCGCGAGGGCTCGGGCGACGCGGTCGCCGCGGTGCTCAAGTACGCCGACGTGCGCGAGGAGATGGCGCTGGGCCGCGTGCTGCTGTCGATGAGCCAGACGCGCCTGCGGCTGGCGTCCCGCGACCCGATGGTGAAGGCCGAGGCCGAGCGGCTGGCGACCATGGCGGTGGTCTGGGATGAGCGCTTCCAGCACGTGGTTGAGGTCGTCGAGGGCCCCGGCCGCCCGAAGATCGAGACCTTCGAGGACGAGCTGTGGGCGGAGGCGACGGCGGCCTGAGCCGGGCATTGCGGCGCTACCACGCCCCCACGTTGGGCATGCTGACCCACGGCTCCGCCGGCGCCAGCCGGCCGCCCTTCTGCAGCAACTCGACGGAGATGCCGTCGGGCGACCGGACGAAGGCCATGCGGCCGTCGCGGGGCGGGCGGTTGATGACCACGCCGCCGTCCATCAGCCGGCGGCAGGCGGCGTAGATGTCGTCGACCTCGTAGGCCAGGTGGCCGAAGTTGCGGCCGCCCGTGTAGTCCTCGGGGTCCCAGTTGTAGGTCAGCTCGACCTGGGGCGCGGCCGTCTCCTTCGAGCGCTCGGCGTCCTCGGGCGCGGCCAGGAAGACCAGGGTGTAGCGTCCGGCCTCGTCCTCCATCCGCCGCACCTCGACCAGGCCGAGCTTGTCGCACCAGAAGTCGAGCGCCGCGTCGAGGTCCTTCACCCGCACCATGGTGTGGAGGTAGCGCATGTCAGGCGATCTCGTCGGGGTCGTTGGCCGCCGGGTCGGCGAACTCGGTCTCATGGCCGTGGCCGTCGGCCTCGGCCGCCAGCTCGAAGCGGCGGTCGCAGTAGCCGCACTCGACGAAGTCGTCCTCGCCCATCTCGAGGTAGACGCGCGGGTGGCCCAGGGCGCCGCCGACGCCGTCGCAGGCGACGCGCTTGGAGCGGACGGTGATCACCTCGGGGGGCGGCGGGGCGGCGTCGGTCATGCGCGATCTTCGAACGGAGGCGCCCTTGGCGGCGGGCGGGCGGCGGCATACCTATGCGCCGCGTTCCGGCGCGTCAATTTGAGCCTCTGCCCGCATGGACATCCCCGAATACGCGCTGGAGGTCTCCGGCCTCGTCAAGACCTACGCCGGAACCCGCAAGACCCCGCCCAAGACCGCCCTCCGGGGCGTCGACCTGAAGGTCCGGCGCGGCTCCATGTTCGGCCTGCTGGGCCCCAACGGCGCCGGCAAGTCCACCCTCATCAACATCCTGGCCGGCCTGACCGTGAAGACCGCGGGCCGGGCCAGCATCTGGGGCCGGGACATCGACGAGCGGCCGCGCGACGCGCGCGCCGCCCTGGGGGTGGTGCCCCAGGAACTGTCCGCCGACGTCTTCTTCACCCCGGCCGAGGCGCTGGAGGTGCAGGCCGGCTTCTACGGCGTGCCGGCCGCCGAGCGGCGCACCGCCCAGCTGCTCGAGGCCGTGGGCCTGACCGACAAGGCCAGGGCCTACGTGCGCCAGCTTTCCGGCGGCATGAAGCGGCGGCTGATGGTGGCCAAGGCCCTGGTGCACAACCCGCCGGTGCTGATCCTCGACGAGCCGACCGCCGGCGTCGACGTCGAGCTGCGCCGCCAGCTGTGGGCCTACGTGCGGCGGCTGAACGCCGAGGGCGTCACCATCCTGCTCACCACCCACTACCTGGAGGAGGCGCAGGAGCTCTGCGACACCATCGCCATCGTCAACCGGGGCGAGGTGGTGGCCTGCGAGCCGACGCCGCAGCTGCTCCGGCGGCTGGACATGCGCAGCGTGCTGGTCACGCCCGAGGAGCCGCTCGCCGCCGCGCCGGCGCTGCCCGGCTTCGCCACCAAGGCGCGCGACGGCGGCGCCTTCGAGGTCAGCTACCGCACCGGCGAGTCGAGCGTCGAGCAGGTGCTGGCCGCGCTCCGCTCTGCGGGCCTGCACATCAAGGACATCGCCACCGAGGACCCCGACCTCGAGGACGTCTTCCTGGCCCTGACCTACGACAACCCCGACGCCGTCGACCCGACCCGGGACTGAGGCCGGCGGAAACTCCCCCTTAAGCCGCTTCCCCTACCCTTCCGCAGGGGAAGGAGGCGCCATGGGGCCCACCGGCTACGCGCTCGTCGCCGCCATCCGCGCCCGCGAGCTGCGGACGCGCATCGTCCTGGCCTGCGTCATCGCGCTGACGGCCTACGGCGTCGCGCCCACGATCTGGCCGGTCGTCTGGCTCGTCCTGGTGGTCGCCGGCCAGCTCGCCGACCGGCGGCTCAACGCCCCGCTGCTGGCCGATCCCGCCGCCCCCGTCGACCGCGGGCGGCAGGTGCTGCTGTGCGTCTCGATCGCGGTCAACACGACCATCTATTCCGCCATCTCCGCCTACCTCTGGTTCGAAGGCGGCATCGTCGGACAGGTGTTCACCATGATCCAGGTCGCCGGCGGGCTGCTGCACGTCAGCCTGCACATGCACCATGTCCGGCCGCTGCTGCTGTCGGCGCTGGTCCCGCACGCCGCCTACTTCCTCGGCCTGCCGCTGATCTCCGCCTTCGCCGGCCAACCGTGGATGGCCGTCGGCGCCCTGGGCGGCCTGCTCTACTGCGCCCACCTGGCCAAGGCGGTGAAGCAGTCGCGGCTGGCCTACGCCGAACTCGAAGCCGCCCGCGCCCGGGCCGAGCGCGCCAGCGACGCCAAGTCCGACTTCCTGGCCACCGTCAGCCACGAGATCCGCACGCCCATGAACGCCGTCATCTCGGCCGCCGAGCTGCTGCGCCGCACCGACCTGACGACGGAGCAGGGCGAGCACGTGGCCATGCTGCAGGACGCCTCGGACGTGCTCATGGGCCTGCTCAACGACGTGCTCGACATCTCCAAGATCGAGGCCGGCAAGATGCGGCTCGAGGACGCCGACCTCGACCTGCCGCAGAAGCTCGGCGCGCTGACCCGCCTGTGGGAGCCGCGCGCCCGCGACAAGGGGGTGGCGCTGGTGGTCGAGCTGGCGCCGGACCTGCCCGAGCGGATCCGCACCGACCCGCTCCGGCTGCAGCAGATTCTCTTCAACCTGCTCTCCAACGCGGTGAAGTTCACCGACAGGGGCTCGATCACCGTACGGGCGGGACGCGCAGAGACCGAGCAGGGGGAGCGCCTGCGCTTCGACATCGTCGACACCGGCTGCGGCATGACGGCGGAGACCATGGCGCGGCTGTTCACCGGCTTCGAGCAGGCCGAGGCGGGGACCACCCGCCGCTACGGCGGCACCGGCCTGGGCCTGACCATCAGCCGGCGGCTGGCCGAGATGATGGGCGGGGCGCTGACGGCCGAGAGCACGCCCGGTCGGGGCTCCGTCTTCCGTCTGGACCTCCCCCTCATGGAGGCCGACGGCGCGGTCGAGGCTGAAGCCGCGCCGGTCGAGGTTGGCCCCGCGGGGCTACGCGCCCTGAAGGTGCTGGCGGCCGAGGACCACGCGGTGAACCGGCGCATCCTGGGCCTGTTCCTGGAGCCCCTGGGCTGCCGCCTGACCCTGGCCGAGAACGGCCGCGACGCGGTGCAGACCGCCGACGTCGAGGTGTTCGACGTCATCCTGATGGACATGCAGATGCCGGTCATGGACGGGCTGGAGGCGGCCCGCACCATCCGCGCCGGCAAGGGCCCGAACGCGCGGACGCCGATCGTGGCCCTGACCGCCAACGCGCTCGACCACCACCGGGCGGCCTGGGCCGCCGTGGGGGTCGAGGCCTTCCTGACCAAGCCGATCGATCCGCGCGCCCTGACCGCCGCCCTGCTGGGCGCCGCGTCGGTCGCCCGCCCTTCGGCGGAAAGGGCGGCCTGACGGGATTGAGGCCTTAGGACCTTTCCGTTACAAGCGCCGCTCGCGACAGACGCACCCGTAGCTCAGCTGGATAGAGCGTTGCCCTCCGAAGGCAAAGGTCACACGTTCGAATCGTGTCGGGTGCGCCATTGCCAAACAAGGATCCAGCTCGCCGGCCGTGCGTCCGCAGCTAGTCACCACAACCCGCCACCGGGAAGCCGGCCGCCGGACGGCTAGGCCGCCTTGTACTTGACCGAGCAGCCGTAAGGGCGGGACGCCGGGATCGCCACCGGGCGACCGGCCTTCAGGTCGGCCAGCGCCAGCCGCACCAGCGGCCTGGCGCGCTCCAGGTCCTCGACCCTGGCGGTGGGCACGTCGTCGATGCCGCCGGCGTAGACCAGCCGGCCCTGGGGGTTGATGACGAACATGTGCGGCGTGGTCTTCGCCCCGTAGAGCCGACCCACCCGCCCGTCCGGATCGAGCAGCACCGCGGTCGGCGAGGCGTTGCGCGAGGCGGTCAGCTGCTTGGCCTGGGCGCCGTTGACGTGGCCCTGCTCTCCGGGCGCGGACGACACGATCGACAGCCAGACCACGCCGTCGCGGGTCGCGTCACGCTGCAGCGCCTGCATGCTCCCGCTGTAGTGCTTTTTCACGTAGGGGCACTCGTGGTTGGTCCACTCAAGCACCACCGTCTTGCCGCGGAACTGGCTGAGCGAGCGGGTGCGCCCGTCCGCATCGACGAGCGAGAAGCCCGGGGCCGGCTGGCCGATGACCGGGCCGGCGGCCTGGGCGACGGCGCCGCCGGCGAGCAGGGCCATGGCGAGGCCCAGGCCGAGGTTGCGTCGAGAAATCATGAAAGCCTCCTTCAAGGTTGGGGTCGCATCTTCGAGCGCCGGCAAGGGCGCCTTCGCTCAGGTCCTCATTCGCAGCGCATCGTCGGCCGATACACCTGCATGGCGTTGGTGCCGCTGTTCCCGCCCAGCGTGATCCCGCCGCCGGGGAGGAAGATCCGTCCGCCGATCACCGCGCTGCCCTTGAGGCCGTGCACGGCGATGGGAAGGTCCGGCAGCCGCGTCCAGCGATCGGCGCGCGGGTCGTAGCCGTAGGTCGTGGGGGTCAGCCCCAGCACGTGGGTCCGCTCGCCCTCGCCGCCGAAGACGAACATGCAGCCGGCGTGGACCGCTGCGGTGACGCCGCCGCGCGGCGCCGGCAGCGGCGCGCCGCGGCTCCAGCGCCGGGTCGCGGGATCGTAGATCTCCACGATGTCGGTCCGCTCCGCCATGGCGCCCGGGCCGAAGCGGCCGCCGGCGACGATGATCTTCCCGTTCACCGCGGCCATGGCCAGGTGATTGCGCTGGGTCGGCATGTCGGGGAGCTTTTCCCAGGTGTCGGTCGCGGGGTCGTAGACCTCGAAGGCGTGGCCCCCCGGCGGGCGCCCGCCGGCCACGTAGATCTTGCCGTCGACCACCGCCTTGCCGCCGCCGCTGCGCGGGGTCGGCATCGGTGCGCGCTGGACCCAGCCGCCGATCGCCGGATCGTGCATCCAGACGTGGTTGACGTAGATCTCCGGGCGGCCCGTGCTGGCTCCGTCGATCTCGCCGCCGATGACGTAGAGCTTTCCGCCCACGGCCCCCACCATCATGTGGTGGATCGGCGTGGGCAGGCGCGGGCCGAGCGACCAGCGGCTGGTCGCCGGATCGTAGATCTGCACCAGGTTGGACGGCAGCCGCCCGGGCGGATAGCCGCCCAGCACCCAGATCTTGCCGTTCAGCTCGGCGATCGCATGCTCGGACCGGGCCAGCGGCATCGCCGCGCCCATGCTCCAGCCGTCGAACTCCGGCATGGCTCCGACCGGAGGGCCCTGGCTCACCCGCTCGTTCCAGGTCTCGACCAGCTCGTTGTCCTGCACCGTGCTGGCCGGAACCGGCGGCGGGCCGCCGGCGGGGCCCTGCTGCGCCAGGGCGGTCGTCGCCAGCAGCAGGGCCATCGCTGCGCCGAACGTGAGATGCCCCGTCGTGAGCATGGTCCCCTCCTTCAGTTCCCGGAAGTCGCTTCGTCGAGCGCCTGGATGACCGCGCCCTCGGTCAGGAGCTGCGGCAGGATCCGGGGCTCGGCGGCCCCGGGCGCATAGAGCAGGTAGAGCGGCACGCCGGCCCGGCCGTGCGCGGCCAGGGCCTCGGCGATCACCGGGTCGCGGCTGGTCCAGTCGGCCTTGAGGTAGGTGACGCCGGTGCGCTGGAAGGCGCGGCTCACCTTGGCGCTGGAGAGCGCGACCCGCTCGTTCACCTTGCAGGTCACGCACCAGTCGGCGGTGAAGTTCACGAACACGGGCCGCCCCTCGGCCCTCAGCGCCGCCAGGCGCTCGGGGCTGTAGGCCTGCTCGGCGATGGTCGCGGAAGCGGCCTGGCCTCCGGGCGCGCCCAGGGCGGCGATCCCCAGCCAGGCCGCCACCAGCACGACCGCCGCCGCCGAGGCGAGGCGGTAGCCGAGCGGCCGGCCGCTCTGCTGGCTGCGTCCGAACAGCCAGGCGGCGAGCGCCAGCAGCCAGGCGGCCGCGAACAGCTCCGCCAAGCCGGTGATCCCGGTCTGGCGTGCGAAGATCCACATCAGCCACCCCGCCGCGCCGTACATCGGGAAGGCCAGGGCCCGCTGCAGCGTCTCCATCCACGGTCCCGGCCGCGGCAGGCGGCGCAGGAGCGCGGGCGTGAAGCTCACCAGCACGAAGGGCGCGGCGAGGCCGAGGCCGAGCGCCGCGAACACCGCCAGCGCGACCGCGGGCGGCTGCACCACGGCGTAGCCGATGGCGGCGGCCATGAAGGGCGCGGTGCAGGGCGCGGCCACCACCACGGCCAGCACGCCGGTGAAGAAGGCTCCGGCGACTCCGCCGAGGCGGGTGAGGCCCGCGCCCACTCCCTGCGCCGAGCCGCCGATGTGGAAGACGCCCGAGAGGTTCAGGGCGATCAGCAGCATGAGAAGCGCGAGCGCCGCGATCACCGGCGGCGACTGCAGCTGGAAGCCCCAGCCGGCGGTTTCGCCGCCCGCCCGGGCGGCGATCAGCGCCGCCGCCAGCGCCAGGAAGGTCGTGAGCACGCCGGCCAGGAAGGCCAGGCCGTGGAGGCGCGCGGTCCGCGGCGCGTGGGCATGCCCCGCCAGCGCCGCCGCCTTCATCGACAGCATCGGGAAGACGCAGGGCATCAGGTTGAGGATCAGCCCGCCCAGAAACGCGAAGCCGAGGGCCAGCGGCAGCCCCGGGCCGGCCGGCCCCGACGACCCCAGGCCGGCCGCCGCGGCCGGCAGCGGTCCCTGGGCGGCCGACACTTCATAGGCCTTGCCGCCCAGCGACAGCACCCCCTGCACGGGGCCGACCAGCGAACCGGTCTGGGCGCCGTAGCCCGGCGCCAGGGTCAGGGTCAGGCCTCCGGGCCCCCGCTCGACCGCCTGCGGCCTGGCGTGGTCGATCAGGGCGCCGTCATAGGGAAAGAAATAGGCGCCGGAGACGTCGCGGCCGCGCACCGGCTCGCCCAGCACCGCCAGCTTGAGCTGTCCGCCCGCGAGCGACGCGACGCCCGTCACCGCGCCGCGCGCCGGCGCCGCCGCCAGGGCCCGGCCGACCGCCCGCCCATGCTCTGGGTGCGGCGCCGGCGGGCCGGCGGCCACGGGCAGGCTGAGGGTCAGCGTCGCCTGCTCCGGGATGCAGATCTTCTCGCAGACCAGCCAGTCGGCCGTGGCGGACAGCCGAACGGTCTCTCCCGGGCGCGCCGTCGCCGGGACCTGCAGGGCGACCGGCAGCAGCACCTCGTTCGAATAGCCGTAGTTGACCAGCGGCCCGATGGGCAGCCGCTCGGGCGCCGGCCAGATGATCTCCCCGGCGCTCCAGCCCGTCGGCAGGTCCCACGCGAGGCGCGTGGGCTCCCCGGAATCCCCGGGGTTGCGCCAGTAGGTGTGCCAGCCCGCCTTGATCTTCTGCCGCAGGGCCACGTGCACCGTGGCGCCGGGCGTGGCTGCGGCCGATCCCGGAACCAGTTCCGCCTCGACGTAGGGCGTGCGCACGATCTGCGACTGGGCCTCGGCCGCACCGCCGACCAGGCAAAGGACGGCCGCCAGGGCGGCGACGCTCCGGACGGAGGTTTCGACCAGGGCGGCTTTGGACGTGCGACGCATTTTCCGACCGGCTGTTCAGACCGGGGCGATTGGGACAGACTGCGGCGCGGAGGGACAGGGCCGGGACCCGATCTTTTTCCGATGGTGAGTCGATGAATGAGATGTTCTCGCCCCCGCGCCGGTGCGTGGACCTTGCGCTCGCGCCTCCCTTCGACCTGGGTTCCCTGCGCGTGTGTCCGAACGTCCTGGAGGTCCGCGGGCCCGACGGCGTCCAGACCCTCGAGCCGCGCGTCATGCAGGTGCTGGTGGCCCTGCACCAGGCCCTCGGCGAGCCCGTCAGCCGCAACGACTTCTCCGAGCTCTGCTGGGAAGGCCGCATCGTCGGCGAGGACGCGCTGTTTCGCTGCGTCGGCCGGTTGCGCAAGGCCTTGGCGGGCGAGCCGCGGGTGGCCATCGATACGATCCCGAAGGTCGGCTACCGCCTGCGCGTAGCGCCGGTCGAGACGGCCGCGCCCGAAGCGCCCGCCCCGGCGCCGCTCGCTGCGGAGCGTCCTTCCCGCCGCCTGCCGCGCGCCGCGGCGCTCGCAGCCGCCGGCGCGGCCGTGATCGCGGCGGTGGGCGCGGGACTTGCCGTGGCCGACCGCATTCGGCCCGCCCGAGCCTGGGCGGCCGAGGGCATGCGGCCGCTCACGGCCGAGCCGGGCGTCGAGACCCATCCGGCCCTGTCCCCCGACGGCCGCTTCCTCGTCTACGCCGCAGGCCAGGACACGGTGAGTCCGCGCGACCTGTTCCTGCGAAGCGTGCGCGAAGGGGCGCCGCTGCGCCTCACGGCCAGCCCGGCCGACGAGTTCTCCGCCGCCTGGTCGCCGTCGGGCGACCGCATCGCCTTCGTCCGGCGGACGGGCGGAGAGCCCTGCCGGATCGTGGTCCTTCCCATCCCCCGCGGCGCCGAGCGCACCGTCGGCCGCTGCAGCCTGGCGCGCTACACCCGGGTAGCGTGGCTCGACGAGCGGACCCTGTTGCTGTCCGACCGCACCCGCGCCGACGAGGTGACGCGGATCCGCGCCCTCGACATCGAGACGGGCGCGGCGCGCGACGTCAGCCGTCCCGGCGCCGACAGTGTCGGCGACACGGATCCCCTCCCCACGCCCGACGGGCGCGGCGTGGTGTTCCGGCGCTCGACCTCCCACGGGGTCGACGACCTCTACCTGGCCGACGCCCGCACCGGCGCGGAGCGGCCGCTGAAGCGCGACGGGTGGAAGGCGCTGGGTTACGCCTGGGCCGCCGACGGCCGCACCCTGTTCTACGCCACCAATCGCGGCGGCGACTTCGGCCTCTGGTCGCTGGACACCCGGAAGGCCGCCGAACCGCGGCGGATCAGCCTCGGCCTCATGACCTTCGGCAGCATGTCCTCGGACCGCGCCGGCCGGTTGGCGGTGGAGACCATCGATCGGCGCAAGAACCTGTTCCGCCTCGAAAGCGCGGGCGCGGTCTCGACCCTGACGGCCTCGACGGGGCGCGACTGGGATCCGGACGTCGCGGTCCACGGCGGCCTCGTCTACGTCTCGGATCAGGGCGGACCCCCGGAAGTCTGGGTGCGGCCCGAGGGCGGCGAGGCCGTTCAGGTCACCACGCTCAGGGCCAGCTATCTGCATTTCACCCGCTGGTCCCCTGACGGGCGGCGCATCGCCTTCATCGCCGCCAGGGACCATCGGACCGAACTGTGGGTGATGAACGCCGACGGCTCCGGCCTCGCCCGCGTAACCCGCGACGGCGCCGCCAAGGCTTCGCCGGTGTGGGACCCGGACGGCCGTTCGTTGGTCTACGCCGAGCGGCGTGGGGCCGTGCTGCGCCTGATGCGCGTCAGCGCCGCGGGCGGTGACGCGGTTCCGTCCCCGGCGGCGAGGGATTTCGCGCCCTGCGCCCGGGGTGGGACGGCGCCTTCTATGGACTCAAGGTCGACGATGG
>Ga0196964_10001597_pt1 | contig 11401 bp, 10 predicted proteins | sample S1_10metaG_FD_148615 | JGI IMG/M metagenome (GOLD analysis project Ga0196964, IMG submission 148615) | Soil microbial communities from Anza Borrego desert, Southern California, United States - S1_10 | ecosystem: Environmental > Terrestrial > Soil > Desert | place: USA: California | collected... | reverse complement strand
AAAAAACCAGGACCGCACCGGGGGCCCTGGCTGCACTATCGGATGTCTCGCGCGCCTATGCCAGCAGGGCTTTCACGGGCGTGCCCTTGTCGACGATGCGGATCGGGCGGCCCTGCGGCGTCATGTTTTCCTTCGTGCCATCAATGCCCAGCGCTTCGCACATTGTTGCGTGCAGGTCACCGATCGTCACGGGATTATCCTTGGGTTCGGTGCCGCCTGCGTCCGAGCAGCCGTGAACGTAGCCTTCCTTGATGCCGCCGCCGGCAATAAACGTTGAGAAGCACTTGGGGTAATGATCGCGGCCGTCCTGCGCGTTGATCTTCGGCGTGCGGCCGAATTCGCCGGTGCAGATGACCATCGTGCGCTTAAGCAGCCCGCGCGCGTGCAGGTCTTCGATGAGATTGCCCAGCGCCGGGTCGAGCCTCTGAAGGTTGTTCTCGATGGCAGTAAACGCATTCTGATGCGTGTCCCAGCCGCCGAGATTAACTTCGACAAAGCGGACGCCCTTTTCCACCAGGCGGCGCGCCATCACCATGGAGCGGCCGAAGGAATTGTCGCCGTAATTTTTGATGTACGGCAGTTCCCTGTCGTCGCGGTTGATGTCGAAGGCTTCGCGCGAGCGGGCGTACATCAGCTTCACGGCGTCGCGGTAGAAGGTGCCGTATTCCTTCACTTCCGGATCGCGGTTCTGGCTGCTGAATTCCTTATCGACGGCCTTGAGGATATCGACGCGGCGCTTGAAGCGTTCGTCATCGATTCCCGGTAGATCAAGGTTGCGCGTCGCGTTGTTGATGTCGCCGATGTAATACGGCGCGAACTGGCTGCCGAGGAATCCGGCACCGACCGCCTGGTTTCCGCCGATAGCCACGTAGGCCGGAATCTCTTCGTTGCGCTTGCCTTTCTGCTGCACGATCAGCGAACCCATGCTGGGGTGGCTGATGCTGCCCAGCGGCTTGAAGCCCGTATGCATCTCGTACGTGGCGCGCTCGTGGCTTCCTTCCTTGCTGGTCATGGAGCGGATCAGCGCGCAGTGCTTCATATTGCGCGCGATCGTCGGCATGTGTTCAGGAAGCTGAATGCCTGTCGCCGAGGTATCAATCGGCTTGAACGGCCCGCCGGTGGGTTGTCCGGGCTTCGGGTCCCACGTGTCGATGTGGCTGGGTCCGCCGGAGAGCCAGACCAGGATCACCGAATCGCAGCGCGCGACATCGTTGGGTCCCGCGAGCACCGTTGCACGCATCAGGTCGGCGACGCTAAGGCCCAGAAAGCTGAAGGCGCCTGCTTTAAATAGATTGCGTCGGCTTAAGCCGGACTTTCCATCGCAATCAATCGTCCCGCGGCTGGTTCCGGTCGGCATTGGCTTGGACATGGTTCCCTCTCCAGTTTGCAGCAATCAGGGTCTGCGATTCTTCGAATCGCGTTCATTTAACAAAGGCAAACTCGCGGGCGTTGAGCATCGCCCACATCAGGTCTTCAATGATCTCGCGCTTTTCCTTCGCGTCGGCGGCACGGTTGAGGATCGTTGCCGCGGTGGACATCTCCGTGTTCGACGGATTGCGCGATAGCACCGACAGGTACAGCTCGCAGGCAATCTGGTTCGGATGCAGCTTCGAGTCGGCCAGTTCCTTCACGAGCGGGCTGTTCTTCACCGCGTTATTGATCGCCTGCCCATTAAGCATCTCGAGTGCCTGCGGAATGGAGCCTGAATCATCGCGCTTGACGATCGTCTCCTCGCGCGTCGGCTGGTTGAACGTGTTGAGGAACGTGCCGGTGCGCGCGGGCGTCGGCAGATCCGAGGCCCACTGCACGCCCGCGTCGCGCGGCGCAACGCGTTCCTTGATTCTGCCGGCGATGTCGCCTGTGGGCGTGCCGGCGAGGCCTTTCTCCCTGCCCGTCGCGACCAGAATCGAATCGAACATCTGCTCGGCGGTGAGGCGGCGCAGTTTCTGGTGCGAGTAGTTCGTCGTGTCACTGCGGTTGTTCATCGTGGGCACGCTCGAGCGCTGGTAGGCGCTGGAGTTCAGGATCAGGCGCAGGATGTGGTGGTTGTCGAATTTGTTCTTCACGAATTCATCGGCCAGGTAGTCGAGCAATTCCGGATGCGTCGGCGGATTCTTGGCCCGGAAATCATCCACCGGATCGACAATTCCCCGGCCCATCAGCTGCGCCCACAGGCGGTTGACCTGGACCTGTGCGAACTGGCGGTTAGTAACCAGGAATTCGGCCAAAGCGACGCGGCGCGAGCCGGTCGCCGGAACTTTCTTGCTCAGGTCCCACGGGAAGGTGGGCTGAACGATGTCGCCCCCTTTTTTCTTTTTATCCTGGCTGTCGCCTTCTGAAGGCATCTTGTACTCGCCCAGCGGCTTATCGAGCACCTGGCGGACCTGGTTCTGCTGGAAGACCTGCCGGACCTGCTGAGCCATTTGCGGCGTGAGAGACTTTTCGATCTCGCGCATGGCATCGCGGCCTTTACCCATCCCGGCCATGGCGCCCATCATGCCCATGCCCATTCCGCCGCCGCCGCTGGCAAGTTCGCTCTTCAGCTTTTCCTTCTCCTTGGCGGCCATTTCGTGCGCCTCTTTGAAGTGCGGTTCGAGCAGCTTGCGCGCTTCTTCAGGCAGGCGTTTGGCCTGTTCGACGCGCAGCAGCGTGGCCACTGGATCGGGACCAACAACTGTGCGGCCGAAGAAAGCCATCATGCCGTGGAAATCTGTCTGCTGCCATTTGTCGAAGGGATGGTCGTGACACTGGGCGCAGGAAAGGCGCGTACCCATGAAGATGTTGGCGATGGTGTTAACGGTCTCAACGCGGCTTTCCGAATCGCGCAGGAAAAAGTTCACTGCGGCGTTGTCGTCCGAGCTTCCTGTCGACGTCAGCAGCTCCTTGACGAACTGATCGTAAGGAAGGTTGCGCCGCAGCGCGCTCTGCAGCCATTCGCGGTACGAGCCGCGTTCGGTGCCTTCCTGCGGGCGGGAGTTGGTGTGCTCGCGCAGCAGATCGCCCCACAGCACCGCCCAGTGGTCTGCGTAGCGCTCGCTCTTGAGAAGCTTATCGATCAGCTTGGCGCGCTTATCGCTGCTGCGGTCGGCCAGAAACTCCTTCGTCTGCGCGCGCGACGGAATCACGCCGCAAACATCCAGGTAGGCGCGGCGCAGGAATTCTTCGTCGCTGCACAATCCGGAGGTCTCGATCTTGTCTTCCTGCAGGCGCTGCAGAATGAATTTGTCGATCGGGTTTTTGATTGGGAAATTGCGAACGCCGGTCGCCGCCGGTTCGGCTGCTGCACGCAGGCTGCTGTAATCGATGGAGGCAACGACGCTCAACGCGGCGGCGAGAAGAACCAGTCCCAGCAGCGGCGCGAAAAGTCTGAGTTGTGATCGAATCATGATTTCAGTGCCCTTTGTACTGTCAGCCAGCGTCCGTTTCTGCTTCAGTAGAGTGCGGCATGGCATGCGTTGCTGCGCCGATCTATGCTTTCAACAAGGGCCGGAATCCCCTACAGAAGTGGACGCGTTTCTGCAGGAATTTACTGCACGTACTCCTAAGCAAGCCATATATTTGCATGAATTATGCCAGACACAACAGTTAATCGTTTTAACAAGGTGCAGTTCCGCCGGTCACAGGATTAAAATCTGTCCAAACTTGCACGTGTGCGCCTGACGGACGCGTTCACCCTCACTGGGATATAGCGCCGGATGAGATCGGGTAACGTAAAATCCGGATAAAGCGGGCTGAACGATGGCACTGCTGAGGGCGTGGTGTACAGTACAGATATGAACCTGCTTCCGGTCTGGTTCGGGCTCCCCGAAATTCTCATGGTCAGCTTCATATTTATTCTGCTGGTCGCAGGAAAGGAGGTGCCGCGGTTGGCGCAGCAACTGCGCGATAGAATTGACGACTTCAACCGCTTCCGTTGAATTGTCCAGATTCATTGTGATTTGTACTGCACTGTCTCGTCTTCATGTGTAAGATACTTTAAGTTAAGGTTTGCGCTGCAGGAGACTTGCCAATGGTTCCGATGCTTGGTTTCTTCCAGAATATGGGCTTGCCGGAACTGCTCATTATTCTCTTTATCGTCCTCCTCCTTTTCGGTGGAGCCAAACTGCCCTCTCTCGCTCGCAGCCTGGGCTCCAGCGTGTCTGAATTTAAGAAGGGCACCCGCGAAGGCGAAGAAGAAGCAAATAAACCTGTTGTCACCGCCAAAAAAGAAGAAGAGAAGAAGTAAGAAGGAATCCCACCATGATGGTGACGCTTGCATTCTTCTCCGATATTGGCGGAGGAGAAATGCTGATTGTGGCGGTTATTGCCCTGCTGCTCTTCGGCAAGAACCTTCCCACGCAGGCGCGTAACATCGGCAAAACCATCGCGCAGTTCAAAAGCGCAATCAACGCCGCCAGCAGCGAACTCAAAAAAGAGATGGATAATGCCGCCGACGAGCTCGACCGCGCCGCCAAAGCTGCGGAGCTCGACAAGCAGGCTGACGATCTGAAGAAACTTCAAGACGACTTTAACAAGCCGCCGCAGATTTCAGAAAACACCTCGAACAGCACCCCCGCTGAAAGTATTCCCGTCGAACCTGAAAAGCCGTTGTCTCTGGATAAACGCAACGCCGACTTGTCGCCGCTCGCCGCCGCACCCGAGAAAACATCGCGCGCTCCTGCCGCGGTCTCGTCGGCCGCGAGCCTCGACAATCTGGAACGCAACATTCCCCCGCCGAACAAGATTCCCCCGCCGCTCGGCTGACGTTCCGTTCATCGCGAACACTCAACTCAAGCGAAGCGGTCGCTTTCTCGGAATCAAAAACTTCCTTTTGCCGGCGTGACTCCCTTTTTTCCCGGAGCGGAGACCGGTGTCGTGACGGGTGCGTCGGGCACATTGCCGATCCGGAAGATGATGTCGCCGCCCTGATAGTCGCGGAAGACGCCCTTGTCGTCGACCAGGTCGTCGCCAACCGAGTACAGCACGACACCATCGGCTGCGGGCGCGTAACGCAGCGGCTGTTCGTCGAACGGGTCGTTGGGAATCTCGGCGAGGTATTCTGGAGTGAGCGCCTCCAGGCTCGCGGGGAATTTGCCGTTGTTTGCGCGGTACGCGGCCACAGCCACGCCCATTTCAGACAGGCGCTGCAAGGCTTCGGCTCGCAGAAAACTGACCTGCACGCGATCGAGCGCAGGGGCAATCAGGTGAGTCAGGATCCCGCCCTCGATGCGCCTGGCGCCCTGGTCGATGCGCGGTTTGTAGGCCTTGTAGTTTTGCATCGCGGCGTTACGCAGCTCATTCATGTACTTGCGGTAGCTGTGCAGGTCGTCAGACAGAAGAAACACGCGCCACAGGGGCCCAACAACAGAATCCAGCTCCCCGCGCAGTCCTATAGACTGGTAAACCAGCTTCGCGTCCTGATCGCCGGACAGCATCGCAAATGCCGAGAGCCCGAAGGCCTGCTCGGTCATCAAGCAGCGGCGCAGCGCGCGTGGGTAGAAACTAATTGTATCGTTCACCAGTGGCGCAAGATCCTGTGCGCTGGGCGTTCGCGTGCGCAAGACGCCCTCCAGCGTGAGATCACCGATATTGGCCATGGCAACAGAGACCAACCCGGAGATCAACAGTGGCTCGCCCATCATGTGCCGCGACATCGACCAGATCGCCGCGACATCTTCGACCGCTCCTTTCACGTCACCGTCGGCGGCACGGGCGCGCGCGCTGACCGCAAGCAGACGTGCGCCCGCGCGCATCTGCGCCAGTTCTGGAAGCTGCATGTCCAGGCTGGGATTTGAATAGTCGCGGTCGAAATAGCAGCCGGGCATGGCTGCGCCGCGCCGCAGGAGCGCCAGAGAGCCTTTCTGGAGCTGCAGGTACTCGCGCAGTTCCGAGTCGATGACATAGTCCGGCTTGTTGTAATCTTTGAACCATTGACCGTGGCGTTTGCCGAGGTTGGGTGTTTTTGCGTCCACGCGCTTCATGGCATCGAAAGCCTTTTCATAAACCAGCGCCGCGTTGTCGCGATCTGTCAGCCGCGGGGGCGCCGAGGAAAGCGCCATCGCGCCCGCTTCCATGCGCAGCGTCGCAAGCTTGGCGTTCATCATCGCGTCCATGTTCAGGAAGGTGATGAGATTAAGCACCGCAGCCGCTGCACATGCCGCCAGCAGCCGGCCAATCGGCCAGGTGGCCGCGGTCCTCGTGCCGCCGGCATCTTTTCGCGCTTTTAAAATGAGCGCGACGCTGCCGCCCAGAAACGCAAGCAGCCAGAGCACAGACGCAGTGCCGTAACCCAGGGTTGCGCCTTTTTCTTTGAATGCGATGTTGAATATCACCACCGCCGCCGGCGGCAGCACCGCCAGGAACATCACGGCCGCCAGCGCCGCGCGCGCGAGCAGTTGCCGGCGCTGCGTCTGCCAGCGCCAGGCCAGAATGCCCGCCACCAGCAGCAACATCGCTGAAAGCGATTCAATCCACATCAGAACGTAGCCCATTGATTTTCTCCTCTAACCGTTAAAGCGACGTGCTGGATCTCTTCGGCACTGGCGCGCGAATACCGCGCGCACCGGCTTCAAAGAGCAGCACCTGCCGCTGCGCATCCTCGATTGAAAGTTCAGGCACTGCTTCTAGAAGTTGCTGGACGGCTTCCCGCCGCTCGTCGCTGCTACCGCCGGCGCCGGCGCGCAGTTGCGTATCGCTGACGGCAATCAGAGACAGATTCAGCCACAGCAGTACCGCGGCCGCGATAGCCGCCGCAAACGTCCACGCGCTCGCCGCACGCTTCAGCCGCGCACTGGGCCTTTCCGTCGCGCGCCGCTCGTTCATCACCGCCTGCAGCACGCGCTGCTTGTAAACCTCACCGCCGGCAGGCACGCGCCGCGCGCGCAGTTGCTGCTCCAGTTCCGAAAGCTCGGGGGGCAGTTCGTCGCTCTCAGCCATGCGTGCCTCCAGTAGGTGCCTTCGCGGCGGGCGCCAGCGCGCTGCGCAGCTTTTCCAGCGCGTAGCGGTAACGGCTGGCAGCGGTGTTCACGCTGACGTTGAGCATTTCAGCGATCTGCTCGAACGTCATCTCGCCATCGATCTTCAGCGACAGCACCGTGCGCTGCTCCAGCGGCAGAGACTGCAACGCCCGCGAGAGCCGCTCGGAGTGCGCCCCTTCCGCGTCGCCTTCGTGCGGAGCCGCGATCGACTCGGCGTCAATCTGCTCATGTTCTGAACGCTGCTGCGCACGCCGGCAGGCCGAACGATGGACCGAGGTGAAAAGGTACGCGTTCAAATTCTTGACCTCCCGCAGCGCAGGCCCGGTCCGGACCAGGGCGATGAAGACATCCTGCACGGCGTCTTCGGCGTCTTCCTTGCGGCGCGTAATGCAGTGCGCAGCGCGCAAAAGACGCGGCGCAAAGCGCTCATAGAGTTCCTCAAACGCGTCCACGCGGCCGGCGATGAGAGCCTCGAGCAGGGCGCCATCTGCATTCTCCATTCAACTCTCCACACCCTGCTGAGCGCCACGGACCGTCGTTTTGTCTAAAAATATGTGCGAAATTGCTTTGCCGATGCAACACCCGCGCCTGTTGTGGCTTACCGCGGCTGCACATCGCAAGTGAAAAACATTTTTCAATAGCCTCCCCGCCTGCAACGGTTATTTTTCAGGCATGAGTATTCATTCGTCGCGCATCTTCGATGGTCTCAACGCACCCCAACGCGAAGCAGTCGAAACCCTGGAAGGCCCGCTCGTCATTCTCGCAGGCGCCGGCTCCGGCAAAACCCGCGTGGTGACCCGCCGCATCGCCAACCTGATCGCTCATGGCGTCCGGCCCTGGGAAATTCTGGCGATTACCTTCACCAACAAGGCCGCGGCCGAAATGCGCCACCGCGTCGAAGACCTCGCCGGCCAGTCCGGTGTGTGGCTCTCGACGTTTCACAGCTTCTGCGCGCGGCTGCTGCGGCGCGAAGCCGAAGTACTGGGCTACACGAAGGATTTCACGATCTACGACGAAGAAGACGCGTCCGGGGTGATCAAGGACATCATCAAGCGCCTGGGCTTGAGCGAGGACAAGCGCTATTCGCCGCGAAACGTGCGGCAGATGATTTCCAATCTCAAGGGCCAGGCTCTGAAAGTTGAAGATCTTGATGAGGGCATGTTCCACGAGCGCATCGTGCGGCAGATTTACCAGGAATACGAAAACGAGCTGAAAAAAACGCAGGCGCTCGATTTTGATGACCTGCTGCGCCAGGCAGTCATTCTCTTCAAAGATCATCCGGACGTTCTTGAGCGCTACCGTCAGCGCTTCCGTTACGTTCTCGTCGACGAGTACCAGGACACGAACAAGTGCCAGTACCTGCTGATTCAGCAGCTCGGCCAGAAGCATCGCAATGTCTGCGCGACGGGCGATCCGGACCAGTCCATCTATGCCTGGCGCGGCGCCGACGTGCGGAACATCCTCTCCTTTGAAAAGGATTTCCCCGAGGCCAAGACGATCAAGCTCGAGCAGAATTACCGTTCGACGCAGCGCATCCTGCAGGCCGCCAGCGCCGTCATTCAGAACAACACCGAGCGCAAGCCGAAGGAACTCTGGACCGAAAATCCGGCCGGCGACAACATTTCGTACACCGTCACTGGCGATGAACAGCTTGAAGCGTACGAGGTCGCGCGCCAGATCGAGCAGCACATCCGCGAGGGCCGCCGCTACAACGACATTGCCGTCTTCTACCGCACCAATTCGCAGTCGCGCGCAATCGAAACGGCGCTGATACAGGCCGCCATTCCCTACCAGCTTGTCGGTGGGACGGCGTTCTACGAGCGGCGCGAAATCAAGGATGCGCTGGCCTATCTGCGGCTGATGATCAATCCCAAGGACGACGTTTCCTTCCGGCGCGTGATCAATGTGCCCAAGCGCGCGCTGGGCGAATCGGCGCTCGAAGTCATCGAGCAGCAGGCTGAGCTGCGCCGCTGCTCCCTGTCTGAAACGCTCGACGGCCCCCAGGGCGAAGCCTTCGTTGCCTCGTTCAAGCCCAAGCCGCGCCAGGGCCTTATCCAGTTCGCGCGCCTGCTCGACACGCTCAAGGCGATGCCGTCGTTCCCCGTTCAAAACGTGCTCGTGACGATGCTCGACAAGAGCGGCCTGCGCGAATCACTTCTCGAGGCCGGCGAAACCGAGCGTGTCGAAAATCTGGATGAACTCGTGAACGCCGCGGCCGAATTCGATCGCGAAAACGACCCAAACAACGCGCGCCTTCCTGATGGTCCGCCGCCCGAGCCGGGAGCGTTCGACGGCCTGGACGAACTCGTTCAGAAGCAGGCATCCGTCTCCGGCTTCCTCGAGAACAGCGCGCTGCTGGCGCCAACAGACTCGTTCGATCCCGCGCAGGACCGCGTGACGCTGATGACGCTCCACATGGCCAAGGGCCTTGAATTCCCGATCGTCTTCCTGACCGGCATGGAAGAAGGCCTCCTGCCGATGCTGCGCTCCAGCGGATTCGGGAGCGAAGCCGGCTGGGGCGAAAGCGACGAAGACGCACGGGCTGTCGAGGAAGAGCGGCGCCTGCTTTATGTGGGCATCACGCGCGCGATGGAACGGCTGTATATTTCGCGCGCGCAGTTCCGCCGGCGCTTCGGCAAAGCCGATGTCACGCAGCCCTCGCGCTTCCTTAGCGAAATTCCCGAAAAGCTGCTCGAGCAGCAGGACCGCTCGCAGCCCGCATGGGCCGAAAGTACTTTCACGGGCGGCGATTCAAGAAGCGGCTCGGCGCGCGGCATCCCGCGCCTTCAGGAAGAGAACGATCCCTTCAATGCCTTTGAGCGCGAAGTTGAAACGAAGTTCGCTGACGAGCAGGAATCGCGCCGGCGGCCGTCCTCGCGCCGCAAGGACGTGGCGCTTCAGACCGTCGTCGACCGCCTGCTGGACGTGAGCGATACGCAGGTAGAATCCACGGCCGCGTTCGAGATCGGTGACCGCGTGAAACACGCCGACTTCGGCGAAGGCATTGTCGAAAATATCACCGGCTCAGGTTTATCGACGAAGATCAAAGTCCATTTCCGCAACGTCGGTCCGAAGCTGCTGCTGCTGAGCTTCGCCGTCTCCAAGCTGCACAAGCTTTGAACGGAAGGGTGGCCCTGACGACGCTGTCGTCTGGGCGCGCCAGCGCAAGAGGTTACACCTTAAGCGTTGCAGTCGAGAAGCCGTTGAACGCCACCTGCTGGAAGTCTTAATACAAGGCAACGCATACGATGTAACCTCTTGCGCTTCGCGCCCAGACGTCTTTGACGTCCGGGCCACCCGCTAATTTCTTTCAAAGATTTTCAGATCCTGCCAACTGCTTACTACATTTTGATTCGCGGCAATGCAAATCCGAGTCGCTTCTTCAACCAGGATTCGCTCGGCCACTTCGGCTCCGGTGATGACCTTTGGTCTAACCAGTCAATAAGCCACGCCCTCAGGGAGCGCCCCTGATCCCAGAATGAGTTACCCCAGTTCAGACGCGCCTCATTGCCTTCAAGCTCGGCGCTAAGATTGTTCGGATCCCATAGAATCATGGGCAAGCGCTGGTATTCACAATCGACACACGCCCACATACCGCATCCATAATTCGCAAGCGGCAGAAGTCGCTCGGGCCAGCGCCAGACAGCATTCTCCTTTTCCAACTTTCTCATCTTCGCGTAGCAGGTCTCAAGCGTGCAGCCGTCGAGTTTCGCGCCGCCCTTAATACCCACAATTCCGTACTCAGGGCCAAAGCCCCCATTCCCCACTTTAAGAAAAATGTCTCTCACCGCATTCGGCAATGTGAATCCAAGAGTACGTTCAGCTTTAACAATTTCCTTCAACTCCGCTGGTCGAAAGCATTTTTTCGAAATCGGATTGTTCTCATCTTTGCGCGGTGGAATCGTGATCGATTCGATCATCTTACGAAGAAGTTTCCGCTCCGATGTTTTCATGTAATTATCTTTGCGCCTTTGCGTGAGCTAAGCCTTCTTCGTCCACGCTTCGACAATATGGATGCGGCCGGTATCGGTGTATTTCTTTTCCGTGCCCTGCGGGACGATGTGCCAGGCCCAGCGCTGCGGTGGCTTCAGGCTCGCTTCACGCGGCCAGAGTTCTTTGAGCTTCTGCCCGTGAATGGGATCGTTGCGTTCGATGATCTTCGCCGGCCAGGCAAACTGCGGATCGCCGCGCGCGTCGACCGAAACGCCGGCATGCGGCGGCAGCGGAGCAGACTTGAATCCCGCGGCTGTTTTCGTGTCGACCTGGTAGACGATCGCTTCAATATCTGACGAGAGATACGCCCAGGCTTTCCGGTATGAAGCGATATCGTGAACGTGCCGCGCGCGCACACGGTCGAAATAGCACTCCAACGCTTCGGCGGCCGCTCCATGATCGGCGAACGCATGGCCGAAGCGCTTGCGGAACTCGGTTTGAACATACAGCCG
>Ga0196964_10001596_pt1 | contig 11408 bp, 11 predicted proteins | sample S1_10metaG_FD_148615 | JGI IMG/M metagenome (GOLD analysis project Ga0196964, IMG submission 148615) | Soil microbial communities from Anza Borrego desert, Southern California, United States - S1_10 | ecosystem: Environmental > Terrestrial > Soil > Desert | place: USA: California | collected... | reverse complement strand
GCACATTTGAGACCGCGTTTCCGTCAGCGTTCGCGCTTGATGGCCAGACGTTGAACGCCGGCGGCGCGGAGTGCCGCGATAGCTTTGTCTGCCGCGTCTTTCGGCGCCGATCCGGAGAGCAGCACGACAGCGGCGGGCTGTGCGACCTGATCTTTGGGTAAACGCTTCTTGAAGTTCGCCACTGCGCTCGCAATCGAGGCCTTCAGGTCCGCGCCCACAGGTTCGCCATCGGCATACGTTCGCACTTCGGAGCCTGTCGCCGAACGTGCGACCGAGATCTGGACCAGCATGCGCTCTTCTGCGCCCGGCGCATCAACGCGCTCGCTTGGCAGCAGATCATCCACTTTGTTGGTGCGCATGTCGTCCCAGACTTTGCGCGGCTCGATCACCTGCGAGAACTCGGGCTCAGGGCAGATCAGCAGCGGCCGCTGCCACGGCGGCTCGCCCTCGCGGTTGGTCTTGCGCGCATAAAGCTTCATGAAATACCCGCTGATGCGCAGAACCGGAAAGGCGTCCTCCTCGATGCCTTTGCGCAGCTTCTCGAAGAGCTTTGACTCGGGCGGGCAGAGGATGCGCAGAGCGTACACGTCATGCGTTGAGTCCACGAAGATCGCCGGGAGCACGCTGTAACCTGGCAAACCGTATTCGGCCGGCAGAGGCGCTTTGGTCACTTCTACGATCACACCGCGCGTCAGCGTGACAACCTGCCCGCGGTACATGCCGGGTTGATCCATGAGCTGCTGGAACAAAACGTCTTCCTGACCACTTTTTCGCAGATCGTCGTGGGTCGTCGCGGCGCAGGATTTCAGGAACCATTTGAAGGGCTTGCCTTCGATGATCGCGCTCTCTTTGATGTCGTCTTCGACGATCTGCGCAAAGAGTTCGCGGCGCTCGTCGAGTCCGGGCTTCTGCGAAACTTTCCGCAAATTATGCCCGGGCGCCGGCGCGTTTTCGTTGCGCGGCCCTTTGCAGCCTGCGGTGGTCCACAGGAGTGCGGCAGCGGCGGCCAGGAACACGATCTGTAAACGCATCGTCAGAGTTTCAGCAGGGTTCGCACGGCCTGGTCGATCCGTTCACGCGCGGCCTGAACGCTGCTCACCTTGTCGCAGACAGCCATGCGCCGCACGACATTCTTTCCTTCTGTATCGACCGCGGCGCAGTTCGACATGACCTGAATGGCCGCGCCGCGCGCCGCTGCTTCCAGGAAATACGCCGAGACCGCCACGTCTCCCGCGAGATTCGGATTCACTACGCCGGCCAGGTCTTCAAGCAGGGTCAGCGCCTCGAGCGCCGTCTCAACGATGCGCTCGGGGATCACCGTCGATTGCTCGTTGGCCGCGGCCATCGCTGCGGCGCGCACGCGCTTCTCCTCCGGCGTTCCCTTCGGAAGAGACCGCGCTGCGGCGTACGCTCCGTACGCTGAAATATCGGCATCGACAAGGTCGAGGAACTTGCCCCGCAGCGCGCCGAACTTCTCGAGCAACTCGCGCACGCGCCCTTCGACAGCGGCGTACTTCTCGCCGCTCGTATAGACGGCCGACATGCTGGCCAGCGCCGCGCCGATGGCCCCGCCCAAGGCGCTCGCGCTGCCACCACCCGGTGTTGGCTGCTTGGCGGCGAGCTGGGTGAGAAAATTTTCGATCGTGACGGTGCGCATATCAGAGTGTCTCGAAGCCGGTTTCGAACCCTGTTGTGGCTTGTTATTCCGGGCAGACAAGCAAAAATCCTTTATCGCCCTCACCCCTGACCCCTCTCCCACGAGGGGAGAGGGGAACTGGAGTTTTATGGATTCGCTCGTCGGTACCCGCAACTGTCCGCACCTCGGCTTTGATCTTCAGGGCGGGCGCCCGTGTTGCCACGCCGACGATATGACGCGCCAGGAGTGCGGGCGCTTCGCGCCAAATCCGGCGGCGCGCAAGTCCGGCGCAGATTCAGCGATGACCGGCGTCGAGGCGCACTTCTGTACGGTCCTCGGAACGGATGCGATTCCGGCCGAAGCGCTGCGACTGGCGGAAGACGACAAGCGCCGCGCGCGGCAGCACTCGCGCGAAGCCGGCCCGAAGTTCCGCCCGCCGGGCCAGGCTGAAGCACTTCCGGCTCGCGATCAGCACGACGGCGAGCAGCCTGTGATTCCGACGCACACTATCCGCGCCGAAGGAAAACAAGTCGGCCCGAACGCACCCTGCCCCTGCGGTAGCGGCAAGAAGTTCAAAAAGTGCTGTGGCGGATACGGCGCTTAGTTCTAGCTAAAACTCCTGCCGTTCGAGCGCGCGAATCCCCAATTTCATCGGCAGGTATGCGGCCAGAATGTTGAGCAGCAGCACGCCGCTCAACACCGCCACCATCGGACCTTGCAGCAGGTGCTCCGTGAGGGACACGTTCTGCTTGAACGCCGGAACCAGGTAGTAATGGCAGACCAGCCCTTCGCCCATAACGGTGAAGATCACCAGCGCGATGGCCATGATAAGCGTCAGCGTCCCGCCGAAACCGGAGACGATCTTGGATGGATTGCGTTCTTCGAAGCTGGGAAAAATCGCGCCGAGCCCCACGCATAAGCCGCTCAATCCGAGCGAAATCAACGTGCCTGTCATGAGCTGCATCGCCAGCACGAGCGGCGACGTGCCGAGGATCCAGTTTGAGAGCAGGATCAGCGTCGTGGTCAGCACAAGCGATCCGCCGAGCGAAAAGTAGAACTTCGCCAGCATGATGTTGCGACGCTGCAGCGGCACCAGCCCCAGAATCCAGAATCGTCTTCCTTCCAGCGACACGAGCGGGAAGACGAAGCGGCTGGTCATCGTTGCCAGCGTCATGCAAGTGGCGCCGAGGTTCAGAAAGGAGATGAGGTTCAGGTAGAACGGCTCTTCCAGTGGATATGAAAAGCGCCGGAGATTGCCAATGTAGAGGGTCAAAATTCCGAAGAAGATCAGCACCTGGGACCACTGCGACGGGTCGCGCAGGAAGGTCTTGATGTCCTTCACCACCAGGATCATCGTCTGCGGAAAGCGCTGCTGCAGCGCGCGGCTGAAGCCCGAGAGCGGTCCAGCGGCAAACTTGCGACGCCTCGATTCGCCGGCGCTCGCGACTGAGAACGCCCCTTCATAGATCGAACCGGCGACGAACCACCCGAACGTCAGGGCGAACATCGCACTGCTGGAGATGGCGACGAACAGCAGCCCTACTCGCTCCAGCGCTCCGCCGCGGTTCTCCGCGATCGAAAGCAGCGCCTCGGTCATCCAGAAATTCGGCAGCATGAAGTGCTGCGTGAAATTCAAACCGCCGAGGATCGCGCCAAAGTTGGCCTGCATCTCGAGGCCGTAGAGATTGCGCGAGTTCTGCAGATTGATCATCGAGATCACCAGCCAGCCCACCGGAATCAGCAGCAGCGCGCCGGCCGCGATAAGCAGCTTTCCTCCATGGCGTGGCACGACCGCGGTGATCAACAGGCCCAGCGTCGATCCGATCGCGGCCGGCAGGATCACGAATGGGACGAGGAACAAGATGACCGCAGGGTAGTAGTGCCACTGCGCTTCGCTCTTGATGCCGAAGGCAAAGAGGAGTGGAATCCCCGCAGCGAAGACGGCCCAGGAGGAAAAAATCAGCGACTCAATCATCTTCGCCAGAAAGATCGTGTCGTGCCGGACCGGTAGCGAGAACAAAAACGAGGTCTCGGGCGCTCGGAACAGGCTGTGAAAGGAAATCACGGCGTTCGAAAAAATCAGCATGAACGTCAGCGCGACAAAGAACAGCCCAAGGATATGCCGCGTCAGCGTGTCGCGAATGAACGGGATCGCGTGCGCGTTGATGAACTCAAAGAACTGCATGAAGAGCAGAAACAAACCCGCCCAGAAGAGCAGGCCCAGCGTCCCGACGACAATGATCTTGAGGAGCGACTCGGAGCGCAGGTTGCGCACTGTATTCCACAGCGCACGAATGCGGTAACGGAAGAGCAGGCCCAACGCGCCATTGCCGATGCCCGATCGCGGCTGAACCGGAAGGATGGCGTCCATCGGCGACTCCGTTTAGAAGTGGCGTTCAATGTAATTCAGTGCCGCTTCCAGGTCGGGCGTAATCTTGGTGCAGAAGCGCACCATCCACGGCGAACAATTCTTGAACTCGAAGGGCGAAAACGCAATCACGAACTTGCCCAGATTGTGACTGGCATAGAAGACTTCCATCGCCGTGCCGATGCTGGCTTTCGAGTAATTCACCAGGATTAAATCCGCGTCGCGGACGTCCTGCAGGTCGAATTCGACGATCTCATTGGCGCTGTCGATCTCGTTATCGCGGAAGCTGCGGCGCATCGGGTCGAGCAGCACGAAGCGCCCCGCCAGGCGTTCCTTCGCGCGCGTGCGCCAGTCTTTCATTTCATTGGTTTGGCAGTCCATGATCGGGCCGCACAGATAGATGCGTTTCGGATTGTTCATTTCGCTGCCGCCACCTTCCTGATGGCGCGGACGACATCGCGCGCCAACCCCTCGATGTCTTCGTCAAAGGACGGCCTGTACACGAACGCCGCGCATGCGCGCGAGAGCATCACGTTGACGCCGCGCTCCTGGTTCAGCCGGAAGTCCGTACGCACGCCGATCACCGGCATGCCTTTAGCGTAAGCATAACCGACTTCGAAACACGTGCCGCTGTCGGAATCCGGACCGTCCAGCCATGCGACCATGCAGTGGCAACTGTCGATCCCGTCGATACAGCCTTTGAAGATTGCCCCGAACGCGCGCTGGTCGTTGTAACGCCCGTCGATCTTGAAATCCTGCGGCAGCAGGACGAGGGTTCCGGGGAGTTCGGCTTCGATTGCGCGCGCCAGCTCGCGGTTGCAGCGGCGTTCATGGATGGTGAAGAGCGGCCCGGCGAGGTAGACCCGCAGGGCCGCTGTGGGGGAGGTTTTCTCTATTGCTTTGCGTTTACCTGTCTGCATCCAGTCGCTATTCGCTCGCCGCCCAATCCTTGCTCGGATTGAACTCGTCACACTCCTTCGCGAACTTCTCCGTCTTCTCTTTGTCGCCAAGGTCGCGCTCGAAAATCGTTCCGTTATTGTTGATGATGAAAACCTTCTTGCCTGTGACGCCGTATTCCTTGGGGAAAGCGAGCAGCGCGTAGCCCAGCGTCATGTTGCCGTTGACGACGTATTGGCGTCTGCCACCGGTTGCATCGGGCCCCTGTTTGTGCAGGACGCGGAAGAGATATCCATTCTTGGCGGGGATCTTCGAGGGATCCGCTCCGAGGTAACATTCCGCGTTCGCGAAATCCTTGTCGATGAGAGACAAATCGCCAGTCCCCGGCGTCAATTCAAACAGATTGCATTTTTCCGGGACCGGCGATGCGGGGCTGAGTTTCCTTTCGATCACCGCGATAAGCTTCCGGCAGCGATTGATGATCTCGGGATCTTTCTCCGTCTTGAGCGCAGCTTTGAGTTGCTCGAGCGGCTTCGTCTCGAGCGCCGCCAGTTCGGTCGCGGCTTTCTCGCGTACCTGGAATTCGTCATTCGCCATGGCTTTGATCAGGTCGGCGATCTTCTTCTTTTCTTCTTCGGAAGCCTGCGGCACTTTCTTCGGATCGACTTCGGGCGCAGGCGCCGGACCGCCCTTCAGCGCCTGGGCATATTCGAGGATGCCATCGGCGTCGTAGTCCGTGCGGCGGAAAATTTCGTTGGCTTCGGCGAAGGCTTTGCACGCCGCGGCTGCTGCGATTTCATTCGCCTTCAAGTCTTCAGCGCGGACGCCGGCAACAGAGGAGAGGGCTGCCGCGATACTGAACGCGTGGATGACTTTCATAGTGTCTCCTTGAGAAAGATGAGTATCCTGAGCACAGACCGAACCGCAAGAAGGCTTTCGGAGTCACACCCGTGCAGTAAAATGAGACTCTGCCCGTCATAAGGGGGAAGCTGGTCGCTTCGGGAGTACTTTCATGTCATACAAACTGTTTTGCAGTCTCGCTTTAGCCGGTGGTGTGAGCCTCTCCGCCGGGGCCGCTGGGACAGAGGCCGGAACCGGCGCGAACCCGCAACCCGTCGTGGCCCAGAACGAAGCGGAGAAAGCCGAGCAGGAACTCTCGATTGGCATGAATCCTCGCGTGTCGCCGGAGTTCCAGCAGCGCATCGCGTTCTTCAATCGGGCGCGGGAGATCGCCGCACAGTTCGGAGCGCAGCCTTCGAAGGAGACGGCGAGCGCCACGAAAGCCGATGAGGAGAAGCTCGCCAAGGAGCGCATGCAGGCGCTGAAGTCGCTCCTCGCCGAGAACCGCAACCGCGCCATCGAAGGGCTGCTCACCTGCCTGGATTCGAAGTCCGTGGAAGACCCGCAGACGCGCAAGGGCGCGATCGCGGCGCTCGAAGCCTGCGACTACAAGCACGCGACCGTCTCGGCTTACCGCGCGGCGTCTGCGGTTGGCGATCCGGAGCAAAGTGTCCGCAACGCGGCGCTCACCAGCATCAAGGCCAGCAAGGACGATGCGGCGATCGGCGGAATGATCCACTACCTGATGGCGTCTTTCGATGACAACGGAAAGGTACTCAACGCGCAGATCCGCGACCAGGCGGCCGCCGCCTTGCGCGATCTCGGCGACAAGCGCGTCTACCAGGCGCTAGCGTACTACGTCACCATGGAGATCAGAGCCACCAATACAGAGCTCAACAACTTCGCCACGCGCCAGATCGACAGCTTCAGCGTCAACAACGGCGCGAATGTGAACGTGATCGTTCCCGCCTCATTCCCGATCCAGTTCCCTGAGCTGAAGATCACGCGCGTGCGGACGACGGTGAAGTGCCCCGCCGCCAGCTCGCTCGAAGCCATCACCGGCCAGAACTTCGGTGAAGACGTCGAGCGCTGGGAGAAGTGGATCTCAAAGCAGAAGTGATCTTCAGGAACACCTGCATACTGTGCCACGACAGGCATACGTGTGCCACGGGCAGCCTTGCTGTTGGCTGCCCGTGCGCCGTTGGGTGGTGTGATCACATGCGCGATCTGAAGTTTGACGCCACAACTACTCTCCGCCCGTCGCGAGCGCTTCCTTCACATCCATGCGGCCATCGTAAAACGCCTTTCCCACGATGGCGCCATAGCACCCCAGCTCGCGGCAGCGCTGGATGTTCTCAATCGTGGTGACGCCGCCGGAGGCGATGAGCGGAAACGGCGAGGCTTTCTTCATCCCTTCGAGCTGCGCGAAGTTCGGACCTTCGAGCATGCCGTCGCGGTCGATGTCCGTGTAGATGATCTCGCCGAGTGGCAGCCCCGAAAGATCGCGGACGAGATCGACTGCCTTAATGTTGCTGGATTGCACCCAGCCCTTCGTCACGACCATGCCATCCTTGGCGTCTATACCGACGTTGATCTTTCCTGGAAACTTCTCCGCGAGGCGTTTCAGAAAGGCGCGATCTTCCAGCGCCTTCGTGCCGATCACGCAGCGTGCTGCGCCGCCGCTGATGTAATCCGAGACGATCTGCTCCGTTCGCAGGCCGCCGCCGATCTGGACTTCGTGCTTCGCGAGCGCCTTCAGGATCGAGAGAACCAGCGCGCGGTTCTTCGGCACGCCTTCGAAGGCGCCATCGAGATCGACGATGTGGATGCGCCGGGCGCCAGTGTGCGCCCAGCGCTCGGCCGCGTGCACGGGATTGTCGTCGTAAACGGTTTTCTGGTCTGCTTTGCCCTGTTTCAGGCGGACGGCTTTTCCATCTTTGATGTCAACGGCGGGGATGACGAGCATCAGACAGTCTCACTCCTTAATGCGGACTTCCATGGAGCTCATGAAGAAGGACGACGCCACTTCATAATTGGCCGGCTCGAGCTCCACCAGTGACTTTACGTCCTCTTCCGGGGCTTCTCCCCAGCAGATGAGGACGTCGCGCTTCGAACGCAGCGCATCGCGCGTCGCCCAGCCAAGAGCCGCGGCTCGGGCGCGGGCCTTGTCGCCGGCAACGCGCAGAGAGGACTGAACCGCCGCGAGCGTGCTGTCGAACTGGCGGATATCGTAGCCCGTTGCATTTGGCGCGATGTACCAGAGCGTGCCATTGGCGCGCGCGAGAATCATCAGCTTCTTCTGCACGCCTGGATTTAACACGCCCGGCAGGTTGATCTTGATCCGGCTGTCGGCGACAAGCTCCACGCCCGCCGCCGGCGTGGCCGACTCAATTCTTGAAGCATGCAGCAGGACCGGCTCAGACGGTTGCACCCAGACATGATCCAGACTCAAGCGTCTGTCGCCGCGCTCGAGATCGGCCTGCGCTTCGGCGAGATCTTCCGCCGATGGAACGAGCAGCGACAGTGTTCCCTGTTCCGGCGACATAGCCGACACCTCAGTCGTGCGGCGAAACGACTCGACGAGCTTCCATTCCTGCCAATGCGAAACGCGGCCGTCCGCTGGCTGGCGCTGCCATACGACGCGAGATGCAATCAGGTCCGGCTCCGGAAACCATTGCGCGAGCATCACGACGATCAGGGCCGCGAACGCTACGGGTAGCCCCGCAGACTCCAGACGCCCGCGGCTGGTTACGGCGAGAATCAGAAAGACGCACAACATCAATGCGCCCAGTCCAAGCCACAACAAGGCGCGCCCCGCCCTTCCGGGATGGACCTGGTTGTACGAAAATGCCAAGAAGCGGTCGGGCTGAATGCGCCAATCCGCATGCTTTTCGCGCGCCCGGTATAGCGCGGGATGAGAAAACACTGCCTGCCCCATATCGCGCGCGATGACTTCATCTGTGGCGGGAAAGCGGAAGACGACCTCGCCCAAGCCCATGCGCAGCCGGCAGTAGACCGGACGGTTGTCCTTCTCTGCAAGGATATCGGAACGCTTCAGTCCCGCGTTCTGCTCCCACCAGGCCAGACTCGAACCGATCGGTCCAGGCTCGAACGGAAGCAGACGCTCAGCCGCGGCCGCCTGCAGGGCAGCATCAGAAGTGAGCAGCAGCCGGCCACCACCAAGCAGGAACATCCGCAGCGCCTCGCGCGCAGCGGGACGGGACTCGCGGAACACATCGTCGCGAAGAACCACAAGGTCCACACCGTCATACATCCAGAATTCGTCGAGCATTTCGGCGGAGCTCTGCGACACGACCGCGTCGACACCAGAGCGGAGTTCGTATCCGGGCCGCCCGATGCTCAGAATCAGCCGCGCGTCCGGAGGCAGCGGCTTCAGATCGCGCAGCCGCGTGCGGAAACGCTGCACGGCCACGCCGCCTTCGCTTTCGCTTCCGCGCACGACCAGAGAAAGATTCGCCATCACCGCGGGCGCGCGTACGGGCAGGGTGACGAGACGGGAACTCTGGGTTTGAAACCCGAGCGCGCTGAAGTCGCCGCTCCGCAGCCCGTCGTCGTTGGCGCCTTCGACGGTGAAGACCTCGCCGCTAAACGCAGCGCCGGGGTTATGAATCCGGAACTGCAGTGGGAACAGGCATCCCGGCCGATAACGAAGGCCGACCGGTGCGCGCATATAAACCGACGGTCCGCTGACTTTCAGCTCCGTCTGCAACGCGCGTTCACCCGGAAGCGTTTCGGCCGCTTTAAGTGCGGCAGAAATCAGCAGCCCAAACGTTGCACTCTTCAGGAAAAAGCGGATCACGGCGCCGATTATAGGCGGATTTCTGAGCACGCCGCGTCGGAATTTTGATCCATTGCGGTGTCGCGCCGGCATTCGCGAAAGCATGCCCACGCAGACTCAAATGGCTTGCCGTTTAAAAGGCTACTGCAGGCGGTAATACACCTGCAACGTCAGGATGCTCAACGCCGTCGAGTAGGCGAAGCCCGCCTGCCTGGTGAAGACGTCGTTGCAGCGCCAGCAGCCGTCGCTGTCCTGCATCTCCGTGACGGCCTTGCGCATGACCTCAGACCACGTGGCCCAGTCCTTCCCGCCGCGGATGAACATGCCATACGTCGTGAAGTAGATGTGGAACGGATCGTACTTCGCACGCGCGTCGTTGTCGTTGCGTGCCATCCTTTCAGACCAGCCCACGCCCCACTCTTTGACGACGTTGATCGGATTGTCCTGCAGCTTGGACGCAACGAGTTGCAGATCCTTTGCGCGCGGATCTTCTCCGAGCATCTGCCGCATCATCAAGGTCACGCCCAGCAGGCTCAGGCGGCCCACGCGGTCGTCGTTCTTGATGCTCCAGCTCACGCGCGGCCCGTCCTTCTCGATCAGCGTCGAACGGCGGTAGAACTCGAGCGCCCGGTTGAAGGCGTCTTCGGAAACCTTGAGGCCAGCTTCGCGGGCCGCATACAGCGCCTGGACGTTCCACGCGCTGAGCGGCGTTTCCGAATCGCCCTGCGCGTTGCCCTGGAAGTTCCAGCCGCCCTCCGGCGCCTGGGTTCTCAGGATGAAGTCTATGCCCTTTTGAGCCGAGGCTCGAACAGTCTTGTCACCGCTGATGCCGGCGGCTTCACTCATGGCCAGCGTGGCAAGACCGTGGTTGTACAGCATGTGGTTGTACATCGAACGGTCAGTGTTGTCGGCGTTCGGCCCGAAGCGGCCGGTCTCCGCGTCCTGCTGCGTCATCAGCCATGCGACGCCGTTTTTCACACGGTCCGCGTGTAGGGAACGTGTGCCGGATTTCTCATCCGTCAGCCAGCTTTCGCCTTCCCCCAGAAACGCGAGGATGGCCAGTGACGAAACGCCGACGCGCAGCCACTGGAAATTCTTCGTTTCCCACGGATCGAACTTGTCCGACGGCACTGTCTCGACCATCCAGGAACCATCGGAACGCTGCATCTGGCCAAGCATCCGCAAGCCGTCCTGAATCGCGGGCACGGTGCCTTTCTGGAATCCTTCGCGTTTGTTGCCGCCGTTCTGTGCGCGCAGTTTGGCTTTGACCGGGTCCTTTCGATATCCAAACACCCGCATCGTCGGTTCCGGCAACGGAGGGCTCGGGCGAGGGTCCGTGTAGGGAGCGAGCGCCGGCGTGATTCCCGTCACCGGCACGACCTCTTCGACCTGCAGTGCGGGCACCGCGCCGCCATCAAACGCGAGCGGCTGATCGTACAGATTGTTCAAACCGTACACGGCGGCGCCAACGATCATCAGCAGCAGGACGACCCACTTCAGCCAGCCCTCGATCTGTTCGCCACGGCGGCGCGCTGCGTCCTCATGCACGCTTTGCGCGAGCACGTCAAAGTCGAAGACCGCTTTCTGGCCGCAGCTCGGACAGTGCTCCTGCCGCAACATCATTTCCGCGCCGCAATGCGTACACTTCATTAGAAGAGAATCCTCTGCTGCTACTTTACCGTGTAAGTCTTCGTTTCCGTCGCGGTGTTGCCGTTCAAATCGGTGCTCGTGATCACAAGGGAGTACTCCCCGGGCTGCAATTCCTGCCCTGGCGTGACCACGAAACTTTCACCCGCGAGGGTATTCGCGCGCACCGGCGGCTTCAGATCAGGGAAGCCGATCTTGTATTTGCCGTCCTTCACGAGCTC
>Ga0196964_10001595_pt1 | contig 11414 bp, 9 predicted proteins | sample S1_10metaG_FD_148615 | JGI IMG/M metagenome (GOLD analysis project Ga0196964, IMG submission 148615) | Soil microbial communities from Anza Borrego desert, Southern California, United States - S1_10 | ecosystem: Environmental > Terrestrial > Soil > Desert | place: USA: California | collected... | reverse complement strand
TTCGCTTTAACGATCAGGATATCGCCGCGCGACTGACGCTGATCCGCGCGAAAAGCGCTACGCTGACGCTTGTGGCTCATCTGCCCATGGAAGAATATCTCGCCGGCGTATTAGCTGGAGAAGTGCCGTACGACAAATGGCATTCGGAGGCGCTTAAGGCGCAGGCGATCACCAGCCGGAGCTTCGCGTTTTATCAACTTCGCAAAAATGCCGGCGAACCTTATGACGTGGAAAGCACGGTCATGAGCCAGGTTTTCAAGAGCGGCTATAAAAACAATCCGGTGATCAGCAGCGCTCTGGCGTCCACGCGCGGCATGATCCTGACTAGCGGCGGCGCACCGTTTTCGGCGTACTTCCATTCAACCTGCGGCGATCATACCGATCCCAGCACGCTGGTTTTCCCCGACCGCCCGGCCGCGCGTCCGTTTACGCCGGTCACCTGCGGCTTCTGTTCGGGAAGCCCGGCGTACCGCTGGAAAGTGACTCTCGAAAAACGCGTCCTTCAGGAGAAGCTCAGTTCCCAGTTCACCGCCAAACAGCAGCTCACAGGCGTCGCGTTCCTAGATGCTTCAGGAGCCGCCGTCGGAGAAAGGACCGGTCCGTTGCGCCGCGTTTCGAATGTTTACCTGAAAAAGAACGATGGCAGCACAACACAGCTCTCAGCCAACCAGTTTCGCCTTGCGGCCGGCCCAAAGGAACTCAAGTCCATGCTTTTGGAACAGGTTGTGGACCGCGGCGCGACGATTGAAATCAGTGGCGGCGGCTTTGGCCATGGCGCTGGCCTGTGCCAGTGGGGCAGCCAGGGCATGGCGCTCGCCGGCTACAATCATCTGCAGATTCTCGGCAAGTACTATGCAGGCGCCGGGCTGACGCGCATTTATTAAATTGATGGATGATGAATAAACGGCGCTGTTAGTTTGCAGGCGGTGCTGGCTTTGTCTTGCTTCGCCGAGATCCATCCTTTGGCGTTTTGCGTTCCTCGCGGGCTTTCTGCTTCGTCTCCTTCGCATTCGGATCGCGTGTGATCACCAGGTCAGGACATATTTTCGTGTAGAACATCCGTAGCGCCTGGCGGTATTCCATCGCGTCGGCCTCGCCCATATTGTTGTGCCCGCTTGTAGGCAGTTGAACAAACTCCTTGCGTGACATCGTCGCGGATTGCTCGGGAGCAGCTGCGAAGAGCTCGCGACCCGCACTGAGTGGAACCAGTTCATCCTGCGCTCCGTGAAGCATCAGAATCGGACAGGTCACTTTTCCAATGCGTTCGATCGACGGAAATTTTTCGGTCAACAGCAGCGAAACCGGAACGAGCGGAAACTGACGGGCGGCAATGGTGCTCAGCCGGGGAAACGTGGCTTCGGTGATCAGACCTCCGGGCGTGGCGCCTTCGGCGCAGAGTTCGGATGCCAGCCGGATCGCCACGGCACCGCCGAGCGATTCACCATGTATGACGATACGTTTGGGCGGTACGCCTTTGAGAATCAGGAAATCCCACGCCGCGCGCGCGTCTCTGGCGAGCCCCTCTTCGCTGGGGCTCCCGCCGCTGTCGCCGTACCCGCGGTAATCGAAGCAGACGGTATGAACGTCTTCGCCCATGATCCTGCGAAAGGTGGCGCTGCGATCCGCGCGGTTACCGCCGTTTCCGCAGAAAAATAAATCGACCAGCACCGCCTTCGACAGATCGAGCGACATTATTTCACGGTCGGCCTGAGCACGCCCGGCCACATGCCAGCCCTTGAGGGTTACGCCGTCGCTGCTTTGCGTTTCGATAGCAACCGCCTGCGACCGGCCAAAGCCGTAATCCTGCGGCGAAATGGACGCTTCGGTGTGCGGATGATAGATGAATCGCTTCTGAAAAAGATAGAGCGCTGCACAGAGACAGAGATAGCCGCAAAGCAGATAGGTCACAATTCGTCTCACATAATAATTTAGGCCGCGCGGAGATTTCTGTTCATCTCCCGCACCGGCGGCTTGCGCAAATTTTTCTGCCTGAGACAGACTCACAGTTTCGGAATAACTCCTCATCCTCTATTGACCGCTCCGACGCGCAACGGTCACTCAGGCGTTTGTTAGCGTAGCGCGAAATAATTCGCGTTGCATGTGGTATAGTAATGATACTGGAGGGTGGACGTTCCAGCGAAGGAAACCGAAACGAATGTCGAACGCAAAGATTACCGCACGCGATCTGCCGCCAGGCGTGGAGCTGCTTCCGCCCGAGTCCGCGCCGCGCAGTGCTCAGTCTCATGAGCAGGCCGCCGGGTTTCCGTGGATTAAAGTCGGCGTGCTCGCTCTGCTGATGCTGCTTTATACCGGCTCGCCGCTGGACCTGATCCCCGACATCATTCCGTTCTTCGGGCAGCTTGACGATTTGCTCGTTAATGCTGGGATCTTCGGTGTGATTCTGCGCACCGTCTTCAAGTTTTATGCGGCCAAGCGCGTGGTGCGGCCGACAAGCTTTAAGATGCTGCTGCGCACGATGCTGACGCGCTCGGTGTTCGGCTGGTTATTTAAGAAGTAACAATCCGTTCGACCAACGATGAACTAGTCGTTTACTTCTCCGCCTGCGGCGCCGGCAGCGGCGCTTTCGCGCCTGCCTGACAGGCGATCGCCACGGCTTCCAGATCTGCCAGGAACTGTTCGCGGCGTTCAGGCGGCAGTGCCGTCAGCACTTCACTTTGAAGTTTGATGGCGATGTCGCGCAGTTCCGCGTGAACCGTTTTACCTTTCTGTAATAATTTAACGCGGTGCGCGCGGCGGTCGGATTCGTGCGGCCGACGCTCCAGCAGCTTCGCGGCTTGCATCCGGTCTAATAAGGAGGCAATGGTGTTCGGATCCGAACTCATCAGTACGGCCAGTTCGCGCTGCGTCAGGCCTTCGGGCGGCGATTCGGTGAGCAGCCGCAAAATCGTGAACTGGTCAGGAGTTAGACCTGAATAGGCAATGCGCCGCCGAAAGGCTTGATTAAGACTGTACCATGCGCGTCGTAATAAAGGAGGCAGCCGGCGACGGCTGGGGTCGTCAAGCGGGACGTTCTCGGGCGGCAAAGCACTTCCCTCCTCCAGCCCCTCCAGGGATTCTGGACTAGTTTGCGAAGAATCGTTAGCTTTTGTCTTGCGCATGGTGTACTATCTTTAGCCAATTAGTACGTATGAGTATAATACGCTTGTGTACGAGATGCAAACACGCGTTGCATGGAAGGAGCCTCATCGGTGAAACTTCATTCTACACATTCTCTTCCCCGTCTCTACGCCATTTGCGTGCTGCTCACGGTTTTCTGCTCAACCGCCGCTGAGCCCGTCAGTGGCTGGCTCGCTTGGCGCGGCAACAACCAGAACGGAACCAGCGACGAGAAAGGTCTTCCGGATAAATGGGGCAAGCCGCTCTGGCGCGCTGATATCGCCGGGCAATCCTCTCCTGTGGTGGCAAATGGAAAGCTCTTCGTGATGGGTTACGAAGGCGTAGGGCCCGATCTGCAGGAAGGTATCTACTGCGTCGATGCCGAAACTGGAAAAATTCTCTGGTCCGACCGCCACAACGATTATCTCAGCGACATCATTTATACACGCTACGCCAGTTCCTCCCCCAGCATCGATCCCGAGACAGGCAACGTCTTCACCATGGGCACGCAAGGTCTGCTCTCGGCCTACACGCCGGACGGCAAAGTACTCTGGCGCCATTCCATGATGGAGGAATACGGGCGGCTCACGTTCCCTAATGGGCGCACACCCAGCCCGGTGGTCGACGGCGATCTGGTGATCGTCGGCGCGATGACGGCAAATTGGGGCGCACACGGCCCCGGCGGTCATCGCTTCTATGCTTTCAACAAGAATTCAGGGGATCTGATTTTCGCCTCGTGGCCGGGCGAGCGTCCTAAAGACAGCTCGTTTTCGACGCCGCAGCTGGGCTGGTACAACAACCAGCGCGTCTACTGGAGTGGCGGTGGCGACGGGGCGGTCTACTGCGCCAACGCCCGCACCGGCGATCCGATCTGGCGCTACCCGGCAAGCCACGGCGGACTGAATGCTTCGGTGCTGGCGTACAAAGACATGGTAATCGCCGTTCACGGCGCTGAGAATCTGGACGCGTCCACTATCGGGCGCATGATTGCGCTTCGCCCTGGCGATGTAAAAGCCGGCGCAGATGGCAAGCCCGCGGCGCTGACGAAAGCAAATGAAGTCTGGCGCCAGGACGTGGCCGGAACATCCACCTCGCCAATTCTTGTTGGCAATCGCATTTACCAGGTGACCGATATGCCGGCCAAACTTTTCTGCGTCGATGCCGACACAGGAAAAGTGCTCTGGAGCCACCAACTGGGTCTTGAAGAACGGCAGAGCTCGCCCGTGTACGGCGATGGAAAACTATACGTGCCCCTGCAGGAAGGACACTGCTTTATCGTCAAGCCCACCGACACTGGCGCGGAAGTGCTCGACAAGATCATGCTCGAAGGCGCCGATAGCGGCACCGGGATCTGCCAGGGAACTCCCGGTATTTACCGTGGGCGTATTTACATTCAGACCACCCGCCATCTCTACTGTTTCGGTCCCGCGCAGCCGGGAGCGCTCCCCACGCCCAAGCCAAAGGAGAAAGCACCCGACGCCGGCCCGCTCGCGCGCTTCATTGTCACGCCAGCTGAATTCCTCATCCGCCCCGAGCAGAGCCAGAGTTTCAAGCTGATCGGCATCGACGCCAACGGCCAGGCGCTCAAAGAAACGTACGATGAGAAGAAAGCGAAGTGGGAAAAGTACATCCCGCCAACGGCGCGCGTCAAGACGATGCTGAACGGAGAAGTAGCAGAAGGAACATTCAAAGCCGATCCGGCGACCAAGCCGTCCGCCGGCGCCATCCGCGCAGAGCTGAACGGCATTGCCGGCGTGACCCGCGGCCGCGTGCTGCAGGCGCTGCCGATCAAACAGGACTTCGAATCGTTCGAGCTGGCTCCGCGCGAAACCGAGCCCAAAGACATGTTTGCATTCCCGCCGCTTCCCTGGATTGGCGCACGCTTTAAATGGGAAATTAAGGAAAAGGACGGTAACAAGTGCCTGGTCAAAACGATTGACGACAAGTTCTTTCAGCGTGCGATAACGTTCGTGAGCCATCCCGACACGAGCAACTATACGATCCAGGCGGATGTGATGAGCGACGGACAAGTGCGCAAAGTTGGCGGCAAGGAGAAGATCCAGAAGATGTCCGAGGTCGGCCTTATCAACCAGCGCTACATCATTTCGCTGAAAGGTCCGGCTCAGCAGATCGAAGTGAACAGCAACCTCGAACGCCTGCAGGTCAACGCGCCGTTCGCCTGGTCACCGAACTCATGGTACACCTTGAAGGCGCGCGTGGATATCGATCCAAAGACGGGCGAGGGCGTCATCCGCGGAAAGGCCTGGAAGAAAGGCGAACCGGAGCCTGAAAAATGGACGATCGAGGTTCCACATAAGACCGCGCACAAGAACGGCTCGCCCGGGCTGTACGGCCTTTCGCCGACGGACATGCCCGTGTATGTCGACAATCTGGTGGTGACGAAAAACTGAATAACGACTTTCAACGCAGAGGCGACGAGAGCGCTGAGGACGCGCAGAGAACGTTTAAATCAAGTTTCAAACGCATGATACCGGAGGTTTCGATGAAACAGGTCAATGTTTATCTCGCCCTTCTCTGTGCTCTTTGTGTGCTCTGTGGTGAATCCCGGGCAGGCGAGGCAAAGCCGGGCGACTGGCCCTCGTGGGGGCGCACGCCGGACCGCAATATGATTGCGCCCGATACGGGCCTTCCGGATTCCTGGGATCCGGGCAAGAAGAAGGACGGCACCGAAGAGTTCGATCTTTCCACAAGCAAGAACATTAAATGGATCGCCAAGCTCGGCTCCCAGACTTACGGCAACACAACCGTTTCGAACGGCAAGGTATTCATCGGTACCAACAACACGTCGCCACGCAACCCGAAGATCACCGTTGGCTCCACGGGTCCCAATGACAATGGCGACCGTGGCGTACTGATGGCGTTTGAAGAATCCACCGGCAAGTTCCTCTGGCAACTCACGGTTCCCAAGCTGAAATCGGGAAAAGTCAATGACTGGGAATTCCTGGGAATCTGCTCGTCGGCCACTGTCGACGGTGACCGCGCCTACGTCGTGACCAACCGCTGCGAACTCCTTTGCCTGGATGTCAACGGCCTGGCGAACGGCAATGACGGCCCTTTCAAGAACGAGGGCCAGTACATTCTGGATCCCGACAAGCTGAAGGGCAAAGGCCCTGAAGAGTACGCCAAGCTGCCCACCGATCCGACTGACGCCGACATCATCTGGCGCCTGGATATGATGGACGACCTGGGCGTTTTCCCGCACAACGCAAGCAACTGCTCGGTGATTGTCGATGGCGACAGCCTTTTCCTGTGCACGTCTAACGGTGTAGACTGGAGCCACGTCAACGTTCCCTCCGCGCAGGCCCCTAGCTTTATCGCCGTCAACAAAAAGACCGGCGAGGTGCTCTGGGAAGACGAACTGGGCCTGGCCAGCGGCGCACGCAAGGACTGCGGTCTGAACCGCGCGCTCTTCCACGGACAGTGGTCGTCGCCTTCAATTGGCGTCGTGAATGGCAAGAAGCAGGTGTACTTTGGCGGCGGCGACGGATTCCTCTACGCGCTCGATGCCGAAACTGGAAAGACTGTCTGGTCTGCCGACTGTGTGCTGCCCTTCCACAAGAAAAATCAGAAGGGCTTCATCATGTATCCCGACGCGAAGGGCCCCAGCGAAATCAATTCCACGCCGGTGTTCTACAAAAACCGCGTCTACGTGGCCAACGGCCAGGATCCCGAGCACGGGGAAGGCGTAGGCGTGCTGACCTGCCTGGATGCAACGAAGACCGGCGACATCACCAACACGGGCAAGATCTGGATCTATGACAAGATTGCACGCAGCATTTCGACGGTCTCGATTTATAACGGCCTTCTCTTCGTTGCCGATTTCTCCGGCTACGTACATTGCCTGGATCCTGAAACGGGCGCAGTTCACTGGGTTCACCATACTGGCGCGCACTTCTGGAGCTCCACGCTGGCCGCGGACGGCAAGCTCTTCTTTGGAAACGAAGACGGCGATGCGTACGTGATGGAAGCGGGCAAGACGGCCAAGGTGATCAGCAAGGTAAACGTTGACTCGCCGATCTACAGCACCCCGATCGTGGCCAATGGCGTGATGTACATCGCCAGCCAGACGCATCTGTTTGCGATACAGAAGAAGTAAAGTTGCAGGGCCCGTGATCAATAGGAGCAATGCATGAAAGCGTTTGCGCTGGCGGCCATGGCTGTTGTCCTGTTCGTTCTGCACCAGGACTTCTGGAACTGGAAGAACACGACGTTGATCTTTGGCTATATCCCCGTCGGGCTGTTTTATCACGGCTGCTACTCGGCCCTGTGCGCGGTCATGATGGTGTTCTTTGTGAAATACGCCTGGCCTCACGAGCTGGAAGAGGCCTCTGAGAAGCACGGCAACTAAACTTTCGGCATACATGGGGCCTGACTACATGATTCCAGCAATAGTCGTCTTCTGCTACCTTGCCATTGTTGTCTACATCGGCATCTTCGCCTTCCGCAAAGGCAAGGACTCCGGGGAAGACTTCTTTCTCGCCAGCCGCTCGCTCGGGCCTTACGTCTTCATTCTTTCGCTTTTCGGCACGAACATGACGGCCTTTGCCATCCTCGGCAGTTCCGGCCTGGCATACCAGCGCGGCGTGGGCGTATATGGCCTGATGGCTTCGGCGTCCGGTTTTGTCATCCCCATGACTATCTTTTTCATCGGCACGCGCCTGTGGTACCTCGGCAAGCGCTACGGCCACATGACACAAGTGGCTTATTTCCGTGACCGCTGGGAATGCTCCGGGATAGGCACGGTTATTTTCGCGCTGACCGCGGCCATGCTCGTTCCCTACCTCATCATTGGAACCATGGGCGGCGGCACGACGCTCGAGTCGATCAGCACCATGACCGATGAGAACGGCAAGCCGGTGATGGAAGTCGTCATGAAAGACGGCAAGGAACTTACGCGCCCAGTCTTGATTCCAAAGAAAGGCGAAGATGGCAAGCCGGTGCTGAAGGACGGCAAGCCGGAGATGATTCAGAAGACGGACGAATCCGGCAAGCCTGTGATGGAAAAAGTCATGCAGCCCAAGCACTGGGTGCCCTACGAAGTGGGCGCGGCAGTCGTCGCCATCGTCGTCATGAGCTACGTCTTTTTCGGCGGCATGCGCGGAACAGCGTGGGTGAATACGTTCCAGACTTTGCTGTTCCTCTGCTTCGGCTCCATTGCCTTCGTGCTGATCAGCCGAAAACTCGGCGGCTTCGACCAGATCATGAACAACATGCTGGAAAATCCCCGAACCGCCACGCTGCTGACGCGCGAACGAATCCCGAAGGAAGAATTTTTCAGCTACATGTTTATTCCGCTTTCTTCGATCATGTTTCCCCACATCGCCATCATGTGTATGACAGCCGAGAAGATCACGCACTTCAAGAAGACCGTGATTCTCTACCCGCTGTGTATTGCGGCAATCTGGCTGCCCAGCGTCTACATGGGCGTGATCGCGGCGCATCAGTTCCCCGGGCTTCCCCCCGGCGACACCGATGATGTTATTCCGCGCATGCTGCGGGAAAACACGAGCGTGCTGCTCTCGGGCGTGCTTGGCGCCGGCATCATGGCCTGCGTAATGGCCAGCGATAGCCAGATCCTGGCACTCTGTACCATGTTCACCGAGGACATCTTTGCCTACTACGGCGGCCGCAAGAAGTTTGGCGAGAAAGCAACGGTCTGGACCGGACGCGCTTTCATCGTTGGCGTGACGCTTTTCTCTTACCTCATCGCGCTGCAGCTCAAAGACAAGGAAGGCATCTTCGATCTGGCCATCCGCTTCGCTTTCTCCGGTTTTGCGTCCATGGCGCCGGTGATGCTCGCGGCACTTTTCTGGAAACGCAGTACGAAATGGGGCGCGCTTGCGGCGACGCTATGGGTCGCGGCGACCATGATCGGCGTCTGGGTCCTCTACGATATGACCGACAAAGTGGGCTTGAAACCCGCGCCGGGACAGCCGCCTATTCCCATCTTTGCCTCCCTCGGCAACCTGTTCCTGCGCACGCCTGGAAACGTAACCATGTATGGTTTCCTTCCGGTGATGCCGATGTGTATCGGATCCGCCATTATCATGTTTGTCGTCTCGCTGATGACCCGGCCGCCCAGCGCGGCGACGCTCGAGAAATATTTCCCGTCGAAAATCAAGAACACCGACGCCACTCCGGCGCCGGCCAGTGCCGCAGTGGCGTAGCCTGAGCCAAAGGAGACGAGCATGTTCGAACGCTTCTCGCACGTCATGGTCTACGTCTCGAACCTCGATCGCGCCGTTAAGTGGTACATTGAGAAGTTGGGCTTTGTGCCCAATTTCGTGATTCCAGACGCGTACGCGTCGCTGCAGCACGAGAAAATGAACATGCGGCTCGATTTGCATCCCACGGAGACGGAAAACCGGGATGTGGGTTTTGGCCCTATTCCTTATTTCCTGGTCAAAGACATTGAAGCCGCACTGGAAAAGCTGTCCGCTCTGGGCGTAAAGACCGGGCAGATTCACCAGGAAGGCATGAGCCCGCGCTTTGCCACGTTCTGGGACTCGGAAGGCAATGCCCTGGGGCTGGAAGAATTGCGCAGTCGCTGACTTCAACACTGCGCCCGGGCGAGGGTCCCGGCGCGCTAAAGGTACATTTAAAAAAGGACGACGCTTTCATGAGTGCAAACATCGAAGCCAAGGCCAAGGCAGCCGCGGACAAGCTTAACGCCCACTTGCGCGAGATCATCAAGTGGCATTTTTCGCCTGAGACCGGCAGCCCGTTCTGGCTCGATTGGGCGAAGAAGGCGGGCATCAACCCCATCGAAAAGGTCAAGAGCACAGATGACCTGAAGATTTTCCCGCACTTCGAAGACAACTGGCTGCGCGATGAAGCCAACGAACGCTGGGTCCCGAACGCGTACAAAGGCCGGCCGTTCCACATTTTTGAAACCGGCGGCACGACGGGAATGCCCAAGCAGCGCGTGAGCTGGGAAGACCACAAGATCGATTATTCCGAGTTCTCCAACACGCTCGACGATAAATATTTTCCGAAAGGCGCGAAGTGGATGTCGATCGGCCCGACCGGTCCGCGCCGGCTGCGCCTGGCGGTTGAACACCTGGCCAACGTTCGCGGCGGAAGCTGCTATCACGTCGACCTTGATCCGCGCTGGGTCGTGAAGCTGCTTGGAATGAAGAAGTTCGAGGAAGCCAATCTCTACAAGGATCACGTCATCGATCAGGCCGTGACGATCCTGAAGCATCGCAAGGACATCAAGTGTTTGTTCACCACACCCAAGCTGCTCGAGGCGCTCGGCGACAAGATCAACGTTCCCGAAGCGGGCATCACCGGTGTGTTCTGCGGCGGAACGTCGATGACCGCGCAGATGGTGCGATTCCTCACCGAAGAGGTGCTCGAAAATCGCGCGCAGTTCGTGCCCACCTACGGTAACACGCTGATGGGCCTGGCCTGCAGCCGGCCGCTGCTGCCTGAGGACAACTGGAGCGTCACCTATTACGCGCCGCAGCCGCGCGCGGTGCTCCGGGTGGTCGATCCCAAGAACACCGAGCGTACGGTCGAATACGGCGAATGGGGCCGGGTGGAACTCACAACGCTGACAAAAGAGTTTTTCGTACCGCGCTTCCTTGAACGCGACGAAGTCATCCGCCGAAAGCCCTGCGAGCTCTATGCCTGGGACGGCGTCGGCGATGTCCGCCCGTTCGGCATGCTCGAGAAGAAAGTCGTCGAAGGAGTGTATTGATGCATGATGCATAATGCATGAAAAGTGCATGCGTTAGTGCAGCAGGGAATTCGTTGTTCGTCATTGGCAGGCGCGGCATTTTTCGAAACGCCGCGTCTGCACGTGTTAATGGAGGAGGCCGCGTGAATCGCATCGCTGTCGTTATTGTTGCGCTCTTTTGCTTATGCGGAGCGCTTCATGCAGGAACGGCCGATCGCCTCAATTTTCTATTCATCGTTGGCGAGGATCTCGGCCCCCAGCTTGGCTGCTACGGCGACAAGAACGCGATCACGCCCAATATAGATAAACTCGCCAGCGAAGGCGCGCTGTTTACGCGCGCATTCACGCACAGCCCCGTCTGTGCGCCCAGCCGCTCCGGCCTGATCACGGCGCAGTACCCCACGACGATCGGCACGCATCACATGCGTTCCACGCTGCTTGCGCCCCCACCCACGTTTACGTCGCTGCTGCGCAAGGCTGGCTACTTCGTCGCCTGGCCTGGTAAGACCGATTTCAACTTCGCCGTGCCGGCCGACGCCTTTGACAGCACCAAGAAGTGGACCGATCGCGAAGCGGGCAAGCCCTTCTTTGCTTA
>Ga0196964_10001594_pt1 | contig 11414 bp, 7 predicted proteins | sample S1_10metaG_FD_148615 | JGI IMG/M metagenome (GOLD analysis project Ga0196964, IMG submission 148615) | Soil microbial communities from Anza Borrego desert, Southern California, United States - S1_10 | ecosystem: Environmental > Terrestrial > Soil > Desert | place: USA: California | collected... | reverse complement strand
CCTGATGAAGCAGCAGTTGAGGAAGCTGCCGAAGTGGTAGCAGCTGCTTTGGGTACAGATAATTCTTACGAAATATTGGGACCAGCGCCCGCAAATATTATGCGGGTAGCTAATCGCTATCGCTGGCAGATTTTGCTAAAGTTTCCCCCAGATGTCCCAATTAAATTACCGGATTTTAATGAGTTGCGTACACTCTGTTCCTCTTCGGTTAGTTTGTCAATTGATGTAGACCCGCTCAATTTTATGTAGTCCTTGAGAAGAATTCAGATTACTCAATTAAGTAGGTTAACCAAAACAAGCCGTTATCTTGGCTATTAACTTGGGGACGAGCCAAACGCCAAGTTTTACCTTCTTTTTGACGTTGTAGGTATACATCAAAAGGATTTTGGCGTTGAGTTACCCAGCGAGATGATAGCCTGCTGGTAAGGTTATAAGTTCCCCGAACGTGATAAGTGGGTAAATTATCAATTATTAGGGGTTCGGTGTCAGTTATTTGTAGCTGAGTGATTTCAAAGCGTAAAGGTGAGGAATGCAGATGGTGGTTCATCTGCTGCTGGGTTAGGTTTAGCTGGAGTGCGATCGCCTTCTGCACCAGATAGCTACTCGGTGGCGGTACGCTAACACCGCACGCTGTCAGCATTACCAACAAAATTGCTGTTAAAATCAGGCGCACCATCAAATTTGCTCCTGCTTTGCGTCTAGCTTCAGACGATAGTATAGGCTTTAGGCAACGCCCATTATTTCACTAAACCATGACAAAAAAGACTCTTGGACTCGATAATCAGCTTTACGATTACTTATTATCTACTTCCTTGCGAGAGCCAGATATTCTTCGGCGGTTGCGAGAGGAAACTGCCAATCATTCCGCTGCTATGATGCAGATTGCACCGGAACAAGGTCAGTTCATGGCACTCCTCGTGCAGCTGCTGGGAGCAACAAAAACCTTAGAGTTAGGCGTTTTTACTGGCTACAGTTCCCTGTGTGTAGCGCTGGCACTTCCCCCGAATGGCAAAATTGTTGCTTGCGATGTTAGTGAGGAATTCACTTCGGTAGCGCGTCGCTATTGGCAAGAAGCTGGGGTAGCGGACAAAATTGATTTGCGACTGGCACCAGGACTGGAAACGTTGGATGGGCTTTTGGAAGGGGGACAAGCAGAGACGTTTGATTTTGCTTTTATCGATGCGGATAAGGGTAATTATCAGGGATACTATGAGCGATCGCTCCAACTAATTCGTCCCGGTGGCTTGATTGCCATTGACAACGTTCTCTGGGGTGGACGAGTTGCCGACCTACAAGTGCAGGACAACAGTACCCTCGCGATCCGGGCTTTTAACGAAAAATTGCGCCAAGACGAACGGGTTTCGCTCAGTCTTGTCCCCATCGCCGATGGTCTAACATTAGCACTTAAGCGACGTTGAAAATTGGTTATTCCAATAGCTGTCGCCCTAACAAGTGGCGGCACAATTTACTACTATTATTTGAGCTTTATCGTATACATAAGAAGCCTTAAATTAAACAAAACAAGTTCTAAGCTCGTTATATTGTTTTTAAACTCTTCATACCGATCTTCTACCTTAATACGTCCCCTACTCCACCTATCAAAATTTTCTTTTCTCGAAGTAGGTTCCGTCAATTCTGCTTCTTTTATAGGCTCTAATTCACTTGAAGTTACTGGGGTTCCATAAATACTACTGAGTAATTCAGCTAGAGATTCCCCCACAGATTTATTGCTTTCTATAATACCCATAGCTAGCTCCTTAGCTTCATCAAATTCCAGCTTTTGGGCGGTAATGAGATTACATAATTCCTTGTTAGTAGCTCTTAAATCTGCCTGCATAGCTTGAAGTTCTTGGTCAGCTTCTTCTTTGCTTTGACGTTCGTAGCTAAGCATTTCCTTTAGAGCATTTATTTCTTGAGTTAAAACCTTTACTCTTTTTTCAAGCGATGTATCATCTCTCATTTTACCCCCTATATATATTTATAAAAACAGCTAAAAGTTATATTTATTTTACCCCCCCCGCATATATTAGCAATAATATAATATCTGTTGAATATTTTTTAATGAGTTTGTGACTGCGGATACATTATTTATAAATTACTTAATATGAATTCTATCTAACGGTATAGGGTAAAAGCCCAATGACCCCTTTCTTGTGGGTGAGGCAATAAACGGCTGGAACGCGACAGAAGTCTACTTGAGTCAGATGCCAACTATGTATGCAATGTGACAATACTATTCTTTAAAACTTGGTATCTGATAAAAAAAGAGAAATTTCTCAGGAGCCTGTTATGGAATATACCTTTGAAATCTTAGGCGTCTCTCCAGTTCTCTACTTTTTCAGCCAGCAGCAGGATATTATTCATACAAACCCACAGGCTGGGGTGGAATATATAGGAACCTATAAATGCACGCTTGATGCTTTCATTAAATCAGCCGAGAGCGTTCCTCCAAAGCGAGGTTGGGATTTCGAGCAAGTTGTAGAGACTATGGTTAACTTCTGGGTAAACCAGTCTGATACCATTTGTTATTGGAAAGCACGGTTAGCCGATGCTGGGAAGGATAACCTATTGGTAGCAAGGCTTGCTGACATCGAGGGGTTACAGCAAAATTTTGAATTTCTGCTCGGTAAAAGTAGTTAAAAAGCAGTAATTTTTAATTTATATAAAGCCATGTTGAGGAGAGCGCATCTGGAAGAAGGCGCTCTCCTTCAGAGTTTTAGCTATTATCGATGGGCTTATCTGCCATCATCCGTATTGGCATCACTAACACCTTATCAACTCGGTTGCCATCCATATCCATCACCTCAAAGCGTAAATCACCCCATTCAAAATGATCGGCAGCAGAGGGAATACGTCCTAGATGCATAATTACGAAACCGCCCAATGTGTGATAGTTGCCCCTCTGGTCTCCAGTTAGTTCTTCAATACCAAAGAGTTCACAAAACTCTTCCACCGCTAACATTCCATCCAATAACCAAGAACCATCCTCACGTTGCACGATTTGTGGATCTTCCGGCTGTTCAATTGAGGGCATATCACCAACGATTTCTTCTAAGATATCGTTGAGAGTTACCAATCCTTGGATAACGCCGTATTCGTCTACCACCATCGCAATGTGGGTGCCCGTTTGCTTAAACAACTCCAAGACTTTCAATCCACGGGTGCTTTCGGGTACAAATAAAGGCTGTCGTAAGGATACTGTCAGATCAAGTGCCTGAGAAGCGAGACAGCGGGATAACAAATCAGCGACATGAACCACGCCAAGAACGTTATCAAGGTCGCCTTGACAAACCGGAAACCGAGAATGACCGCTATCGAGCATCTTTTGTCGGTTCGTCTCAGCCGAGTCGTCCAGATCGAGCCAGACCATATCAGGTCGTGGCGTCATCAAAGCACTGACTCGCCTGTCTCCCAGGCGAAACACGCGCTCTACCATATCTTGTTCTGCTTCTTCAAACGTTCCCGCCTCGGTGCCTTGCTCGATCAAGACTTTAATCTCTTCTTCTGTGACTTGGGGATCTGTGGACGGTTGAATGCCCAAGAGTCGCACCACCATATCAGTCGAAGCACTTAATACATAAACAACAGGGGAAGCAAATTTAGCGAACATCTGCAAGGGTTTGGCGACGGAGGCAGAAATCCGTTCTGGGTTATTTAATGCCAGTCGCTTAGGCACCAGTTCACCAATTACTAACGTTAGATAAGTGATAAAGAGGATCGCTATTGCTGAGGCGATCGCTTCCTTATACTCTTGCAGCAACGGGATACCAGCCAGAATAGGAGCTAGATACTTAACGATCGTTCCTTCACCAAACGCACCGGAGACAATGATAATCAGTGTGATCCCGATCTGAACCGTAGGCAGGAACTGATTCGGCTCACTAGCTAGATCTAAGGCAGCGCGAGCCTTAGTGTCTCCCTGGTTAGCCATCTGTTGCAGTCGCACCTTCCGTGCCGAGACGATCGCCATCTCTGACATCACAAAGAGGGAGTTGCCGAGAGTCAATAGAAGAATAATCAGAATTTCGATAGTTGGGGACATTCCTAAAAGTGCCAGTGGATACAGGCGAACTAGCTACCACGCTTTAATCTTAGTATCGGAACTTAAGGGTTCTAATAGAAGATCCTGAAGTTATAAAACCTAGAAATTCTTGTGCAGTAGCTAGTTTAGTCACTATTGTCCACAATACGCAGATCGGTGACAACATTGAATGAGAATCGCTCTGGGCTTTAAAACCCCGTCCTTCCAAGACGGCTTTTGGCATAATAGGGGGTGTGGAAGGGTAATTAACCACTTAAAAAACCCGATTGCTACCTAACACGTAGACGCTGTACCTTGACAACTGAATCTAGCGGGTTCTACTTTGTTGTTCCGGCTTCTACGTTTTTGTAGTCCCGAAAGTAGGTAAAAGATTCACGGGAACCGGACGAACAGCATTGTACTGACGCTCTCCTAAGAGCGTCTCTAACAAACAAATTTTGCACTTCTTGCAACTAGGGTAGGGCATACCCAAAGTTAACGCTTGGAGAGAGAACCACCTCTGGACTAGATACCGCAAGGGATCTAGACTAAAGTGGAGTCGCTGAACCAAGAATCCTCATGTATCGACGGCTGAGGAGTGTCAAAAAATGGTTGAGATAAGCAGCGATGCGTCTGCTCTTACTTCCCCAACCCAACGAGTTAAGCAGTTCTAGAACTCATGCCCTTCTCTTCTATTATTCGTGCCCTTGGGCGATCGCCTCTCTCTACGGAACTTCTCTCTAAGCTAGATCGCCAGCAACACCTGCGCCTGGATGGCATCCCCCGCCTTCCCAAGGGGTTAGTCGCTTCTGCCTTGGCGCAAGCACAAGGGCGCAATTTGTTCGTTGTGACGGCAACCCTGGAGGAAGCTGGACGCTGGGCAGCACAACTAGAGGCAATGGGCTGGCAGACGGTGCATTTTTACCCGACTTCCGAGGCGTCCCCATATGAGCCATTCGATCCAGAGTCTGAGATGACTTGGGGACAAATGCAGGTGTTGGCAGATTTAGTCATTAGTCATTCGTCATTTGTCATTGGTCAAGAGTCATTGGCAGAGGACAAAGGACAAATAACCAAGGACAAAGGACAAATAGCCATTGTGGCAACCGAGCGATCGCTTCAACCTCACCTGCCACCTCCTGAAGCTTTCAAACCTTACTGTCTGACGCTAAACCGGGGAGAGACGTGGGAGTTAAGCACTTTCAGCAATAAACTAGCTCAACTGGGGTATGAGCGGGTTCCCTTAGTGGAAATGGAAGGGCAGTGGAGTCGGCGCGGGGATATTATCGATGTGTTCCCTGTAGCAGCTGAGTTGCCAGTGCGATTGGAATGGTTTGGGGATGAGTTAGATCAGATGCGGGAGTTCGATCCGGCTACGCAGCGATCGCTTGATAAAATTAACCGCCTTGTTCTCACGCCTACAGATTTTCGTCCTATTGTTGCAGAACAGCTAGAAGCTGTAGAGGAAGAGGAGAGTGTGAGACGGCTATTGGGTAAGGCGTTTGAGCAACCCGCCTCGCTACTAGATTACTTGCCAAAAAATACTTTAATTGCAATTGATGAACCTGAGCAATGCCGCGGCCATAGCGATCGCTGGGTAGAACACGCAGAGGAACAATGGCAAGCGATCGCCAAAAGAAGCCCTCGCATTCATCGGTCTTTTGATGAATCGATTGAAGCTGTGGCAACAAGATTTAAGCATTTGTACTTGTCTGAACTGGTAGAGGAAGGTGCTGGCATTAATCTGGCAAGTCGCCCAGTACCAACAACGCCGCATCAGTTTGCCAAGATAGCAGAAGTTTTGAGGAAGGAACGCGATCGCAGGTTCTCGATTTGGCTTGTCTCTGCCCAGCCTTCGCGATCAGTATCCCTACTACAAGAACACGACTGCCCAGCGCAATTTGTCCCCAACCCCCAAGACTACCCAGCGATCGACAAGCTGCAAATCCAGCACACACCTGTAGCCGTAAAATATTCCGGATTGGCAGAACTGGAAGGATTTATTCTGCCTACTTTCCGCTTAGTAGTTGTAACAGATAAGGAATTTTTTGGGCAGCATTCCCTAGCCACACCTAGTTATATACGCAAGCGTCGCCGTGCCGCCTCTAAACAAGTTGACCCCAATAAGCTGCAAGCAGGTGATTATGTAATTCACCGTAACCACGGTGTCGGCAAATTTCTGAAGCTGGAAAGCCTGACGATTAATTATGAAACCCGCGATTATTTAGTTGTGCAGTACGCTGACGGCTTGCTGCGGGTGGCGGCGGATCAGGTAGGGTCTTTATCTCGGTTTCGCCATAGTGCGGATGAAGCACCGACGCTGAATACGATGTCTGGGAAGGCTTGGGAAAAAACTAAGAGCAAAGTCCGTAAAGCGATTAAGAAATTGGCGGTGGACTTGTTAAATCTTTATGCCAAGCGATCGAAGCAGGAGGGTTATGCTTACCCACCAGATTTGCCGTGGCAAGAAGAATTAGAGGATTCTTTCCCCTACCAACCGACGCCGGATCAGTTGAAGGCGACGCAAGATGTGAAGCGGGATATGCAAAGCGATCGCCCTATGGATCGTCTTGTCTGTGGCGATGTTGGCTTTGGTAAAACTGAAGTCGCAATTCGGGCTATTTTCAAAGCTGTTACTGCGGGTAAACAAGTTGCTTTTCTGGCACCTACTACTATTCTCACTCAGCAGCATTACCATACTCTGAAAGAACGCTTTGCTCCCTACCCCATCCAGGTTGGTTTACTTAATCGTTTCCGAACAGCCGAGGAACGACGTAATATTATTCGCAGATTGGCGACGGGTGAGTTGGATATTGTTGTGGGGACTCACCAGCTATTAAGCAAGGAACTTATTTTTAAGGACTTAGGGTTGTTGGTGGTGGATGAGGAACAGCGATTTGGGGTGAATCAGAAGGAGAAAATCAAGTCGCTTAAAACTCAGGTGGATGTTCTGACTCTCAGCGCGACTCCTATTCCCCGGACTCTGTATATGTCGCTGTCGGGAATTCGCGAGATGAGTTTGATTACCACGCCTCCCCCCTCACGGCGTCCGATTAAAACTCATTTGTCTCCCTCTAACCCGGAAGCGGTAAGAACGGCGATTCGTCAAGAACTCGACCGGGGGGGACAGGTGTTTTATGTAGTGCCACGAATTGAGGGAATTGAGGAAACTGCTGCTTCTTTGCGGGAGATGGTGCCGGGATGTAGACTGGCGATCGCACATGGTCAAATGGATGAATCCGAGTTAGAAGCGACGATGCTTGCTTTCAGTTCTGGGGAGGCGGATATCCTTGTGTGTACAACAATTATTGAATCTGGGTTGGATATTCCGCGAGTCAATACTATCTTGATTGAAGATGCCCAGAAATTTGGTTTAGCTCAGTTGTACCAATTGCGGGGACGTGTGGGACGTGCTGGCATTCAAGCACACGCATGGCTGTTTTATCCTAAACAAAATAAGTTAACAGATGCCGCACGGCAGCGGTTACGGGCGATTCAGGAGTTTACGCAGTTGGGTTCTGGCTACCAGTTGGCGACGCGGGATATGGAAATTCGCGGGGTTGGTAATTTGCTGGGTGCGGAACAGTCGGGACAGATGGATGCGATCGGTTTCGACCTTTACATGGAAATGTTGGAGGAAGCGATCAAGGAAATTCGCGGTCAGGAAATTCCTAAAGTTGATGACACGCAGATTGATTTGCCACTCACGGCTTTTATCCCTGCTGACTATATCCCGGATTTGGATCAAAAGATGAGTGCTTACCGCGCTGTTGCTGCTGCGAGTTCTAAAGAGGAGTTGGCACAGATTGTGGCAGAATGGAGCGATCGCTACGGTGAAATTCCCAAAGCTGCCTTACAATTGCTGCGCGTAGTGGAACTCAAACAAGTTGCCAAAAACCTTGGTTTCAGTCGCATTAGACCCGAAGGCAAGCAGCACGTTGTTTTAGAAACACCAATGGAAGAACCCGCCTGGAACCTGCTATCCGCCAATCTCCCAGAACACCTCAAGTCACGTTTTGTATATACTACTGGCAAAGTAACAGTTCGCGGTATGGGCGTACTCAAATCCGATCAACAGTTAGAACATTTAATTGATTGGTTGGGCAAAATGCAAGGCGCAATTCCAGAACCAGTCCTTGCCTAAACTTTATTTTTTTATAGGACAGTGCGATTGTTCTATATAAAACGTTTACTTAAAGGAAACTTGAAGAAAAATTCAGAATTCAGAATTCTTTATCGATAAAATGGAAAAACAATTTTTACAAAAATTTGTACGAAGGCAAGTCAGCTAAATTTTTCTGCCAAAAGGAAGTAAGAGATTAAAAATGATTATTTTCGCGCAATGATTGCGGAATTGTTATTTTGGTGATTAAAGATACAGATAGTTGGGGCTATACTCTTATTACTCCCTTCCCGATGTATTTGTATACCCGCCAGAGAATGACCGATAGTTAAAGCTTTTACAATCTCTCTAAAAATAGATTTTTAACGTTAGCTTTAATCTATCTAAAGGTTTATAAAAAATAAAATAATTTTTGTTAATTTTAATTGTAAGACTTGTAGTGTGTCTAATACTTAATTGTCAATTAATTATCGATAAATACTAGCCAACCGATGAGCAGTCAGGTAAAAACACCTATTAAAGAGCGTTTACAAGCCAAACTTCCCTATCCCCTGCATTCTTTAGTAGACATAGCGTTCAACTTTTGGTGGAGTTGGACTTCAGAGCAAGTGTCAATTTTTCGCAGCATTAGTCCTGAAAACTGGGAGCAGTATCACCATAATCCAGTAAAACTCTTAGAATGTTTGCCTGAAGAACGGTTGGCTCAGTTAGCTACTGACCCGCATTACATTAAGCGCGTCAAAGCTTTGGCAGAGCAGTTTCAGCAATATATGCAAGCAACGGATACCTGGGCAAGTCGAGAAGCTTCCCAATTCAGTATGCAGCAACCTATAGCCTATTTCTCTATTGAATATGGCTTTGGTCTGTGTCTGCCAACCTATGCAGGAGGTTTAGGAATTTTGGCGGCCGACCACCTCAAATCGGCTTCTGACTTGGGATTACCTTTGGTAGGAGTGGGGCTGCTGTATCGTCAGGGTTATTTTCACCAATGCCTGAATGATGAAGGCTTGCAGGGAGAGGAGTATTGGGATTATCCGGTTGAGGAGTTACCTCTAGAACTTTGCCGGGATGAAGATGGGGAAACGCTAACCATCGAGATTAAACTTGGCAACCGTTTAGTAAAAGCGCAAGTTTGGCAACTGCGAGTTGGGCGCGTCAATCTTTACCTACTGGATACAGACTGTGAAGATAACGAGCCGAATGACCGTTGTTTAACTGACCGTCTTTATAATGGCGATCGCGATACTCGCATTTCTCAAGAGATTCTTTTGGGAATCGGTGGCGTGAGAGTATTGCAACGTCTGGGTTATGAGCCACAGATTTACCACCTCAATGAAGGTCATGCTGCCTTTGCCATGCTGGAAGTTGCTCGAACCGAGATGGAACGCACGGGCAAGACGTTTGATGAAGTTAAAGACTCTGTGCGATGTAAAGGTGTTTTTACCACTCACACGCCTGTTCCCGCAGGTCATGATGCCTTCTCTAGCGAACAGATAGATCGTTACTTTTCCGACTACCAATCTCAACTGGGACTTTCAAAGCAGGAACTTATGGCGCTGGCAAAGCAGCCCAGTGAAGATGACGAAGACTCGTTTAACATGACAGTTTTAGCTTTACGACTGTGTAAGGCGGCAAATGGAGTCAGCAAAATTAATGGGGAAGTCTGCCGCCAGATGTGGTCGAGTTTGTACCCCGATCGTTGTGTGGATGAAGTTCCGATCGCCTATGTGACTAACGGTATCCATGCCCATACTTGGACAGCCCCCTTAATGTCTGATTTATATGACCAATACTTAGGTGAAGATTGGGCAAATCGAGAAATAGATGATCGCATGTGGGAAAGGGTGGACAAAATTCCCGATCGCGAAATTTGGTGGCGTCACCAACGCCTCCAAGAACGACTGATTGCTTTTGTCCGTTCCCATGTGCAACACACAAGGCGAAAGCGGGGAGATTCAGACGAATCGATCCAAGAAACTGAACGCTTGTTTGATCCCAATGTACTGACCATTGGCTTTGCCCGTCGCTTCAGTAGCTACAAGCGTGGCGATCTAATTATGCACGACCCCGATCGCGCCAAGGCGATTATCTGCAACTCAGAACGACCCGTGCAAATCGTGTTTGCGGGTAAAGCTCACCCGGCTGATGAGAAGAGCAAGCAGATTATGCAACGGTTGATCGAGTGGAGCCATCATCCAGACCTGAAAAACCGAATTGTTTTTATTGAAGATTACGATATGCACGTTGCCGAGAAGCTGGTTCAAGGTGTGGATGTGTGGCTGAATAATCCCATACGACCTAAAGAAGCTTGCGGGACTAGCGGTCAAAAAGCCAGCTTCAATGGTGTAATTAATTGCAGCATTCTCGATGGTTGGTGGTCTGAAGCTTATCAAACAACAGTAGATGGTAAAGGTTCCAATGGCTGGGCAATTGGAGATGGCACATCTGTTGATGACCCGGAGTTACAAAACCAATTAGATGCTGAATCTCTTTACCAGCTATTAGAGAAAGAAATCATTCCCTGTTACTACGATCGCGATGAAGAAGGATTGCCTCGTCGTTGGATTGCAATGATGAAGGCATCGATTAAAACTGTTGCTCCTTTTTTCAGTAGCGATCGCATGGTGAAGGAGTACATCCAAAAGGTGTATTTGCAACCCGTAAAGGCACCTGAACCAATGACAGTTAGATAAGTAGGGCTATAGAGTTCCCCTTTTCAACTAAGGCTAAGGGGAAGCTACATTTCTGGTTCAAGTGTTTAACTCGTAAGCAATAGCTAGAAGTATAGCAACCGCCAAGGCGGTTGCTATAAATTTATAGAAACAGCCTTGGCGGTTAGGTCGCTGTGCGAAGCACAGCTTCCATGCAAGAGCAATAAGTTCTGCCTTAAAACCGTTGATTTATTTACCTCATCCACATATAGCAACCGCCAAGGCGGTTGAGGCATAAACTTAAAGTAGACCTTGATAAAAGCTCCAGCACCGCCGGAGCAAGACCCATGCCCAAACCCTATAGTTATGATCTGCGTCAAAAAGTAGGTTCTTCAGTACATAGTATGCTAATTCAATAATTGAAATACCAATTAAGCAAGCATCTAATCCGGTAATTATCAAAATTCCTAAACCCATAAGCTGAGCGTTTAATCAACTTAAGCTTATTGTTGATGCCCTCCACAACACCGCTTGTAGTCCTGTTGTCAAAGTAAGCAATAATTTCATCCAACCAACGGATAATAGTATTTTGACTATCGGGAAAATATTTTTTCGCGCT
>Ga0196964_10001593_pt1 | contig 11420 bp, 9 predicted proteins | sample S1_10metaG_FD_148615 | JGI IMG/M metagenome (GOLD analysis project Ga0196964, IMG submission 148615) | Soil microbial communities from Anza Borrego desert, Southern California, United States - S1_10 | ecosystem: Environmental > Terrestrial > Soil > Desert | place: USA: California | collected... | reverse complement strand
GCGGCGGCGGCAATCTGCTGGGCGAAGAGCAGTCGGGCCACATCAAGGAGATCGGCGTCGAGCTGTACCAGCAGATGCTGGAGGACGCGGTGGCGGAACTGCGCGAAGGTGGCGAGGAACTCGACCTGTCGGCCGAGCGCGGCTGGTCGCCCCAGATCAACGCCGGCGCCGCGGTGCTGATCCCCGAGGACTACGTCGCCGACCTGAACGTGCGCCTGGCGCTCTACCGCCGTCTCTCCGAGGCCGAGAAGATCGAGGACCGCGAGGCCATGGCCGCCGAGCTGATCGACCGCTTCGGGCCGCTGCCTCCGGAAGCCGGCCAGCTGCTGAAGGTCGTCGGCATCAAGGGCCTGTGCCGCCAGGCCAACGTCTCCAAGCTGGACATCGGCCCCAAGGGCGCGGTGCTGACCTTCCGCGAGGACCGCTTCGCCAACCCCGCGGGCCTGGTCGCCCTGGTCCAGAAGAACGCCGTCAACTGGAAGCTCCGCCCCGACCAGAAGCTGGTGGTGAAAGGCGAATGGGACACCCCCGACCTGCGCCTGAACGTGGCGGAGAAGATCGTCGCCGAACTGGCGAAGGTGGCGAAAGCGGCCTGAAGCGCCCCTTCTTCCCTTCTCCCCTTGTGGGAGAAGGTGGCCGCGCGGCCGGATGAGGGGTGTCGGCGCCGAGGCCGGAAGGGCTTTGGCGCGCACCGGCCGCCGACGTCCCTCAAGCAAACGCCGCGCATAACTTGTCCCGTCATCCCGGCCGGAGCGGCGCGAGCCGCGCAGAGCCGGGACCCAGGGGCCGCCTGCAAACCCAGCTGCGGAACGGGTCCGCCCATCCCCCCTGGGTCCCGGACAAGCGCTGACGCGCTTTCGGGGATGACGGCGAGAAAAGGGGATCAGCGCCGCGGAGAACAAATACTTCCCCCCGCCGCTCGAAACCGCGCGCATCCTCTCAGCCATCCCCGCCGCACGGGGAGGGCGCTCAGGTACCAGAGCCCGAGGCGGCGGCGGGGCTGAAGTCGAGCGGGAACAGCCCGGGAGAACCCCGGGGGTCCGGGAGGTCTGGCCCCTCCCGCCCGTCGCGGGCTCAGGTCCTGGGGAGGGTCGAACCGGGTGCAAGCGAGCCGGAGAGGGCAACTGCTCGGCCCCTCCGGTCCCGGGTGAAGAGACCAGACAGGAACCGCTCGCGTGAACCGATTTCGCGGAGCGCGGGTCAAACCGCCGAAAACTCATAGCAGGCTCGCAAGAGCCACACGGTTCCGGGCGGAAGCCCGCGCTCCGCGCCTCCCCATGCCCCTCAGCGGATCGCCGCATGAGGGCGAGAGCGCGTGCGCGGGTGTCGCGGCGCGACGGGTCAGCGCCGCCGCCGCGGCTCGGCCGGGGCGACCTCGAACACCACCGGGCGGTGGTCGGAGCCGTTGGCCAGGCCCAGGCGGCGGTTGATCAGGGCCAGGTCCTCTCCGGCGAAGGCGTTGTCGATGCCCAGGCGCAGGGCGGCCGGCGCGATCGACGGCCAGGTGCCGACCACCGCGGCGGCCATGCGCAGGTGGGCGCGCTCGCGGAAGTCGCGCAGCAGGGCGCCCGAGCCCGTGGCGTTGAAGTCGCCCACCACCACGGTGGTCTCCGGATCGCCCTTGTGGATGCGGCGGATCAAGGCCTCAGTCTGATGGCGCTGGACGTGCGGATCGTAGAACGGCCAGGGTCGGGTCAGGTGGACGGCGACCAGGCGGAACGGCCGGTCGGGGGCCATGACCTTGACCTCCAGCACCGCCAGCCCGTCCTGCAGGCCCGAGCCGGACGACTTCAGCGGAAAGCGCGAGGCGATCAGGGTGCGGGCGCCGCCGTTGGGCGAAGGATTGGTCGAGGCCTGGTACGGGTAGCGGTCGAGCAACAGCTTCATATGCTCGGCGTGCAGCGACGAGACCTCGACCATGGCGACCACGTCGGCGTCGGCCTCGGCGATGGAGAAGGCGAGGTCGGCCAGCCGCTCGTTACGGGCCCAAACGTTGGCGAAATAGACCTTGGCCGGCTTCACGCCCCAGACCACCTTGGGCTGGGGCTCGGGCGGGAACCATTGAGGGCGCAGATTCAGAAACAGCGCCAGCGCCGCCAGCAGCAGGCAGGTCATGACCCGATTTCGGTGCAGCAGCAGGGCGAAGAAGGCGAACAGCAGGCTCAGCGAAAAGGCCGGCGCGGCGAACTGGGCCCCGAGGTCGAACACGTAGTGCAGGTCGGCGAGCAAGCCGGCCAGCGCCACGGCGATCGCGGCCGCCAGCGCGCTCCAGAGCAGAAGGCCCGCCAGGGGGCCGCCGGGTTTTCCCGCCGTCGTCTTCACCCGATCCGAACCGCCGTGCCCGACGCGGTCACCATCAACATCGTGCCCTGGCTGACGGTTTCATAGTCGAGGTCGACGCCGATCACCGCGTTGGCGCCCAGCCGCGCGGCCTCGGCCTGCATCTCGCTGAGGGCGGTCTCGCGCGCCTCGCGCAGCACCTTTTCGTACGATCCGGAGCGTCCGCCGATGATGTCGCGCACGCCGGCGAAGATGTCGCGGAAGATGTTGGCGCCCAGGATCGCCTCGCCGGTGACGACGCCCAGGTACTGCTGCACCGGACGGCCTTCGACCAAGGGAGTGGTGGTCACGATCACGGCGGGTCTCCTTCTCGAATAACCAGGATCGCCGAAGCGGCGGCTTGCGTTAAGGTGCAGGCTGGCGCGCCGGATGCAAGCCTTCCCGGAGAGAGCATGAAAGCCCGTTCGATCGCCGAGCTGGAGCGGATCTGGACCAACGTCGAGAGCCTGAAGAAGATGTCCGACCGCGTAGTCGGCGTGGGTCCGCTCGGGATCGGCCTGGACGGGGTGCTGACCTGGATTCCCGGCGTCGGCGACGTCTACACCGTGGGGGTCGGCGGCTGGCTGCTGGTGCAGGCGATGCGCGCCCACGCTCCGGCCGGCACCCTGGCGCGGATGGCGGGCTATCTCGGCGTGGATACGGCCACGGCGGCCGTGCCGTTCGCGGGCGCGGTGGTCGACACCTTCTTCCCCGGCCACCTGATGGCGGCCAAAGCGCTGCAGAAGCACATCGAGACCACCCACTGGGTGGAGGAAAGCTGGCGCGAGGTGCGCGACAGCGGCCGCTTCGCCGAGCATCAGGCGGAGATGCGGGCCCAGCGGAAGAAGCGGGTGGTGTTCCTGCTGGACTGACCCTTACGCCGCCTTCTCCGGCTGGGCGTAGCCGAGGCGTTCGTTGAGTTTTTCCAGCATGTCGATCGCGGCTTCGGCGATCACCGTGCCCGGCGGGTAGACGGCCGCGGCGCCCAGGTCGAGCAGGCGCTGGACGTCGTCGGGAGGGATCACGCCGCCGACGACGATCATCACGTCGCCGCGGCCGAGCTTTTCCAGTTCGGCCTTGAGTTCGGGCATCAGCGTCAGGTGGCCGGCGGCCAGGGACGAGAAGCCGACCACGTGCACGCCGCTCTCGACCGCCAGGCGGGCGGCTTCGGCGGGCGTCTGGAACAGTGGGCCGGTCTCGACCTCGAAGCCGAGGTCGGCGTAGGCGGTGGAGACCACCTTCTGGCCGCGGTCGTGGCCGTCCTGGCCGAGCTTTGCGACCAGGACCTTGGGCGCGCGGCCGTCGGCCTCGGCGAAGGCGCGGACCATCTCGCGGGCGCGGTCGATGCGCGGGTCGCGCCCCGCCTCGGGCAGGTAGACGCCGGAGACGCGGTCCACCTTGGCCTCGTGGCGGGCCCAGGCGCGTTCCAGCGCGTCGGAGATCTCGCCGACGGTGGCCTTGGTGCGGGCGGCGTCGACGGCGAGCGCCAGCAGGTTGGCCGACCCGCGCGCGCCCTGTTCGAGCGCGGCGAGCGTGCGGCGCACCTCGGCGTCGTCGCGCTCGGCGCGCAGGCGGTTCAGCTTGTCGATCTGCTGCTTCAGCACCGAGGCGTTGTCGACCTTGAGAACCGGCACCTCGTCGGGGACATCGGGGCGGTACTTGTTGACGCCCACGACCGCCTGGCGGCCGGTGTCGATGCGCGCCTGGGTGCGGGCGGCGGCCTCCTCGATGCGGAGCTTCGGCACGCCGCGCTCGATGGCCTGGGCCATGCCGCCCAGCCGCTCGACCTCCTCGATGTGCTCGAGCGCGCGGGCGGCGAGGTCGTGGGTCAGGCGCTCGACGTACCAGGAGCCGCCCCAGGGATCGACGGTGCGGGTCAGGCCCGACTCCGACTGAAGGAACAGCTGGGTGTTGCGGGCGATCCGGGCGGAGAAGTCGGTCGGCAGGGCCAGGGCTTCGTCGAGCGAGTTGGTGTGCAGCGACTGGGTCTGGCCGTTGGCGGCGGCCATGGCCTCCACGCAGGTGCGCGCGACGTTGTTGAACACGTCGGTGGCCGCCAGCGACCAGCCGGAGGTCTGGCAGTGGGTGCGCAGGGACAGCGAGCGCGGGTCCTTAGGCGCGAACTCACGCTTGATCAGGCGGGCCCAGAGCAGGCGGGCGGCGCGGAGCTTCGCCACCTCCATGAAGTAGTTCATGCCCACGGCCCAGAAGAAGCTGAGGCGCGGCGCGAAGCGGTCCACGTCGAGCCCCGCGGCGACGCCGGCGCGCACGTACTCGACCCCGTCTGCGAGGGTGTAGGCGAGCTCGAGGTCGGCGGTCGCGCCGGCCTCCTGCATGTGGTAGCCGCTGATCGAGATGCTGTTGAATTTAGGCATGTTCTCCGCCGTGTAGGCGAAGATGTCCGACACGATCCGCATGCTCTGGGCGGGCGGATAGATGTAGGTGTTGCGGACCATGAACTCCTTCAGAATGTCGTTCTGGATCGTGCCTGAAAGCTGGTCGGGGCGTACGCCCTGTTCCTCGGCCGCGACGATGTAGAGGGCCATGATCGGCAGCACCGCGCCGTTCATGGTCATGGACACCGACATGCGGCCGAGCGGCACGCCGTCGAACAGGGTACGCATGTCGTAGATCGAGTCGATGGCCACGCCCGCCATGCCGACGTCGCCCTTCACCCGCGGGTGGTCGCTGTCGTAGCCGCGGTGGGTGGCGAGATCGAACGCCACCGAAAGACCGGTCTGACCGGCGGCCAGGTTGCGGCGGTAGAAGGCGTTGGAGTCCTCGGCCGTGGAGAAGCCCGCGTACTGGCGCACGGTCCACGGATTGGTGACGTACATGGTCGGGTAGGGGCCGCGCACGAACGGCGCCAGGCCCGGGTAGCCGGCGGTGAAGTCCAGGCCCTGCACGGCGTCGGGGCCGTACAGCGGGGCGACCTTGATCCCTTCGGGCGTCGCCCAGGGCTCGCCGCCGGAAGCCGGTACGGCGGCGCGAGCGGGGACGTCGAAGTCCAGGGAAGCGAAATCAGGAAAGCTCATCGTCGTCCCACGCCTGGTCCAGGCCGTCGTCGTCCTCGTCGGCCCCGTCGTGCTCGGCCGCCTCGGCCAGCAGGTTGAGCCAGACGGGATCTGTGGCGTCGACCAGATCCACGTCCTCCAGCAGGGCGATGACCGTGTCGCCGTCCGGCAAGACCAGGCCCAGCACCTCCAGCGTCTCGTCGTCCTCGGTCTCGTGCACCTCGGCCTGTACGGCGACGGCGGCGAGTTCGCCCTCGTCGCTCCACCAGATCACGGGCTGCGGAAGCTCGACCGGCATCGGCCGGCCGTTCAGGGTGTCGCCGAGCGCGAACACGGCCGCGGCCTGGTCCACGTCGTGAGGACTGGCGCAGCAGCCCTTGAAGGTCTTGAGGTCTTTCCAGCTGGTCGCGTCGAAACCGATGCCGTCCATGATGATCACCCGTCTTGCTGGATTTCAGACGCCATTGTGGATGAAGCCGGAACGCCCGAGACGGCCAAGGCGTCCGTCAGGACTTTCACCGCGTCGCAACCGGCGTAGACGAAGCCGTCGATCCCGGCGGCGCGCAGGGCGCTCTCCAACTCGCCGGGGCGGCCGGCGAGCCAGACCGCGCGGGCGCCGCGCGCTCTGAGCGTCGCGGCGACGGCGGCGGCGCTTTCGGCGTAGCGTTCGTCGGAGGAGCAGATCACGGCCAGCGCCGTCTCGGCCGGGTCGAACGCGTCCGGGGCGCCCACGCGAGCGCCGATTCCGCCGGCGGCGAACAGGTTGCGGGAAAAGCCCAGGCGGGCGGAGAAGTCCGCCTGGTCGCCGATGGTCGCGAGATAGACCTCGGGCCGCGCCGGCACGGCCTCGGCGCGGGCCCGCAGGCGTTCGAACGGCTCCGACAGGCGGACGGGGGCGAGCGCCGGGCAGCGGGCTTGCGGACCCGGCAGGAGCAGGTCGGGCGCGGCGACCGCGAAGGCGGCGGGATCGACAGGGTCGACGGCGACGGCGGCCTCGTCGAGGTTCGGGAACTCGGACACGCCGATCAGCCCGGCCTTGCGCCGGGCGACGTCCTTCAGGCGCGCCTCGCGGACGGCGGCGACGCGCTCGGCGACGAGCCCCGACTCCAGCCCTGCCAAGGCGCCGCCGGCGCGCTCGACGTCCTGGAAGAAGGCCCAGGCGGCGCGGGCGAGGTCCTCGGTCTGGCGCTCGACGAACCAGGCGCCGCCGGCGGGATCGGCGACGCGGCCGAGGTGCGCCTCCTCCATCAGCACGAGCTGGATGTTGCGCGCCTGTCGGCGGGCGAAGGCGGTCGGGCGGCCGAGCGGGCGGGTGAAGGGGTCGAGCACCACCGCGTCCGCCCCGCCCGCGGCGGCGGCGAAGCCCGCGGCGGTCAGGCGCAGCAGGTTGGTCCAGGGATCATAGGCCGCCAGCATCCGCCGCGACGAGCGCGCTTCGACGCGGGCGCTCGCCTGCACGCCGCAGGCGGAGGCCAGGCGGGAGAACAGGGCGCGCGCGGCGCGGAGCTTGGCCAGCGAGGCGAAGTACTCTGCGTCGATCGAGACGCCGAGCGTCAGCCGGTTCCAGGCCTCCGCCATAGGCAGGCCCGCCCGGACCATGGCGCGGGCGTAGGCGACCGCGGCGGCGCAGGCGAAGCCGAGTTCCTGGGCGTCGGCCCCCCCGGCCTCGTGCACGACCCGGCCCGTGGCCAGGAAAAGCGAGGCTTTCGGATAGGCGGGGGCGTGGCGGGCGGCGGTGTTGGCGGCCGCGATCAGGTGCGCCTCCACCGGGCCGGGCGCGATCCCGGCTTCGGCGAAGGCGGAGAGCGGATCCAGGTGGAAGGCCAGGGGCGCGGCCGGCGCGCCCTTCGCCAGCACCGCCAGCCAGTCGGCGGCGGCCGGTCCCATGAAGCCGGCGTCGAGCGCGACGGGGGCGAGGTCCAGCAGCACGCCGTCCAGAACGCGGGCGAGGTGATCCTGGGAGGCCACGGCGACGCCGGTCCGGCCCGAAGGGTCCAGGCTGAGCAGCACCGAGGCGGCGCCCTTCCCCAGGTCGCGGCGGACGTCGGCGTTCGCCTGGGCCGGATCGGGGTGCTCGACCAGGCTGCGGACGTCCCAGGGTCGGGTCGGGTCGGCGGCCGGCGCGCGGCGGGCGCCCGGGACCGGGTCGGCGTCGTCGGCCGTGTACAGCGGACGGATCGACAGGCCGTCGTAGGTGGTGGAGGTCAGCCGATCGAGCGGCGCGCCCTTGAGGGATTTTTCGACCAGGGACAGCCACTGATCCCGCGCGGGCGGGGCGAAGTCCTCGCTTAAGGGGCGGGGGGAAGGCCGCAAGGCGGATCTCCGGAAACCGAACGCGGTCCTAGTGGGCCGCAGGTCAGCGCCCGTCAAGAAGCGGGGGCGGCGGCAGGCGTCAGGAATATTTTCGCCCACCCCTGCGGAGCGGGCGGACGATGGACGGGAACGAGGAGGACCCGCGTGTTCGACGACTACACCCCCCGACTGAGCCTGCCGTACCTGGCCGCCGGCCAGGCGCAGAAGCATGTGACGGTGAACGAGGCGCTGGGCCTGCTGGACGCCCTGGTGCAGGTCGCGGTCGAGAGCCGCACGACGGCGGCCCAGCCGCTCGACCCGGACGACGGCGAGGCCTGGGTCCTGCCGGCCGGGCGAAGCGGGACGGAATGGGCGCTGCACCCGGTCGGCAGCCTGGTCCGCCACGACGCGGGCGCCTGGGTGCGGCTGCCCAGCCCGGAGGGGACGCTGGCCTATGTGCGCGACGAGGCGACGTTCGCGGTCCGCAAGGACGGCGGCTGGGTCGCCCTCGGCGCCGTGATCGGCGAGCTGCAGAACCTGACCCGGCTGGGGATCGGCACGACCGCGGACGCCGAAAACCCGCTGGCGGCCAAGATCGGCAAGGCGCTGCTGACGGCCCGGCCGGTGGCCGAGGGCGGAGACGGCGACCTGAGGGTGGTGCTGAACAAGGAGGCGCCCGCCGACGTGCTGTCGCTGCTGCTGCAGAGCGGCTGGTCGGGACGGGCGGAGCTGGGGCTGGTCGGGTCGGACGACCTGACGCTGAAGGTGAGCGCCGACGGAACGGCGTGGGCGACGGCTTTCAGCGTGGACCGCGCCACCGGCAAGGCGAGCTTTCCGCTGTCGCCGAACCGGCGCGAAACCGCGGTGTTCACGGCGAGCGGAAGCTACACGCCTCCGGCCTGGGCGCGACGGGTGCGGATCACCGCAGTCGGCGGGGGCGGCGGCGGGGGCTCCGGCGCGTCGGGCGACGCCACGGCCAACCGCTTCGGCGGCGGCGGCGGGGCGGCGGGCGGCCGGACCGAGGAAGAGTTCGACGTCGACGAGCTGAGCTTTCCGCTGACCGTGACGGTCGGGGCGGGCGGGTCGGGCGGGGTGTCGGCGACCGCGGCCAACGGCGTGGCGGGTGGGACCGGCGGCGACACCCGGGTGGCCGTCCCGGGCGGAACGGCGGTGCTCTACGCGGCGGGCGGCGCAAGCGGCGGAGGCGGGAGCAACACGGGCGGCGCGGGCGCCAGCGGCGTCGCCTCCGGCCACGGCGCCTCGAACGGCGGCGGCGCGAGCAGCGCGACCGCCACGGCCGGGGCGGGCCAGACCACGGCGCAAAGCCCGGGACCCGGCGGCGGCGGCGCCGGCGGCGGGATCGACACGACGGGGGCTCAGCGCGCCGGGGGCGCGGGCGGGTCCGGTTATCACCAGGGCTATGCGACGGGCGCCGGCGGACGGCGCGCCACAGGCGGGACCGGCGGCGGCTCGGGCGCGGCCGGAACGGCGGGCGGCGACAAGAGCTGGACGCGCGGCGCGGGCGCCGGAGGCGGCGGCGGCGGGGCGGGGACCACCGGCGCGCCCGGCGGGGCGGGCGGCGCGGGCGGCCTGCCCGGCGGAGGAGGCGGCGGCGGAGGCGCGACGCGCGCGGACCAGGCCTCGGGCGGGGGCGGCGCGGGCGGACGCGGCGAGGTCTGGATCACCGCCTGGAGCTGACGCCGATGCTGTACGCCACGATCGACGAGCTGCCGCGGGAGGGCTGGCGTTGGCGGCACTTCCGCCCGCAGGAGCTGGCCTGCCGCTGCGGCGGGCGCTTCTGCCGGGGCGAATACTTTCACGACCCGGCGTTCCTGGATGCGATGGACACCCTGCGCGAGGCGGTCGGGCGACCGGTCCGGATCAACTCCGGGCGGCGCTGTCCGCAGCACAACGCCATGATCGGCGGGGCGCCGCTGTCGATGCACGCGCGCACGATCGCGGCGGACGTGGCGGTGGCCGGCTGGGACGACGAGGCCAGGCGGCGGCTGCTGGAGAGCGCCTACGCGCTGGGCTTCGGAGGGCTGGGGTTCGGCCGCAGCTTCTTTCACCTGGACCGGCGGCCGCTGAAGCCGAGCGGCCGGCCGGCGGAATGGGACTATCAAGCGGGAGGGAGGGCGCGATGGAAGGCGCTTTTACGTTAGCGGGCTCGGGCGCGGCGGGCGCCCTGTTCGGGGCGCTCGGCTCGGTGCTGAACCGGGCGGTCGGGCTGTTCGAGCTGCGCGAGAAGCGCAAGGACCGCCAGGTGGAGATCGCCCACGAGAAGGACCGCTGGGCGCACGAGACGATGCTGCACGATCTGCAGGCGAGGGCGCGGGCGGCGGAGACCGAGCGCGAGCTGGCCTTGGCCGAACAGGCGCTGGAGCGGGCGGCGGCGGAAGGCTCGTGGGCCGGCTTGCGGGCGTCGGTGGAGGCCGAGGCGAGGACGACGGCGGCGGCCTGGCCTTGGGTGGAGGCGGTGCGCGCCCTGACCCGGCCGGGGCTGACGGTGCTGCTGTGGGCGATGTTCTTCGTGCTGTTCCTGCTCGCGCTGGACGGGCGGCTGCCGGCGGCGACTGCGGGCGAGGTGGCGCCGTCCTTCGTCAACGCCATCACCTTCGCCGCGACCACGGCCCTGGCCTGGTGGTTCGGGGATCGGGCGCCGGGGCGCGGGCTCAACAAATGAGGCGGAGGGAAACTCCGCGGCGATAACGCGGTTCTCCCGTCGGTCCCACAGGATGGTCCGTTCATCCCAGCCTGGCCCCGCCGTTCGCGGCGGGGCCTTTTCTCATGGGGCTGCGGTCGGGCCGACGTACTCCCAGTGCCAGGGCTCGAACACGTAGTTCTCGAAGCCGAAGCGGTGCGCGTTGGCGACCAGCCAGCGGTAGGTCGCGGTGCGCGACATGAACAGGCGGTTGGCGTCGTCGGAGGAGTCCACCCGCCGGCCGGGCGCGGCGCCGACGACCAGGTCCACCGCAAGGCCGGTCTGGTGGGCGGAGCAGCGGGCGCGGGTGGCGGTCCCGCAGCCGCCGTCGGCGCAGCGGGCGGCGGCCTCGGCCGGACCCCGGTACGAAGAGAACACCTGCAGCGCCTGCGGGTCGGCGGCGATTTCCGGAACCTCGGCGCGGGCGGCGGCGACCATGCGGCGCAGCGCCGACAAGGCTTCGGGTTTCAGCTGCAGGATCTCGCCGCCGTAGCCTTCGTCGGGCCGGCCGCTCGCCAGGGTCGCGGGATCGGGGGCGGGCGGACAGCCGCCGTTCCTCGAGGCGGCGACGAACGGGCGGCGCGCGTACCAGGCGTTCTTCATCACCTCGAAGTCGTCGGTGGACAGCACCCCGTCGGCGGGGCGACCCTGGCGGCGTTCCCAGCCGGCGAGCGCCGAGGCGAAGCCCGCGCTGTCGCCCGGACAGGTGGTCCTGATCTCGCGCGCGACCTGGGCGGCGTAGACCTCCCAACCGCGCTCGGGGCGGCGGAACGGCGCCCACTCCACCTGGCGCATCGAGGTCGCGTTCAGGGCGGCGGGCACGGCGTAGGCGAGCGGGCCCGAGCAGTCCTGGGAAGGCGGCGGGCCGGGGCCGACCACGGTGGTGGAGAGCACCTGGTCGGACGCCGCCGGCGGGGGAGGGGCGTGCTTTGGAGACGGGCCGCCTGCGGGGGTGCGCAGCAAAAACCACCACCCCGCCGCGGCGATCGCGGCGAGCACCAGAAGACCGGCCAGGAGGCGGAGCAGCAAGCGCATCGTTCGCTGAACGCGCATCGTCGACAAACGTGGCGGCGGGGCTATGGTGCGCGCCAAAC